>JAABUV010002351.1_pt1 | contig 25779 bp, 45 predicted proteins | sample 5559971 | NCBI WGS metagenome assembly JAABUV01 (sample SAMN10711881, study PRJNA513362) | rock metagenome | isolation source: Antarctica rocks | place: Antarctica: Victoria Land, Knobhead nord | collected 2015-12-19
GCAATGCTCTCGCCGCCTGTACCACTCTGGCGTGCTTCCAGACTTAACAGCATGCACCGAGCGTGTCCCTGGGCAGCTCATGGGCGGGTGGCTGCATGCCGCACAGGCTGGACAGAGGGCTGATCATTAGATTCGTTGCCAGAACATTGCCTAGCTATTTTCTAATATCACTAATATCCCAACCCTTGCCTTCACAGGCTGAAGCGCGACCACGTGCCTGCAGCGTGCTCGCCCGCTCAGCGTATGGCAGCCGCGAGGCGGCCAGGTAACGGTTTACAAGTGGCGCCACCGCGGCCGTGTTGACATACGCCAGCGCAAAGTGCCACGTCGTGGCGCGGGTGCGCTCGATCACGTACGCCGCGTCCGCCATGTTTGCCTTCATCTTGGCCACCTGCGCCGCCGTCGCGACCAGGCCCCGCTTCCCCGCGGGCTCCAGCCGCTGCACGTGTGCGAAGGGCAGCCTGCGCCCCCAGACCGCCCCGGGACTCACCAAACGGCTGGGCCATTCTGCTGCACGGGAGGCGCACGCCCTGCTTGCAGGAAGTCATACTGCACAGCGCGGTCACAAGGCGTCAGCAGGCTGCGCTGTGCGGATCCGGGCGCACCGCGCGATCGGCACGCGTGAGTCCTCGGGCTCAAAGAACAGCGACTTGCTGCACAGGCGCAGGCGCCCCGGGAGCTGCGGCTGGCCCTGCCAGTTGCCTGACACGCCGGCTGGCCACCTGCAGCTGGCCTCCCAGTCGGCCACATAGTCCTCGCCCTCTTCCAGCAGCAGCAGGGAGAAGCGTTTGCGTCCGGCGCCGCGCCCGCCAAACATCCGCGCTCAATGCTCCCCGCTGCCGGGCCCTGCCGGGCCCTGAGGCACTCGCTCCGAGCTCTTTGCCGGTGGTGCTCGGAACGGCGGCACGACTGCCTGGTACTGCGGGCCAATGCGCGGCTTGTGCGGGTGCGCGACGCCCAGGATCTTGGAGGTGCTCAGCTTTGGCTTGCCGCCGGGCGCGTCCGGCTCAGGTTCCCTGTCCAGCGGCCGCTTGCCTGGTCGTGAGGCAGGCGAGGCTGTGGCAGAGCGCTCAGTGGTGGGTGCATCAGCACCGGGTGCGTCTGTCATGTCATCGCTCACTGAATAAGCAGCTTCTGCGCGTTGAAGCAACCAGAGGTGACCTTCGATGAGCCTCCGTCGAGCTCACTCTGCTCAGGAGCGACTCGATGTCCAGGGTGTGCGCACGTGCACAGGGTCCTTAGAACAGACGACCACGGCCGAGAGAGCCTGTGCCACAGTTCATTCTCACGGTGAGCAGAACAGTGTTTGGCTTGGCTTCTACCGAAAGGGAGTTGCACCGTCACTGCTGCAGAGCTTCACAAAATGATGACGCACACAGTGCTGCTGCGGGTTGCGTTGGGGGCCTGCATGCTGCTCCTGGCTGTTGCAAAGGTAGACACGATTGTCCTAGCCCTATGTCTTGCCATGCTGTTGCTACTGACAGACAAATGATAAGCGCATGCCTCGGCGCTCAGGTGCAAGTTGACTTTTATGGCGAGGCGCTGTGCCCGTACTGTGCAAGTTTTCTGGCGGACACAGCCGCGCCGCTGTTCTATGAGGGCTTTTCGCCATACATGGACTTCAGGTGGCATGATGACATAAAGCACACTCTGTAGCTGTGCGCTGTCTTGGACTTGCTCACACGTGCAGAGTCGCAGGTACGTTGCCTACGGCAACGCTCGCAACGGCAGCAAGGGCCTAGAGTGCCAGCACGGACCCCAGGAGTGCCTGGAGAACAAGGCGCTGCTGTGCGCTATTGACAGCGCGTCGGGGCAGGATGAGTGGTACGCCCTGGTTGCATGGCCAACGCTGCTGCACGCCTGCTGAGGCTGCGCCTGCAAACGTGCTCCGGCGACGCAGGTTCCCCTTTGCTCTGTGCCTCAGCCAGAACCACAACCGCGGCGCCATTGAGCTGTGTGCAGACACTGCCAAAATCGACTACACCGCCATCAAGGGCTGCATGGCTGGCGCGCCCTGCTCGCTTCTTGCGTGGGATTTTGTGCAAAAGGCACACCCTCACCGCTGGCGCTCTGCCGTGCAGGCGACTTGGGGGCAGAGCTTGTGCATGTCGCCGCCAACGAGACGGCGAGCCTGCACCCCGCGCACACGTATGTCCCCTGGGTGGTGGTTGAAGGGGTGGCCATAGGCTCCGCGCACCCGTTCCTGCGTCAGTTCGTTTGCGTAGCACTGGCCCCCTCCGACCGGCCAGAGTCATGCTCAATTCCCGGGCAAGCAGAGGTGGGCAGCAGTCGTGCCACACTGCAGCTCGCTTGAGGAAGCCTGTGTACCTGGAACAGACGCACTTCAAGTGCCTAGCTGGGCAGATCCTTGTAGCGTAGGATAGGCAGGCAGCGTCACTTTGGCATCTGGTGGCACGCCATGCAGTACTTAACAGTCCTTGGTTGTGCAAAAATAGCTGTCTTCGTTGGCTGGAATTGGCTCAGCGCGACTGCCAACAGATCTCATTGTACTTTTTTCTTGTTCCCAGCTTGGCATACGGGCTCATGAGTCCGCTCATACTGCATGCCAAAGCAAATCATAGCATTTGCTCCTCCGCGCCAGAGATCCACCTCTACCGCTAGCAGTGAATTCTGTGAATACCCAAGGACTGGCAACGGCCGTCAAACAAGGCCGTGGCACATACAGATTGTCCAGAGCCCTCCCCCTGGGACTGTACAGCAGACATGAGGACAGCCTGACGCGCCTGCACAGCATGTGCAAAGCCCAGGCGGCATGATGTTTGCAGCCAAGGTCCCAACTGTGCCTGCGGCACACCCCAACAACATGTAGTATGCGGACCATGGCAACAGGGACGCGAGGCAGCGTCAAAGAAATTGTGCATCCTCTGGGCCTAGCTAGGCTACTGCTTGATAGACAACCTGCTCCCACCCGCCCCTACACTTGCCTTGATAAAGCAGTAGTGCCTGCTGAGGACAGTACCCGACCGCTCCAGAATATAGCAATACCTGACTGCCCAGGCCTGTGCCGTCACTGAATGCCGGACAGCAGGCCGGAGCCCTCCATCTGCTGCACGACCTCGTAGCCAACGCCAAACTCGGGATAGGGCGCGGGCGCATTCCGCGCCAGGTGCGTCCGGTCCAGGAGCTTGTCCAGCGCCTGCAGCCCGGCACAAGGTAACTCTGCGGTCAGCAGTCCTCAGCCGACCAAGAGCAGCCCCTGCGACTGCTCAGCAGGAGTCTGGGGCGGCCTGTCAGTGAGAGCAGGCATGTCCGGTGGTCCCCACTCCTATCTCCAGCATCACGACAGGCGTCCTGCCAGGCGGCTCTGCATGGTGTGCACGGCAGCGCAGCCGAGAGCGCGCGGCGGCGGCGGCGCGCCTTGTCGTCGATGACGCCCGACTGCGGCACGTCGTTGCCGCCCGCGTCCGCCTTGAGCAGGTCCATCAGCTCCTCCGCGCTCATGGACGTCGCCTTGGCCTCCTCCACCACGGCGTCCTGGCCCGCGCGCCGGCCGCCCCCTTGCCGCTCTTGCCGCCCTTGAACGCAGCACAGCGCTTGGCTGCTGACCTGCAGCTGACCTCCAGTACGCTGTCGCTGTCAAAGCAAGCGCTCGGGACGAGGCAAAGCTCACCCCCACCGCTACATCACCTCGGACAGCTGTGGCAGCGCGCTACGGAACTGCTGGCCGCCAAGCCGCGCCGGGGAGAGGAGCGCGGCGTCGGGCGGGCGGCTCAGCGCAGGCTCAGCACCTGGCCGGGCAGGAAGGCGCCCTTCTTGATGACCAGCCGCTCCAGCGCAAGCTTGGAGTTGGCGCGCTTCAGCAGCTTGCCCTCCACGCTCAGCGCGGTGGCCAGGCGGAACACGAGCACCGGCTTGCGCTGCCCGATGCGGTGGCAGCGGTCCATGGCCTGGCGGCGCGCGGCGCGCCGCGCCTCAGGCGCCGCACCGCTGGCACGCGACAGGGCGGCAAGGCTGCAGGCCGCACGCCGGATCCCTGCTCCCAGGTGCACTGCACCGGCAGGTAGGCCCCTCCCCACATGCTGATGTACGTGTTCCGGCACAGCCGCGACGGCGCCTCGCCCTGCGCACCGCGCGCTCAGGCAGGCCGCGCCGCGCGCGCAGCGCCGCACGGGACCCAGGGCCGCCAGCGGCGGCGGCGGCGGGCGCGCCTGCAGGTCGCTCTGCGGGTTCCAGTCGGAGTCGTAGAGGACGACCGTGTCGGCGCTGGTCAGGTTGATGCCCAGGCCGCCCGCGCGCGTGGACAGCAGGAACGCAAACATGCCCGGGTCGTCGTTGAACGACCGCATGGCCGCCTGGCGCTCCTGCCAGCTGACGCCGCCGTCGATGCGCGCCGCGCGGTGCCCGCGCTGCTCCAGGTACGTGTCCAGCAGGTCCAGCATGCGCGTCATCTGCGGCCCCGCACCCCCGCGCCCCCTCACCAGCCACCCTCGGTAGCGCCTCCTGCACCTTGTCAGGCACAGGCAGGGCCCCGTACAGCAGGTCAAAGAGCGGCATGCGCACGCGGCGCGAGCGCTCGCAGCCAGGCACATGCTCGGGCAATGCTCTGCGCAGCAGCCGCCGCCCTGCCGGCGCTATGGAGAGGCAGGTAGGGGGACGGCGGGGCCCGCACCTGCGAGAAGATGAGGACCTTGTGGCCGTCGCGGTGCAGGCGCGTGAGGATGCGGTCCAGCAGCGCCAGCTTGCCGCACTGCGCGGCCGCGCAGCCGGTCAGCCGCCCGTGCGGGGAGGCCCTGAGGAGGGCCTGAGGCAGCCTGCACATGCGACGACCTGTCCTGCAGCGGTCGACAAGGCGAGACCCACAGCGCGCATGCCGGCAGACGCGTCTGCTCTGCCAGGCAAGACCCGCGGCGCGCACGCCGGCAGGCGCGTCCGCTCCCCCACGGTTAAGATATAACCCACATATATATATATTCTCTCCTATATAACAGGTAGGTACAGCGCCGACCTGCGCGACCAGCTCGTCGGCAGACGGGTAGGTCAGCGAGCCGTCAAACGCGCCGGCGATGAGGTCCGGGTGGTTGCAGTTCTTCCGCATCTGCATCAGCACGTTGTTGAGCTTGGCCACGGGCGCGCCGCCCATGCCCGCCCGCGCCTTGGACATGACCTCCTGCGGCGCCCAACGCGCGCTGTCAGGCCAGGCACGGGCCTGACGCCGCGCCGCACGCTCCACAGCAGCAATCCCAGCGCTGCCGCTGCCGCCCTACAGCAACAGGAACCTGCCAACTACCCTTTTTCGCTCCACGCAGCGACCCATAAGCGACCACGCCCTCGCCACGCACGGCTGAACCCGTCAGCGCTCGCTGCACGGCGCGCGCAACCGCAACTGCGGCCGCCAGAGCGCAAGCGCGCGGGGTGGGGCGCGCACGCTGAGCGTGCGGTCGCGCAGCTGGTCGTTGAAGCGGCGCTGCAGCGCCGACATGCCCGCGTACAGCACCACCTCCGCCTTGGCCGGCAGGCTGGTCTCCACGTCCGCCTTGAGACGCCGCAGCAGGAACGGCCGGAGGATCGCGTGCAGCTTGCTCACCTGCCGGCCGGCGCGCCGCGGTCAGCAAACGGGCGCCCCGCATCGGGCGAGCGCAGGCGCGGCGCGCGGAGCCGCCCGCGCAGCAAGGCGCTGCTCAGAACGCGTCGGCTCATACGGGGTCACAGACGCCCGTCCCCTGCCCAGGGCTGCGCAGAGCTCAGCCGCGGCTCGCGCCGCGCCGCCTGTCCTGTCAGCTGCGGCCGCGCGGGCGCACCACGCGGTTGCGCTGCTCCTGCGCGAGGATGTGCTGGTCGCCGCCGGCCTGGCCGACGCCGCTGAAGTCGAACCAGGACTCGAAGTTGGCCAGCGAGTTGAACACGTCCGGCAGCAGGAAGTTGAGCAGGCTCCACAGCTCGCTCAGGTTGTTCTGCAGCGGCGTGCCTGCGGCGCGCCGCCCCCCCGCGTCGGGTGCGGGTCTGAGCGGCCCGTCCGCACACTCGAGCCGTCCACACCATACCAGCAAGTGTCTGAGCAATGTATGGCAAGATGAATCGGACAGACAAGCGCAGCTAGGCATAGCAGGAGACACCAACGACCCCAACAGCTCATTGCAGACATGCGTCTTGCGCTGATAGCAGGCATGCATGTCGCAGGGGCGGCCGCGCGGGGCGGCCGCGGGCGCGCGCCGGTCAGCAGCAGCTTGTTGGCGGTCGGGATGGTGCGCAGCTCGCGCAGCAGCTTGCAGTTGAAGTTCTTCAGCCGGTGGCCCTCGTCGACCACGATGTACTTCCAGGTGTAGCGCTGCAGAAACTTGACGTCGGCGATCACGATCTCGTAGCTCGTGACCACCACCGGGAAGTGCTCCGTCATCTTGCCTGCGCGGCACAGGGCAGGCTAGGGTGGGCGCTCAGCAGGGTGGGCGCCGCCGCCCGTGCGGACCGCCCCTGTGCAGACGCATGCAGGTGACATCACCTCGTGTCAGCTGTGTATTTACAGCGGCGCTCCTGAACGGCTTGCGAAGGGCAGCTGGTTCAGAAGCATGACAGGGTGGTGCGCGGCGGCGCCGGGGCGCGCCGGTCGGCATGCGCTTGCTGCGCAGCGCGGTGCGCTCGGGCTTGCTGCCGTGGTACAGGATGCACGGCATGGACGGGCACCAGCGCGCGAACTCGGATACCCAGTTGGGCAGCGTCGAGAGCGGGCCGACCACCATGAACGGCCCGTGCACGCCCTTGGAGCGCAGGTGCGACAGGAACCCGATCGTCTGCACCTGCGCGCGCGGCCGGCGAGCCCACTGTGAAAACGCACAGCGCAAACCCAACGCATGTGCGCTCAGAGGTCGCACTATTGGAGCAGTCACGCATGCCTTTCGCGGCCGAGTCCTAAGCGTCCTGAGAGTCCTAAGCGTCTCTCACTCTGCAACCTCATGGGGCATGTGGGCGCGGGCAGGCTCGCGGCCGCGCGCACCGTCTTCCCGAGGCCCATCTGGTCGGCGAGGATGCCGTTGAGCCCGTTCTGGTACAGCGAGATGAGCCACTTCACGCCCTTCAGCTGGTACTGCCGCAGCTCGCCCTCGATCAGCGGCAGCAGCTCCTGCGCGCCGCGCCGCGCCGTCGCGCCTCTTGCCGACATGCGATCGACACTGCCTCGTTGCACCGTTTGCGACACACAGCACATAGATAGAAATGCACCTCTCAAGGCGTACGGTGGGTGGCAAAGCGCATGGGTGGGTCTGGCTGCCCATGCGGCACCAGAACGCCAGCACAGCACAGGGCTGCGGCGGCAGCAGGCGCGCATGCGTGCTGAGCGCCGCGGCTCCGGGCCCCTTCTTCCGCGCGCCGCCCGCGCCCTTGCCGCCGGCTTTCCGCTTGCCGCCCACGTGCGCCTCGCCGGCCTCCGCGTCTGTGCGCGCCTCTATCGCGCTCATCTGCTCGCTGCAGGCACGCACGCACGCCTAGTTTAGCTCATAGCATGTTAGCATATCAGGCTTCTCGATGACAATGTCCACGGAGAATGACAATCGAGGCAAAACAGGGGGGCTATCAGTGCAGAGCAGGTCTGCAGCAGAGCGGGAAGAGCGCATGTATGGCGCATGGGCCCAGGCGCTGGAGACGCCAGGTGGTGGCAAGCGCGCCTTGCTGCGCAACACATGCTGGGTCCCCACCTAAGGAACTTAGTGTACAGGTCAGTCTTGCTCAGCAACTCGTCCAGCTGCTGGAAGCGCGAACCATCTAGTACCGCGTCCTCGCTGCGGAACACGCCCTGCACGCCAGCAAACGGCATTCTGGCGATGATCAGACAGGCTGAGAATATCGCGCCGCTGTGCAGCTGAGGCACTGCTTATGCCTTGCACTGCGTGGGGCTCGAGATTTCACCCCACAGCACACTGTGACACAGGCAGCAATGCCCAGCGAGCTCTGCCTGTGCTCGTTAACAGCAGGCGTCAAGGCCACCACAGTCACTGCGAGGTGAGCACCCCACCCTTGGCTTGCAGTCCACTGCCGCCAGCAGAGCCGCGTGCGCACCTGCAGCGCCCGCTCCGTATCCTGCTTCCGCTGCTGCCGCAGGCGCTCCTCCTCTTCAGCCGCGCTCTCTGGCGCCATGAGCTTTTCCGCCTCCTCCTCCTGTCGCACGCCAGTGCCCACTTGCTGACCGGTGCTCCACACAGCGCAGCAAGCACCGGCGCGTGCTGCGCGCTGCAGTAGGTAGCAGAGGCGTCTGTGCGAGCAGACGCCCGGCACGGCGCGGAGAGCGACAGCAGGCCAGGCACACCGTGAGGTCGGTGCCCGGCAGCGCAACCGCCGTGTCTTCAGAGTCTTTGCTCGCAGCGGCAGCAGACGTTTCGCCAGCAGGCCCAGCTGCTCGTGCAGCATCTGCATCCTTGCTAGACATCTGCGGGCCGGGCTTGCCCAGGTGCTGCAAGCGCAGCAGCATGTTGTGAGTTTGCGCCGCTCGCACCATACACAGCGACTTACGTTATGCAGGACAAGTCAACAGGTCTTGCTCCGCGTACAGCTCGTGGGCGTACCCCCGACACGGCGCTGTTCATATAACCCCCTTGATGACCGCTCAGCTAGTGGGTGAGCAGCCCCCAATATGCAAGCACGGCACGTCCAGCGCAAGTGTAGGCTCGCAGTTCTCTGCTTATGATCTGGTCTGCAGTGCATAGAGATGGAACAAGGCTTGTCGTGGAGAGGCCTTGCAGCTGATTGTGAGCCCTGCAGGGTTATTCAAACTGGTCCAACAGCGAGCATGCTATTGTACATCGCACGAGGCATGCTATGTACATCGTCATGGCTTCAGAAACATTTGATAGTAAAGTCGCATGCACAGCCATATGCATGTTGGCCCCTGTAAAGTGGCGCCCTTGCGATGCACTGCAGGTAAGGCCATCAACCTGATCATACACAGGTGCACTGCATGCAGCAGTGGCTCCCCAGGCTGCAAGCGCAGAATATCAAGAAGCTTCCTGGCATCGGCTATCAGGAAAACATGACCCAGCGCCGCCAGACAGGGCGCATGAACTCTAGCCTCGGTCTGCTGCTTGTCACGTGCCACTGCCAACGCGCCGCCTCTCACCCGTCCACCGAGATGGTGAAAGACACATACGGGAACATCTCTGACTCGCCAGCGCCTCCATCCCCATCGTAGTAATGGTTGGTGCCTACACAGCAGCCAACACCAGGGCATTGTCCCTGGGAGATACAGACGATGCGGTGAGCATGCATGCATGCGCCACTGTTGGCCCTCCTGGAGACCATGCCCATCTGTGAGCACTCTCCCACAACACACCACTATGGCACTCTCCCACATCACACCAATTGGGCTCTACATTTGTGTGCAATGCGTGATGAGCAGCGGCACAGTGCCACCCTGCGCATGAACCACATTTGCGCATGAACCACATTTGGGCCATGCAGCGCTGCCGCACCTTGCGAGCCGAACAGGGACGCCAGGAGCTTGCGCAGCTTCGGCGCGGTCTTCTGCTGCGGCTTCATCAGCACGGCCAGGAACTTTGGCGGCAGGCCGTACCGCAGAATGCTCTCCACGAACAGCCGGACCGCACAGATGTGGATCCATGCGCTGAAGGCCTGCGCGCGCAGCGACCGGCGTCGCGCCGCGCTGCCCAGCCCGCCCGGGCCTCTCGCCGTTGCCTTGCCACCGCAGGCAGCAGCAGTGGCTGCAATGCACAATCAATTACTCAGGACAGCATATCGCTGCGCTGGCGTGCACGACGCACCTCGCCGTAGGCGGAGGCGCTCCACTGCTCCATCTGCCGCCGCTTGCCGTCGGCCTCCTCGCGCAGGCTGTGCCCGGACGCGCCCTCGGCCTGCTCCGCCTCCTCCGCCTTGCTGTACTCGCGCACCTGCGCCCGCGGCCGCGCCGCCTGACGCAGCCTGGGTGCAAGCCCGCCAGCGCACTGCTCTGCTCCAGGCGCCTGCCCACGGCAAGCATGGAAAACTGCTGCACAGGCGTCAGAGCTGCATGCATCACCACTGATTCTGAGTCGCCGCATGGGCTAGGTCAGCGAGGCGCTGCAAGGCGGCGCGCCTGGAAGCCCTTGGCGCGCGCGGCGGCCTTGAAGCCGTCGGCGACGCGCTTGAAGAGGGTGACCGAGAACAGCGCGAGGTCGGAGTCCTCCGCGATCAGCTTCGACGAGCGCGGCACCTGCGTCCAACATGCCTTTTAACACACCTTGCGCTGCGCACAGCAGCTGCCATCTCATAGGTGACTCCGAGGCACAGGGCGCTTAGCTAATCACACACGGACGTGGGACGGTGGAATACATGTGTAGTTTTAGCGGAACACACATGTTGCATATCAACACAAAGAGGCACGTCTGAAAGCATCTGATCAACAGCACACAGGACTGGGGGCGGGGGCGGGGCGCGGGGCGCGCGCCACAAAGTCGGACAGCGTCTCGTACGCGCTGAGCCACTCGCCCTTGGCGTGCGCGGAGGCGACCACGAACAGCGTGGCCAGGTTCTCGGTGTCCACCACGTCACCCGGCTTCAGGATGCCGCCCAGGTCGCGCACCGCCAGCGACCCGCCCGCCTTGCGCGCCAGCGCCGTCAGCTGGCCCTTGAGCTGGTTGTACTCGCCCATGCGGACCTGCGCGCCAGCGCGCCGGGAGGCGTGTCACCACGCGCCGCAGGCGTGACGCCATGCGTCGCAGGCCCGCCAGAGTTTGGTGCTGGTGCAGCAGCTCTTGTGCCCTCTTGAGCCCAGAGTGACAGCAGCGTTCGAGCAGGTCTGCGCGGTCGCACGCGCTCGGCCCACACACGGCGCCGACTGCGCAGGTCACAGATCGGAGCACACATCAGTTCTCAAGGGCTATAGAGCGGTGGCGACCATAGGAGAGCAAGTCAACACCCTTTTCAGACCACAGGTATAAGCTGACGCCTGCGGTGCGCTGCGTGCAGACTCACATCGTCAAGCTGGGCCAGCCCAGCCCATGCGCTGCGGGCAGCACAGGCGCGCGCGCGCCTTGAGCTCGTCCTCGAGCTTCTGCGCGGTCTCGGTGATGGCGGCGACCGTCTCCTTCAGCGGCCGGCGCGGCGGGTACTTGGCCTCGTTCCAGGCAAAGCGCTCCAGGTATGTGTCGGGCGGGACGCCCTCCACCGTGACCTGCCGGCGGCCGGAGCAGGCGTCAGGCGCGGCTCGCGAGGTCGGCAGGGCCCTCACTGCCCCTCCTCCAGCGCCAGCGTTGTGCAAGCTCGCTCCATGCACTTGCAGCACAGTCAGCCTGGTGTACCTGAAGTTAGGGCAACGAGGCGAGCTGAGGGGAGCGGGGAGAGCGAGGGCCAAGGGACGCGCTTCGTGGGTGTCGCCGCCGTTGATGGCGCCCATCTCGAACAGCTGCCGCCGGACCTTGTTCACCACCGACTCCACCAGGCCGTTGACCTTGACCAGCTCGTCGCTGAGCACCATGAGCGAGTCCAGCGTGCCCACGCGCAGCTCAGGCAGCGTGAAGCGGTAGTTGTTGCTTAGGTTGCTCTCATAGGTCGTGCGGTTCTGCACGAGCGTCCATGCGCGCTCCTCCGAGTCGTCCAGCAGCGGCAGGCTGACCAGCCAGTACATGGGCCGCGCCCCCGCTGCCGCCGAGCGCCGACGCGCCGGGGCCGCTCACGCCTGCGGTGGCGCCTCCACATGTTCACGTTCCGACAAGTGGCTAAGACAGGCCCGGGCCTGCGCTGCGTCGCTGTCTGGACCGCACGACGAGGCACACGCGCGTAGGGCACAGTGCTGCAATCTCCGCCGGGGCCCAGGCCTCGCGCACCTCAGGGCGCACCTAGCTCCTCTGTCGTGGTGCACGTGCAGTGCGCCTGCTTCGTGCACCTATCCTCAGTGGCGGGTCGCTCAGCCCTAAACGCCGCGCGATCTGAGCGCCTCTGCCAGTGGCTGCTTCGGTGCGCAAACACAGCAGGCGTGTACCTATCTGCAGCGGAGTACCTTGGACAGCGCAGAACAGGCTGTTCCTTTCACTCCTGCGAGACAGTGCAGGGCATGCCTGGGCGGGATGGGGCCCACATTTGGTGGTACTGGCACCACATGTACTTTCGCCCCAGCAGATCTGCTCTAGCTCTCTCAGCACTCAAAAGGCGTCCTCCTTCCTCCTCCTCAAGCTTGAGAGCAGAGGCATTGACATCAGCGCCTTGTGAGCGCCTCGAGGTTGTCATCCTGCGTTGCAATGCATTAACAGCCTGCCGCCCCAATGTGACTCGCTGTGTCGCCCCACATCAGCATGTGGCCTGCGCACCCGCGTATGCCAGGTACACGCGAACATGCACTCTTCGCACCAGCTTGGCTGCCGGCGCTGTGCTCGCGCTGCTATGTGACCTCCCGTACTGCTCAGACCGCTCGGCTGCTCCGCACGTGCAGCCGCAGAGCGTGCACAGGCAGGCAGCACGCGCGTGCTGCTGCGCCGCGCGCGGCTGGGCGCTCGCAGCAGCAGCCTGGTCTTGGCGAGGTCTGCGGCCGCATACAGCAGGCGTACTTTGAGGTGAGCCTCGGCACCAGCCAACCCAGAGTGACAGCAGCAGCAGCAGCAGACTTGAAGTGTTTCAGGAGTGCACATACCGAGGTATGCCTGCGTTTGCCGCGCAGCTGTGCCTGCAGAACAACGGGCGGCCGGCAGCCGTCGCGCTGGTGGAGCTGGTACGGGCGGCGTGCGAAGGACACGCGGCGGGCATCAGCCTGGAGCAGCTGCACCTGGAGCTGGAGCACGGCGGGCACGTGGACCACCAGATGCAGAGCCCAGGCTACTGGCTGACCGCTGCGGACCGCACGTACCGCCGCCAGTGGCTCAAAGCGGCACGCCCTGGGCTGCCTACGAAGTGCTCTGCACGGACCTCAGCCCCGCCGGCACCCTCACCCCAGCGCGGCCTGCAGGTGTACTTCACCCTGGAGGAGGCAGAGGCGGACAGGGGCTACCACAGGCAGCCGGACCCCGCAGATGCTCCGCTGCGCAGCCTGGTCTTGCGCACGCTCGCCGGCCAGGCCTCAGGCGAGGAGCAGACGCGAGTTGCGTTTGACCGCGCTCTGGCCACCTCGGGTGAGCCCGGTGCTCACCAGAGAGGTATTTAGTCAAGATATAAGCCTGTGCGCTGCTCAAACTAAGCAATGCCAGCCGCAGGCGCGTCTGGAGGCGCCGCAGCAGAGAGGCGGGTCATCGCGCCGCAGTTCATCCCCATTTCGCAGCTGGTGCTGCTCGCGCTCAAGTGCAGGCGCGAGCTGCGCACGTGACTGGTTTTTGCGAACGACAATGCCGAGCCGCGGCTGTCAGCGGTCCGTGCTTCAGCAGTGGTGGGTTCACATGGTCCTCTCAGGCTCCTGCCAGGCGCTGCAACTGGCCTGCAGGTGGCTCGCATGCCCAGCGGGTTGCAGTTAGCCACCTATGTTGTTCACCTTGTATGCAAGCTCTGCTCACTATGTTTGAAGTTTTGGTGGAAGTGCGCTGGCATAGTGCCTGATTCCCGAGAAGCGGCCATGCCAAATGAGCGAGCCCGGGGGCATGCAAGGCCAGCATTGCTAGACTGCATTCATCACTGCCTGCCTCTTGTCCAGGTTGGCCCGCATTCGTCCAGATTCTGCTGTTCAGTCCGTGTCCTTATGTGGCATGCGCCCTGCTCAGGTGTGAACTGATAGAAGTGTATATGTGGACAGACGTGAGAGCTGCCTGGCTGCCGCTTGACTCCAGAAGTGTGCCCGAATGCTCTGTATCTGTGTACCTGTCCCAGGGAGCGTGCGTGCCAGTTGAAACAGCCATGTGTGAATGAGTGCTTCATGTGTGGATGTGACGTCATGGTGCTGTCTTCTGTAAATACAGAGTGGAGATGCAGCATGGGCTTTGAATGAGTGAAGCGTCGAGCTGTGTAGCCACATCACCCCAAGTCGCACAAAATAAAGACCAAGAGAGGCAGCACGGTTTGTTATTATAATAAGCTGCTTTCAGACTTGTGAACACCATTGCAATTGCAATGAGCAGATGGAATGAGCAGATGGAGCAGATAGATTGAGCAGATAGTGAAGCTGCAGCTGAAGGTGTCCATGCGTAAGTCCGTGTTCCCAAGCATACCCTACCATAATCAGTTGGCCACGCAGAGACAGCCCTGCAGATCAGGCGCCGGGCGCCAGCCACACGCCAGCGCACAGCGCGACCCTCTACCGCTTTGCAGTGCACAGCCTCGCTTGTCATGCGAGCTGCAGGCACGCTGGCATGCGCTGCTGGTAGGCCGCGTACGCCGCCCTGCGCTCGGGTCGGCGCAGCATGCGCCGCTCCACCAGCCGCAACACTTCCACCATGACCTGCGCCCCGCAGGCCGGGTCGCGCCGTCTGCACATGCCGATGCAGCCCAGCCAGACTGGGCGTGGCAGCAGCAGGCGCATGCGCCGCTGAGGCAAGGCGCAGGCAGTCTGACTTGGCAGGCACCTCGCTGTGCACCCGCCAGGCACGCCACGGCCTGCGCAGGACTCCCTCGCGAGGGAGGCAGCGCACTCACGGGCAGCTTCCTGGCACAGCGCGTGGCAGGTTTTGCGCTCATGCTGGCACATCAGGGTCCTGTGCCGTGCGACACACACAGCGTGCTTGACAGCGGTGCCAGCAGAAGACGACAATCATCGTGCACATGCTTATCCTCACTGCCCAAGCGCCGCGCACCAGGCTGGTGAAGCGCGCCCGCCAGGGGCCAGAGTGCGTCGGCCGCGCTCGCGCCTGCCAACGCGACGCCCCACCACCAGAGCTGCTCGCCGACATGGTTGCGGTGCAGGCTGTGCGACCATAGGCCTGACGCATGCGGCAGAGCGCTGGCGCACGCCAGCGCACAGCGCCAGCACAGCGCGTGCATGCGGCGGCGGGCTTCCGGCTGGCGCTGGCTGAGGCAGAAGGCGTGCAGCTGCGTGTCCGCCGCGGCCGCGGTCACCAGGCCTGAGGATGCCAGGGCAGGACGCCCCTCAGTCACCCTGCGGCGTTGATTGAAAGCGCCATCCATTTACTGTACTACAGTGCAACCCACTGAGGAGTGTGCAATGAACACCCTTACTCGCACGGGGCAACCAGGACGCTGTCACTCTGGAGACGGCCGAAGCACCACCATTGACTGAAATGCCTAATGTCAATCCTCTGCTGACATGTCACACTCCAAGCGGGAGCGCACCGGTGATGCACAGCAGCAGGGTAAGACCGACCAGCGCCCGCTTGGCACGCGCACGGAACTGCACTGCGTGCAGCGGAGCTGTGATGCCGAGGAGCATGGTCTCATGCAAGCGCCACACCCTCAGGCTGCGCTGCAGGCTCTCCCAGCTGCACACGCCAGCTGCACGCGCGGGGCGAGCTGACGCGCACAGTGTCGCTGTGTCGCTTGCACATCACCGCTGTCAGAGGGGCGCGCGGGCCTGTGCATGGGCCGTAACACCCAGCAGCACTCTGCGCACGGTTTGTGGGCAAATATGTTCTCATAGGGTTAGGATAGGCAAGTCACAGGGTTATGGCCATACTTTGAACCCGTTGTTGATACCCCACGAAAGAACATGCATCACTCCCGACAGCGCAGGCTACCCTATAAGCAGGCGCATCACAGCAGCTGCCCACAAGCAGGCAACTCCTGACAGCGCAGGCTACCCTACAAGCGGGCGCGCCTAGAGGGACACCGAAAAGAAGGAGAGCCACCACCAGTCACGCGGGTAGGCCGCGCGCAGACCCGCATAGCGCCAGTCTTTGCGCGCACCCGGCCGCCAGCGCGCGCTGCACGGGTGTGCCTCAGGACATTGTCATGCATTTCACACGTTGGCCTGCTGCGAGCAGTCTAGTAATTGCGGCTTGAGCGCGTGCGTGCAGAGAAGGCCTGCACAATGGCCCCGCAGCTGTGCGTACATCAGCAGCAGCTACCGCCCCTGCAGGCAGCCCCGCAGCGCTGAGCTGAGCTGCAGCACACCCAGGGTGCTCGGGAGGGAGTGCTTGCTGTGTGCGGATACCGAGCGCGCTCTGTGCAGGACAGCTCGGGCAACAAATTTCACTGGTGGCGGCTCTGGCGGGCTGGCGGGCAAGCGCGGAGCAGGCGTCCGCACCGCCTGAAGCACGAGTGCGTCAGGCGCGCGCTCCAGGTCCACAGCAGCAGCATGCACGCATCGGCCCGCGGGCTGCGGCGCGCGGCGGGGTGCACAGAACTGTGGTAGAACTGTGGTAGAACTGCGCGATGAGCAGCGGCGCGAGCGTCCAGTACGGGTCAATCAGCTGCACTTACGCGCCGTGTCAGGCCTGGTGCCGCGTTGTCTGCTGACGGTGCCATAAGCGCCGCAAGCGGCTCACCCAGGTGGCCCGCTGGTCGAGGCCGACGAGCCAGAAGGCGAACACTCCGGAGAGGAGGTACCAGTGGGGGCGGCCGCCGCCGACACCCCGCGCTGCAGAGCCAGCCTGCACAGCAGCGCTGCGGCGGCGGCAGCGGCTGCGCCGTGCGCGGGTGCCGCAGGGCAGCTGTGCGACAGGTAGACCGCCGGGAGCGCCGGTGGCAGATACGCGGCCGCCAACAGCGCCAAGTTGCTGATGTCCTTTACATTCATACTCTCTGCTACGCCGCGCGGGGCTCCCTCCGCGCGTCAGAGAAAGTGAACTTCAGTTTTTTTGGTGCAGTTCACCTTGTTGCCCTGCTGCGCTTCGTCTATATGTACACAGGCCAGTGCGGCGCGGCACGCCCTCCCTTTGCAGGAAAGCCACGGCAGTTGAAGCGCACTCACAGCAAGCTAGTGGCTACGCGTGGAGACTGCGAGGAATACACGCAGAGCTGAGCCTCAGCTTGAGCACTAGGAGAGTTCAACATTCTTGCACCATGCCCCTGGCCTCGCCAGCATTAATGGTGAGGGTCTCAAGGACCCTGGCGCTTGCAAAGTCTTCCAGCTCAGGTGGACACAGCCAAGTCCTCTCTGCTTGCCCCTGCGCAGAAAATTTGCGCTGAGCAGCCTTCCAAAGGTGACCGCAGTAAGGGCAGAGGAATGGACACTCGGCCAGCCACCGTGACAGCCATGCGCGGCGGGCTCGCGGCTTCCCTCGCCCCAGACTTCCTCAGCGCTGGTGAGCACTTGCGCCAGTAAGACTGTTTGACGCGCAATTGAGCACACCTTTGCTGTGGATGCTTGCATGGTGCCTCCAGCGCACGCATGCCCGGTTGCCTGGGGTGTGGGAAGGCTGCCCAGGGGTCTGAGCCGGCACGCGGTAGCCTGTGGCTAGGCGTCTGCCATGTTTCCGGCGCAGAGCTTTGCGGATGTCACGGTAACAGTGCATTGTGCCTACTTGCAGGCGGCCAGTCGTTCCCCCGGCCCCGCAAGACGGGCTACGCCAACGCCTTCCCTGGTGAGCGCCATCCCGCAGCGGCCGTATTGCCAGAGTACCCTGAGGTTGCTCGCCTCGTCCGAGTTGTGTCCCCTGCCGTGAGCTGCTGCTCCCCGCAGGCCCGTCGTATGGCGCCGTCAGGATGCTTCAGCTGGCGGGCCTCACAGCGGCGGCGGCGCCATACGCGCGTGAGATGGAGTGGGAGGCCGCGCGGAGCTTCCCTGAGGCCATGGACTGGGAGGCCACGCCGGCGATCGAGGCGGGGTGGGCGCCCGCGCCGGCGCTGCCAGACGCCCTCACCATGGAGTGGGAGGCCGCGCTGGCGGGCGACATAGAGATCCTGGCGGCCGCACCGGAGCTGGCCGCGCCCGCGGCCCCTTGGTTCGGCCAGGGCGGCGCTGCAGCCCCAATCCTGCAGGCGCCCGCGCGGCCGTTCGCGCCTGCGCCGTGGCCCTTAAGGCAGCAGGCGGGCGCTGGCTGGACCGCGGCGCTGCCGCCGCCGCCGCCGCTGCCGCCGCCGCCGCCGCCACCACCGCTCGCCGCGAACCCTTGGCCGTCGCCGCTGCCGCGCGCGCCATGGCCCTTCAAGCAGCAGGCGTGCGCAGGCTGGGCCGCGCCGCCGCCGCCGCCGCCGCCGCCGTCGCCGCCGCCGCCGTTCGGCGCACACCCTTGGCCGTCGCTGCGGCCCGTCGCTGCTCGGGCTGTGCAGCAGCAGGCATGCGCTGGCTGGGCTGCGGCGCCGCCGCCGCCGCTGCTCAGCGCGAGCCCTGTGGCGCCGCTGCCGCCGCCCGGCGCCGGCCACCCTGCGCCCCCGCCGCCGCCGACGCCTGAGGGCCCTTGGCGCGCCGCGGCTGGCGGCCAGGAGGCGGCAAGCGACGCGCGCGCCAGCAACGCGGCAGGTGCAGGCCCGCCCGCAGAGCTGCCAGTGTGGTCAAGGGCTTGGCCCACCTTGCGCACAAGCAGCCTGGGCGCTTGCACAACACACTGCAGTGATTAATCTGCAGCTGGGTCGGCGTGTGCCAGAACATCAGGCAACTCAAGACGGACCTACTGACACAAGGTGCCCTGGCGCGCGCCGCGGGTGCGCCAGCGCACGGCGCTGCACGGCAGGCCTCTGACCGCGTGTCGGGTGCTGCGCGCAGCGGACAGCACAGCCGGTGGCGCCGCGCGCGCGGGGAGGCGCGCGCGCACCCGCCCCCGCACCCGCCCGCAGCAGGCCGTGCCGGGCGAGGACGCGCCGCGCCGCAGCGCGCCCAGCCAGCCCGCGCGCGGCAAGCGCCGCCACGCGGACGAGGGGCACGCATCGCACGAGCTGCCGTCGGAGGCGGGCGCGCCGGACAGCCCTACCCAGACCGGGCGCGACAGCCCGCCGCGCGCGCGCAAGCGCCGCACCGCGGCGACCGCCGCACCCTCGGCTGCGCACCTGTCGGCGCTCGCGGCGCAGGCCGCAGAGCTGGGCGCCGCGGCGGATCTCGCGCAGGCGCACGAGTCTGACAGCGCCGCCGCCGCGCTGCCGGCCTGCGTGCCCCGCCGCGCGCGCACGCGGTATGGCGGGTCCGGCGGAAGCACCCGGCCGGCGCGCCGCGTCGTCGCGCGCGGCGGCGGCCCGCGCCGCAGCGCGCCGGCGGCAGACGCGGGCGCGCGCGCGCTCGCCGCCGTCGAGCGGGGCGAGCAGGACGCGCCGCCGCCCGCCGCACACGGGGAGCCCGACCAGGCCAGCCTGGAGCTGGGCTGTGCGGGAGCGGGCGTAGACCTGCCGCAAATCGAGGCGGACCTGCACAGCGACGTGAACGAGGCCATTGCAATCGTGGCCGTGCGCGGCCTGGCGGAGTAGGCCGCGGCCGCGCAGGCGGACGCAGGCGCGGGGGCAGTAACGGGGGAAGTGGGGCGCCGGTAGGGGGGATGCGGGAACAGCAAGATGTGCGCAAGGAAGCAAGTTGTGGGAACAGCCAGATGTGCGCTTGAGGGAAATGAATTACAAGCGCTGCTGGCTGAAACTTTCAGCCAGCACTGCCTGGCTGAAACTTTCAGCCAGCACTGCCTGGCTGAAACTTTCAGCCAGCACTGCCTGGAATGCATTTCCCTCAATTTGCAGGGAAATGAAGTACAAGTTGTCGAAGTGAGACTTCATTCTCGATGTGGTTTGCCTCCCTGGATCTGGGCAAGGGAAGGGACGCAGGGCCATGTGCATGAGAGCATGGCCATGTGCATGAGAGCATGATCTCATGTGCAAGGATAGCTACGTTGTGGTGTTGCAATTGCAGGTTCTGATGTTGCTGTTCCAGGTGTTGCAGGAAACCTGCAACACCTGGAACAAGCCCCGTTGTTGTTTACAACGGGGCTGCACACTAAACCCTGATACATGTGCTTCCTCACGTGCAGATTGAGCAACTCGTGATCTGCACTACCATTGTGCCATCAGGAGCACGTGGCATTTGTTGTATACTTGTGGCTTGTAAATGACTTGCTGTGCTGTACAGTGACTGTCCTGGCACAACCCTGCGCCAAGCTCAGCCCCCGAGTGCAAGTCCTCCTGTACGCCGCAGACTGGCAGCAGAGCTCCCCTGGGCGGTGTAGCCGGCAGCCCATGCGCTCCGGGCAGGGCGCGCCCACCATCCCACCCAGCGTGACGCGCATGGAGCATGCCATGCTCACCACCACAGCGCGCACCCATGGATGCACTGGCTTAGGTACCGGGTGGCGCAACCTGTCCAGCACGCAGAAGAGCGCATGACGTGAGGCAAGCAGCACCCTCATTGTAACGCTAGCTAGCGCAGGACACCAGGGAGGTAGATGCACAATACAGCAGATGTGCCTGCTGTGTTGCACTCTGAGCTATATTCTCCTTAAAACTGCTGCACCTAACTTATACTCTGTTCTTTGGGTGCGTTAGCGCGTTGCGCGCGCACAAGCGCCGCACCCTCAGCGGCGCACCTCGGCGCTCGCAGCGCAGGCTGCAAAGCTGAGTGCCGCATCAGAGCCTGCACATGCGCAGGACGCTGACAATGCCGCCTTTTACGTCGTTGCGCGTGGCATGCGAGTCGCCGTAGCGCACCAGCGCGGGACGCGAGCGCACGCGTCTCTCGCGGCTGTTGAGCTGGGCGAGGAGGACGCGCCGCCGCCCGCCGCGGATGGAGAGCTGCTGGAGCCCGACCAGGCTGGCGTGGAGATGGGCGGGGCAGGGGCAAACGTGGATGTGGCGCTCGCGCCTGCAGACCTCCTGAGCCTGATACCGTGCAGCAACGGCATGGTCACAGCGCCAAGCTCTCCGAGGCAACTCATTGGAGAGTTTGAGAGGGAGCTGCCTCTCTCTTGGACGAGGCAGCGCCAAGACCCTAGGCCTACTAGTGCAAAAATCAACGACGCCACAAGTGTGCAGAGCACCTTGGGCGGGAACGCAGGGCGGGCGCGCAAAGTCTGTGCTCCGCGCCTCGGAAGCAGTTCGCTGAGCACACAGCTTGCCAGGATTACGTAATCGCCAGCACTCTCGGCGCTTGCGCGGCCTCATCTGGCACGCCCGCCTGCACCTGGTGCGCCTGTCCTTGGCCCCAGGCTGCTGACCACACGGTGTCCTGCTCAGCACACATCACAAGGCAACAACTTTTGCAGAGCTCGCTGTTGATGGGCCAAGGAGGGCGCTGGCTGCGAGGACTACGTTGCACTCACTGTGGCTGAGCACGCCGGTACTCTGTTCCGCGCCTGACAACATCGAGTGACTTCACTCACTGGCGCGCCTGGTCTGATGTGCACGCTGCGGCGCAGGTGGCGTGGCGTGGCGAGGCCTCGGTATTGCACCTGTTGTTCAGGACTCTTTAATTAACCTCACTAGCGTCCTTGGTGCAGCGTGGAGGGCTGCGCCACGCAGCTCATCAAGATGGACCACCTGAAGTAGCGCCTGTGCCCCGTGCACTGCGCATGCCCCGCAGTGCTGTACGACGGCGTGCCGCAGCGTGGGCGTGCGCGATGCAGCCGTCTCACACGCTCAACGTCACACCCAGCGGCTGGTGCACGCCTGCCGTGCTCTGGTAGGGCGTGCTGCCAAGCCGCGCAAGCACCTCCCTGTTCATGAACACAATAGAGTGAAGCGGTGTGGCAATGTCGCCTGCTGAGGCCAATCAGCTGCTGGTCTGCAGAACGCCGACAATCTGAGGCGCGACCCCATGCCCATGATCACACGGGATCCTGAGCACCTTGCATGCACCTCGTGGCAGGGCCATGCTAGCCCGGATTGGGGCGCGCGCGCGCACCACCGGGGCAGCCGCAGCCGCGCGCGAGGGTGACGCGCACCCAGCAGTCGCGCCCAGCGCTGGACAAGCGCCCGCGGCAGCGCACTCGAGTGCGCTTGTTCAGGCCACCCCGGAGATGCATCAGGTGCAGGGGCACGCCGACGCCGGCGCGGCCGCCGCGCTGGGCCGCTTTGCGCATGAGGCTGCGCCTGCGCGGTCGCTCGCTGAGCGCGCGCGCGACGTAAGCGGCGCAGCAGCGGCATGCTCATACAGCCACACGGCGGCCGATGACGCGGCTGACACACCCGGCTCAGGCGCCCGCGGCGCTGGCAGCGGGCAGCTCGGCAGCGCTTCCCAGTCCGCCGCCACTCCTGGCGTCGGCCCACATGCAGGTGGGCCATGCACGCTTGCAGCGCGGCCAAGCCTGCGTGTTCCGCTGGGACCCAGGGCATGGTCTGCAGCGAACTTGGGCTGTACTCTGTGCTGCCTAAGCGCGCTGGGCCTCTGCTATGCGCCTTGACACACACTTTGGGGCATGCAGCCAGCGGCGTGCTTTGTCTAACTGGCATGCTGGCACACAGGTGGCATGGCATCGCGCAGCCGCGACGCGCTGCCCGTGCTTGAGGAGTGGTACGATTTAGCATGCAGGGGCCAGTACCTATGTGACCGCCCGCGCGCGTGCGGCGTGGTGGGCTGCGCCGAGCCGCTCGTCAAAGCTCACCACCTGAGGTACCGCCTGTGCCCTGCGCACAAGAAGTGCCCCGCGGTGCTGCGCCGTGGCGAGCCGCAGCGCTGGTGTGGGACCTGCCGGTGCTTCCACACGCTCGAGGCATTCAGCGGCAGCCAAAGGTGCGCGCCTGCCTCGCGCTTGCAGCGCGCTCCGAATCCCGTTTCACCCAAAATCCCGTTTCACAGTTCCCTGCACGAATTTCAGTGCGCCAGTGTAGAACGTTGTCCTGATGCGATTGAAGCCACCGACTGCTTGTGAACAATTGTGTCCGCATGCGCGCTTGCGCGCGGTTCCTAGCCGATGTGCACGCTCCGTGGCAGGTGCTGCGTGAACAGCCTCAAGGCACTGCGCGAGCGCGCCGCGCTTAAGCTTCGGGCGCGCGAGGCGAGTGCCGCCGCGGCGCGGCCCACCGAGCGCAGAAGCGCCCAAGCGTGCCCGGCCGCCGCGCCCGCAGCTGGAGCTGCCCTTGCGGCGGCGCGGACGAACCTCTTCGCCCAGGTCACCCAGCACATCATTCAGGTGTACCAGCGCGGGCGCGCCGGAGGCAGTGCGGCCGCCGTGCCCGCCCGCTCTGCTAAGGATGGTGAGGCAGCGTCCATGTGCTCGCCCGCTGCATGCGGGCGCGGCATCGACGATCCAGCGGCGGGCGGCTTGTGGCACCGCACGGCGGCCGAGGACGCGTCTGACGGCTCGTACGCCCGCGGCGCTGCCGGCAGCGCTGAGCCTGCCGGCGTGGCCGGTGACGGCCTGCGCGCAGGTGGGGCATGCTAATGCTGAGCTTGGCAGGGCTGTTCAGTCTCAAACTTGCTGCCGAACCTCGACCCACTGTGCCTTCGCAACGCACAATTGCGAGTGTGCAGAGCTGCAAACAAATTGTGGTGCGGGTCTCAGGCAGCGATGGCAGCGGTGCCGACCCTGAGCGCGCCATGCCTGCCGTGGCAGCTACAGGCGCCAAGGCGCCCCACAAGCCCGACAAGCGGCGGGCTGACAAAGCCGCCGCTGATGCCGACGCCTATGACCAAGATGCGCCCTCAGTGGTCACGCCCGGCAAGCGGCGCAAGGCCGCGGCGGCCGGGGCGCCCAGCGGCGACGGGGCTGTCATGGTGCATGCGGCGCTGGGCGCGGCTGAGGCGGAGGCGCGCTGCGGCGCCGGTGAGGCAGTTGAACAAGTAACGGGCGCGGCCTTGCGGCGCATGGGTGTTCGTAAGACGGCTCCACAGTTCGCCGCGGCGCTGGCGCATGAGCACTTGGACCATGCCGAGCAGGTGCGCATCTCATTTCATTCATCTGAAAAGTTGGCTGCACTTCAAGGCCTCTTTTTGCAGAGGACATGTTGCGCAGAGAGACTGTGAGAGTCAGAGTGCTGTGCATGCCGCGCGTGTGGGCAGCGTGGGGCAGGTTGTGGTATCTTGACAAGGCAAGGCAAGTGTGCCCCCTACAGTGTGATCCGCATTGTTGATTGAGTAACTGTGGGGCGCTGCGTCCGCGACGGAAGGCCGCGAGCACGGCAGGGGCACAGACGTCCGGAGCAGCAGCGGCAGCGCCTGCTGTCATGGGGACGGCAGCGCGGACGCCAACGCGGGTGCGCAGGCGGCGACAGCGCGCTGCAAGAGCTTGAGCTGTCATGGGCGGCGGAGCGAGCGCTGGGGCGTGTCCAGATCGCGCCCAGGTGTTGATGGCACCAGCAGCGCGTCTGACGGCGGCCTGCCAACCCAAGGCACGGCCGCGCGCGCCACCCTGCTGCCACAGACGCGCAGAGTTCCTGTGCCTCTCGGTGGTGCGGAAGTCGCTGAGGCAACTTCCGCGCGCGTTGCGCAGGTGCAGCCAGCACCCAGGCAGGCGCCAGGACGGGGGCGGCAGGCGCTGCACGGGAGCGCAGGGTGCGAGCGTGGAGCGCGGAGGAGGATGCGGTGGTGGCGCACGCGCGCCGCACAGCCGCGCGGGCAGAACAGGCCGCCGGCCGCCAGGCGGCGCGGCGCCTGCTGGCGCTGCTGCTGCCGCGCCGCTCTGCGGCCGAGCTGGACGCGCGCCAGCGCTGGTGTGCGCACCTGCCCCGGTCCCGTGTGCGGCGGGCTGCTGAGGCAGGAAGCCTGCCCGCCGCTGGCAGCTCCTGCTGTGTGTCCTGCTGTCAGTCTGCTGTGTCACAGCTGTGTCTGCTGTGTGTCTCCTGTCGTAGTCAGCTCTGTCTCGCACAGAGCTCTTGCAGTATCAGACACTGCCAGGAATAAAGAGGAGGGTGTGCAGGCAGACGGAGCGGGCGAGGCTTAAGCAGCGCAGCGCGGCCGAGCGGGAGTCGCTGCAGACACGCAGCCGCGAGCTGCTCAGGCATGCAGAGGCGCGCGGCCTGGCTCTCCAGGCCTCAGGCTCTGGGGAAGATCCATGACAAGTGCTCCTCCGCTCTATGACCTTGTGATAGCGCCTGCAGCGTTGGTGCTCGTGAGCATGCATGCACAGTCGCTTGACCAGGGTGCGGCTCTTCTGACCTGCGCCGCGCCATGCTCAGCCGGTACAATGACTGCGCGGAGCATGTGACGCCTTCACGCTATGTGAGCACTTGAGCGGCTTGACAGGCCGGGTCCCCGACTCTGATCCGGTGCAGGCGGTGCTGGCGTGCTCTGAGGCGCGCGCAGCCGCGCGTGAGGCTCACGACAAGGAGGTGCAGACACGTGCGGCGGCTGCGGCGGCCGCGGGCGCACGCCTTGCGGCTGGGCGGCAGGCGCGGGCCGCCGCACTGGCCGCTGCCGCGGCAGACAACGCCCAGGGCCGCCAGGTGCACATGCCTTGTGACCGTCCGGTTATGAAGCTTGCAGACCCTGATGTCACAATGAGCAGACACAAGCGCCTGGTACATGCATGGGTCCTCCTGTGGCCTGCGCAACGCACTTTGTGCGACATGGTGCGCGTCAGTGTCGGCCCTGCACTAGGCAGGCATCGTTGATTGCGAATTCAACAGCCATACTAAAGTCCTGGCAAAAATGTGAAGATTGGAAGGGGCGGTGTGCGCTGCGCAGGCCACTGCGCAGCTGCACGCTCAGCAGCTGCAGCGGCGGCGTGCGGCGCAGCGCCGGCAGCGGCTGCGGGCGGACGTATATATTGCGCAGCGCGCCGCGTCCACGTCTGCTGAGGCGCTGCGTGAGGCAGCCGCTGCCGCGGCGTCGCGCGGCGAGGTGCGCACGCGCCGCACATGCGCCTTTTGCTGCGGTCTGGCCGCGCATGCTGTTGATGCTGGTGCAGCTGCATGCGGGGGGGTGCTAGGTGCGGGGCGCAGGAAGCTGGCATGCAGCAGACCTGTGCGCTCCTTGTTCTTGAGCCTGCTCTGCGCAAGCGTAACAGAGTGCGCTGCATTCGCATGCGATGCGCAGCGGCTCTAGCAGGGCGTTTGCCGCACAGACTCTGTCCCTTTGCAACGTTGCTGCGCATGGCCGTTTCTGCCAATAATGTGCCTGTCACTCGGCGCGCCATAGTGCGCAGGCCGCCGCACAACGCATGCGCGGCCGCGGCCGCGTGCGGCTGCGCG
>JAABUV010002352.1_pt1 | contig 25765 bp, 37 predicted proteins | sample 5559971 | NCBI WGS metagenome assembly JAABUV01 (sample SAMN10711881, study PRJNA513362) | rock metagenome | isolation source: Antarctica rocks | place: Antarctica: Victoria Land, Knobhead nord | collected 2015-12-19
TACGGTAAGTCAGAGTGCACCCCGAATGGAAGCATCTCACTGCGCCCGCACTTGGAGCGAATTCACAGCTGCCCCACATGAGGATGCGTTGTGATCACGCCGCTGCAGTCCGCCCGCCTCGCCCGCCGGCGCAGCCGCACCAGCGCCCCGAGGACTGCTGCCATGCATGCATGGCCCGATGGGCCCCCCCTCTCACGCGAGCGCCGCCACGGCCTGCAGCGCGCGCACATACTCCTGCGGCCGGTTGGCGACCACGCCTGGCATCGCCGCGCCGAGCGCTGCCAGCGCGGCCGCGGCCGCCGCCGCCCCCGCCACCTCCGCGCCCGCCGCAGCCGCGCGCGCCAGGACACCGCGCTCCGACCTCCCTGGCAGGCCCCTGCCCATGCCCGCCCGCGCGCCGCCCGCGCGCTTGGCGCCGGCGACGCCGCCGCCGACCGCGCTCACGCTCACCTCGCAGACGACCGCCGGCGCCGGCAGCTTGCGCCGCCGCGGGCCCGCCACGACCGCCGCCGCCGCGGCATCTGCTGCGCGCGGGATCTCGCGCAGCCCGGCATGGTGCACGTAGCCCGAGCGCGGGCGCGAGCCGCCGCCCGCGCACGCGGCGGCCGCGGGCAGCAGCGGCAGGCGCGGCACGATGTCGCCCTCGGCCACGAAGCGGGCGCAGCGCCCGGCGAACGCACGGTCGAAGCGTGCGGCGAACTCGGCGTCGCCGACGGCGGGCGCGCCAAACGTGAACACGCCGGCCACCTGCAGGCAGCGACATGCACGCCTCGTGCCACGCTGGTGTAAACCAAGGCGTGAAGCATCGTTAGCATGAGCCACGCAGGTCGCCTGCGGCTAGACCGAGGTGGGCTGTAATGTCAACACCGTACTCGTGTGAGCAGCTGGGTCACACAGCGACCAGGGGGCAGCAGCATGCTCGGGGCAGGCGCCAGCAGAACATTCCCGGACACTGTGGAAGATCGTGAGCACTCACTGTCAAGCACACCCCATTTTGACCTCCTGAGCCTCACACAGGGCGTCATCCTCACGGGTGCGGCCCTTCGGGCGCGCCTGCGCGAGCGCGGCGGGCGCGTCCGGCCAGGTGTGCAGCAGCTGCGCGAATGCGGCCGCCAGCGCGCCGCCGGGGCCGTGGCCGGCCAGAAACAGGCGCTTGCGGCGCAGCGCGGCCGCGGCGGCCGCGGCGCGCGCGCCATCATATAGGCAGCGCTGGCCGCCCTGCGCATGCGGGGCGGCGCCATATCGGCGTCCCGTCATGCAGGTGCAGGTGCAAAGCTGCTATGCGCTCAAACCATCCCACTCGACGCCGACCAACCGTCAATCTCCCCACATGTTGCCCAAGTGCTTCTTCAGTCTCACCAGCTTGCCACCAGGCCGGCCTTCAGCTCAGTGCCGCCAGCGGAGTGCACGACTCGGACGGCGACACCCGCGCAGGACGTTAAAGACAAGAAGACCACTGCGTGCCGCACCGGCGGCAGCGCAAACAGCGCGCGCAGCACGCCAATGCAGACGCCGCCGACGTCCTGCCCGCGGCCATGCCGCGCGTGCGCCAGCCACGCGTCGGCCGCCGAGCCGGCGCCGCGCCAGCTCAGCAGGCCGGCGGGGCTGCCGCCGCCGAAGACGAGCACAGCCGCGTGCGCGTTGCTGAACGCGAACCTGGCACGTGCGCCCAGGGCGGGCCGATAAGCCAGCGCTGTGCATGTCTTCTGAAAGCTCGCTGCATGGTATTTGACAACCTGAAGGAAAAAGTACCACAATCACCCCACCAAAAAGTGAAGCACGCGACGCAGGCTGCAGCCCAGCCACCGCGGCGCGATGCCGGCGGCAGCAGCCGCCACCGGACAGCACCACGTAGAAGCTTCACTATGGCGGGTCAGCTCCCGCAGGTGACAGAGAGAGCATGAGGCGCGCGCCAGGAGGCCGCGCGCGCGGCGCCGTCGGGCGCCTGCGCCGCGCCGCCCTCCCAGGCAAAGCCCCAGCGCGCCACGGCCGCCTCCGCCGCGCCCGGCGCCTCGTACGCCAGCGCGGCGCACTGCGCCATGAACTGCGCCAGGCGCGCGCCCTCTGCGCCCTCGCCCGCGCCGTCCAGCCCCGCCGCGCCCTCCCACGCGGCCGCGCGCCGCGCCTTCAGCGCGCCGGGGGCGCCCTCGCAGCAGCCGCACTCGGCCGCGCGGCGCGGCGCGGCCTTGCGCCCCGCCAGCGCGTCGTGCTTGCACGCGGCGGGTGCGGGCGCGGACGGCGCGGGCTCGTCCAGGTCGATGTCGGAGCCAAAGTCGTCCGGCCCGGAGGACAGCGTGCAGGCGGACGCCGAGCGTCCCAGGCCGGCCGGCGCTGGCGCGGCTTTGCAGGCCTCGCCGCTGGCCAGCAAGGGCCACGACGAATCCCCGTCCGGCGCGCACGAGGCTAGGCGCAGGTGCGTCAGCGTGAGCGCCGAGTCCGAGCGCCACGGGGCGCCGCGCGCGTGCGGGGCGGGGGCGGCCGCTATGGTGAGCGGCGCGGCGCCAGCGCCGAAGCTGCTGGCTGGGACGCGCAGCGGCCACTCGTATGGATCCGGCCGCGCAGCTCCCAAGCCACAGTCAGTGCCTGCAGGTGAGTTGCGCGCGCGCGTCAGGGACAGCAGGCCGGCCACGAATACCGCACACCTGAGCTGAGAAGCACCTGAAGAGCACTCAGCTTGCTTGCAGGTTGAGCGAGGTGTGGCGAGGGGGCGCACGGGCACAGCAGCGCAGCAGCCAGGCCTCCGCGGCGTGAAGGAGCGCCTCCAGGCACACCGCGCGCGCGACTAGGCAGAGCGTGTTCCAAACAAGTGCGTGCCAGAAGAGGTTCATTCCTTGCCGATAAAAGGCTCGAGCCCGCAGCAGCGCTGCCCAGGCGTCAGCGGCAGCCCCCCCGGCTGCATGCATGTTGGCGGCCTAGCGGCAGGCCTGCCGCAGGCAGGCGCAGCGTCTCAGACTCACGCTGGTGTGCCGCGGCGAAGCATTGGCTGCAAAGAAAGGCAGAGTCTGGTGCGGCTAGATGTCAGCAGGCAGTTGATCAACTCCTGACACTTGCATTCAGGACCGGCGGCAATGGCTTCGGGTATCGAGCAGCAAGAACAGCCGGCGCACCAGGCCTGGCCGCAAGCCCGGCGAGCGCAGCTTCGCAGAATTAAGGCTAGACGGCAAACCCCTCCATTTCGTTTGCGGCACAGTCTTTGGCGGCCCCCACCCCCTGCTAACCACCCACTAGACACACCTAGCGTTCGTTGGTGCTTCTGATCGGAGCAGCTAGCGCGGGATGAGAAAAGCTAGCCAAAGAAAAAAGCGCGGGTCCGTGACCGCCGCTAGGTCATTGGCGGCATTCGATTTGAAACCACAGCTCCAAAAGCCCCCTCGAGTAGCTAGGCCGGCCGAGGGGGCCGCATCCCGCGACGCGCGCGCATTACCAGACCAGCAGTTCTCCCGCGCCGCCTGGCTTAGCCGTGGGCGTTCACCGAGGAACCCTGAGCGTGCCCAGGAGTCACTTGGCGGAGCTGCTGGGAGGGCGGCGCGCGGCACTGGCACGCTGTACTAGTGCTTGAGCAGCGCCTGCAGGTGCCGAGCAGGCAGCCCCCAAGAGCATGTGTTTCTGGGAGATGCCCGGCAGTCTTGTCTTGGGGCACTCCTGCCTGCGGCCTTGTACAGCTCATCTAGCTTATTTGGACGTCTGGTTTACACCAGTACCTATGGCGGAGCGGTGTGTCAGAACTCAGGCGCTTGCAGCCCCTCAGCCCCGTCCGTCTCAACCGCCTGCAGACACGCCCGCAGGTGGGCAGGATGACAGCATCCAGGGAGCACGCCTGCGCCGCAGCGCTGCTCTGCGCGCTTGCTCTGGCGGCGCCGCTCGCGCGCGCACAGTTCAGCTGGCCCGAGGTCGCCAACCAGGACGCGCTGCAGCGCGGCGAGGTGTGTGCCGACCGCAGCGTACTGCCAGTGCGGATGCAATCCAAGCGGATTCATAGCAAGTGTGGGCAGACACACGCCCCAGTGCAATGCTGTGCACTATTGCCGTGGCTGGGAAGATTCCGTGCTTCCTTCGCAGCACTCTCTCAACGGCTATGCGATGGTTGCAACCTGGACAAGACACCTACAGACCGCGTCAAGCACAGACGTTCTGGCGAAACAATAGGCTGAAGCCGGCCCTCCACACCCGGCGCCTGCGAGCTCGGCCGGCCGCCTGGGCTGACCGGCGCGCCCGCGGCCGCCGCAGGCGACCTTCTACGGGCAGCAGCAGGCGCAGGACTCGTACGCGGACTGCAGCCTGAGCGAGAACTACGCCAACGTCAACCACCTGCCCTGGACGACCGGCATCTCCACCACGCTCGCGCTCAACGGCGTCCAGTTCGGCGACAGCGCCGCGTGCGGCCTGTGCGTGATGTACCGTGGTACGCGCGCCCGGGCTGCCGCTCCGGTCCCGGTCCCGGCCCAGGCTCTGTGTCTATGGGGGAGGCTTACACCCCGCAGCCTGTAGGTACCGGCTGCCATGTGCATGCAGAGCATCCAGCTATGAAGTACGCTGTGAAATAGACCACTTGCGTTGATGACCGAGGCGCAGCAACAGCCAATCCCGCTTCATGAGCAACCCGACGCATTAAAGCGCAAGCACAGTGCATGGTTCACAGCATGTCGCTCACAGCACATGCTCAGGACATTTGTGCGCTGTTGCCTGCGCAGGCACGGGCGGAGGGCTGGGCATTACGCCGCTGCCCTCCACCGCCTGGGGCATGGGCTTTGTGAACAATAGGCGCGTGATGCCCCGAGCGCCGCCATGCATGGATTTGAGCGGCGAGTCCTGCCAGGAATCGGAGTATACCTGAGCATCGTCACATCACAAGCCTGCCACGGCACCGCCTGCATGCGGTGGATGGCCCGGACCCATGCAGGCCCATGTTGGTTTGGTGTCTTTCGTGTCCTGATGCGCCACCGCTTGGCCGCTTGTGCACGGGGCGTGGGGGCGCCGCTTGACCCATCCCAGCAGCCTGTGATGCGGGGCGCCTCAGCGCGCGCGGCCGGCGCAGGTGCGGCGAGTGTCAGAAGGGCGACATCGACCAGGACCTGAACGGCAACGGGCGCTACGACGTGGAGTGGTACGGCGTGCCCTGCAACGTCGGCGACAGCAAGCTGTCCTACGTCACCGTCAGCAAGAGCCAGTGGATCTTCGCGTTTGTCGTCGCAAACCACAGGCACGGCCGCCGGCCTCCGGTGGCGCTGCCGGCCCGCGCGGCTCCGGTCGCGCGTGCGTCTGCCCGCAGCGCGCACTGGTCTTCCAGCAAGAGCTCACACGTGCTCAGCTGCCCAGGGTGCCCATCTCGAGCGTCTCCATCTACATCGGCTACGGGTGGTTCCAGCTGAAGCGCACCACCAACAAATGGTGCGCCGGGCCGGCGCCCTCTCCCGCCCCTGGCCCCGGCCCTGCCCGCGCAGAGCGGGTGCCGGTGGGCTGCGAGCTCTGCAACGTGGGTTGCCAGTGTGCAAGAGGCGGCGAGCCCTCCATCCCGCGCACATGCAGCAGAGCGCATCGTGAGCGCACACATGCATGATGCTGTCACGGCCGCGCGCGCTCGAGCGCGTGCACATGCGCGGTGCGCATGCAGTGACGCCGCCGGGCCGGCGACAGGTTTGCGTACTACCGCGAGGTCGGCGACTGGGAGGGCCTTTTCCCCATGCGCGTCCGCATCACCTCTGTGACCGGAGAGACCCTGGAGGACGACATCGACTGTGCGCCCGCCCGCCCGCCCGCCCGCCCGCCCGCCCCCGCCCGCCGCTCAGCCGGCCCCAGCAGATGCCTGTGCCGCGCGCGCGACTGCCCGCACGCTGCTGCCAAGCCGTTCGCACAGCCCGGCGCGCGCGCGGCCGTCACCGGCGTCGCAGCGGCGCGCCGCGGCGCCGCCCGCCCGCCCGTCCTGACCCTCTGTGCGCGCGCAGCCGAGGACGGCGGCCCCGGGAGCGTGCAGTTCGCGGCCATCCCCGGGCCCGCGTACGTCAGCGGCTTCCGCTCGGGGCACGTCGTGCCCGAGCTCAACACGCCGCAGTTCTCCAGCCCGGCGGGCGCGGTGCCCAACATCGGGCCCATCCCAGGTGCGCGCCTGGGGGCCCTGGGGCGCCTGGGGGGGGGGCGCATTGTGTGCAGGAATGCCCCGAGCCTGTGCCGGTCACCGCGCGGTCCCGCGCCGGCCTGCAGACTTGCATACGGTGTGCGACGCCCTGCAGCTTGGCCGTAGCTGCCCGCTGCTCCACGCACGCTCCAGGCGCATCCGCGCCGGCATGCGCTGTGTGCGCAGCCATCGCAGCTGTGAGGGCCTGAGGGCCCTGCAGAGCGCGCGCGCGTCGCGCGCGGGCGCAGGCACCATGCACCCACATGTCACGGTGCAGAGCGTCGCCGCAGCCTCTCATCGACCGCACTGTCATGCGCTCAGGCGTCTCGCCCGCTGTGGCACAGACAGTGCCCACATGGGCGGCCGCCGGGCGCGCGCAGGCGCGGGCGCGCAGGGCACGAGCACCATCCCGGGCGCACCCAGCATCCCGGCGACCGCGATCGGCACGGACGCCACCGGCGCCGCCTTCTCCACGCCCACCATCTTCGTGGACAACTACCAGCAGTGCGGCGGCACCACCGGCGCGCGCCCCGCCCCTACCCTACCCCTTACCCTGTGCGCCGGCTGGAGGGCATGGGAACACTCCAGTGATCGCTGGGTGCATGCAGCCGCTCGATCGAGCCGCGTGGACCGCATGGCTATGCACCTGTAAATGTGGGTGTGTCGCAGCGGCGGTGTCTGGGATGGGGAGACTGACATGCGCGTCCGCTGCTTCCCTGCGGCCCACACGGCGCCTTGCATGGCGCCCGGGCATGCCACGCCCCGTGGCTGCTGGGCCGTCGAGCGCGCCTGCATGCAAGTCCGCAGCCGGCGCTCACAAGCGGCCGGGCCGCCCCGCGCGCAGGCGCCTGCGCGGTGCGCGACCGGGGGCAGCCCGCACAGCCGTGCATCCCGGCCGCCTGGCCCAATGCGGCGTGCGCGTCGCCCGGCTTCTGGTGCCAGCCGACCGACACGGCCGCCAGCCTGTTCACGTGCCAGCCCGCGGGCGCGGTGCCGGCCACGTCCGCGGTCACGGTCGAGTGGGGCGGCGCGAGCGCGTTCCTGGGCGAGGCGCAGTGCGGGCCGACCAACTGCGCGCGCCTGGGCCTGCGCGCCGAGCAGGCGCGCGAGCAGCCCCCGCACGATTGATGTGCGGGAGTTTCTGGGCCGATGGTGGTGCCCCCGCCAGTGTATTTGTGATGGTTTAGCGTGCCCTGCCCACGCCCGCGCGTGCGCGTGCGATAGCGGAAGCGGGGCTCGCTCAGCGCCGCCTGTGGAGTTGTCCGTGCGAGCTCTGCTGGCAGGGTGTAGCCCACGGCATTTGTGCAGCAATAGGCAGGCCTTCAGCCGCTTCACACAGCACCGACGTCAACACACACGTGTATGCCGGCAGGCACGCCGCGAGCGGGCTGTCGAACACACCGCTCACAATGGCGGGGCTTGCATGTGCACCTTGCGACTCGTTTCCTCACCCCAGCCCTAGCATGCCACCTGGCAACCCAAGCGTGTTGATGAGCAGTGCTAACATGCTGCGGACGGCCTGCAGGCGCCCGCTCCGGCTGCGCTGGCTGCCACCGCCCTGGCAGGGTAAGTCTGGTGCGGCGCCATGCGGCGCGTGCCCCCCATGGGGCCTGCGCCCCACGCTCTCCCCTTTCCCCTGATGTAGCTGGGCTCTGATGCATGCTTGATCCTGCATGCTTACTGCTTATTACGCTGTTTAGTATGCTGTCCATTTGAGCAGCCTCCCCTTTTCCTCTTAAAACGAGGCCGGTTTGCCCTGCTGCACCCCCCCACCCATACAATCTTGAAGCTGGCCCTCTCCCTTGCCTGCGCCGTCACAACTCTGCCACCATCTAGGTGCAGATCTTTGATGGGGGGTCTGTGAGATTACGATACGCCTTCTGTCCGCTGCAGCAGCCCTGTGCGCCATATGCGCCCAGGGTTCGCTCACTTGCCCTGGTTCATAGCCACGGCAGGCGGCATACCCCCGCCTGCTCTCTACGCTTTGGGTTTCGTGTTTGCTGGCAGACGGACCGGGTCCGAGGGAGGCCTGCCCATGCATGGCAACCTTGCTTTTGATGAGACCTGTCGCAGCTTCTTCTTGGGCTGTTGGGTGCCTGCATATCCTGACCCGCAGGTGGCTGGCTGGCCGCATTGGCTGTGCGCGAGTGTTTGTAAATGTGTGTATGTTGTCCGCACATGCGCTTGGCCACCTTGAAACGGCCATTTGGCAACCCAGTTAAAAAAATACCATGACAAAACACAAAACAAAATTGAGCCCTGTTTCAGGGTTGATAGGGCGTCTCATTCGTACAGTCGATGGTTGCTGATTGTGAGCACTGATTGAGATCGGCGCCCACTGATTGAGAGGCCTTCTGCTTGCTGCTGCTCTCCAGGAAGTAGCCCACAGACAGTGTGAACGGGCCGGTGCAGTCGACTGGCTTCGAGGCTCGCTCGTAGACGCCTCGCTTGGTGCGCCCCTGCCGGGGTGCACGCAACCTTGCACTGAGCTGCCGCGTCTGCACCTTGTCGGCATAGTGGTGCTGCGCGGCAGTATGGCTTGCACCATGCAGCACCGAGAGGATCGTTGCTAGCCTTTGCTGCAGAGGCTGCTGTTGAGCCTGGATTGCAAGCTGTGCCTGTTTGAAGCACACCTTCGAACTATGTGGCTGCAGGTGCTAGCTCGACTTGCGCGGCATGGGCGCAACAATGCAGCGCATGTCTGTCACCAAGCTGGCCCTCCTGGCCATGCACCTCTGCGGCTCTGCTCTTGCACAAGCGCCAGCACCTGCGCCCTCATCAGGCGCGCAGAGGCTTCAGTTGCCCTCTGTGGCAGTGTCTGAACAAACATTTATATAATAAGATGGCACTGCCCCATCAGGAGTCGCGCTCCCCATCCGGCCTATGCCGCTGGCGGGCCCCGGTGCCGTGTGGTCCGTCGTCAGCAGCCCGCCCGATGCGACGTGCTTGGTGGGGCCCCCCCGCGACGAGGCACAACGCGGCTGCTCCCAGCATGCACCTCTGCTGCAAGCCTTGCTGACTTGCTCACATTCCTACCGCGCTGCTGAGCGCCCAGGTCCAAATGCGCGCCGCCCTGGACCCCTCGCGGGCGCCCGCCCCGCCCTCCACGCCCTCGCAACCCACAGCATCACCCCTGCCCGCCTTCGTGACCGCGAGGCTGGGCGTGCGCGCCTTCAACACGGCCGCCAACAGCAGCGCCGCTGTCGCGGTGCGGGGCCGTCCCGGTCCTGCACCACGCAATGCACCTGCGTCAAGCATGCCCTGCCTGGCTGCTGTAGAGCGCACAGAGTCCTTTCGTGCTGTCATTCACTGCTTGTGCACCCGCTGCGCCCCCGGGCATGACAGCAGCGCATCCTGTTTTCTAATCGCGCTGGAATCAGGCAGCACGCTCCGCGCGGCAGGCAAAGGCATGCTAGCCACGTGCGCGCAGGGGCCCTGCACGCTCACGCTGGCGGTGCCGGCCTGGAGCGGGTTCACCGTAGGGGGCGCCGGCGATGAGGGCGATGGCGGGCTCCCCAGCGCCTCCGCTCCCAGCGCCGCCCGGCAGGCGCCCGGCCCGGACGGCGGGCTGTCCACCGTCACGGTCCCCCTCGACGCCACGCTCCGCCCGGCCGCATACAACAGCGCCAGCGCCTTGCTCAGCGTGACCGCTGCCGACCAGGTGCGCGTCTCAACCTTCCTACCCAGATGGGGTCCTGCCCGGGACTTGGTGCTGTGCCGGGTGCGGCAACTGCCGAGCGCGCTTCCCTCTGAATCTGAGGCTGTCCCAATGCAAGCATGTTGCGCCCACATATGCCCACGTCTGTCCTCCAGCACGGCTGCACCCGCTAGCCGGCCCTCGCCTCGTCGCAGCGCACCCCCGCTTCGCGCTGCAGCGTGCGCCGCACTGCAAGGCCGGTGGCTGCTCGCAGGCGATCACGCCCACCGCTGCCTGGCTTGACGGCGCGCCGTGCCAGCTGGAGCTGCGCACCGCCCGGCCGCTGCCGCAGCCCGTGGGCCTCCCCGCGAGCCCGCTCGCCGCCGCGCCGGCGCCCGCCGGCGGCCCAAGCAGCGCCCCCCGCGGGCGGCGCCTGCAGCAGGCGTCCGGGCTGGGCGCGGTGTCCATCAGGGGCGGGCGGCTCTACGGCGTCGACGGCCAGCCGCTGACAATCCGCGGCGCCAACTGGCGCGCGCCCGCATCACAGGATGTGCAGAGACTGCGCCTATTTCGTCCTGCTGTCGCTCGCAGCATGCCAGCATGGCACCGCATCTTGCAGCGCAGCTTGCGCCAAGCGCCACTTGTCGCTGGGGGTCGTGTCGTGCGGCGGCCGCATGCGTGCCACACCCGCAGCATGCGCATCCCTGTGCACGCTTGGCACGCTTGCGCATGGCTTCAATGCCGCTGTGCCGTGCCTGCAGGTTCGGCTTCGAGACGGGCTTCTCCATGGTCCACGGGCTCTGGCAGGTTGCGGCCGCAGCCCGCCCGCCCGGCTGCTTGCCTTGCCGCTGTGGCCCAGCGCGCCATGCCACAGTGCCTCCTGGCATGTTGCTGCACATGCCAGGCCTCAGACTTCCAAATCTCCTTTCTTTAAAGTATGATGAATTAGAAAGGCGCTTACACCCTGCCAATTACAAACGTAAACATGGCAACCGAACTGAGGAACGCTGCCTGCCGCGGCAAGCACACCACCTGCGGGCGCCGCCCATGTTCGCACCGTCCAGCCGCCAGCGCCCGCCTGCACAAACGGCGGCATGCATGCCTGCCTGCGCTGAGCGCGCCCCTGATGTGCGCAGGGGCCATTCGCGGTCACCGAGGACTGGCTGACCGTTGCGTACCGCATGCAGCTCCTGGGCATCAACACAATCCGCCTGCCCATGAGCTTCCCGGTGCGCCCGCCGCGCCGGACGCTACCCTAGCCTAACCCTATAGGGCATGGTTTGCTGCGGCGTGGGTGCGTGGCGGCGCCTGAAGGCGCGTGGCGGCGCATTTGCGGGGCATGCAAGCGTGCAGCACAGCGTGGCTGCAGTGCTGCTACATGTGACATGGCGCAGGCTCTGCACCACCCCCTCGCATTCTGCCGTTCATAAGTGCCCAGGCGTCAGGCAGCGCACCCCGCGATGCCTGCCTGCGCCCCGACGCGCGCCGCGCAACGGGGGGGCAGGCGCTCTTCGCGTCGGCGCCGCAGTCCTTCACAGGCATGTGCACGCCGAGCTCGCTGGCGAGCGTCGCCGCCAGCGTGGTGCAGCCCGGCGACGTCGTGCCCGCAGGCGCCTCCTTCCCCATCCAGGCGCGCCCCTTGCCCGCTTGCCGCCGGCGAACATAGTATATAAGATCGGATTGAGCAACACTTGTGCAAGAAGCACATGCGTGAAGGCGCACAGGCGTGTCCTGAATGCCATTGAACAGATTTCCATTACGTTTTTATGACATGGCTTCCTGCGTTGTTTGCTGCATGGACCCGCATGCGCTCGTACGTCGCCGGGCTGGACGCGGCGGGGCCGCGTGCGCGCAGGCGCCCAGCACGGGCAGCACGGGCGCGGCCGACGGCATCTGCAATGAGCAGCTGCCCAACGACTCCGTCTACAACCGCTTCCTGTACGTCGTGCGCGCGCTCGCCGCCAACGGCTTCTACGTCCTCATCGACGACCACCTCAGCTTCGACGCCACGGCTGCCACAAACCCGGCGCAGTGGGTCGCGTACTGGGCGCAGCTGCTGCGCGACATCGTGGCCGACCCGGTGTCCGCCGGGCGCGTGATGGTGGACCTGCTCAACGAGCCGGACGCGCGCGGCCTGCGGCGCGCGGCCCCCCTGGCGCAGCCTCGTCTGCCCGTGTCAGCCCGTGGCAAGCGCAGAATGCTTGTAGGATCGTTGCACATGGAGTGAGCACTTTCCGCCTCGACGTGATGATCATGCGCGAGCACGCAGGCCAGCTGCGCGTCAAGTGCCCTGGCATGAGCACGGATATGCAGCACAGATATGTAGCAGCGCAGGTGCAATGCGGCTTGGCGAGGCGCTTGCGCTGCTCGTGCATGCGCGCTCTGCGGACTCCCGGCGGGCAGGCGCGCCGCGGCGCCCGAGCGGCGCCTTGTCATGCGTGACGGGGCGCGCGGCGCGGCGCAGCTGGACCGGCAGCAGCCCGGATATGTCCACGCTGTACCTGGCCGCCATGGACGCGCTGCACCAGGCGCGCGCGCGCAGCCCAGCGCACTTCTTAGGTCTCGCCAGCTCTCTTGAGTCGCGCATGCGATTGTTCGCATCTGTTGGATGGCTGGTGAGCCAGTGCGGCGGGAGGCGCGCGCTCGCGCACACCGCTGACTGCACTGGCGGAGCGCGCAGGTCAGCCCCACTACCCTCTTCTTCATCGAGTGCTGCGGGCAGCTGGGCGGCGGCGCGGCCATGAATTGGGGCGACGGCTTCATCACGGACAGGCGCGGCGCAGCCTTGCCTGCCGCTCTGTTGCAGTTGACAGTTAAACTCATGAAGCAGGCAGGCACAGACCCAGCAGCGGCCACCCATGTCTCCGCCTGGCAGGCCCTCCAGAGCTGCGCTTGATACAGCATGCGATTAACTGAAAATGCCAAGCATGTCCCAGCTGCGAGTGCCACGCATGGTCCCAGCGCTCAGCCGCGGCTCCTGCGTGCCCGCAGGATGGTCATCCAGGCCAACGGCATCTCCGACCCCAACGCCTTCTTCACGGCGCTCGTGGCCAAGCCATATGTCGGCAACGTCGTCATCAGCCCGCACTACTACCCGCCCAGCATCTCCCAGAACAGCGCAGGGTGCGCGCGCTCCTGCCAAGCGCGGCACGCCCACGCGGCGGGCGGCGCTCACCAGCGCGCGCGTGCGCACGCAGCTTCACCGGCCAGGCGCTGTGGACGCGCATGCACAACAGGTTCGGCTACCTGACGCAGCAGGGCTACCTGGGCGTGCGCTTCCCGGTCGTGTTTGGCGAGACCGGCAGCTTCTACACGAGCGTGCGCCATCAACTAAGGGTTAGGGCTAGGACCCTACCACACTCTTGCCAGGGAACCCCTGGCATGGCCCGCTGCGCCGCCTGGGGCGCCCATGGCCGCTGCCGCTGCAGGGCTGGTGCCCGGTGACGATCTTGCATGCGCCCCAGCCTGATTAGCCTGACTGCTGCTTGCTTGGGTGCGTGTAAGCGGGTCGGCGCGCCGGCGGGCGCGGCCGCGCACGCGAAGGGTTGCCAGCGTCGCGCCTGCATGCCTGCATGCTCGCACGCGGGCAGTGATGTGACCAGCATGCTGGAGGATGCGCTTGCGATGCGATCACCTGCTGTATGTGTTGAGTGACAGGTGAGGGCTGCGCGCACGCGAATGGCGTGCCCGGGGAGATGATCAGCTGTATGTGCTGAGTCACGGATGCGGACTGTGTGCAGACGAATGGCGTGCCCGGGATGTGATCCGCTGTGTATGCTGAGTAGCATGAGGCCTGCGCGCAGGTGAACGACATCGCCATGCTGGAGGACATGGCCCGGTACATGAACAACGAGGGCGCCGCCGCCGACGGGCGGCACGCCAGCATGCCGGACCTCATCTGGTGGGACTGGAACGCCGACTCCGGCGACACAGGCCCGCCCCGGCCCTCCCCGCCTGCCCAGTCCGGTGCATGTCCGATCAACCACATGCCCGCCCCCAGAAAGCAGTGGTCCTGACAGTAAGCAATGAGGCATTGTGCCCAGTACAGACAGTGCATGGCCCTAATTGTGTGGCTATGTGTGCACATGGTCGTGCAGGATTTGTCGCAACATGTGGACATGTGTGGATGACAGCCGCGCGCGCCGAGCGCGCAGGCGGCCTCGTCGAGAACGACTGGTTCACGATCATCTGGCCAAAGGTGAACTGGCTGGCGCGCGCGGTCGGGCTGGAGCCCTGGTACAAGTCCGCCGCAGCGGTGGCGCCGCCGCCCACCGCGCCCGTGCCCGCGTCCGCCGCGCCCGCGCCCGCGCCCGCCGCCCCGGCGCCCGCCCCTGCGGCGCCGCCCCCGCAGGCCGCAACCAGCCCCGCGCCGGCAGTCGCGGCGCCGACGCCTGCGGCCCCGTGCACAGTCGCTGCGTCGCTGGCGACGCCCTGGCAGAATGGCAACAGCGGCCCGCTGAACAACGTGATCAACCTGGTGCGCTTTAACGCGCGGGCGGCGCAAGGGCCACCCGGCCATTGTCAAGTGCATGCCTGGGGTTCAGCGTCTTAAATGCATGACTGCGTTCATAATATCTAGGGCTCTGAGCATGGCTGTGAGTCACGCTGGCTAGAAGCAACGCGCCGGCGCGCAGGCGCTGTCGAACCAGGGCACCGCGGCCATCGCGACGCCGTTCAACCTGATTCTCAGCTTTGCAAACCCCGTGGCCGTGACCCAGGCGTGGAACTGGCAGCCGGCGGCCAGCGCCAGCAACGCGAGCGTCGTCGGCGCGCTTACCCAGGTGCGCCCGGACTGACCCGCACCCTGCCGTGCCGGGCCGCCATCTGTGTGTGAGTGCCCCGCAAGAGGACGCCTTTGTTCGCGTGCCTGCGAGCTCACTGCCTTGACGAGACACTCCATGCCTGGTGCCTTGTGCTGCGCGTGTGTTCAAGCGCGCCTTTGGGAGCTCGGGGGCAGCCTGGCGCGTGCTGCACAGGCCTGGGAGACCCTGGCGCCCGGGCCGAGCTCCTACACCGTCGGCGGCATCTTCAGCACGGCGGGCACGGCCGCCGCACTCACGCCCGTTTCAGCGACCATCAACGGCGGGCAGTGCACACTTTTGGTCTCATAGGCCTTATAGGAGCAGAATGTGGCTGCATGCGCCCCTGCTCTGTTGGACGTGGCCGGAGAAGTTGTCGATGTCAGAGAAAGTGTTTGATGGGGTGCATGACGCTTTGCAGCAGGGAACCCTGCCTGCAAAGTGCCTTGCATGACCAGTAGTAGCGAACTTGTTACCCGATGCTGTCATGAAGGCATGTGCGCCACTGCAGTACCTGTACCCCATGCCAACTGGCCCCACCGGTAACACTGGCCGCAGCCGCAGCAGCAGTACCAAGGCCAGCACAGCACCCGCATGGCCGATGTCAGTTGTCACCAGTGGAGGAGCCTAGGCGGAGGCATCAGGCGTGGCAGCGACACAGCCTAGCCAGCAGATGGCCTGTGGGCCAGGAGGGATGCCCAGCCGCTGCAACGTGCGCACGGCGCCTGCAGCACAGCAACCATGCACAGGGAGGCGGCCACAGGTGGTACAGATCATGCGCCTCACCAAACACGCGCAGGCGTAGCAATGTAAGGTAGCGAGCCTAGCCCACTCCGGCACATCAGCGCAGCCACTGCGTGGCTGGCACCTCTTGTGCCCGCAAGAAGCGCGGTGCGGGCGCAAGGTACAGCAGCAGACCCCTGACACTCGCTCCTGGAGGCATTGTGCCTTACGGCACTCCAGCACACCTTGGTTACTCCCAGAAGTCATCAGTGCGCTGCCGCAAGGCCCAGCAGCAGGCCCAAGAGACGCCTCAGTAACGAGCAAAACCAACAAGATGGCAGGCCGCACACATGCTTTGAGCACAGGGCACAGACAGCCAAGGCAGCCAAGACCATCATCCACGCTGCCCAGACCAGCAGCAACACCTCGCCTGCTGGGGCTGCATGCGTGGAGCGTAAGCTGAGCAGCTGCTCCCCAAACCCAGGCCAGACACGCACACGGCACAGCGGAGCAGCCGAGGCGCACGCGAAGGCAATATGAAACACAGGAGGCTTACTAGTGCTAGCAGGCAGGACTGGCTGGAAAAGCTATGACAGCTATAGTGCGAGTTCATATGCGACCTTGCTTTGCGGGCTTGCTTCCCGCCAGTGAGCACTCCGTCGCGTTCATTCTGGCTAGTGCGACTGTTCTGGTACCTCCTGCCGCCTGACAACCCACACATGCACGCAGCGGACTCGGGTGATCACGCTGTGAGGTGCGCGCGCACCTGCTGTGGTGCTTGCATGTGAGGCGCTGCTGGCGTTGATACTGACCTGTCCCTTGTGCTGGACAGCCTGCCGCTGCTGGCGCAGCTGCTCGCCGAGCGCACCCCGCCGCAGACCACAGAGGTCCGCGCTGTCGCGCTCGCTCGCCTGTATCCTCGCCAGAAGTCTCACCAAGTGACGTGCTAGTCTGTGGTCTGCAGGGCGACCCAGACCTCCAGCGGCGCCTGAGCGTTGCCGGCCTGGTCTACGACGCCTGGACTGCGCAAGGCTCCCGGCAGGACGTCCTTGCTGAACGGTGGGCTGCGTGAGCTCCCTGCTGCTCCAACAGACGTTGCCAGGAGTGGGTCGCCAAAAGCCCGGTCCCGTGCCGCAGGCTGCTGGACGGCTCCGCAGACGCCCTCGCACGCTTCGTCTCTGCGTCCCAGGCCGAACAGCATGAGAGCGCTGCAGAGCAGGCCAGCACCACCGCCGCGCCCGTGCCTGGCTCGGCGGGCTGGCATACGGGCAGCGCCGGAGCCCGGCCGGAAGCAGCGTGCTGCAGCGCAGCCGCGCCACAGCCCAGCGCAGCGCACAGCGCGCGGCCCGGCGCTGCCGCGGCGGGCGCGTGTGGCGCGGCAAGCGCGGGCGGCTGCGCCGAGGGGTGCTGCGCCGGAGCGCGAGCTGGCGAGCGGCTGACGCGCGTGCCCCGCAGGCATGCGGCCGAGCTCAGCTACAACGACTTTGTGCGCGAGCACATGGCGCCCAACCTCCCCGTTATCATCCAGGCACAGCCCCGCCTGCACAACCCCGTGCAAATCAAGTGCGCCGGGCAGTGCATGTACGCTGAACGCATGGTGTGTGTTAGGCCGGGCACGTGTGTTGTGCTCAGGCTGCTCTGTCATGCAAGTCCCGGGTGCGCAGGGCGTCACCGAGAACTGGCCAGCGGCGAGGGAGTGGGTCACCCCGGACGGCGGCGTGGCGATCAACGCGCTGGCCGCGCGCTTTGGCGCCGCGCGCGTTTGCGCCGTGGACGCCCCGCGGTGCGCCGCAGCCCACCTGGATGCTCAGCCTGGGAAGACTTGTGGCATGCAAGCGCAGTGAAGCAGCTGGGGTGCTGCGGAGCGCCGTGCCTGCTGGCGCGGCTGGAGTGGCCGGCTCGCAGCCGCTAGCACGCCACCCCCTGCTGCCCCTGCGTGAGCTGGAGGGTGCGCCGCTCAGTTTTGCGGGAGGCTGACGCCGCGGCAATGCGCGCGATCAGGGGTTGGGACTGCGGCTGCGGCGAGCGCCGCGAGCTGAGCCTGCACGAGTACGCCGCGTGGTGGCGACGCCGCGCGGCCGGCCAGGAGCATGGCGCGCTGTATGTCAAGGACTGGCACTTTGCCGCGGAGTTCCCGGCCTGCCAGGCGCGGCGCGGCTCTGGGGCGCAGACCCAGGTATGAGTTAACGCAAGTCCACCGGCAACCTGGCGCTTGACACGGCTGGCGCCCAGCCCGCCACCCTGCCTGGCTGGCCAGACGGTGTCGGCCGTGCGCAGCCGGTCACAGCAAGCGTGCAGGGTGTCGTCTGGTGGATCGTCTGGTGGCTCACGGTCGGCGCTGCGGGGGCAGTCAGGTCGCATGGCACCTGTCACTGGGTGTCGTCCTCGCAGCCAGCGCTGCAGGCACTGTCTGTCGGTGTCCAGGCCACGCAGGTGGCTCAAGCGGGCCGGTGCGCAAGGGGTGGGTGGACCGCAAGCTCGCGCGCCAGGCGCCGCCGGCACGTTGATTGTGACCCTAACCCTATACCCTGCGCGCAGGCGTTCGCCACGCCGCCCTGGTTCCGCGACGACTGGCTCAACGGCTTCCACGACCTGCTGCGCGCGCGCCGCGCGCCGCCTGGCGGCGGCGCCGCCGCCGCCCCGCTCCGCGGGGGCGCCGCTGCGGCCTCCGACGCTGCCGGGGCGGATGGAGGTGACGCGGGGGGTGGCGAGGCGGGCGCCGCGGCCGGGCCACGCGCCGGGCTGGCGACGTCGGACTACCGCTTCTTGTACCTCGGCCCGGCCGGCTCGCACACGCCGCTGCATGCGGACGTGCTGCGCTCGTTCAGCTGGCGCGCGCGCGGCCCTGTATTCCTGATTCCCCACCCTGCGGCGGCCGGCGTGGCCTGCTTGGCTACGAGGACATACCTGTCTGTACGGGTGCATGCTGCGAAGCTGGCTGGTGCCATCCGGCCACATCCGCCAGGTCCTGCACACTGAAGGATGGGAGCGGCCGGTATGCCCTTTCAACATTCTTCGGTGAGCGGCAGGTCGGTGAACGTGTGCGGGCGCAAGCTGTGGCGGCTGCTGCCGCCGGAGCTCGCGCCGCTGCTGCTGGACCGCTTCGGGCGCGAGGCCGCGCCCTGCCTGCCCGCCGCCGGCCGGCCCTGCGACGCGGCCGCCCGCGAGCGCTTCCCCAACCTGGCCGCGGCGGCGCCGCACGTGCTCACCGTCATACAGGTGCCGCTCCTGCTACGGGCGCACCTGAGGGACGGCAGCTGACAGCACTGCCAAGTGGCTTATGGGACTGGTAGTAGTTGTAGATTGTGATCCCATTACATGCACGCAGGAGGCCGGCGAGGCGATCTTCGTGCCCAGCGGCTGGCACCATGAGGTGGAGAACCTGGCCAACACGCTCTCCGTCAACGCGAACTGGCTCAACGCGTTCAACGCGCACTGGGCGGTCGCGCTGCTGCGCCGCGAGCGCGCGCAGGCCGCCGCTGCCATCGAGGACTGCCGGTGAGCCCGCGCGCGGCGCAACTCCCCACAAGTTGGCTGGCCAATAACATGTCGTGACAATGCTGCGCGTGTGTCTGAAGGGCCTGCTTCAGGTCAGGCCGGCATGCGCCTGTGAGCTGCTCTGCATAAAAGGGATTTTAATGCTTGCAAGTCCTGCCTGAACGGGCGTGCGGTGAAAGCAGCAGCTCCTTTCGTGTGCAGCAGCCATGAGGCAGGAGCAGTCGCGAAATTATTAGGTGCTCATTGTCATGGAAACAGGCATGGCCGAGCGAGGCCGCTGCCGGCGCTGCGCAGGGAGACCTGCGCGGACGCCGCGGAGTTTGAGGCGCTCGTGCAGCGCAACCTGGCCGCCAACGCGGGCCTGGGCCATGCTGGTCTGGCGCGCCTCATCGACACCCTAGCTGCGCGCGAGCTGCGGCGCCTGCGGGGCACCCTGTTGCCCGGCGCGGGCGCCTGCACGGGCGGCGTTTGGCCGCAGGGCTGCGCGCCCAGCGAGCACGCCGCCGGCTGGCCGGCTGGGCCGGCGCAGGCGCCCGCCTGTTGCTGCCTCTCCGGGGGCTGCTCCGAGCTCCCCGCCCGCGGAGCGGGCGCGGCGGGGGAGGTGGGCGTCGCCGCGTGCGCAGCAGCCCTGGCCAACCTGATAGGGTCTGAGAGGAGGGCCGCGTGGGGCGCCGAGGGCGCCGGCGCGGGCGGCGCGGCGGGCGCGGCCGCAGCCGCGGCCGCGCTGGGCGCCTTTCGGCTGCGCCGCGCGGCGTGGGCGCTGGAGGCGCTGTTGGCCGACGGCGGCTGGGCGGGGGCGGGCGGCGCCGCCCCCGCAGACCCGGCCGACGCCGCGGCGACCCCAGCCGTGAGGGCCGCAGCGCGGGCGCCTGCCAGCGGCAACCCCGCGTGCGCCGGCAGCGAGTGCGGCGCGACGGGGAGCGCCCAGTGGGCAGGGCGGCCCGACCCTGGGCGAGTGGGCGCCTGCGGCGACCCGGGCGCGCCGCCGGCGGCAGCGCAGGGTGCCGGGGCCTGGATTGAGCCGGAGGAGGCGCTACGCTGCGGCGACGACGCGGCCGTCGGCAGGCTGTCGCGCCGGCTGGTGGCGCAGATCTGGGCGGTCCTGGCTGCAGCGCTGTGTGAAGACTGCCATTAAGCAGGTGTGAGGTGCTGGCGAGTGTGCTCGGCAGAGGTGTCTGTTCAGTGTGTGTCTGAGCTGAGCGTGCAGGTTTCTGCACTGTGAATCATATTTGGGCTGCACCGCTCAGGCCAACCAGGTGGTGCAGCATTAGAAGGCAGACATCGCCCTGTGGCTGCAGAGCAAGGGCCTAAGCAGACCCGTGACAACGCCTGCCGTCCATCAGGCCGGGGCCGAGCCCCACGCGAAGTCGGCGGTCTGCTCAAACACGTGCGCCACGCTAATCATATCCGCCTCGCCGAACGCGCGGCCGATGATCTGCAGGCCGACCGGCAGCGGCCCGCCGCCGCCGTCGCGCGGCGCCTCGAAGCCGCAGGGCACCGTGATGGCCGGCAGCCCTGCGCGCGCGCGTGCGCCATGCGCTCCCCCCACGAATCCCCCCATTGTGCGTTGCCGGCGTGCGCACGGGCCAAGCAGAACCGGCCAGTTGACACGCGACCCAGCCAGTGCTCCAAGGTGTTTGTGCTAGGCGCAAAGTGGCAGGCGTCCGACGACATGTCCCACGATGTGGGACTCGGCCACTCCAAATAACATGCTCCCATTACGACAGGCGTCGGCTGGCCTGCTTGTCTGCAGGCACGGCCGCACATGCAAGCACCTGACACCCACGTGCAGCCCTTGCATGGCGGAGGCGTCTCCAAGGGCCTGCCGAGCCCCGCCAGGGCCCGCGCCCGCGAGGTTCAGGTTGACCGTCATGAGGTCGCCCTGGTACATCTCCAGCGGGTCGTCGCACACCTGGCGCGCGCCCGCACGAAGAGTTTGCCTGCTCCCATGACTCGCGGCCAGCTGATGTGACCGGATGGCATTAGGGTCCTACCCTAATCCACCACCCATGGGGAGCACTAATCCAGCTGCAGGCGGCGCTGCCAGACGGTGACTACCCAAACAAAGCCGCGCCGTCTCCTGCGGCTGGGACTGCAATCCGGATGTATCGGCGGCCAACCAGCATGACAGGCGGTCGCTGTCCGAGCACCCCCCTGCACGCCCAGCCTGCATGAGTGCGTGGCCGCCGCCCGTCCCTGCGCAAATATCACCCCGCAGATCGGGCCGGGACCATCTGCACGTACATACCCACCCTTGTCTGTACAAACCCTACATGCCCGGGCTACATAGTCACGGTGGTGATTACGTGCTTCTTGGTAGTTTTCACGGCTTGCCATGTTGCCCATGTCCAGTACTTGGTCAGTGTACCATGTTGCCCATCCTCCAGCAGGTGCATATGCATGGATATGCAAGCCATGTTTCCCATCCTACAGTATCTGGTGAGTGTATAGCCCAGGGGTGAAAACTACCAAGAAGCACGTGATCACCACCGTGATGATGTAGCCCTAGCATGTAGGGGTGTGTCCAGACAAGGGTGCGTATGGACATGCACAGGGTCCCGGCCCGGTCTGTGGGGTGAAATTTGGTACATATGCCATGCAAGATATGGGGGTGCGCCGCTGCGGCACGACCAGCAGCTCAGCGTCAAAAGCTCTGCCAGCACTGGTTGCAGAGAGCCCACACTGCTCGCATGCACTTTGAGCTAATTCATTTTGGGTGAGCGTAGAATTTATACTTGGCGCGGGCGGCGCGCCTCGCCGACGCGGAAGGCGGTGGTGGGCGCGGCCGGGCTGAGGAGCAGGTCCCAGTCGCCCAGCGCGGCCGCCAGCTCGCGCTGCACCAGCGTGCGCACCTGGCCGCGCCCGGCCGCGCGGCCGTCTCTCATCGCGCTGATATAGGGCCAGGAGGTAGGGTCCCAGCCAGTCGAGCGCCGCTGATGCACGCTGCACGCCCCGCGCGGCAGGGCGGCAGCTGCGCGCGTTTGAGCCGGCCTGAGCGTGCTGGCGAGCACCCTGCAAGGCGAGGCGGCGGACAGCTGTGCCGCGTGCCACGCCAGGACGTCGCGCATAGCTGCGGCTGCTATACGCCCGCTCGCATGACCTGTCCTGAAAACCGCTCTGCCATGGCACGCGGCGAGGGCGGCATGCGCCAGGTCACAGTTCAGCCGCGCCGGGCGAGCGCCTGGGTTAGGGCTAGGCTAACAGCATTCTGCATGCCAGCACCCCACTGCTTCCCACGCCCGTCCAAGGCAACCCCTGCACTTCCCAAGAGTACGAGGTAGAATTCCCAAGCTTCCCAGGGAAGTGGGCTCCCAGTGTGATCCCAGCACTTCCCATCAAGGTCAACCCACTTCCCAGCGGTTCCCAAGACGCCTCCCAGGCGTATGCACAAGGTCCGGCTGCCGGGACGTGCTGGGAAGCCAGGAAGCCTGACCGAAGCCCTGGGAAGGCTGTGGGAAACCACAAATCTCCAAAGGTGAGCAGGGTAGGGTTTCCAGTACGACGAGCACCTACCGCGCACGCTTGTCATGGGAGCCGCCCTGTCAAGAGGCGCGCCAGGCGCGGTGCGCGTCAGCGCACAGCAGGTGCGGGATGGCGCGCCCGCCGGCGGCAGGCCCGCCGCGCGGGGGGCGCGCCTGCTGCGCGCGCTTGTAGTACGCGTCGTAGTAGCCGGCCGACAGCGCGTACGTGCCCATCAGCACGCGTCGCTTGACCTCCGCGCCCAGGCCCGCGTCCCGTGTGCCATTGTACATTTCGCGCAGGTCCCCCGCCTGCGGGCCCCGCGCAGAGTGGCCCCCAAACTAGGCGCGCGACCGGCACGCAGGCGATGCAGACGGCAGGACGATCACTGTCAGCCTGGGCGCTTGCCAGGCACACTCGGCACAGCCTGTGCAAGATCCAGCCGGCGCCGGCCCGCTCACGCGCTCGAGGAGCGCAGCCGCCTCAGCGCTCAACTGGACTGTACCAGCCCGCCCCGCCGACAGCGACAGGCTTGCGACCTGGCAGGCACTGCGCCGTGAGCAGCGCGCGCCGCGCCGCGGCGGAGGCGGGCGCGCGCCTGGTGGCGCGGGCCGTAGCGCACGCCGTCAAAGCGCGCGAGGTTGGCCGACGCCTCCGAGGTCGCGATGACGTAGTACGCGGGCAGGCCCGCCGCGAAGCTCGGCAGCGACACCTGGCCCCGGCAGCCCCGGGCTGACTGCGGCAGCCACACCCGGCCCCGGCGGCCCCAGCTGGCGGCCTGCCCGCGTGCGGCCCACACCCCAGGACGGCCGGCATCGACCCAGCCCTCGCCGCAGCGGCCCAGCCGACATCCTTGCTCCTTCCTACGGAAGGAGCAAGGATGTCCTCCGGTTTGCCTAACAGACACCTGCTCCTCATACCCTGACCCTGAGAAAAACCCTAACCCTACCGCAAGAGAGCTTGCGCACCTCGCCGACCTCGGCGCCCAGGCGCTCCAGGTGCGCGAGCGCGGCATCCAGCGCGGCGGCCACGCCGGGCGACGCGCCGCGCGCCTGCGCCACCACGCCCAGCCGCCGGCCGGCCAGCGGGCGGCTGGGCAGGGCCGCCGCGGCCGGCAGCCCCGCCGCAAAGTCCGGCACCGGCTGCCGCGCGCTCGTCGCGTCCGCCTCGTCTGCGCCTGCGCGCGCGCGGCGGCGGCGGCTCAACGACCAACAGCGCGCAGGGCCATGCGGCCTCGCAGGTCATTAGGCTCACTTCGCCAAGCCAGAGACCGAAAGGCCGTCCGCGCGGCACACAGCATCGCAGCACCAGCCACGAAACCTCAGGTCTGCCCCGCACGCAGCACCAGCCCAGAAAATCTGTGCCCTGCCCGCGCGCAGCACCAACCCTGGCAACCCCAGCCCCAGAAACCCTATATCCCACCCCGCGCGCCTGAGATGGCGGTCAGCAGCAGCGCGGCGTCCTCCACGCAGGCCGCGAGCGGGCCGACGCAGTCCAGCGAGGACCCGTACGCGACCAGGCCCGAGCGCGACACGCGCCCGTACGTCGGCTTGATGCCCACCACGCCGCAGAAGTGCGCGGGCTGCCGGATGCTGCCGCCTGCGCGCCGGCGCCGCGAGCCCAGGTCAGCGCGGCATGCGCCAGCGTGCGCGGCGCCGCGCCTCCCACGCCCACCCCCCTGGCCTGCAGGCCGCCCTGCCAGCCGCTGGACGGGCTCGAGCAGCAACTTCAGTGCAGGGCCCGCGACGACCGGCGGCGCATGCGGTGCAGCTCGAGGGCTGCCGGCCGCACTAGGCGAGCAGCCCAGGCGGCGGTGGACATTGGCGGGTGACGGCGCATGCGCCGGCGGCAGGAGGTCGCAGGCTCGCAGGTGCATCGGAACGCGCGCCAGCGCCATGTTTTGTAAGCCCTCTATTCTGGGGTCTGCAGGGATGGGGCCATATGCATAGCGAAGGGTATGCCACCCTGCGCTGGGGCCACGCGCCTGTGTCGCTGCCCAGCGCGGCCGCGCACTGGCCCGCGGCCACGGCTGCGGCGGAGCCGCCCGAGGAGCCGCCCGGCACGCACCGCGGGTCCCACGGGTTCCGGGTGACCTGCGCGGCCGGCCGCTCGCGCCACGCCGCGAGCCGCTGCGTCGCTCCGTGACAAGCAAGCACAAGCCTCTCTGCCAGGACTTCAATTGCGCGCTTTTCATTACTGGCTTTTCGGCACAGGGACAGCCGAAGCGGGCACCCTGGCGCCTGTCAGCAGCACTGCATACACAGCGCAACCGCTGTGATACGATTTTTGCACGGTCGTGCAGGCCTGGACGAGTTCCGGACGGCGCACGCGCGCCTGGTATGCGCTGGCCTCGGTGGTGGAGCCCATGGCGAACGCGTCGCAGTTGCACTTGCCAAGCACCAGCGCGCCCGCGCGCCGCAAGCGCGCCACCGCCGTGGCGTCGTACGGCGGCACGTAGCCGCGCAGCGCCGCGGCGCCCGCCGTCGTCGCCAGGCCCGCCGTGCACAGCGTGTCCTGCGGGCGCCCGTGCGCGCTGAGGCGCCCCGCCGCTCGCGAGCAGCCCGGCGGGCCGGTCGGGGCGCGGCTCTGCTCCCGGGTCTCACTCCTTCATGCGCCGCTCACGCCTGTGCATGTGTGTGTCTGTGCAGGATGCAGGCTGCTGGCCATGGCTTGCGCATGCCTTGCATGCAGCGGCAACTGGTCGCAGGCTGCGATGCGCAAGGGGCGCGCCTTGATGCCGACGGGCACGCCGGCCAGGGGCCCCAGCGCAGCCTCGCCCTCCGCAGCGAGCCTCCGGTCCAGGGCGGCCGCGGCATCGAGCGCCGACTCGGCAGCCACCGTGATGAAGCTCTGCACCTCCGGCTCACGCTCAGCCAGGCGGTCCAGGTAGCGCTGCGCGACCTGCACTGCGCTGACTGCCCCGCAGGCGAGGTCGGCCTGGATGCGCCGCACCGCCGACGCCGGCGCAGCCGCGGCCGCCGAGGCGCACAGGCGCTGCATTGTCCTGCGCCGCGACGCACCGCGCGTCGCACGAGGCGCACGAGCTGGCGCGACGGGCGCGCAGGGCGCCGCCGCGTCCGGGCCGCCGCCCGTGCGGCCGGCTCCAGCCGTGGGGCACGGCCGCTGCATGCGCAGGCTACTGCTGCTCAACAGAACGCCATGACGCTGACAGAGGATGCGCTTGGATCCTCTACGGCGAGCATGTTGTAACTTTGCCAAGCCCTGCTCTTTCTTGGACAGAACCGTTCTTTCTTGTTGAACCCAGACTTCAATGCTCGTATGGATATCGGCTCGCCGCACAAGCCGCCTATAGGCATGCCTGCCAGTCCGTCCTGCCAAAGCGCACTACATCCTTGCACGCCAGCCTCGCACGCCTGCACGCTGGCCTGTCTTTTCTATTACGTCATGCGCACAACACAACCACGCCTTGCCATCCAGCACTTGTGTACTAATCATGCTGGCTGCTTCACGTATTGACTGCCTGCGGCTCCCAAGGTGCTGCAGTGGCTGGGAGGCACTGGGACTCCCGCGCGCCCT
>JAABUV010002353.1_pt1 | contig 25755 bp, 30 predicted proteins | sample 5559971 | NCBI WGS metagenome assembly JAABUV01 (sample SAMN10711881, study PRJNA513362) | rock metagenome | isolation source: Antarctica rocks | place: Antarctica: Victoria Land, Knobhead nord | collected 2015-12-19
GCGCCGCGTGGGTGCGGATCAGCTCGATCCATGGGATGTTGCGGCGGTTGGCACCGGACAAAAAGCATCCCTCCGCTCCATTCAAGTATCGACAATCAAAAGCGGCGTAGCTTCCCGGATAGCCTCTAAGTGGTGGAAGCTTGCCTTCGCTGGCGTCGAGCAGGAAATTGCTCCAGGCGAGCGATCCCCAGGGTGTGTACCACACCGACTTGTCGTCATTCACGAAGAACCCCCATTCGTCGTTCTCTCGTGAAGTCCCGTCCTCGAAACGCACCCACACCTTCACGTAATAAGGAGTTCCTTCGTTTCGAGGATGGCCTTTCTCCCTCCGTTCCACTTCCAGGATGGCAATCCGGGTCGGCGCCTCGAAGTAGAGCACTCCATCGGGGTCCGTCCGCATCGATCGCGTCTTGTAGCATTCATAAATTTTTCGATTCAGTTCCGGGTTGCCGACCGCCGGCGCGAGGACCGCGACCCGGGCGACGATCGCGTCCCGGAAGCCCAAGGGGAGCGCGAGCAGCAGGCCCCCGGCGAGCAAGGCGGCGGCGATGGCGATCCCGGCTCCCAGCCCGGCCTTTCCGCGCCGGGGGACGAGCCTCAAGTCGCCCTCGACCACGATCGGGACGAAGGTGTCGGCTGGGCCCAACTTCACCCCCGGCACCCGGAAGACGTACCCGCACCCTCCGCACCGGCCCCGGCGGCCCGCCAGGGCGTCGTCCTTCCGGAACTGCTTGCCGCACCGGCTGCACGCGAATCGGATCATGGGAGGGCACCCCGGCACATGAAATTCAGTGGTGCCAGCGTAGCTGACCGCCACCCCCGGGGTCGAGGAGCGGCTTGATGCGACCATGGACCAAGTCGCTGAGGTCGGCAGCTCGCCGGGCGGGACCGGCTTGTCGAGGACGACGCATGTCATGGTGGTCAGCCCGGCCATCGCGGCGGCGATCCGGGCGGGTATCTTCCGGGACCCGTTCCCGGAGTTCGTGCGACTCAACCCGGGTTGGACGCGGGAGCGTTGGGACCGGGCGATGGGGTAAGTCGCCGGGGGCGGGAGCGAATCAGGCCCCTCGTGGAATAGTGTGCTAAGGCGGAGTCTTCCTTCCTGAATATGTGGTCAGGATTCGGGCTCAATGTCGGGCCGACCGACCTCGACGCGCTTCCATCCCCTCCAGCCCACCTCGTCGCATAATCCGAGTAATCGTCAGTGGACAACCTCGGAAACATTGCATATTATGCAAAGTAGAGCCTGATGCACCGTCACTGGAGGGCTTCATGGCAGAAGGCAACGAGCCCCGGCGAAAGCCGGTCAAGGTGGGTGTCAAGGAGGGCGGTGGTCCGCCTCCCGGGTATCGCTGGAACGTCGAGATTCTTGCCCAGGCGTTCGACGAGGCGATGGACTTCCTGAACGAAGACCAGTACGCCCATCTTTCAAACCAGGTCAGAGAGTTAGCGGCCCAGGATGAGCCGACTCGCAGTGAAACGGTTGACGTGCGGCCCGTGGAGGACTTCCACGAGGTCCGGGACAAGGGCGGTGTCCTGGGAAAGATCAACGCCCGGGTCTTCTACTTCAACCACAAACCGACGCGGACCATCGCGGTTCTCGGGGCGATCAAGAAGGAGAACGACGGACCGACACCGATCGGGGACCTTCGCACGATGCGGAGGCGAAAGCGCCTCTACCTGGAGTCGCTTGAGCCCCCCGAGTCGGAATCCGTCTGAGGAGCGACCGATCGTCTCACCACGAGATGGGGATGATGACCATGCTGACCAACGAACTCCGCGAGACTTACGGCAAGCTGCCCGCAGACGTGAAGAGCGCCATGCTGGCCCTGTCGGTCCTGATCGACCGCATCGGGACGCTCCCCAAGATCGACCGCGACGATCTGTTCGAGTTGCTTCAGGAGTGGCGGAAGGCCAGCATTCCCGAGGAGCAGGAGAGCATCCGGAGTGCCATGGAGGAGATCCTGGCCCAGGTCCCGATCACGACTAAGCCGATGCCGATGATTCCCCAAGTCGTGATGACGCGTGGCCTCCAGGGATGGACGGATCACGTCAGCAAGAAAATCCGGGAGTTGCGGGCGGCGCAAGGCCTGACCCAGACCGAACTGGCCCAGAAGGCCGGGATTCCCCAGAGCCACGTCAGCCGACTTGAGAACGCGGAACATAGCCCGACTCATCTCACCCTGGAGAAGATCGCCAGGGCCCTGGGTGTTGAGGTCGGAATGATCGACCCCTGCATCGATTGACGTGGGGATCGATCGCCGGCTTCATGTGGTCGGTCCCGATCGCCGCCCTCGGGATGGCGGCGATCCGCGCCCTCTTGGCGGCAGACGCGGAGGTCCGCCTGATCGTTGTGTTTTCCTGCCGCTGATCCCGGTGGCCTGCCCGGCGTCGGCCTTCCAGTGGGCCTACGCCCCCCCCAACCCATTTGCAGCGACTCGCTTTGATAATGCCGGATTTCCCGGCATTTGAATTCCGGGCCATCCGGCTTACTCGACGGCGGCCTTCCGGTGGGCTCACGTCCCTCCTAACGTCTTGCCCTTCCTGGTCTTCCAAACGGGGGTTAAACCCCCGTTTGAATTCGCGGCGAGATTCGCCAGGAATTCCTTGGCCGTGGGGAGCTTCGCCCACTCCTGATGACACCGCATTTTGCGGGGTTATCATTTCCGGGCGGACCCGGCGGGGTCGAGGGGCAGGCCGACCCATTCCTCGGCCGCCGCCCGCAGGTCTATCTCGTCAATCGGGAGCATGACAGGTTGCCGCGGATCAGGCGGTGTCCTTCCGCGCCGCCTCGGCCTCGGCGACGGGCACCCTGGGGAGCACCTGGACGCCCGCGCCGCCGGGGGGAATCGCCTGCTGGATCAGAGCCCGGAAGATGTTGTCCACCCCGACGGTCCGGGCCATCTCGACCAGTAGAACTTCCTTCTCCGTCAACCTCCGGCCCGGGGAGGGCGCCGGGTCCTGACTCCCGGCGGAGACGCCCGAGATGATGAAATTCGCGTCGAGGCTCAACTCACGGCACAGGGCGATGAACTGGGGGAGCGTGATCGAACGGGAGTTGCGCTTGACCAGCCTGGAGAGGGAGGACGGGGCCACGCCGATCATCCCGGCGATGACGTTCTGGGTCAGGCCGGTGGCCCGGATCGACCGGACCAGCCGCTCCCAGACATCCCTGGGGAGGGCTTCCGCGGTTCCCTCGGTTTCTTCCATCGGCTCGCCGTGGTCCTCTCGCGATGGCCCGCCCCGTCCCACGCGGGACGGGGCGGCCTCCATTTTATGCGGGCTCGCCGGGGATTGCCAAAAGAATTGACGGCATGGCAATCGACCGACGAGGGGACGACCGTTCAGGACTGGGGGGGCGGGGGGACGAAAGGAATGTCCAGTCGGCTCGTGCCGACGAAGCCAACCTCCTGGTATTTGCCTTCCTTCACCCAGGTCTCCCCCCAATGGACGATCCGCGCCGCCCCGAGCCGGGGGCGGCGGCGGGCTCCGGCCGGGTCCCCCGTCACGCCGCGGCCTGGTCGCCCGCGATCTCGGCCTCGACCTTCGCCAGCGCGGCCCTCAGGGCCCCGGCCAGGCCGGTGGGGTCGACGCCCTTGCGGTGCTCGACGGTGACCTTGTGGCCGGAGTCGAGCCTGACGGTGCGGGCCGTGGGGAGCTTCGGGCCCCTGCCCTTGCCGGCCCCCCCGCCCTTCGCCGCGGCCTTCGGCCTGCCGGAGGCGACCCGCTCCCGCAGTTCGTCCCGCTTCAGGCGACCCGCCTTCACGTCGTCGGCGAGCCGGGCCTGGGCGTCGGGGTCGGCCACCTTGGCGATCTCGTAGGCGGCCGTGGCGCCGATCTCCCCGGCGTCGACGGACTCCTGGATCGCTGGGGCCAGGTCGAGCAGGGCGACGGTCTGGGCGATCGAGGCGTGGCTGATCCTGAGCATGTCGGCGAGGTCGCGCTGGGTCAGCCCCCGGGCCTCCATGAGTTTCCGGTAGGCCCTGCCCTGCTCCACCGGCTTCAGGTCGGCCCGGCAGGCGTTCTCCATCAGCTGGACCTCGACCAGCTTGTCCGGGGTCAGCTCGCCATCGACGACGACGCAGTTGAGGTGCTCCAGCCCGGCCTCCCTGGCGGCCCGCCATCGCCGCTCGCCCGCGATCACGACGTAGTGCCCGGCGCCCTCCGACCAACGCACCTGGATCGGGGTAATCTGCCCGACCGACTTCATGCTGGCCACGAGCTGCCCATGCTCCTCCGCCGGGAACTCCTGGCGGGGCTGATCGGCGTCCGGGATGATCCGGTCAATCGCGATGACGGCGGCGGCGGCATGCTTGCAGCGGCCCTCGTACTTCCGCTCCTGGGCCCCGGCCTCTCCGGCGACCGCGAGGGTGGGGCGGCGTGCCAGCGATTCCGCCCGCTTGTCGCGCAGGGCTTCGGCATTCGAGGTGGACATCAGGCACCGATCCTTTCCGCCCCGAGGCGGCTTGGTTGGCCGCTAACCATCCCGCAGCGGGCCTCCACCCGGGAGAGCAGCTCCGCGGCCACGGCCTCAATCGCCTTCGCGGCCGCGCACCTCGGGCGGTACTCACTGACCGCCTTGCCCAGCGTCACCGCCTCCTTGAAGTCCTTGGCGGCGGGGACGACCGCCTCGAAGACGTCGGTGCCGTAGGCGGCCCGGAGGTCGGCCCCGTAATTCGAGTGGATGCTGAGCGTCCTCACGACCATCGTCGGCAGCAGCCCGAGCAGGGTCAGCCGCGAGTTGACCAGGGCCCGGGCCCGGTCGATCGAGTCGAGGATCATCGAGACGCCCTGGATCCCGAAGTCCTCCATCTGGGCGGGGACCACGACGCCGTCGGCCGCCACCAGGGCCGACCACGCGCACGCCTGGATGTGCGGCGGGCAGTCGATGAGGCAGATGTCGAACTCCCCGGCGACCTCCCCCAGCGCGTCCCGGAGGATGAACTGGTCCGGACCAGTCATCCACGGCTTCGGGACGTTGTGGTCGGTCATCCGGTCGTGCCCGGCGACCAGCGCCAGCCGGGGCCGGCCGATGTCCATGACCAGGTCGGACATGGCCCCCCCGCCCTCCTCCTCGAACAGGCTGGCGAGCGTCCGCCTCCAATCCAGGGCCAGGCCGGCCGCCGGCCCGAGCAGGCCCTGGCTGAGCGACGCCTGGGGGTCCGCGTCGACCACCAGCGTCCGGAGCCCCATCCTCGACAGGGCCCCCCCGAGGTGCATGACGCAGGATGATTTTCCAACCCCGCCCTTCTTGTTCACGAAGGCCACGGTCTTCATCCGGCTCGCCCCCTTCTCGCCCCTTGGTTGGCCGCTAACCGCGCACGTCCCCACTATCGGATCGGGCGGACCCGGGCCGTGAGCCGGGATGCTGGTTAGCGGCTGACCAGCGGGAGGGAACCACCGGTCGTAGCGGGGGATCGGCAGGGCGAGTTGCAAGGTGCGACTCCATGGCCGGGGGTAGGCACTGAATGTCCCCCCCCAAGAAAGGGTGCCCGAGTCGACGCGGCACCCGTCAGGCCGGCCGGGGCAGGCTCAACACGGAGACGCCCGAGCGGTCCGAGACGACGACCGTGATCGGCTTGCCGGGCGTTTGGCCGGCCCCGATCGCGTCGGCGGCGGCCCGGCAGGCCTTCGCCATCGCCGCCGCGGCCTTCCCCCGGTCCTCGACGGCGATCCCGACCCTCTCCCCATCGGGCTCGCCGGGGATGTCGCCCACGAGCGTCACGACGGGGTCGACCATCCGCCGATCCTTGGCGAGCTCCCATTTCATCTCGACGGCCTCGCGGCCCGACCGGACCATGTCCGCGTGCCGCGCGCTCTCGAGCCCGTAGGGGTGGGCGTAGGCGTCCGACCCGGCCAGCTCGGCGTCCAGCGCACGCCGGACCTCGACGCCGATGAACGCGGCCGTGACCAGGTGGGCCAGGTCCAGCCGCTGGCCGGCGATGGCCCGGCGGAACGCCTCCCGCCCCCCGGCGGCCCGGGGGTGCTTCTCGAATTCGTTGATCGCGTCCTCGGCGGCCTCGACGGTGAAGAGGCGGGCGTCCTCGTCGCGATGGGCGGCCCGGCGTCCCCGGAAGACCGAGGCGGTCGCGCGGCGGATCTCGGCCCGCCAGCCGGCGTCGGAGTCCTTGTCGTCGACGCAGTAGACGGCGGCGAGGTCCCCGGTGGCCGGGAGGACGAAGAGGCCGCTGAGCTTGACCCAGACGTCCCCCTCGGGGAGCTCGTGGTAAGCCACCAGCGATCCCGGCCCGTCCGCCTCGATCTTCGCGGCCGGGGCGGGCATGACGAAGGCCCCGGCGTCCAGCTCCAGGGCGGGCAGGGGGAGGCCCCGGCGGTACGGGACGGCGTGGATCTTGTGGTCGGGGAATGCCTTCAGCTCGATCATCGGTCGCCCTCTCAGATGGCCTCGGGGTGCGGATGGTGCGGGCCTACTTTTCGTCCAAAAACACGACGCGGGGGCCGCTTTCGAGCGCCCGGCGCACCTCGGAGACCAACTTCTCGGCGGCGTAGCCGTCCAGCGAGGCGGCCTCCCGCTTCGCCCTCTCCATGACCGCCTCGTTGAACTGGTCGTCGGTCAGGCCAAGGTGGGCCGCGTCGACCCGGGCGAACATCATCGCGAAGCCGCCGCCCCGGGCCGAGGCGACCGCGTGGCCGATGGGGTCGGCCTTCGCCGCCGCCTTGTCTTGCTCGATCATGCGGTCGATCGACGCGCACATGACGCGGGCGTCGGCCCTCTGGCAGTAGTCGAAGGCCGCGTTGCGGTCCACCAGGATCCGGCCGCCGCCCGGCTCGGCGATGGCGTCGATCATGTGGGGCCAGCCGTTGACGTAGCGGCGGGGGCTCATGTACCGCCGGGCCTGGGGCGACGTCTTGCCGAGCCCCTGGGAGATGTGGCGGCAGTCGGGGTCCTCCAGCGAGGCCCGCCAGATCGCCGTGAGGTCGTACACCGCCGGGCCGCGATCGTCCCCCGTCAGGGCGTCGATCGCGGCCTGATCGGGCGGGGCCCCGGCGGCGATCCGCTCCCGCTGCTCCAGGAGGTTCCGCAGCGCCAGGCTGACGCGGGCCAGCTCATCCAAGGTATGGGGCGGTCGGGACACGACGGCCTCGCGAAAGGGGGATGGGCCGGCTCGCGCCGGCCCGGGGGAGGTTACTGGCCTTGGGGCGCTTCAAATCCCGAGGCCCGGACGATCTCGGCGACCTCGGTAACCGTCAACGATTTCTTGTCCAACAACTCCATCGCCACGGCCTTGACGGCCGGCCAATGATCGCGGAGGAAGACCTCGGTGAAGGCGAAACACTCCTCCATATTTGTCTGTATCTTCCGGACTTCCCGCCCGCGGTTCTGATTCGGAATCCGGACCCGGATCCGGCCGTCGGGCTGCAACGTGCCAAACCCAAGGGCGACGGCGGCCAATTGAGTGAGGCGTTCGTTATCCTCGTCATATCCCTCCTGCGAACCCTCATCCCGGAGGACGGCGGCCTCGGACGAAGGGCCGGCCGAGGTCACCAGCATCAGCCGGCGGGCGTAGTCCGGGTCCGTGATCGCGAGGCGTAGCATGTCATGGCCGTCGCCGAACGTGTAGCGAGTGAAGCCCAGGTAACGCCGGGAAGCGGGAACCGCCCCCATGAGGCCCAGGAGAGTCGGGCCGCGACTCAGCGTCTGATGACCCTCGATGTCCGCGGAAAACAGCCCCACCCCGGTCAACAGGGCGGCGACCGCGTGGCCCGCCTCGTGATACGCGATCGCCCGAGGGCTGTTGGTCTCGCACGACTCGTCGCTGCCATGCCCGCTCCGCTTCCGGGTCGCCGGAGGGGCGATTGAGGCCTTGCGTTGGCTCGGCGGGAGTCCTTTCGGGGGCTTCCTCAGCATAGGCTTGTCCTCCTTTCTTCAAATGAGGGAAGGGGTCGTTGCGGGACGGTCGTCCTGGGCCCACGCGAATAGGCCCCGACGCTCCTCGCACTCGATCATCTTGACGGGTCAGCCGTCGCCGCCCGGGATCTCGACGAACGGCGTCACCCTGACCCGCCCCTCGGGATCCGGCCCGACGACGGCGGCGACCCGGTTGCCCTGCCAGACCACGACGTCCCGCTTGCCCGGCCAGACCACGACGTCCCGCTTGCCCGCCGCGGCGGCCGCGCCGGCGTCGTCGATGGCCGACGCGAGGGGGCGATCGAATCCCGGGCAGGTCGGCGTCCCGGGCCGCTCGGCGGACCTGTCGCGGTGGGTCAGGAGGACGTCGGGGCCGTGGTGGTCGACGTGGACGGGGGCGACGCGGACGGGCTCGTGCTTGGGCTCGGACCGGACGGCGTAAACGACCTTTGGCCTTGCTTGGGCAGGGGCGATGCGGACTTCCAGGGTGGTGTGTGCCGCTTCCGACCGGACACCGGGGTTCTGCTTGATCGGCGTCGCCAGAGACTTCATCAGCCCGGCGGTTGCCTCGCTGTGTCCCTCGGACAGCCGCGACTTGCTCGCCTCGAAAGCCGCGAACCTTTGCTTGTGGAGATCAAAATCACTCATCAGATAGGCTCCATCGATAAGTCGGGCGAGGATGGCGATGAGTATTCAGGCCCGCCGCTTCCGGCGGAAGCGGCGGGGGAGCACCTTCCGCCGGGGCCCGGCACCGGGCCCGGATAGGCGGAGGTCGAGGACTACGAGGATCCGGCCGAGGGCCCGGACCGACAGGCCCGAGTTGGTCGAAAGGAAGCGGCTGAGCGAGCCCGGGTCGACCATGGACCCGGTCGCGACCGCGACCGCCCGGAGCCCGCGCCGGCGGATGACGGCGGCGAGCTGGCCGGCGATGGTCCGGGGTCCCGGGGCGGGGGATCCGGGCCGAGGGGGCGGGGGCAGGGGGTCCGTCGAACTCATGGCGTCCGGTCCATCCGGGGCTGAATTGCGATACATCCGGATAGTATTGGGGCAGCGACGGGAAGTCAAATCGAATATTGACGCAATGCGCTTAAAAATTGACACGCCACCGAGAAACTTGGAAGGCGGGCCGGCGGCGCGGCGATGTATATCCGGTTCATCGCTACTCGACGCCCGTATAATGGCCGGGGACGCCCGGGGGTCAGTCGCGAGTGCCCCGGATCGCCCTCGAACGCTCGTGGTCGCCTCTTCCTTTCGGCGACGGCTGGGCTCCAACCGCGCCGGCCCGGCCCGGGCCACCGTGGGCGCCCGGGCCGGGCTAGTCATAGCCGGGGGGCGACGGGGCCGAGGTCCAACACGACCAGGCCGCAATCGGCGGTGGCGACGAACAGCAGGCTCCCGACCGAGGCCCAGGGCTGCCAGTAGGGCCGACCGTTGAGGTCGAGCGGAGCCCCGGCCGGCGGTCCCGGCCGGAACCGCCGGATCGCGGCGGACAGGGTGGCCTCGGCCTCGTTGTGCTGGGCGATGGCGTCATCCCACCCAGGGCCTTCGGAGTCGGCGGGGGCGAACTGGCGGACCGCCTCGGTAGCAGCGTGGAACTCGGCGACGGCGGCCTCCACCGCCTCCATCTCCGGTGACTCGGGAGGGGCGGGGGGTGACCAGGCAGGCCGGGGCGAGGGGGCCGGGCGGAGGGACCGGGGGCGCCGGCCACGGGGGGCGAGCGAATTGCCGGCGGGGGTGGCGTGGTGCATGATGCTCATGATCGACTCCGTTTCGTGCTCATGTGGTGCGGGGGAGTTGTTCGCCGGACGCCCGGGGAGGTCCAGGCCCCGGGCGGCCCCATGCGCCCGACCCCGTTTCCGATGGGGGCCGGGAATCCCCCGGCCGGCGTTTCAGGCCGGGCCAGGGGCAAGCTCGCTTCAGAGTAGGCCGAGGGCACGGGCGGCCCGGATGTGCTTGCAGCCCTTGGGGTCGATCCCGTCCCGGCGGAACACGAAATCGCCGCAGGTGCATTCGTCGCCGTGGAGGCCCCGGCTCACGTCGTGGGCCTCGCCGCCGGCCTTTGTGAGCCGGAACGCCCGGGTCCCGCCGAAGTCGGCCGGCAGCGGCCGGACCCGGTAGGCGGTGCCGTCGATCCGCAGGGTCAGCCCGCACCGGCCGGTGCATGGCTTGGGGGTCGTCTTTTTCGTCGCGGTGACCATGGCGCTCATACCTCCGTCGCTCGGGTGGGGATGGCCCCGGGGATGGCCCCGGGGCCCGGGCGGATCAGCAAACTCCGCAAGCTTCGGCCGGGTGGATCCGGTCGGCCGGGTCGCCGAAGGCGTCGGCGTAGCGCTCGTCGGCCATGCGATCGTCTTCCAACTGCTCGGCCCGCTCCTCGGCCAGGGCTTCGACGCCCCGGTAGGCCCCGGCCGCGAACCGCAGGAGCAGGTCCGGGTCGTCCGTCCCGGCCAACTCCGCCATCGGGCCGCCGTCCAGGCGGAGGACCATGCCCAGCCACTCCGCGTCCAGGGCGGGCGTCGCGGCGAAGTCCGGCCCGGCGGTCGGGCGGGGGCCGGCGGCGTCGAACGCGGTCGGAGCGTCGGGAGTCGGGGCCCAGCGATCGGTGTCGGTCCAGGCGGGCCAGAAATCGCGGGCCGAGCCGTCGGCCGGGGCGGGGGCGGGGTTGACGGGGCGGCGGGAGACGCGAAGGATGTTCGACATGGAACTCTCCGGTTATGGCCGGGGGTTTCGCAGGGCCGGCGGGGTGTGCAACCACCCCGCCGGCCCGTTTCGTTGGGCGGGGGCCGTTCCCCCGTCCGACATTCACATTGTAGATACGGTTAATACAAAGGTCAACGATAAAATTTTATATTTCCGTATAAATTTCGTAGCAACAACAGGATTGCTTTCCCGGGCGGTTCGTTGTAAGATAAACCGTAGGGACGGCGTGAGTTTTCTGTTACAACCCGGGAGTTGCCGTGAGGGAGGCGTCGGATGGATGCCGTTTTAGAGGTCCCGTCGATGGCAAAGAAGAAATCCGCTCCCAAGGGCCGCCCAAAGTCGGCCGAGGGGCCCAGGACCCACGTACTCGGGATCCGTGGCCGGGAGGCATGGAAGGAGTGGCTCTCCCTCTTCGCCGACCACTGCCGATCCGACATGGTCGATTTGATCGATGACTCGCTTGAGGCGTATGCGAAGGCGAAGGGATTCGAGGCTCCTCCCAAGCGTTGAAGGGGGTGGCGGCGGACCGTCCGATAACGCTCCGGCCGTGGACTCGCCGCAAGCCCTTTCCGGCTCGCCCCCCTGCCCCTGGCCAGGGTCTTAGAATGATGTTTATGTTCGATTGAGTACGATTGCAACGGTCGTGCGGGTCGCGAGGGCCGATCACCATGGATGAGACGCCCGGGCCGGACGCCGAAGGCGGGCCCCCGGAGGTCGGGCCGGGCGACGTCCGGCCGCCGGACCTGGTCCACCTCGCCAGCCTGATTGAGGCCACGGCCCATTGGCTGGAGGTCGCCCAGCTCAGGCCCGGGGAGCGTCCGCTCAGGGCCGGCCGGTTCGCCATCATCAACGCGACCGCATTCCTGTGCGTGTTCCTCGGCCAGGTCCGCCGGGATCCGGGATGGCTTAACGCCCCCAGGTTTCAGAAACTGGCGCTCGCTCTCGACGTCGTCGCCGGGTATCTCCGCAAGGTGATGGAGCGCGGACGCCTCGCGTGGCGGGACGGCCGGATCGAGTACGACCCGCCGGAGCACGTCGTGCTGCCCGACGGCTCGATCGACTTCCCCGTCCCGCCGCTGTACCTCGGATCGGGGGGTGCGGCGGCCGTCGAGCGGGCGTTGCTCGACCTGCGGGGCGTCCTCGGGCGGTTCCGGGCCGAGGGCATCCCTTCGTCCGGGTTGCGCCCGGGCCGCGAACCGAGCCCCCCGCCCGCCGCCGGGCCGGCGCTCGACATCGAGTTCGAGTCGATCCAGCTCTACGGCCCGGCGGAGCGCCCGGTCGTGAACGGTTCGTGGGTGCGGAAGCTCACCCCCGGCCAATACCGGGACGTCCGGGCCCTAGTCCGGGGATGCACCGAGGCGGGCAAGACGGACGGCCTCATCCGGGGCGTCCGGACCTCGGACATGATGGACCTGTACGGCGCCGGACGCAACTTCGCTTCCACCTTGCGGAGGTTGAGAGCGAAGTCGGTGGCGTGGAAGGCCGCGATCGTGATGGCCGAGGGATCTTGGGCAGGGTACGACATCGCCCCGGCCGCTTCCGATGGTGGCCCCGGGCCATGATGCCCAGTCAAATGCCCAGTCAAATGCCCAGTCAAATGCCCAACAATTCCATCCTAACTTACTATGGACTTTGATCTTGCGTCTCGTAGTATTGAACCATCGGGCCGGACGGACCGGCGGAGTGAGGCCGGGGGCGTTGACCCCGGCCCGGCCCGATTGGGAGGCGATGCGAGATGGCGACCGCCGACACGGAGCTCGTTCCCTGGGTCAACCTGGCCGCGGCCTCCCGGTTTTTGGGCGTCGGCCGGGCCGGCCTGCTGGCCCTCGTCGAGGCCGGCGAGCTGACCATCAGGAAACTCCCCGGCTGCCACCCCAGGGTTAGGGCGGACGAGGTACTCGAGCTGGCCCGGCGGTCGACCCGCCCGGCCCGGTCCCATGCCCTGGCCGTCGCCGGCGGGGAGGCCTGACATGCCCCGGCTGTCACCAGTGCCACTATTCCTGACGCCCGCCATGTACTGCCACTTGGCCGGGTTCCGCCCGTACACCCTCCGTCAGTTGATCGGGCGACGCCTGGTCCGTGCGGCCTGGATCGACGGCGGGCCGGTTGTCGTGCCGGGTGATGCGGGGCCGGAGCGTGCCCAGGCCGGCCCGCCCAAGTCAAGGGGCGGGAGGGTAAACCACCCCGAAATGCCCGGCGGTTTGCCGATGGCGTTGGATTCTGATAACGTCAGAGGCGGCGCGAAGAGAGGCCCTCGAAGCTGCCACGCTTCGAGGGCCCCATTGAACGCCGCTTATGTTGGCCGGCCGGAGGGTCCAATCTCCGCCGAGCCATGGTCATCACCCCTACAGGTCAGGGCAGGGCGACGACACGACCATGATACCGACGAATGATCGACCCGGCAAGCCGGGGCCGTTCGCGGTGCGTCCACGCACCGTCAGCCCGCCTACCGACAATCCGCCCCCCGACCCCGTCCGCGAGTTCGCCGGCCTGGTCGAGGCGGTCGCGCGGCGGGACGTGAAGGCTATGAAGTCGGCCACCCGCGACCTCAAGCGGCTCGGCTTTTCGGTGGTCTACGTCGGGAAAGGCGGGCGCCCATGAGCACCGCATCCCGGCGAGTCGAGCCCACGCAACGGTTCGATCGAGCCCATCCTTGCCCCGTCTGCGGCGGTTGCGACGACGACCCGAGGGGCCAGGGGGGCCGGTGCTACGGCTTCCTTTCCGATGACCGGCTCTGGGCCCATTGCACCCGAGAGGATCACGCGGGGTCGGCGAAGTTCAATCCCAAGTCGGAGTGCTACGCCCACCATCTTAAGGGTCCCTGCGCCTGCGGGACGGAGCACGGCCCGGCCGACCCCAAGCCGTCCCGCGCCAGGAAGTCCCGGGGGATCATCGATCAGGTCTACGCCTACACCGACGCCGCCGGGAGCCTGCTCTTCGAGGTGGTCCGATTCATGGATCCCAAAGGCTTCGCGCAGCGGGTCCCTCATCCGACGCATAAGGACGTTTTCACGTGGGGCCTCAAGGGAGTCGAGCCGGTCTTGTTCAACCTCCGGGCCCTCGCCGCCAGCCCGGGGAAGGGGATCATCGTCGTCGAGGGCGAGAAGGACGTCCGTGCCCTGGAGAAGCTCGGCATACTGGCGACCACGAGCCCGATGGGCGCGGGCAAGTGGCGGGATGCCTATAGCAAGAACATCGCCGGCCGGCCCGTGGTCATCATCCCAGACAACGACAAGGCCGGACGCGACCACGCCGAAGCCGTCGCCCGATCCGTCTACCCGGTGGCCAAATCGGTCAAGATCCTGATCCTGGAGGGACTGCCCCCGGGTGGAGACGTTTCTGACTGGCTGGCCCGGGGCGGGGCCGTCGAGGAGTTGCGGAGGCTCGCCGTCGCCGCCCCGGCCTGGCATCCCGTGCGGGTCTTCGACGGCGAGGGCGGGGCCGGCGAGGCCGCGAAGCCTCCCGAGATCGAGGTCAACCACGAATGGCACCGGGTCGTCGAGGAGGCCATCGCCGCCCTGGCCAACGACCACGACCTCTACAGGCGAGGCGAGGCGCTCGTGACGGTCTGCCAGGAGGCGGCCGACACCGTCCGCCTGACCGGCCGCACGGCGATGAGCAATGCCCTGGGATCGCCCCGCGTCGTCGATCTCTCCGACGCCAACATCGGATGCCGGCTCACCCGTCAGGCGAGTCTATTTCAGTGGAAGAAATCGAAGTCGGGCGAGGACGAAACCGTGGACGCCCGGCCGCCCGATTGGCTGCTCAAGGCGATCGCGACCCGGCGATACTGGCCCGGGATCCGGAACCTGGCGGCCGTCGCCGAGTGTCCGTTCCCGAGGCCGGACGGGTCGCTCGTCGAGACGCCGGGCTACGACGACGCGACGCAGACCCTCTACCTCCCGACGATCGACTTCCCGAGGGCGCCCGAGAGTCCGACCAGGGACGACGCGAGGTCCGCCTGGCAGAGGCTGAGGCGATATGCCTGCGAGTTCCCATTCGGCTCCGAGGATGACGAGGCCGTGTACCTGGCGGGACAGCTCGTCGTCATCGCCCGGCCGGCCATCCCGGGGCCGGTCCCCGGCATCGCCGTCGTCGGGAACAAGGCCGGGACGGGAAAAGGATTGCTGATCGATGCCATGTCGCTCCCCGCGATCGGCCGGCCGGCGCCGACGACGATCTACCCCGAGGACCCGATCGAGGCCGGCAAGGTCAAGGTGGCCATCGCCCTCTCGGGCAAGCCCGTGGTCCACTTCGACAACCTGGACGAGGGCAGCTCCTACGGGAATTCATCGATCGACAGCGCCATGACGGCGACCACCATCGACGACCGGGTCCTCGGAGCCTCGCGCAACACGGGCGAGGTCGCTATGCGGGTGAGCTGGTTCCTGAGCGGGAACAACGTCTTCCCGGGGAAGGACGCCCACCGCCGTTGGCTGGTCGTCAACCTGGTGACCGACCAGGAGCACCCGGAGGAGCGGTCCGACATCCGCGAGACGGACCTCCGCGGCGCCATGCTCGATGCCCGCGGGGAGATCGTCCGCGACGCCTTGACGATCCTTCGCGCCCACGCCCAGGCCGGATGGCCCAACGGCGACTGGGCCCCGATGGGCTCATTCGAACAATGGGATCGGGTCGTCCGGGGCGCCGTCTGGTTCGCCACGGGTCGGGATTGCCTGGCGACCCAGAGGAAGGTGGCCGCGGAGTCGCCCGACCGTCAGGCCAAGATCGCCCTCCTGGAAGGCTGGCGAGAGATGGTCGACGGCCGGGACGGGGCCAAGGGGGTCACGACCGCCGACGCCGTCAAGGCGGCGGTCGACCACCCCGAGATCTACCCGACCCTGCACGGCGCCCTGCTCCGGTACGGGTCGAATGGGAAGCTCGCGGCGTCGAAGTCCATCGGCAACATCCTGCGGGGGTTGAAGATGACCCCGATCGACGGGCTGAGGCTGGAGGACGCCGGCCAAAAGTGCCGCGCCGTCCTCTGGAGGGTCGCCAGGACCGATTCAAATCGCCCAGACAACCAGAATGGCAAAGGAACGACCAATTCGGCGCATGAGTCTGAGGAGTCTAGTGAGTCTGACTCTAACCCCCGCACGCGAGATTTCGGATCCCATACCGATGTGATCACGTTACCCAATAACATGAAACGCGACTGGGATGGGTGCGGAAGACCCTCCTCAGACTCCTCAGACTCATGCCTCAGCGATCCGGACGAGGATCGGGAGGTCGGCACCCTATGACCGCCGCCGCCCTGCTCGATTCGTTCGCCCGCCGGGGCGTCATCCTCCGGAAGGCCGGGGATCTCCTGGCCTACGACGCGCCGCGCGGGGAAATGAAGCCCGCCGACATGACACTGCTCCGTGCCCGCAAGGCCGAGGTCCTCGCCCACCTGGCGGGCCGGCCCACCTGGCCCGAGCTGGCGGCTCAGCGGTGGGGGCCGTCCGCGGGAGATCCCGAGCCGGGGATCGTCATCGAAGGCCCCGGGCCCACGGAGGGCCCCCTCACGGGGCCGGGACATCCATGCTGACCTACCATTCCGCTTCTCCGGATTCCCCGGTCCTCGCCGGCAAGCTGGAGGTCGGCCGACGGGGCCCTTCCCGTCGGCCGACCCTGACCCTCGCATGCTGGAGGCATCCCTCAGCGTCGACCTCTCGGCCCTGGCCCGTTCCTGAACCGACCCGGAGTTGCCTTCATGATTTCGACGGGATCGCTCCCATCCGCTGGCCAAGCCCGCACGATCGCCGCCCTCGCGCCGGACCGGGACGGCCGCCTCGCAACCTTGCTGGAATCGGCCGCCGAGATCATCGACTCGGCCGCCCGACGCGGGGGCTGCTCCGCCAAGATCCCCCTGGAGGTTGACGGCCGGCCGGTCGATCACCTCACCCGCAACTCGCTTGCCGACGTGTTCGCGGGGATGGGGTACAGGGTCGTTCCCATCGACTCGCGCGGCTACCCGGCCCCGAATCCGACCATGCTCCAACTGTCCTGGGCCTGAGCGGCTCACTCCATCCCCCCCTAACACAAGGGTCGATCATGTCCACCACAATCACCGCCGTCCGGCTCGTGAAGCCCGGCGATCAGGTCATTTTTGACAAGACCTTTCCTGCGACCATCGCCAGGGTCTCCCCCTCGACCATCGCCCGGCCCGGCCACCCCGGCGTCGTCCCCAACCCGGACGCATCGGTCGATCTGACATACGAGGATGCAGGGGTCCTCCGGATCGCCAAGGGCGTCCCGCACGCCGCCGGGCCCGGGGGCTGGAGATTCGTCGAAGAAGCCAACCAGGCGCGGAGCAGGACGCCCCTCGATCTTCTCAACGAAGCCCGGGCGAGGGGCGAACGCGTGCCCGAGGTCGGCGACATCATCACATGGGCTTACATGCCCTTTATGCCATCCATCATCGAGATCATTCCCCTCCGTGGTCGGATCCTGGAGGTGTTCAGCCTCGTCGAGGTCACCGCGGAGGTCTACCGCGACCTGGTCCCCCCCGAGGGCGACGCGCCCGAGGTCGTGTACAAGCCGGCCCAACGGTGCCGGCACGCCTCGACTGCAAACGACTACGAGAAGCGTTCCGGCTACAGCGGACTCTGGGACTGGCCAGGCGGTTTGGTCCAGCCGTTCGGGCCCGTCGAGCGTTGGAAGGTCTTTCCGCCGGCCCACTGCGGCCGCTGCGGGGAACCGGCGAAGAAAATTCACGCCATCACGGTCGGCGAGGTCGGCCTGGGCGGCAAGGTGGCATCGACCGCCGTCTGCGACGCGTGCTTCGAACAGATCCCGGGGCTGCTCGTCGGTTCCGCCCCCGCCCCGGCCACCCCCTGGGACCAGGCCGCGAGCCGGCTGCCGGCCATGCGGAACGCCTGGGCGACCGCCCCCCCCGCCCCGACCGGGGACGCCCGGACCCGATCCGGCCCCGGCTCCGACCCCGCGCCCCAGGCCCCCGGGGCGGTGCTCAGGATCAAGCTCGCCGAAGGTGGCCAGGAGGAGTTGACCGCCCTTGCGGCCGGCACCGTCGCCAAGCTGGCCGGCGGGCACGAGATCGGCGTCAGTTCCGGCCCCGGGGTCGACGGCCGCCCGGCGACGATCGGGAAGCTCAGGGCCGTCAGCGTCGAGGCCATCGGGGGCGGCAAGTTCGTCCTGGTGGCCGAGATCCGCTCCGCCGACGGCCGGGCCATGTCGCCCGCCTTGTTCGAGCGGCCCATCGCGCTGGAGACCGCCCGCCCCAAGGGCAAGAACCCCCACTTGACCGCCGTGAAGATTCAGGGCCCGGCCTGACCGAGGCCCGGACGACGAGAAGGGTGTTGTCGCCGGCAACACCCCCGCCTCACGAGGACCCAAGCATGCCCTCCGCCGCATCACAGCAGACGCGCCCGGCCGATCGGCTCGGCCTGGACGACCCGACGAGATACCGTGTCATCCGGCGGCAGCCGTTGCTCGACAGCCACGCGCCGATCCCGAAGACCATCTTCGACCCGGCCGCCGTGAGTGCCGAGAACCCCCGGGGCCTGGTCCGGCTGATGATCGGGGCAACCCTCGAAGACCTCGAAGCCATGGCCCGGAACGGCAACCGGCGGGCGATGGCCGGGGACCTCCGATCGGCGCAACTCGGGCACGCGCCGTTGACCGAGGTGCCCGAAGGCGAGCTGCCCAAGGCGGTCGGGTTCGTCGCGAATTACGACGTCGGCGAGCTGGACGGGCGGCCGTGCCTGTTCGGCGACCTGGCCATCGCCACCCAGCATTACGCGGAAGCAAGCTCCTATCCGATATTGTCCATCGAGCGGGTCGGCTTCGACGATCTCGAGCGTGAGGCCGTGGAGGCGGTGGCGTTGATTCGGAGGCGCCCGGAAAGGGACCTGGGCGTCGTCGCGTACTCGGCGACCGGGCCGGCCGGGCTGACCCGGGTCCACTACGCGAGAGACCTGGGGCCGGCCCCCTTCGTCGCCATCCGGGAGGCCCCTGCCGAGCGGGCCCGGCGCGAGCGTCAGGCAAAAATCGACGCCATCGGACGGGCCATCCCGATGGGCGAGGCCGGGCGCCGGGAGGCCGAGCGGGAGACCCGCGAGGCCGGGCGCCGGGAGGCGGCCGCCAAGCTGGAGCGGGCCGCCGTCCTGTCCTACGCGACGCGGCACGGCATCAGGGACCTGGAGGAGGCCCGACGCCGGTTCAAGGCCGGCTCGTAGTCAAAGAATCACGCCCCTCCGGTCGCGACGGGTGAGGGCGGCCGGGGGCGGGCGACCCGGGGTGTCCACCGGCCGAGCCCGCCCTCCGGTTCCATGGGAGAATCACGATGGGACGCGACACTTTGCAACAGATCGCAACACTCTTGCCGGGGGTACTCCCGGAGGGCCTCTCCTCGGCCCAGGGCCTGGCGCTGGCCTCGCTCCTGGCGGGCAAGACTGTCACGGACGCGGCGAGGGCGGCGGGGGTGGACCGGTCGACGGTCCACCGATGGCTCTCGGGCGACCCGGAATTCATGGGCTTCTACGGCCAGGCCCGCCGCGAGATGGCCGACGCCGTGGAGCAGAACCTGCGGCTGCTGGCGGGGAGCGCGGTCCGCAACCTCCGGGTGCTGCTGAACCGCCGCCGGGTGCCCGACGCGATCAAGCTCCGGGCGGCGGTGGCGGTCCTCCAGTTGGTGTCCGGGCCGGTCGAGGGCCCGGTCGACCCCGATGAGGCCCGGGTGGCGATCGGACTCCGCTCCCAGAGGCGGAAGCTCGATGCGATGAGGGCCCGGCTGAAGACCAACGATCGATAAGGACGTGTTGGACGACGAGGACGACTGAACCCCGGGCGCCATTCATCAAGTTCATTACGGGTGAAAAATGACGAAAGACGAGAAGGTTATCATGGCCGAACTCAAGGCCGAGCAGGTGGCCTACAAGGCGAGATTCGACCGGGCCGCGAAGCGGAAATATTGCATCCGATGCAACAAGAAGGCGGCCGACGCACGGGTCCGATGCGAGCTATCGACGGTGCTGGGCGTCCTCCCCATCACGCATTGGCTCTGCCGGGAGTGCTACAGCGGTCTGTCCGCGTACATCAGCGAGATCCAGAATGCCCGGCGAGAGGCCGAGCGGCCCGCACGCGAGGCCGAGATGGCCGCGAAGAAGGCCGCGCTGGAGGAGACGAAGGCGGAGAACCGGGCCAAGCTCGACGAGCGGCGGGCGGCGGAAGGTCGGGACCCGCTGCCCAAGCCGGAGGGGCGGGCGGCAACGCCGAAGAAGCGGGGCGGACGCCGCAAGCCCGATAGTTGAAGCCGCCAGGTCGCCGCAGCCGTGCCGAAAGAATTGACAGTGGGATCGCCATGAAATTTTGTCTGTGAATTCTTGAAATCCGATGAATTTACCCCTGTTCGAATTCTTCCGACAGGCGTATAGTAGTGGACAAGGGCTTTCGGGCTTCGGCGGCGGTCACGGAGGGGACGATGGGGGCGACCATTCCGGCGACGGGCGACCCCGAACCCGCCCGCAAGGGCGGGAGGCGACGGGCCACGGAGCGGCGGAGGCAGATCGCGGCCATGTGCGGCGTCGCCGCGGACAAGGCATGGGTCGAGAGGTTGGCCAGCGAATCGGGCCTGTCGATCAGCGACACGATCGCCCAGGCGTTGCGTGCCTACGGTGCCCAGCGGGGCTGCCCCCCGCCGCCCCCGCGTCGCTGACCCGTCCCCACCCCCTCCCACGTTCGAGAAAGGAATCCGATGAGCGAACCCGAGAAGGCCCCCGGCGTCCCCGACCGCAACTCCCCCGAGGCGCTCATCCGCCGGGGGATCTTCGCCTACGAACGCGACGGCCGGACCGTCCTCGGCGATCCGGGCGTCATCCTCACCCGGATGTATCGCGCCATCTCGGGCGACCTCGACGAGCTCCTGGCCGCGGCCTTCGCCGAGCCGGTGGAGGGCGAGGGCGACGCGGCGGCCAACAAGGCGGCGGTCGATTACCTCAACTCAGTGGACGCCCTGATGCCCGCGATCCGGGAGGGCTTCGGGGTGGCCCCGTTCGACGAGGCGGACGGCACCGGCCTGACCACCACCGAGGCCATGGCCCTGCTCGCGGAGTTCCTCCGATTCCAGGAGCTTCACCGGCTCGCGGCGGCGTCGGCCGCCAGGGCGGAATCCGAGGCGAAGGCCAGGGCCGAGGCCAGGGCCGCCGAGGAGGAGCGGGCGTCCCACATCGCCCGCGACAGGGCCCGGGCCGAGGATCGAGAGCGGGCCCAATCGCCCGGGGCCTACGACTACGTGGGGTAGCCGGGCCGCCAGGACGCGACGTGGCGGGCCGAGATCGAGAGTGGCGAAAGGTCCCGAGCGGAAGGTGGGATGATGGCCGGACCGGAGCGATCGGAACCCTTCGGCGTCTCGGAGAAGGGCGGCAGGTACGCCGCCCTCGGCCACTCCGGCAAGGCCGAGCGGTGGTTCGACTCCCGGCCCGACGCCGAGGCGTTCGCGAATCAGCGGAGGGAGCAGCACGAGCGGCTGAAGGCGGAGGCCCACGCCATGCAAGGCGGGGATCCGCCCGCGCCGGCCTCGGGCGGCCGATACCGGGTCGAGCAGAGGGGTGACGGCCTCTACGACGTCATCTCGGCGTCCGGGAACGTCACCATCGGCGGGCTGGACACCCCCGAGGAGGCCCGGCAACGCCTCGACGAGCAGCAGGCCCGGGACGACCGCCGTCGGGCGCCCCCGCCGCCGATGCCGGCCCCGTCGCCGGGTGGCGCCGCGGCCTCCCACGTCGCCGCGACCAGGCCCGCGATCGCCCCGCCCCCGCCGCCCGGCGCCCCCCCTCCCCTGGCGCCGCTGCGGCCGTTCGCCCCCCGCGTCCGGTTCGCTGGGATGGGGCCGGCTTTCCGGAACCGCGCCGCGATGGCCGCCGTCGGGATGGGCCCCGCCGCCGCGGCCTTCGCCGGGATGCCGGGGCTCGCCGCCGGGATTCCTGGGGCCGCCCCGTCCGCCGTCGCGCCCCCGCCGCTCCCGCCGGGCTGGGGCGGGGCGGCCTCGCAGCAGAGGGCGGCCGGGCCGATCCCCGCCCCGCCGGCCCTCCAGCCGGCCGGGCCGGCGTCGGTCCCGGCGGGACTCGGGAAAGTGGCCGTCGGGATGGCCGCCCTGGTGGCGGCGATGAGGCACACCGCCCAGGCCGGGCCCTTCGGATCGGCGCTGGCCCCGGGGCCGAGGGCGGCGGGATTCGCCCGGGTGATCGGCCAGGGGATCGCCGGCGCCTTCAAGGCCGCCCCCAACCTCGGCCCGACGGGGATCCCGGCCGGCTTCATCAGGCCCATGACCTCGGCCCAACATCAAGCCTCCCGCACCCGCGCCGGCCGCCGCTTCGCCCGTGCCGCGAGGGCCGCCGCCACCGCCCGATTCGTGTCGCACGCCGGCGCCTACCGGGCGGCCCGGAGGGCGGGCGTCTCGCCGGTCACGGCGCGGCGTTTCGCCGGGTTCGCGGGGACCCGCGGGGGGATGGGGGCCGGGGCCGCGTTCGGGGCCTACCGGGGCGGTGCCGGTGCGGCGGGGATCGCCCGGGCCTTCGCCGGAGGGGTCGGGGGCGGTGCCGGGGCCGCCCTCGGGGCGGCGGCGGGGCTGGCCGCCGGTTTCGCCGCCGCGATACCCGCTTTCGCCGAGATGGTCCGCGAGATGAAGGCGTTTGCCAATTCGACCGTGGAGGCGAACCGGGGCCTCGCCCGCTGGAACGGGGCCATCGCGACCGGGTACATGAGCCTCGCGATGGGCGACTTCCGCCGCAACGTGGCGATGGGCCGCGCGACCCAGGGGTCCGCCCTCTCTTTGGCCCGGGGGGTGGACACGATGCGGGACGCCTGGCAGCCGGTCGACATCGCCGGGGCCGGGATCCGGAACCGGGCGGCCGGCGCCGCGGCCGCGTTCGCCGGGGAGGTCGGCCGGGGGCTCGCCCCGGGCGCCAACGCGATCACCGGGCTCATGGACCGGGCCGACCCCAACGGCTGGGTCTCGGCCGGGACCGCGGCGGGGGTCGGGGCCGGGCTCACCGGGATGGCGGGGTCCGCTTACGATCAGTTTTTGAACCACCCCGCGATGACGGCCCTGAACCCGGTCGGGGCTTTCTGGACCGCCCTCACGGCCGGCCAGAAGGCGGCGGCCGGGGCGGCCGACGCGAAGGTGGCCCAGCTCGCCTCCGGCGCCACGGCTCCCAACGACTGGGGCCTGTGGCTGCACCGCTCCGCCCGGGGCGGCCCGATGCTCCGTCGCCCGGCCCCCAGGCCCTGAACCCCGACACGCGAGGGATACCGATGCAGGTGAGTTATAATTTTGTCGTCATGGACTTGGTCCACACCCAGCTCTGCGAGCGTCGGCCGATCCTCAGCGCCGACGGGACCGAGCTGCTCTACATGCAGACGACGTATGCCTTGACGATGATGTTCAACCCGAAGAGCATGGCCTATTTCCCGGGTTCGCCCCCGGCCCCGACCGTCAACGCCTCGGCCGCGACGACCGACACCGCGATCCGGTACGCGTTGATGGAGCCGCGCAAGCAATTTTTGATGCGGGCCGACGAGCCCGGCGGCCTGGTCGTCTACCGGGTGCCGGCGGCCGGCTTCGACCGGGACCCCGCCAACGGCCCCTTCCCCCAGAGTTGCACCGTCAAGCAGGTCACGCCGAAGTCGTGGCGGGTGGAGTGGCGGGTCCAGGTCGCCACGATCGAGTGCGGCCCCGACGACATGAAGATCCCGCCGCTCCTCTCGAACCGGTGGAGCCAGTCCCAGAGCACCGGCCCGAACCGGCTCACGACGGTTATCACCAAGGGCGTTGCGACCTTCGACGCCGCGAAGCTCGCCGCGCTCGGCAAGCTCGCCGACTACTACCGAAGCGACGTGATTCCGGGCCTGGCGCTGAACTTCAAGCGGAGGTCGGCCGACGTCAACGTCTCCACCGCCGGGACCTCGCTGGTCTGGCAGACGGTGGACGACGAGCAGGTCGTCTCGATCGGCGGGACGGACGACCCGAGACGGATGGGAGTGGTGGACTTCAAGGCGGTCGTCTCCTCCTCCTCCGCCACGGCGGACGGCGCCAACATGCCATCGAATTGGCTTATGTTGCAGTTCGACGGCTACGCATCCGGCGATGCGACCAGTTCGCGGGCCGGGATGTTGGCGTGGCTCTCCAAGCTGGCCGTGGAGCGGCTGGCGATCCCCGCCGGGCCCGTCGACCCCCAGACGCAATCGTTGATTTTGAAGGTGACGACCTCGGAGCATGTCGAGTCGGCCGAGGTCGAGCTGCACATCACGGCGCAGGTGCCGCCCGCCAAGGTCGGCAAGGTCGGGCTCGGGGAACTGAGGACGGACTTCATCGGGATCGACGTCATCAACATGTTTGCCAACGACGGCAAGAACCCCCAGATGCCGAACGACTCGAACACCCGCGGGACGGCGGACACGCAAATTCTGGTGGCCGCGCTGAAGGACGCCTGCTCCCGGCCCGCCCCGCTGCCCTACGCCGCGGGGGACCAGGGCCCGGGCTCCCCGGACGATAACTACTTCGACAGCTCGTTTCCGGTGACGGTCTCGGTCAGCGACGAGATCCCCTCCACCCTGCTCCGGTTCTCCGAGGACGCGACATCGTCCGGCACATATACCGAGATGTCCATCGAGACCCGCTACCGCACCAACCGCGGCAAGCTCGCCGTCCCGATCGCCGGCCCGGTGGCGGACCCGAACGTGCCGAGCTGGATCATCGGCGGCGGCCCCGGGGTCGACGTGGGGACGGGCGACGGCGCCGTGCTGCCCGGCGGGGGCACGCCGGTGGACGCCACCGGCGGCGACGACACCGCGATTTTGACCATCGCCCGCCCGATGACCACCGTCGAGATCCGCTTCGAGGCGGAGCGGACCTCGGCCCCGCCCCTGATCCCCCACCCCGAAGTCAACGACCCGAACCTCGTGTTGATGGAGGACGAGGTTTCGCCGATGGCCGTGGGGGTGGCCGCCGACGGGCAGACGCCCGTCTTCCGGGTGGGAGGTCGCTACCTCTACGCCGCGAAGAACGCCAGGAAGGCGGCGGCGGGGGTGGCCTTCGGGGTGCATCCATTCACGGATTTCAGCTACGACGATCCCGCCGCCCAGTTCGACCCGGCGAACTTCGTCCACGGGATCATCGACAGTGAGAACGGGTCCTCGGGCACCCCGGGCGGCGGGTCGCCCGGGGACCAACCCCCGGCGTTCTGAAGGCCGCCCGGCAATCCCGCCCGGCTTCCCTGTCTTCACGATCGCCGACCTGCGCGACCCTTCCGGCCTGGACTACGCCCGGAAGGGCGATGGGACGGCGGTGCTTCGCGGGACCCCCGGTTACGCGGTCTGAGGTGGCGGGACGACGGGGATCCCGTTCGGTACATCAGTCCATAGAACCCTTCCCGGAGAGGCGACCGATGCTCCTCGAACACTTCGTCAGTTCGCCCAGGTTCTCGCCCGGCGAGGCCATCCACTTCGACGGGGCTGGGCTGGACCTGCTCTTACGTATCGTCCGCGTGACGGTCGAGGGGCATTGGGTCCGGGTCATCCAGCATACCCCCCCCGACGAGGACCTGGAGCCCGCGAGCGACACCCACTCGCACCGCACCGAGTACACGGCCCGGGTCCTCAACATCGACGACGCGGGCGGCCGGTCGCTCCGCCCGGGCCAGCTCGTCACCTTCGGCGCCGGGCCCGAGGCGCTGGCCACGGCCGACGCCTTGCACGAGCACGGCCGGGCGATGGACCTGCTCCCGTCCGAGCACGAGATCCGCGGCAACGAGGCTCGGCGGGCGTTCCTGGACGAGGCCAAGGAGGACGTCGCCGCCCAGTACCTCCTGGCCCGCAAGGAGGGGGTCCTCCGGCCGATGGTCCTGCTCCAGAGGATGCAGCCCGGGTCCTACCAGGGGCCGGGGCCGCGCGGGGTCGACCTGGTCGACCGCTACCTCCAGCACCGGGAATTCGACCCGAGATCCCTCCCCAAGTTCGACGGCGCGATCCCGGACGGCCGCTTCCCGGTGGTCGTCCTCCTGCACGACGTCAGCGGCGAGAGTTACGAGACGCTGCCGATCCCGCCAGGCAATTTCACGGCCTGATACGCTTTCCGGAATAAATCTGCACCCTCTGTCGGCAACCACGTTGACCTGGCAGGATGAGGCGAACGATGCCTCAGCTCGGGAGTATCCTCCGTGCTCGTTGCCGACCATCACAGCCTG
>JAABUV010002356.1_pt1 | contig 25701 bp, 21 predicted proteins | sample 5559971 | NCBI WGS metagenome assembly JAABUV01 (sample SAMN10711881, study PRJNA513362) | rock metagenome | isolation source: Antarctica rocks | place: Antarctica: Victoria Land, Knobhead nord | collected 2015-12-19
CCGCCGATGGTCTCCTCCGGGGTCCGCATCGGCACGCCGGCGCTGGCCGCGCGCGGCTTCGGCGCCGAGGAGTTCACCGAGGTCGCCGACATCATCGCCGCGACCCTGCTGCCCTCCTTCGACGACGACGCTGCCGCCGAGCTGCGAGCGCGGGTCAGCACGCTGACCGGGCGCTTCCCGCTGTATCCAAGCCTGGCCGGAGTGTCCTGATGAGCGACAACGTCCGTCCGCTTCCCGCCACGTCAGGCGCGGACATCCCGGAGCACCCGAGCTTTCTGTGGCGCAACCCCGACCCGAAGCCGTCCTATGACGTGGTTATCGTGGGGGGCGGCGGGCACGGTTTGGCGACCGCGTACTACCTCGCGAAAAACCACGGCATCACCAACGTAGCGGTGCTGGAGAAGGGCTGGCTGGCCGGCGGCAACATGGCCCGCAACACCACCATCATCCGGTCCAACTACCTGTGGGACGAGAGCTCAGGTATCTACGAGCACTCGCTCAAGCTGTGGGAGGGGCTGGAGGAGGACCTCGGGTACCCGATCCTGTTCAGCCAACGGGGCGTGCTGAACCTGGCCCATTCGCTGCAGGACGTGCGGGACTCGGTGCGGCGCGTCAACGCCAACCGCCTCAACGGCATCGACGCGGAATGGCTCGACCCGCACCAGGTCAAAGCGGTCTGCCCGATTGTCAACATCTCCCCCGACGTCCGCTACCCCGTGCTGGGCGCCACGTATCAGCCGCGAGCCGGCATCGCCAAACACGACTATGTGGCCTGGGGATTTGCCCGCCGCGCCAGCGAGCTGGGCGTGGATCTGATCCAGAACTGCGAGGTCACCGGCATCGACGTCGTCGACGGCACGGTCGTTGGTTTGCAGACCACGCGCGGTGCCATCAAGGCGGGCAAGGTCGCCCTTGCGGCGTCGGGCCACTCTTCGGTGTTGGCCTCGATGGTCGGCTTGCCGGTGCCGATCCAGTCGCACCCACTGCAGGCCTTGGTGTCGGAACTGCTGGAGCCGGTGCACCCGACCGTGGTGATGTCCAATGCGGTGCACGTCTACGTGTCGCAGGCGCACAAGGGCGAGCTCGTGATGGGTGCCGGTATCGACTCGTTCAACGGATACGGCCAGCGGGGCGCGTTCCACATCATCGAGCGGCAGATGGCGGCGGCGCTGGAACTGTTCCCGATCTTCGCGCGGGCGCATCTGCTGCGCAGCTGGGCTGGCATCGTCGACACCACGCCGGACGCGTCCCCGATCGTCGGCCTGACCCCGGTCGAGAACCTGTATCTCAACTGCGGGTGGGGTACCGGCGGCTTCAAGGCCACCCCCGGGGTCGGCTGGTGTTTCGCGCACACGGTCGCCCATGACGACCCGCATCCCTACAACGCGCCCTTCACCCTCGACCGGTTCACCACCGGTGCGCTCGTCGACGAGCACGGCGCAGCCGCCGTGGCCCATTAGGAGAGATGTCATGCAGCTGATCGGATGCCCCTGGTGCGGGGCGCGTGAGGAGGCCGAGTTCCACTACGGCGGGCAGGCGCACGTCGCCTACCCTGCGAACCCGGCCGAGAGTTCGGACGTGGACTGGGCTCAGTACGTGTTCTTCCGCGCCAACCCGCGGGGACCCTTCGCCGAGCGCTGGATGCATACCGCCGGGTGCCGCCGTTGGTTCAACGTGGTGCGCGACACCGCCACCCATCAACTGTTGGCCGTCTACAAGCTCACCGACCCGAAGCCGGAGATCGTGCGATGACCCGTCTGCACACCGGTGGCCGCATCGACCGCGGCACCGAACTGCGTTTCACCTTCGACGGTAAGGACTACCTCGGGCACCGCGGGGACACGCTGGCCTCGGCGCTGCTGGCCAACGACGTCCACCGCGTCGCGACGAGCATCACCTTCGGGCGCCCCCGCGGCATCATGACGGCCGGGGTCGAGGACGCCACCGCGCTGGTGCAGGTCGACGCGCCGTTCCCCGAGCCGATGCTCACCGCGACCACCATCGAGCTCTACGACGGCCTGGTCGCGCACGGTCTGGCGGGTCAGGGGCGCCTCGCCGCCGAGCCCGATCCCGCGCGCTACGACGCGATGCACGCCCATTGCGACGTCTTGGTGGTCGGTGCCGGACCGGCAGGCCTCACCGCCGCCCTGACCGCTGCCCGCGCGGGCGCCAGGGTGGTGCTGGTCGATGACCAGCCCGAAGCGGGTGGTTCGCTCCTGAGCGCCCGGGAGGAACTGGACGGCGCACCGGCGCTGGAGTGGGTGGCAGCCTCGGTTTCCGAGCTTGCGAGCTACCCTGAGGTGCGGGTCTTGCAGCGCACCAGTGCCTTCGGGTATTACGAGGACGGCTTCGTCTTGGCGCTGGAGAAGCGCACCGACCACCTCGACGCCGACGCACCGCGGGAGATGTCGCGGCAACGGGTGTGGCGGATCCGGTCCCAGCAGGTCGTCGTCGCGGCCGGGGCGCACGAACGGCCGGTGGTGTTCGCCGACAACGATCGGCCGGGCATCATGTTGGCCTCCGCCGCGCAGACCTACCTCAACCGCTACGGGGTGCTCGCCGGACACAGGGCGGTTGTGTTCACCACCAACGACAGCGCGTACCCGGCTGCCATCGACCTCGCCGAGGCCGGGGCGCGGGTGAGCGTTGTGGATGCCCGGACCACGGCTGCCCCCTTCTGGTCCGAGCAATGCACTTCTCGTGGAATCCCGGTGCGGCCCGGCTCCGTGGTCACCGGGACCAGCGGAACCGAGCGGGTGACGGGCGTGCAGGTGGCGACGCTTGCCGCGGGGGTCCTCGGCCCCTCCGAGGAAGTCAGCTGCGAGCTGTTGCTGGTCTCCGGGGGTTGGAACCCGACCGTGCACCTGTACAGCCAGGCGCGCGGGAAACTGCGCTACGACACCGCTCTCGGTGCGTTCGTGCCTGAGACCGAGCTGCCGGATGTCCGCGTCGCCGGATCCGCCCGGGGTAGCTTCACCCTTGCCGGCTGCCTCACCGACGGCGTGGAGGCGGCGCAGCAGGCCCTCGCCGTGTTGGGTATCCCTGCCGGTGCAGTGATTTCCGACGCTGGGCCGGTCCCGCGGCCTGCGCAAGCGCCGGCCGAGCTGGCCGGCTTGGTCATGTGGGCCGTCCCCGACCCCGAAGGGGAAGCCGCGCCGGGTACGCGGTTCGTGGACCTGCAGCGTGACGCGACGGTGTCCGACATCCTGCGCGCGACCGGCGCCGGGCTCACCTCCGTCGAGCACGTCAAGCGTTATACGACCATCGGCACCGCACACGATCAGGGCAAGACCTCCGGTGTGATCGCGTCCGGGATCGTGGCCGACGCTCTCGGCGTCGATATCGCCACGCTGGGTACCACGACGTTTCGGCCGCCGTATACCTCGGTGTCTTTTGCCGCGTTGGCGGGCCGGGATCGCGGCGAGATCTTCGACCCGGTGCGCGTCACGGCGATGCACCCCTGGCATGTGGCGCACGGCGCCTTGTTCGAGGACGTGGGTCAGTGGAAGCGGCCCTGGTACTACCCACACGAGGGCGAGGACATGGAATCCGCCGTGTTGCGGGAATGCCGCGCCGCCCGCGAAGGCGTAGCGCTGATGGACGGTTCCACGCTCGGCAAGATCAACGTGCAGGGAGCCGACGCCGGCGAGTTCCTCGACCGGCTCTACACCAACATGATGAGCACCCTGAAACCGGGCCGCATCCGTTACGGCGTGATGTGCGGCATGGACGGCATGATCATCGACGACGGCACCGTGGCCCGGGTGTCGGACAGCGAGTTCGTGTTGACCACCACCACGGGCAACGCGGCGAAGATCCTCGACTGGATGGAGGAATTCGCCCAAACCGAATGGCCGAGCTTGCGGGTCAGCTGCACCTCGGTCACCGAGCACTGGGTGACGATTCCGCTGGTCGGCCCGAAATCCCGTGCTGTGCTCGCTGCCCTGGCACCGGACCTCGACGTCGCGAATAACGCGTTTCCGTTCATGACCTGGCGCGACACCGACGTCGCCGGCATACCCACTCGGGTCTGCCGCATCAGCTTCTCCGGTGAACTCGCCTACGAACTGAACGTCAACGCCTGGGACGGGCTCGCACTGTGGGAGGCGCTGATCGCTGCCGGCGAGCCCTGCGGCATAACCGCCTACGGAACCGAGGCCATGCACGTCCTGCGGGCCGAAAAGGGCTTTCCGATCATCGGCCAGGACACCGACGGCACGATCACGCCTCAGGACCTGGGGATGGGCTGGGTGGTGTCGAAGAAAAAAGTGGACTTCATCGGAAAACGTTCGCATGCCCGCGCGGAGAACAACCGGGAGGACCGCAAGCATCTGGTCGGGCTGCTGCCAGTGGATCCGCACACGCTGCTCGCCGAAGGCGCTCAGCTCGTGGCGAGCGAGGAGGTTTCGGCACCGCCGGTACCGATGCTGGGTCACGTCACGTCGAGCTACCGCAGCGCCGCCCTTGAGCGCACCTTCGCCCTCGCCCTGCTGCAGGGTGGTCGCGGCCGAATCGGTGAGACGGTGCACGCGTGGCAGGACGGCGAGCTGATCGCCGTCACGGTGACCGACCCCGTCCTCTACGACAAGGAAGGAGCCCGCCGCGATGGCTGACACCCTGCACCGCCGGAGCCCACTTACCGACTACAGCGACGCCTTCGCTGCTCTGCCGATCGGGGCGCGTGAACTGCCGTTCCGCACTCAGCTGAACCTGCGGGTCGACCCGGATTCCGCGGCGGCGGCGGCCATCGGCAAGGCACTCGGCGGCCCCCTGCCGACCGTGCCGTGCACCGCGTCGCGGCTGGGGGATGCGGAGGTGCTCTGGCTGGGTCCGGACGAGTGGTTGCTTGTCGCCGAGCCGGGGCAGGAGCAGGCGCTCGCCGCCACGCTGCGGGAAGCGATCGGCGAGGAAGAGGGCGCGGTCACCGATGTGTCCGCGCAGCGCACCGCCGTCGCGTTGACCGGACCGAAGGTGCGGGAGGTGCTGGCCAGGGGATGCTCCATCGACCTGCACCCGAGGGTGACCCCGATCGGGTCCTGTGTGCATACCCTGCTCGCGCAGACCGGCGTCGTCATCGTCGTCAGAGACGAGCTCGCTTCGGACTTTCTCCTCCTCGTCCGGTCGTCCTTCGCCGGGTATTTCGGCGACTGGCTGATCGACGCCTGCCTGGAACTGCGATGAGCCTCAGCGTCTTCGACCTGTTCAAGGTCGGCATCGGGCCATCCAGCTCGCACACCGTCGGACCGATGCGGGCAGCTCGAATGTTCGTCGCTGACCTGGAGTCCGACGGCCTGATCGGTGACGTCGCGTGCCTGCACGTCGAGTTGTTCGGCTCACTCGGCGCCACCGGCCACGGCCATGGCAGCGTCAAGGCGATTGTGCTCGGGCTCACCGGTGAATCGCCGGACCTGGTCGATCCCCGCGCCGCCGAACCCACCGTGCAACGGGTCCGGAACTCCGGCCGCCTCGCACTGCTCGGCACGCACGACATCCCGTTCGCGGCCGCTGACGACATTGTCCTGCACCGCCGCAAGAGGCTGGCCTTTCACTCCAACGCCATGCAGTTCCTCGCCCTCGACGCGGCCGGACGAGAACTCAGCCGGCGAACCTACTACTCGGTCGGCGGAGGATTTGTGCTGACGGAAGACGAGGCCGGCGAGAAGCACATTGTCGAGGACCCGACGCCCGTGCCCTATCCCTTCCGTACCGGCGCGGAACTCTTGGCCCACACGAGGGATTCCGGACTGCCGGTCAGCGCCATCATGTTGGCCAACGAGCGCGTCTGGCGGAGCGAGGAACAGATCCGGGAAGGCCTGCTACACATCTGGCACGTCATGCAGCAGTGCGTTACCAGCGGCACCGAAGCTGAAGGCGTCCTTCCGGGCGGACTGAAGGTGCGGCGCCGAGCGGCCACCTTGCGGCAGACCCTGGAGAAGGCCGCGGACGGTACCGGCCCACTTCGCGCCATGGAGTGGGTCACCCTGTACGCCCTGGCGGTGAACGAGGAGAACGCCGCTGGCGGACGGGTCGTCACCGCACCCACCAACGGCGCCGCCGGCATCATCCCCGCTGTCCTGCACTACTACGACCGGTTCGTGCCCGGCGCCGACGACGATGCCATCGTGCGGTTCCTGCTCACCGCCGGCGCCATCGGTGTTCTGTTCAAGGAGGGTGCGTCGATCTCCGGCGCCGAAGTGGGCTGCCAGGGCGAGGTCGGCTCGGCGTGCTCGATGGCGGCCGGGGGACTCGCAGAGATCATCGGCGGCACCCCGGAGCAGGTCGAGAACGCTGCCGAGATCGGCATCGAACACAACTTGGGCCTGACCTGCGACCCGGTCGGCGGCCTGGTCCAGATTCCCTGCATTGAACGCAACGCGGTCGGCGCCATCAAAGCGATCACGGCAGCGCGCATGGCCCTCTACGGCGACGGCGTCCACCATGTCTCGCTGGACAAGGCAATCAAAACCATGCGCGAGACCGGCGCGGATATGAAGGACAAGTACAAGGAGACCTCCCGAGGGGGCCTGGCCCTCAACGTCGTCGAATGCTGACGTCCCTTGGGCGTCCCCGCACCACTGTCCACACCAGTGCATCCACAGCCAGGAGACCTCTGTGCCAAAGTTTGTGTACCAGTTCGCTGAAGGCCACAAGGACTTGTTGGATGTGCTTGGCGGAAAGGGCGCGAATTTGGCCGAGATGACTCGGATGGGGCTACCGGTCCCCCCGGGCTTCACGATCACTACCGAGGCCTGCACAATCTATCTGAGCAACAGTCAAGAGCCAACCGAGCTGCGGAGCCAGGTAAATGACCACCTGGCTGCCCTTGAGGCGACGATGGGCAAGAAGCTGGGGCAAGCCGACGACCCGCTGCTGGTCTCGGTCCGCTCGGGTGCGCGGTTCTCGATGCCGGGCATGATGGAGACCGTCCTCAACATCGGATTGAACGACGAGTCTGTGCGCGGACTCGCACTGCAGTCCGGGAACGAGCGGTTCGCGTTCGACTCCTATCGACGGCTGATCCAGATGTTCGGCAAGACCGCACTCGGTGTCGGTGGTGACCATTTCGAGAACGCCCTGGACGCCGCTAAGCAGGCGAAGGGCGCAAAGACCGACCTGGACCTCGACGCGGCGGATCTGCGCACGCTCGTCGAAGCCTACAAACAGGTCGTGATCGAGCACACCGGACGAGAGTTCCCCCAGGAGCCCCGGGAGCAGCTGGACTGTGCCATCCGGGCGATCTTCGAGTCGTGGAACGCACCGCGGGCCATCGTGTACCGGCGTCAGGAACGTATCCCGGCCGACCTCGGGACGGCGGTCAACGTCTGTTCGATGGTGTTCGGCAACGTCGGAGAGGACTCCGGCACCGGTGTGGCGTTCACGCGTGACCCGGCCTCGGGCGCCACCGGCGCGTACGGCGACTACCTGCGCAACGCCCAGGGCGAGGACGTGGTTGCCGGGATCCGGAACACGCTGCCGTTGGCGGACCTGCAAACCTTGGACAAGAAGTCCTACGCCGAGCTGCTGTCGATCATGGCCAAGCTGGAGCTGCGCTACCGCGACCTGTGTGACATCGAGTTCACCATCGAACGCGGCAAGCTGTGGATACTGCAGACGCGGGTTGGTAAACGCACTGCTGCGGCGGCGTTTCGGATCGCCACCCAGCTGGTTGACGAGGGGGTGATCGATGACGCCGAGGCGCTGCAGCGGGTGAGCGGCGCGCAGTTGGAGCAGTTGATGTTTCCCCGCTTCGACGAACGGGTGACCACGAGGCGGATCACCACGGGCATCAACGCCTCGCCGGGCGCAGCGGTGGGCAAGGTCGTATTCGACTCCGACACCGCCGTGCAGTGGGCTCGGTCCGGAGACAAGGTCATCCTGGTCCGCCGGGAGACCAACCCCGATGACCTGAACGGCATGATCGCCGCGCAGGGCGTCCTGACCAGTCGTGGCGGTAAGACCAGCCATGCAGCCGTGGTCGCCCGCGGGATGGGCAAGACCTGCGTGTGCGGGGCAGAGGAACTCGAGGTCAACACCTCGGCCCGAAGCTTCACCGGGCCGGACGGCACCGTCTACGACGAGGGCAGCGTCGTCTCGATCGACGGCATCACGGGCGACGTCTTCGCAGGCGAGGTGCCGGCGGTCGACTCCCCTATCGTCCGCTACTTCGAGGGCGAGCTCGATCCGGAGTCGAGCGACGCCGACGAGTTGGTGAGGGCCGTGCACCGGATCATGACGACAGCAGACCGGTGCCGACGGATGGGGGTGCGAGCCAACGCCGACACCGCGGAGGACGCCGCCCGGGCCCGCCGCTTCGGCGCCCAGGGCATCGGCCTGTGCCGCACCGAACACATGTTCCTCGGCGACCGACGCTGCCTGGTCGAGTCGCTGATCCTGGCCGCCACCGACGAGGACCGCGAGCGCCGACTGGCCGAGTTGCTCCCCCTACAACGTGCGGACTTCCGTGAGCTGTTCGAAGCCATGGCCGGACTGCCGGTAACCATCCGGCTGCTCGACCCCCCGCTCCACGAGTTCCTGCCCGATATCACCGCGCTGTCGGTGCGGGTCGCCGTCGCTGAGTCCCGGGGCGAACCGGTTGCCCGCGATCGACAGCTGTTGCAGGCCGTGCGTCGGCTGACCGAAGTGAATCCAATGCTTGGGCTGCGTGGTGTCCGGCTCGGACTTGTCATGCCAGGACTGTTCGAGATGCAAGCGCGAGCGATCCTGGAAGCGGCGGCCGAGCTGGGCAAGTCCGGTGGCGTACCCCAGGTCGAAATCATGATTCCGCTCGTCGGCGCAGTCGAGGAACTGGAGGCGATCAAAGGTGACATCCTCGGGGTCGCCCGCAACGTGTGGGTCGAGACCGGCGCCAACCTGGATTTTCTGATCGGCACCATGATCGAACTCCCCCGGGCCGCGCTGACGGCCGGCCAGATCGCCAAGGCCGCCGAGTTCTTCTCCTTCGGCACGAACGATCTGACCCAGACGACATGGGGTTTCAGCCGCGACGACGTCGAGGCTGGCTTCTTCGCCCACTACCTGGAGGAGGGCATCTTCGGTGTGTCACCGTTCGAATCCCTCGACCGCGACGGCGTGGGTGAGCTGGTCCGCATCGCGGCCCAACGGGGCCGATCGGTCCGGCCCGGACTCAAGCTCGGCGTTTGCGGGGAACACGGCGGCGACCCCGACTCCATCCACTTCTTCGACTCCGCGGGTCTGGACTACGTCTCCTGTTCGCCGTTCCGGGTCCCGGTCGCCCGGCTCGAAGCCGGCCGAGCGAACGGGGGCTACCGATCGCGATCGGCGCTGACCGCGTGCGAGCATCGCAGGCACCGCGGTTCATTCATCTCTGCTTCATCAACAGGAGGGGACGACCTTGAGCCGCACCGGACCCCGACGACTTGAGTGAATCCGCCCGAGAGCGCATGGCAGGAGTGAGGGCGGTACAGATCTTCATGGCCTTCGCGCTGGGTGAGAGGGGACCAGTCGCACGGCGCGGGTGCTGGGCCAGCTCAACCAGACCGACGGCTTCGACTGCCCGGGATGCGCGTGGCCGGAGGCCGAGCACCGCAGCGTCGCTGAGTTCTGCGAAAACGGAGCGAACGCGCTGGAGATCGACGACGGAGACCTGGTGGACCTCATCAGCAACTGGAGTGACGGCGAGTGGACTGCGCCCGGCTTTCGCGTCGTCTCCTACCCGACGCCGCGCGGCTGCCTACTACCCAAAGACCAACGTCCTGGTACCGCTGGACTCCACGGCGGCGGAGTCCAACACCCCGACCTCGAAATCGATCGTGATCCGGCTGGGCAAATGATGACCGTCTCCCTGTCGATCCAGCTGGACGGGCTGCGCGTGCTGGAGACCTTCTCCCTCACCGAACCCGCGCAAGACGCCACCGCGATCGCGCGGAAACTGGCGATGCAGGAGACCAGCGTGCGACAAGTCTTGGCGCACCTGGAGCAGGCCGGCTACCTGGAGTGGGAGGGCGGAAGCAATCGGTTTCGGTGCCCGGACCGCTAACCTTCCGCCATCGCACCCATCACGAGAAATAGCTCTGCCCCGGAGGCGTACGTATCGCGCTGATTGCCACGCCCACCAGCACGGGCGCGCCTTCGCGCAGCTGCGTCGACTCTTCCAGCAGCAGCGAGTGGCGATGACCGAGCCGTCGGCAGCGCTGGTCGGCTTGGTCTGCGGTCCCGATCCCGATGCCCACACCGGGCTCATCCTCGGGTCCCGCTCCGCCGCCACGGCCGTGGTGTGGCACGTTCCGGGAGGCTTGCGTACTCGGCGTCCGAGGCCATCAACCAAACCAGCCACCTCGGCCGTCAACTCACCTCGCCCATCGCGGTCACGACGGCATCGGCCGCCGCGGCGGTGAAGAGTTCGTCGTCATCCTCGACCAACCCCAACTGCGCGAAGCCCAACTCGTCGGCGACCCCGCTGCGCAGCGCGATCAGTGCCCGAGACCCAGCCGGACGACCGTGGAGCCCGGGCTTTTGCGCTTGCCTGGTTCGGTTGAGACCTCGCGGACGGTCACAACACGACGGGGTCGATGCTGCGGCGCCAGTCACCGCCGTTGGCCCAGCACCAAGCGATCGCGTCGGGCAATGCCAGCAATTGCTCCGTCGCTGCCCTGCGGTGCTCGTAGTTCAGATCCAGGCAGTGTGCGTCACGGATCGCGCGGTAGAGCAGCTGGCGATCGGAGGCGATGAGGGCGTGCCAGGCAGGCGGCTCGTCGGTCGCGTTCGTTGCGATAGCACCTTCCAGCGTCGTAGATGGTGGCCGTAACTGCGCTGGCGAAGATCGCTGTGGGAATGGAGCGGCGGCGGCGGGTGTTCTTGTCTCTTCTGTGCAGCCGGCGCTGACCGGGAAGTACGAGCCTGCGCAGCGTCCGGTGGAGAGCGTCGACCTCACCCGGGATAACGACGCTGGCCACGAGGCGATACCCGCGGCGTTTGGTCTCGTCGACGAAGACATGGGTTATTCACGGGCGGCGAGCCCAAGCCGGCGTTGATTCCTCGCGGCGCTGCGCAACCCGGCCGATGGTGTGCAACACCTGGTACCGGCCATGGGCGCCGGTCACGCTTGCTCCAAGAAGGTGGGCTCTGCGCCGGTGGCACTGGACGGAGACACGGAGCGTCGTGCCTCAGCGAGCTCGGGCACCCTGCGGTACAGGGTGGCCCGGCTGACCCCGAGGACCTGGGCCACCTCGGTCACCGGGGTCTTCTCCCCAATCGTCTTCCGGGCCTGCTTCAACTTCGCCGGGCTCAACACAGTCGGGCGGCCGCCGAGGCGACCACGCTCCCGAGCCGCAGCCAGCCCGGCCAAAGTGCGCTCCTGGATGAGTTCCCGTTCGAAGCTGGCCAGAGCCCCGAACACGTGAAACACCAACCGGCCGCCCGGGATGGTGGTGTCGATGCTCTCCTGCACCGACTTGAACCCCACTCCCCTGGCCTCCAACGCACCGATGGTCTCGATCAGATGCGGCAACGACCGACCCAACCGGTCCAACCGCCACACCACCAACGTGTCCCCCGCCCGCAGGTGATCGAACACCGCCGCCAACTGCGGACGATCGGTCCGGGTACAACTGACGGTGTCCGACCAAATCCGGGAACACCCCGCAGCCCTCAGCGCGTCCTCCTGCAACACCGAGGTCTGTTCCGCGGTGGACACCCTCGCATAGCCCAAAAACTCGCCCATGACCACGCACTGTTGCACAACCCACCGACAAGCCATCTGGTGACACACCGGTTTCGTACAGTGCTTCTGCAACACTCGGCGGCCCCGCTGACCTGCAGGCCACTTTTCGCCACCGGGGTGTGTCTTTAACGATCGTTTGCGACACACCAGCTGGGCGCCGGTCTCCGCCGGAACCCCGAGCAGTGCCGCCGCCCCCTGACATCCGGTGCAGTGGTCTTCTGAAAATGACAGCCGTTATGGGTGATCCGGCGCGACGTCAGTGCCAGCGAAAGCGCTCCGCCGGTGACGCCCGAGTTGGCGACGTCGCCAGTTGGCTCGCTGTCAGCCGCCCATGCCCGGCGGGATGATCACTGGCTGTCGGTCACGCGCGACGCACACGCCGTCCTTGACGATGTACACCTCGACGTAGTGGCTGCCGACGTACGACGTGCTCTCGTAGTGGGTTGAGCCTCCCGGCGCAACCTGCCCGCGGAGTTGGCCACGGTCCCGGGCTTCGCGTCCAAAGTTTTTGACTTTCCAGTACACCGAGTACGGCTCAGCGACCGTGCACGCCACCAGCGAGAAGTCGATCGTGCGGTTCTTTCCGACGCGGTCCCCGCGCTTTGGCAGGTCATAGGGCTTGTACACACCTACCTGCCGAACGCGGCCAATGACTCGAACCGACTTCGTGATCTGGATCGGGATGTGCCTGTCCGCGTCGAGGAACTCCTCGCCGCCTGTGTCGCGAGAAGCGCTGGCGGCGAGGGTGTCCGCAGGTGGCGGTGCCTGGAATCCTGCCCCGAAGACCGTCTGCCAGGCTGCGACGCTCTTGGCCTTGTCGGTCTCGTCGTAGGCCTCGCGGATCTTGCGCGCGTAGTAGTGGATCTGCTTGCGGAAGTTCGCATAGCCGTCCTGGTCCCAACGCTCGCTGAAGTTCTGACCAGTGCCGGCCGGGTCGTAGATGGGCGGCAGCCAGTCGTTGTCCTGCAGGTAGCTGTCGAGGTCCTCGATGATGTTGACCATGACGGTGGGGATGTCGCCGTAGTAGCCGTCTTCAAGAGATGCATGCCAGGTCTCGATGCGCCCGCCGACCAGGATGGTCAGCAGGACGGACTTGATCGAAAACGTCGTCTTGCTGTCGCGGAGGTACTTCAGCATGCGCAGGATGGCGGGAAGCCGCCCACCGGTCGCGCGGGTCCGGCCCTCGAGCCAGGCGGTGAAGCCCTCGGGATCGGTGTGTTCCCAGTCGTCGGTCTTGTTGTTGGTGATGTCCTTGCGGGACTCGACGTAGGGTACGACGTCGATGTGGAACGGGTCGGCGTAATCGATGTATACACAGCGGGTACGCCGGTGGGCCATGCTCTTGTAGCGGCCGCTGCCGTCGAACGCCTTATACAACTCTTGTGTGTACTGGGCCGGGGTCCAGTCCGGTTGCTCCTTCATCGCCAGCAGCACGTCGGCGTCGTACTCGCGGGACCCGACCGGCCTGATGATGGTCCGCTGCGCGAACGAGCCCTGCGCGATGACGTCGATGAAGAACTCGCCGAAGACCGTATTCCCCCGTAGGAACGACGAGATCGCGTCGACGCGCTGATTCAGCTTCTCGATCCGCGCGTCGTCGATATTCACTGTGTTGTCGAGGAAATACCTGAAGTACGAGTGCAGCTTCACCGGGTGACCTCGAGCGCAAACTCGTAGCCGCCATCCGACGTGCGGTCGTGTACCCGCAGCGGCGGGTGCACGTCGCGCATCGGGGCCCGTCCGATGGCGACGGCCGCGGTGACCGGGGCCGCGGGGAACACGTCGACCGCCGGCAGCCCGGGATGCTGAGCCTCCATGTGCGCGAGCAGGCCACGCCATGCTCGGGCGAAGTTGTCCAGCGCGGCAGTGGTTGCGAGGACATCCGGGCTCGGGGTGACGCCGACGGGCCGCACCTCGTACACGGTGGCATTTTCGACCGCTGACGCTGGCAACCGATTCAGATCGATGGGCCCGGAGATCGAGAACACGATGGCGACCTTGAGCGGATCGGTCCCAGTCCTAACCGAGTCGAACTCGAAGTCGACCGTGTCGGCGCCGGGAGTCCAACCCCAGCCCTCGTCGCCGCCGCGACGCTTTGCGTACACCTCGGTCGGGATCGTGTCGTCCAACAGGGCACCGAGCGCGATCAGCAGCGGGATGCGGCCAAACGCGAACACCGAGATGTGCCGCACCGTCTCCCGGTCCACCTTGGCCCGCAGCAAGCGCAGCCGGTCGGCGATCCCGGCGCGGCCGGCCTTCCAGTACGTCGACTCGGCCGGGTTCTCGCCGGGGAGCGAGCGGAGGTCGACCTCGAGCTCGTCGACGCCCAACAGGGCATAATCGGGGAAGCGGCCGCTGGCCAGCAGAGTCTTCGCGACCGTCTGGGGGCTGGCCGAGACGCTCGCCCCGCGGATCGCACCGATGACGCGCAGCACGGTCGTCTTGTCTTCGTCCGCAATGGCAGTCAACTGCTTGATCCGCTGCTCATGCCGACGCTTCATGCTGCGGAGAGTGTCCGCGTCGAACACATCCCACATGCTGGGGCTGTCGATGACCCGGTGCTGGTCGTAGCACAGCAGCATCAGGTTCGCTTCGTCGTTTCGCTCATCGCCCGGGAGCGAGTCGTTGCCACGCGGTGACCCAGGTTCGGTGGACCAGCCGACGATGTGAGCGAGCTGTCCAACGGACACGTCGGCAACGGTGTACGGGTCGTCGACCAGCGGCTTGTTGCACATCGTGCACCGACCAGCGGCGGCAACCCAGACCCGTAGCGCGACGCGGTCGGAGATCGAACGCGTCTCACCGTTCGGGCCGACAACCCGGGTCACCGCCGAAGGCCTCTTCTTACCACCGCTCACTGCTGTCTCCATCCCCCCGCACTGCTAACTACCATCAGAACACGGCGCGCTGACATCTCGTCGTTCACCGCCCGAGACCGAGCCGGCGAAGCAGGCGCTTCCAGAGTGGCGTTGGGGCGGGAGCTTGAACGGCCTGCCGCGCCTCGTCGTCGCGACGCAGAACTGCGCCGGCCTGTTCCTGCGACATGCGGCGAGACCAGACCACGGAGTCGTTGCGGATCCAGTAATGCGATCCGCAGGGGAACTGCCCGTTTCCGATGGACGGCTCCAGCGACACGCTCCCGTCGAACCGGAGGGTCCAGCCCACCTTGTCCAGGGGCGTGACGACCTTCCACCCGCACCCGCACGCGCACAGATGCGACGCCGTCGCGTACTCCATCGACACGTATAACGTGCCGTCCTCCAGGTCAGGCGGAATGTAGTCGATGAAGACCGGGCGAAGCTGACGGGAGCTCACGTGTGCTCTTCCCCCTCGTCTTCGGGGGCTGCTTCGTCGCCATAGGTGTTGAGGAGTTCGTTGGAGTCCACGCGGTACAGAGTGTGGAGTTCGCGGGCTTCATCGCGGTAGAAGCCGTACTTCTTCTTGAAGGCGAGCACGGCGAGCGTGGCCGCAAGCGCATTCAGCTCGGCGACCTGAATGTTCGACTCGTAGTCGTCGGCATCGCCGAGGGCGTAGGAGATCAGATTGTCGTCGGCCAGGTGGTGGCGGCGTCCCGGGACGCTGGTCGTGACGCGCACCAGTCCCGCCAGGCCGTCTGCGCTACCGAGCACACCGATGCCGGTGTCGATGAACGGCACGTCGGAGTCTGTCAGCCGGTCCACGATCAGCTTCTTGTCGGGGTTGGCGTCCATGGCGAGAAAGACGAAGTCCATAGCGAGCAGCTCGTCGACGTTGGCGGCGGTGACGTACTCCGCATGGGGGGACAGGCCGCGGCGCAGTGGTTCATACCGGGCGGCGTGGTAGTCGACCTTGCGCGGCGCCGCGTTGAGATCCTCGATGCTGGCCGCCCCCGGGGAACGGAATACGTTGTGCGTGGAGAACACATCGCCGTCGTACAGGTGGATCTCCCCGATGGGGAGCTTAGCGACCAGATCCAGTAGGTAAGACCCGGTGCCGCCAAGGCCGACGATCGCGATCTTGCCGAGGGCCAGCCTGTCGGTGAGCGCCGTGATGCCGGCGCGGCTGGAGTTCGAGTCAAAGTAGTTGAAGACCTCGTCGTCCTCGTCGGTCTGCACCGGCTTGAACGTGGTCGCCACTGCGGCGGGGTCGAGTGCCTGCGCGTGCCCGGCGATGAGGGCTGTGTACGTGACGACCTTGTCGTAGTAGTTGTCGTACCCGTCCGGGCTTGGCTTCTGGGAGAAGCTGAAGTCGGCGACGATGCCGTCGGTCAGCGGCTGCGGCCCACGGCCGTGGATCAGCAGCGGGATCTCCACGCCGTCCTTGGTACACGGAACGCCGCCGGCGAACCACATGACGTGGTTCGCCGGCTTCGTGATGACCGTGCCCTGCGTGTCCAGCGGGCACATCAGAGCCCCTCGGGCGATCGTTTTGCCGGTCGTGACGTAGGGGATGTCCTCGATCAGCAGGTGACCCCGCCGGATCCTGACCGCGTAGCCCTCGTTGACCAGCCGCGTCAGGTCGGCGCTGTCAGGAACGAGTCGTGGGCGTGGCACTGAAGCTCGTCCCCTCATGCTTCACCTCGACCGAGCCACCGGCCGCGAGAGAACCGGAGTGGGGCGCCTGCGCGGCCTTCCTGTAGGTGACCGAGTAGGACAGGCCCGGGTCGTGGTGACCGGGGAATCCGATCGCGACGACCTCCTCGTAGGTCACCAGCTCGTGGTCGAACTCGGCGAGCACGCCATTGACCACGATCTTGAACTCCTTCTGCTTCTGGCCTGCCTCGACGTGCACAGCCTGCTCCGCAACGGTCATCCGAGGGCCCCTCTCTGTGTCGGTAAGTCACCGCCCTTCGCGGTGCACATGGCGATACCAGTGCATCACCCTTCGGCTGATGCTATAGGAACGAGATGGGCGTGTCGACGACCGGGCTTCGTCGAATCTTCGGCTATCGTTAAGTCGACTTCAGGCCAGGGGTGATTGGTATGGGACGCCTTGCAACATGAGCTGTGCTCGGAGGAGCTGCGCCACGTCTGGCGCGGCGAGGAGGCTCTTCCGGCGGGCTGGACCGACGCGGAGGCTGATCAGCTTTGCCTGTTCGTTCAGTGTCTCGAGGCCGCTGTCGGCCCGGGCGATCTGCATTCACTTCGCGTCCTGTACGCCCGTCCGGTGGACGGCTCACCTGACATGTCACGGGTTCAGTTGAGCTCTCGGCGCCCACTGACCGTCACGTACAAGACCGGCGGCGATCCCCTTCTCGCCGTTGTCGAATCCTCTCCCGAATCATTGGAAGGCCACGTATGAGCACAGCCAGGTCGTCGGGAACGCCGCCTCGTCAGTCTCCTGGAAAACTCCTTGCCCAGGAGCTCGACTCCCGGGGATGGACCCAAGCTGAATTTGCAGCCGTCGTGGGGCGGCCGACGCAGTTCGTCTCCGAGATCGTGACCGGGAAGAAGGAGATCACCAGGGAGTCTGCGGCCCAGCTAGGCGCCGCGCTCGGCACATACCCCGAATTCTGGTTACGCCTTCAGGACCGCTATCTACTCAGGCAGCAGGCGAAGGACACCTCGACTCAGCAGGCACTGAGCGAAGTGCGGCGGCGCGCACGCCTTCATGAACTCGCACCGATCGGCACGTTGCGCAAGCGAGGGGTGCTGACCGGCACGAACTTGGACGAACTCGAGCGGCAGGTCATGGACCTGTTTGAGATCGACGACATCGACAAAGAGCCGGACATCGCGATCGCGGCTCGCCGCAGCAACCACAGCGAACCCGTGTCACCGACACAGATGGCCTGGGTTGCGTGCGTGCGCCGCGCGGCAAGAGCGCGGGACGACGTCGACACGTACTCCAAGAAGAAGCTCGAGCTACTGGCCAGCGAGCTTCCCAAGCTCCTGAAGACGCCAAAGCAGTTCCGCAACCTTCCGGTCCTCTTCGCAGCTGCCGGGGTTTCGCTGATCTACGTCGAGGCATTCCCCGGAGCGAAAATCGACGGTTGCTCGTTCATGCTAGAAAAGATGTCGGTGGTCGGCATCTCGGGCCGCGGCAAGCGGCTGGACAAAATCCTTTTCACGCTGCTGCACGAGGCGGCACACATCGCCCTCGGTCACGTGAAATCGGAGACGATCGTCGAGACGATCGACCCGCATGACAAAAGCTCGGACGAGACCGCCGCCAACGAGCGAGCAAGCAAGTGGCTGCTGCCGACGCCCCTCCTCGACGTTCCACCCAGCATCAATGCCGGCTGGGTCCGTCTCGTGGCATCCCAACACGATCTCGCGCCCATCGTCGTGGTGGGCCAACTGCAGAACGAAGGCGTTCTGGATTGGCGCACCGCTCTGGCGAAGAACGCGCCCTCAGTCGGAGACGAGCTCGAGGCCTGGTAGTCCATGGTCGTCCAAACCGATCTGAGTGATGCCATTGCTTTTGCCAATCGATCTTGGGGGCGGGTCGGAGAGCGGCACAAATTGGGGGAGGCAAGGACCGCAGCCGGTTGACTCGGCCGCTGGGTGAGTCTCTAGCGGCCGTCTCGTCGGCGGCCGCGGCGTGACGGGCGAGGGCTTCAGGACCGGGTCGGGCGTAGCGCTCGAGGGAGAGCATGGAGGCGTGCCGGGACCGAGCGAGCAGCATCGGGGTGTTAGTGCCGCTCTCGGCGTCATGGGTCAGCGCGGAGTGGCGCAACTGGTGCAACGTCCACCCTGTCGGGCGCCCGGGGCCGGTGGCGAGGGGTGTGGTGGCGTGTGCGAACAGTTCGGCAGCCCGCCGGTAGGACCGACCTGGCCGGCTTTACGGGACCTTTCCCGCCGTTCGGTTCCCAAGCTGACGGTGGTCTGCGGGAGACTGCCTGGTGGTACCCCGGCGCACAACAGTGGAGGAACGCCCGCAGTGAATGGCTTCGGTGAGATGGTCGGCTTCATCTGGTCGGTGGCGGACCTGCTGCGTGGGGACTACAAGCAGTCCGAGTACGGCAAGGTGATCCTCCCCTTGACGGTGCTGCGCCGCTTGGACTGCATCCTGGAACCCACCAAGCCGGCTGTGCTGGCCAAGGTCGCGGAGCTGAGTACCGGCAAGATCGGCAACGTCGACCTCTTCCTGCGGCGCGCGTCCAAGCAGCCGTTCTACAACATCTCCCCGCTGAACTTCCGCGGGTTGCTCGCCGACCCAGAGCACATCGCCCGTTCGCTGCGCCTGTACATCGACGCGTTCTCCCCCGGCGCGGTCGAGGTCCTCGACAAGTACGGCTTCGACGCCCAGATCACCCGCCTCGACGAGGCCGGCCTGCTTTACCAGGTGATCGCGCAGTTCGCCGACGTCGACCTGCACCCCGACGCGGTCTCCCAGCTACAGATGGGCTACATCTTCGAAGAGCTCATTAGGAAGTTTTCCGAGGCCGGCAACGAGACCGCCGGGGAGCACTTCACCCCACGCGAGGTCATCCGCCTCATGGTCAACCTGCTGCTTGTAGACGACGCCGACGCCCTGGCGACCCCGGGCATCGTCAAGACCCTCTACGACGGATGCGCGGGCACCGGCGGGATGCTGTCAATAGCCGAGGACTGGGTCCGTCAGCACAACCCGGCCGCCAAGCTCGAACTGTTCGGCCAGGAACTCAACGGCGAAACGTACGCGATCTGCCGCTCGGACATGATGCTCAAGGGCCACGAGGCGCAGAACATCGCGCTCGGCAACTCCCTGTCCCAGGACGCCCACGTCGGCCGATCCTTCGACTACATGCTCGCCAACCCGCCCTTCGGCGTGGAGTGGAAGAAGATCCAGTCGTACGTCGAAGACGAGGCCAACCGGGGTCACGCGGGCCGCTTCGGTGCCGGCACCCCGCGCATCAACGACGGGTCGCTGCTGTTCCTGCAGAACATGATTTCCAAGATGAAGCCCGTCTCCGAGGGCGGCTCGCGTCTGGCGATCGTGTTCAACGGTTCCCCGCTGTTCACTGGCGCGGCCGGGTCCGGTGAGTCGGAGATCCGCCGCTGGATCCTGGAGAACGACTGGCTCGAGGCCGTCGTCGCCCTGCCCGACCAGCTCTTCTACAACACCGGGATCTCCACCTACTTCTGGATCTTGTCCAACCGCAAGACCCCCGAACGCAAGGGCACGGTGATCCTGCTCGACACCCGCGACCAGTTCACCAAGATGCGCAAGTCCTTAGGCAACAAGCGCAAGGAGATCTCCCCCGACCAGATCGACCAGATCACCCGCTGGTACGCCGACGCGCTCGAGCTCGCCGCAGACCCGTCCGCCGAGGGCAGCTCCCATGTCAAGGTGTTCCCGACGACGACCTTCGGGTACCAGCGCATCACGGTTGAGCGACCGATGCGGTTGCGTTTCGAGGTGTCCGACGATGTCCTCGACGTCCTGCGCGCGGCCAGGCCCTTCAAGGCGCTCGCCCCGGAAACCCGGTCCCGGCTCGTTGTCGCGCTGGGCACCCTCCGGGCCGACGACGCCAGCGGAGGGGCCAACGGCGCAACAAAGAAGGCGTTCCGAGCCGCGCTGGCCTCGGCCCTCACCGCGGCGGGCGTGTCCGCGCCGGCCGCGCTCGACAAGGCCATCTGGGCCGCGGTCTCCGTGCCTGACGCCGACGGCGAGCTCCAGACCGACCGCCGCGGCAACCCGCTGCCTGACCCCGACCTGCGCGACAACGAAAACGTGCCCCTCGGTGAGGACATCGACGACTACTTCGCCCGCGAGGTGCTCCCGCATGTGCCCGACGCCTGGGTCGACCACACCAAGACCAAGACCGGCTACGAGATCCCACTCACCCGCCACTTCTACGTCTACACGCCACCAAGGCCCCTCGCTGAGATCGACGCCGAACTCAAGACCCTCGAAGCCGAGATTCACCGACTCCTCGGCGAGGTGACGGCGTGACAGCGACGGTTCCGCTTCGGCATCTCGCCGAGGTGAACCCTCCGACTCGCGAGTTTGACCGTCTCGGGCGGGACGAGTCAGTGACCTTCATGCCACTAGAGACGGTCTGGGCCGATCAACGGGTGGACTTCTCTCGCCGTGTTCCAAAGAGTGAGGTGGTGAGCGGCTACACCCGATTCCGGGATAGAGACGTCCTCGTTCCGAAGGTCGCTCCTACCTTCCAGGCTGGCCGGGTGGCTGTCGCGACGATTGGCACGCCCGCCGGGGCGGGCACGACAGAGCTACACGTGGTCCGCTCACGCCCCGACATCAGTGATCCACGCTTTCTCGCCTACGTCTGCCGTAGTGCTCCCTTCTTAGCTGAAGGCGTCTCGACCTTCAGGGGTGTTGCGGGCCTCCAGCGGGTTCCTGATGAGTTCGTAAAGTCATTCCCGGTCGCAGGTATGAACCTCGACGAGCAGCGCCGCATCGCCGACTTCCTCGACACCGAGACCGCCCGGATCGACGCGCTGATCACGAAACGCTCACGTCAGCTCGAACTCCTTCCCGACCGATGGCGCGTAGGACTCGATCGGGTATTCGACCAGCTTTGCTCTGAGTTCGGCGAGCGGTCACTCGGACGAGCACTCGTGCGGATGGAGCAAGGCACAAGTCCACAGTGCGACAATCGGCCCGCCGAAGAGCACGAATGGGGTGTACTCAAAGCTGGTGCGGTCAAGGGTGACCGGTTTCTCCCTAAGGAGAACAAGCACCTTCCTGACTGGATCGCACCGGAGGTGCGATACGAGGTGCGGCCCGGTGACCTCCTGATCACACGAGCGAACACGCCGGCGTTGGTCGGTGCTGCAGCAGTGGTGCCGGCGGGCACGCGCTCACGGCTGATCCTTTGCGACAAGATCTTCCGGGTTCGGCTCGACAACAGTCTTCGGCATGAATTCGTCGCGCTGTTGTCACAGGCTTCACGGATCCGCGATGCGTGTGCTGTGAGTGCGACCGGCGCATCGTCATCGATGGTGAATCTCTCCGCGCGCGACGTGAAGCAATGGCCGATTCCGATGGCTCCAGTTCCTGCCCAGACGATGAGGATCAGGAAACTCGAAGCGGCAAGGAGCCAGCAGGAGGCACTCGGCTTGGCAATCCTTCGCCAGGCCAGTCTTCTGAGTGAACGCCGTCAGGCGCTCATCACCGCCGCCGTGACTGGCGAGCTCGACGTCACGACGGCCCGGGGGTGAGCGCATGAGCGTCGCCACCTATGAGGCGTTCATGCTCCCAACGCTGCGTGCGTTGGCAGATGGTCAGCCGCGCTCGACCCGGGCCACGTCGGACGCCGCAGCGGACCTGCTGGGCCTGAGCCAGGAAGCCCGGGACGAGACAATCCCGTCCGGGCTGCTCACCTACGTCAGCCGCGCCCAGTGGGCCCAGACCTACCTCGTGCAGGCGGGGCTGCTCACTCGGCCGAAGCGCGGGATCGTCACGCTCACGGGCGCGGGTCGTACGTTGCTCGCAGAGGGCCCCGATCGGGTCGATTCGGCGTTCCTGCGCCGGTACCCGTCGTTCGTCGAGTTCGTGAGCCGCAAGCAGACGACGGCTGGCTCGCGCGCGTCGGTGACCCCGGATGACGCGGCCGCAGGCAGCTCCCCGGTCGACGTCGCCCCGGAAGAGCTCATCGCCAACGCCGAGCACGCGAACCGTGCTGAGGTCGAGTCCGACGTCCTGGCGCGGGTCCGCGAGCTCAGCCCCGAGGCGTTCGAGCGCCTGGTGATCAGGCTGCTGGTGGCTATGGACTACGGGACGGCGGGCACCGCGGAGCACACCGGGCGGTCGGGCGACGAGGGCATCGACGGGATCATTCATCGTGACGCGCTCGGTCTGGACCGGGTGTATCTGCAGGCCAAGCGGTATACCGAGAACGCTGTTGGACCGGAGGCGATCAACGCCTTCTTTGGGGCGTTGCAGCGCAAGGGCGCCGACCGAGGTGTGTTCATCACGTCGAGCACCTTCACCGCCGGCGCCCGTGCCGCCGAGCGGGACTTCCGGTCGATCGTCCTGATCGACGGCCCGATGCTCGCCCGCCTGATGGTCGACCACAGCGTCGGGGTGGAGGTGGCCAGTACGCACGTCCTAAAGCGGCTCGACCAGGACTACTTCGACGCGCTGTAGGTAGTCGAACGGACAGACGTTCCGGTTATTGCCCTTGTCCGTCGGCGCCGGAACGCGTATGTTTCCCGAACGTGAGCATCGGTGCGGCGCAGCCGAGCCTGGCTCCTCTCGAGACGGAGCGCGACGTCCTCCAGGAGTGCACGACCCGCATCCTCGACCGCCTGCCGCCCGGGTGGTCCGGCACACGCTCCAGCGATGCGGCGTCCGGGGCACCTTCGGTCGATCTCGTCGTCACCGTCCGCAGCCCAGAGGGCGCCCGGGTCGACCTGGTCATCGAGGCAAAGCGGTTGGTCGAGCGACGGGACGTCGCCCCGTTGGCCGAGTTTCTCGCGACAGCGACCGCGACGTTCTCGAACGCTGTCGGCGTGGTCGCTTCCCGCTACCTCGCGCCCACCGTGCGTGAGTCACTCGAGACCCGAGGCCTGTCGTACGTCGACGCGACCGGGAACATCCGACTGCTCAGCTCGGTTCCGGGTTTGTTCCTTCGGGACAGAGGCGCTGACAACGACCCGTGGCGCGGTCCGGGCAGACCCCGCGGCACGCTCAAAGGGGCACCCGCGTCGCGGGTCGTGCGGTCTCTCCTGGATCTTCCGGGCAGCTGGACAGTCCGCGACCTCGTCGCTGTCTCCGGAGCATCGACGGGCGCAACCTACCGGGTGCTCAACTTCCTCGAACGTCAGGAGATCGTCGAACGCGACGACCGGGGAGTCGTGACCATCCCGTCCTGGCGCGCTCTCCTCGAACTCTGGAGCCGCGACTACGGGTTCATCCGCAGCAGCACGGTGAGCACCTTCATCGCGCCGCGTGGGCTCCCGACTCTCCTCGGCACTATCGCCACCACACCCACCGGCGACTACGCCGTCACCGGCACCGTCGCCGCCGCCGAGTGGGCTCCGTACGCCCCCGCGCGAAACGCCATGATCTACGTCGCGAACGCCGCGCAAGCCGCCGCTACCTGGGGGCTGCGCGCGACGGACTCCGGCGTCAACGTGCTCCTCGCGGAACCGGAGTCGGACATCGTGTTCGCCCGGTCGCTGACGACCACAAGCGGCCTCGTCGTCGCCACCCCGGCCCAGGTCGCCGGGGACCTGCTCACAGGTCCCGGCCGCGGTCCGGAGGAAGCCCGGGAGCTCATCGAGTGGATGGAGCGCAATGAGTCCAGCTGGCGGAACTGACGAGTTCATGGTCCTCGTCCGGGCGACCCTCCTCGATGCCCTGGAAGCCCTCGCCGCCCAGCGTGAAGCCATCGTGGTGATCGGGGCCCAGGCGGTCTACCTGCACACCGGGGGCGCCGAGGTCGCCATTGCCGAGTTCACTAAGGACAGCGACCTGGCGATCGATCCACGCGAGCTGACGGACGACCCGCGCATCGAAGCAGCGATGGAAGCGGCCCGATTCACCCGGACACCGGACGCTCAGCCAGGCGCCTGGCTGAGCCCGCGAGGTGTACCGGTCGACCTCATGGTCCCTGCAAGCCTCGCCGGCCCCGGGTCAACGAGCACGCGCGGCGCGCGCATCCCTCCCCACAACCGGCGAGCTGCACGACGCGCAGTCGGGCTCGAGGCCGCCATGGTCGACGCCTCGCCGACGCAGATCTCCGCTCTCGACCCCGACGATCCGCGGACGTTCACCGTCCGGGTCGCCGGCCCGGCCGCTCTGCTCGTCGCCAAGCTCCACAAGATCGCCGAAAGGACGACCACACCGCATCGCCTGGCCGACAAAGACGCGCACGACGTCTATCGGCTGTTGAGGGCTGTCCCGGCGGCGACGATCGCAGACTCACTCCGGTCCCTCCTGGACGATCCACTGAGCCGCGACGTCACTCGGAGTGCGCTGGGGCACCTGAGTGTCCTGTTCGCCGACGGACCGGACAGGACGGGATCCCTCATGGCGGGACGCGCTGAAGAGGGGGTCGGCGACCCGGAGCAGGTCTCCGTCGCCGTCTCATTCCTCGCAGCTGACCTGCTCGCGGCGACTCCTCAGGCCGAGGAGCCGCAGTGACCAGGACACGGGAGGGAACGCCGCCTGCTGAGGTCAAGTACCGCGTATACCGAGTTCACTATGGGCAAGAGGCAACCCCGCCGGCCCACGAGGAGTGCTCACGATGACCGCCGTGCATGTCGAGGAGCGCTTCGAGGACGCGATTGAGGCGTCGCTGCTCGCCGCCGGGTGGCACCAGGGTTCCCCGCACGACTACCGGGCGGACCTGGGTCTGGACGTGGAGCAGCTGTTCGCGTTCATCCGCGCGACCCAGCCATCGGCGTGGGCGAAGGTGTTGGGCTATTACGGCGGGGACGAGGGGGCGGCGATAGCCAAGTTCGCCGAACACCTGGCCGCCGAGCTAGATCAGCGGGGTCCGTTGGACGTGCTGCGGCATGGGATGAAGGACCACGGGATCAAGTTGTCGTTGGCGTTCTTCGCCCCCGCCTCCACGCTGTCCGCCGAGCTCGTGGCGATGCACGCGTCGAACCGGTTGAGTGTCACCCGGCAGTTGCGGTACTCCGCGACCACCGGGGACGAGCTGGACCTGGTGCTGTTCGTTAACGGCGTCCCGACAGCGACGGCCGAGTTGAAGAACCCGCTAACCGGGCAGGGTGTGGAGCAGGCCAAGGCCCAATACCGCCGCGACCGCTCCCCCAAGGAGTTGTTGTTCGCACGACGGGCACTGGTCCACTTCGCGGTCGACCCGGACTTGGTGTTCCTGACGACGCGCCTGACCGGACCCTCGACGCGGTTCTTGCCGTTCAACCTGGGCACCGGCGGCCCCGGGAAGAAGGGCGGGGCGGGCAACCCCACGCCGGCGTCGGGCTACCGCACCGCGTACCTCTGGGAACAGGTGTGGTCCCCCGATAACTGGTTGGACCTGCTGCGACGGTTCCTGCACGTCGCGGCACCCACCGGCAAGGGCGCCAAAGCCGGGAAGAAGCCGTGGCACACGCGGACGTTGATCTTCCCGCGGCTGCACCAGTGGCACGCGGTGC
>JAABUV010002357.1_pt1 | contig 25700 bp, 25 predicted proteins | sample 5559971 | NCBI WGS metagenome assembly JAABUV01 (sample SAMN10711881, study PRJNA513362) | rock metagenome | isolation source: Antarctica rocks | place: Antarctica: Victoria Land, Knobhead nord | collected 2015-12-19
AGGAGGGTCATCATGCGATAGACTGCGGGTGGCATCGGGAGGCTCCTTCCGGACGATATGGTGTCAGCACCCCTATCCTACCAAAGCCCTCCCGATTGCCCCCTTGTTAGCGAAAACTAGAGTTGACCATCATCAACGTATGGCTCGGACGCGGTTTTCCCCTGTTCGTCATAGCCGCGACCATTGCGGTAACAACGATCATGATGAGCATCGTGCTCCTGCCGGCCGCGCTCGTCTCGTTTGTCGTCGCGCGCGGCGTCACGCGCCGCATCGAATCCCTCGCCGCCGCGACAAGTAGGCTGCGTAGCGGCGACTACAGCAGCCGCGTTGCGGTCACGGGCGCGGACGAGATTGCCCACCTCCAGACCGACTTCAACGCCATGGCCGCGGACCTCGATCGTGCGCGGCGCGACCTGCGGGCCGAGCGCGATACCGTGGCGGCGCTACTGCGGGCGCGGCAGGAACTAATCGCCAGCGTATCACATGAGTTGCGCACGCCGGTGGCCACGCTGCGCGGCTACCTCGAATCGACGCGCGCGCATTGGCACGACGGCCCGCCGCCGACGCTGCGGCAGGACGTGGCGGTGATGGAGCGCGAGGCGATCCGCCTGCAAACGCTCATCGACGATCTCTTCACGCTGGCGCGCGCCGATGTCGCGCGGTTGGAGTTGCGGTGCACGCCGACCGACGTAGGCGCGCTGGCGCGGCGTAGCGTCGAGGCGGTCGCCCCGCTGGCGTGGCAATCCGGCAAAGTCGAGGTGGTGGCGCGCGTCGCGCCCGACCTGCCGCTGGCGCTGGCGGATGCGGGCCGCCTGGAGCAGGTGTTGCGCAATCTGCTCCAGAACGCCGTGCGCCACACGCCGCCCGGCGGCATCGTGGCCGTGGCCGTGAGGCGGACGGGGCGATGATCGAGTTGCGCGTACAAGATACCGGCGAGGGCATCGCCGCGCAAGACCTCCCGCGCATCTGGGATCGCTTCTATCGGACGGAACAGTCGCGCGCACGCGCGACCGGCGGCACGGGGCTGGGCCTCGCGCTCGTCAAAGAGTTGACCGAGGCGATGGGCGGCACAGTAGGGGTCGAGAGCGCCCTCGACCGAGGAACGTGTTTCACCGTACGCTTGCCACGATCGAGTCCCGCCGCCCATGACGCGCCGCGACCCGCGCTACACGCCAGCGCATCGTTTTAGCGTGTTCGCACCGGCGCGGTTCGCCGGCCCCTGTCCGCGCTCGGTCCGCCAACAGGAGCCGCGCCGCCCCGTGCCGCTGTCGCCTCTTGGGTGTGTATCCGGCGCGCGAAAAGGCTCGCGCCGGCCACGCCAAGCAGGCAAATAGCGCCAAACAGGACGGTGGTCGCTCCCACGCCCATGCGCGTCGCAAGTACCCCGACCAGGAAACCGCCGATCGGGGTTGTACCGGCGAACAGCAGAAAGTATAGGCTCATCACGCGCCCACGCAACTCGGGCGGCGCGGTCAGCTGCAAACGCGTGTTGGCGCTGGCGCTGAACACGATACTCGCCGCCCCCAGTAGCACCAGCAGCGCCAGCGTGAGCGGGAGCCATGGCGACAGCCCGACCAGCAATAGCACGACGGAGAAGAGCGCCGCCGCCCCTAGCAGGACGGCGTGGGACGTGCGGCGCGCGGAGGCTACCCCCAGCGCGGCAATGAGTGAGCCGACCCCAAGCGCCGAGGTCAGTATGCCCAGGCCGAACGCGCCGGCGTGAAGCACGTATTTGGCGATCAACGGCAGGATCGTGCTGAAATTGTAGCCGAACGTACCCATCACCGCCATCGTCATCAGGATCAGCAGCACCTCCGGCGTGCCGGCAGCGTAGCGCACCCCTGCACCAAGCTGCCGGAATATGTTGCCCCGCTGCGGCTGCGGCACGGCGTAGAATTGTCCGGGCCGCAGAAACAACAGGCCCACGATGAGGGGGATGAAGCTGAGCCCATTGAACAGGAAGGCCTGGCCGATACCGACCGCCGTGATCACGATACCGCCAATAGCCGGACCGATGACGCGCGCCGAGTTGAAGAGCGAGCTGTTGAGCGCGATCGCGTTTTGTAGGTGCTCCCTGCCGACCAACTCGACCACGAAGGCCTGCCGCGTCGGGTTGTCGAACGCATTGACCACGCCCAGTAGCAAGGCCAGCGCGTAGATCTGCCACAACTGGACCGTGTTGGTGAGCACCAGGACGGCCAGCAGCAGCGCCTGCAGCGCCGCCACCATCTGCGTGCAGAACACGACCTTACGTTTGGGCAGACGGTCGGCCAACACGCCGCCGAACAGCGTCAGCAGGGTGACCGGCAGGAACTGTAGCATGGTGACCGTACCCAAGGCCAGCGGCGAGTTAGTCATCTTCAGGACGAGCCAGGCTTGCGCCGTGGTCTGCATCCAGGTACCGCTCACCGACACCAGTTGGCCGAGCCAGAACACGCGGTAGTTGAAGATCGTGAGCGATTCAAACGTGCGGCCAAGTCTCATCACCGCGCCGCTCCCGCGACCAGGACGCGCTCCTCGGCGTCCCTCAGCGCCGGCGTCCGCTCGATCGCCGCGACGAGCCGCTCCAGCGCCGCGACGGTCGGCGCGAGTTCGTCGCCCAGTGTATCGGCCAACTCCGCCACGTAGGCCCGGTTGCCCTGCCTGATCTCACCCACGGCCGCGCGGCCATCATCGGTCAGGCAGAGTGGGATGACGCGCCGGTCATCGGCGCGCTGACCGCGCTCAACCAGCCCGGCGCGCACCAGTTTCTCGACCAAGCCGCTCACGGTGGGCATCGTCAGGCCCATATGCCGCGCCAACGTATTCGTCGCCGTCTCAGGGTACGCGCGCAAATAGAACAGGATGCGCAGTTGCGGGAGCGTCAGGCCACGCTCCTCCCAGGTACGCAGGCGCAACGCATCCAGGTTGTGTACGACGGCCCAATAGGCCGTGCGAAAACGTATTGTAAGATCATCTGTCATATATATATTGTACCGCATCGCCTAACTGTTTGGCAATGCCTAACTATTATGGGCCAGGGTCTGTGAATTATCGAAACCTGCGACTGCGGTCGCATGGCAGACCACGGACACTGCGGTGTCGGGCGACTGCGTCGGAGCGCCAGGTCCAAGGGCGACAACCGACCGCAGTCGGCGTAACGCTGCCATGCGACTGCAGTCGCAGGCCCACGGCGCCGATAATTCACGAGCCCTGGCGTAAGCCTTATGACGCTTTCCCCTAAGCGCCGCAGCGCATACGCTTGGGGTACAGTTGTGACCATCGACATCGCGCGGATAAGGGGCGAGGATTTAGAGATGCGGAACGAGATACAGCAGCGAACGCGCGTCGCTGTGACGCCAAAGCCGCTGTTGCGCGGCTGGCTGCACGCGGGGGCCGCCATCGCCGCGTGCGTCTTCACGGCCGCCCTGTGCTGGCGCAGCCGCGCCGATCCGCCCCGGCTGGTGTCCATGTTGATCTTCGGGCTCAGCATGATCGAACTCTATGGCGTCAGCGCCCTGTACCACATCGGGAACTGGACGGACGCGGCCCGCGGGCGCTTGCGCGCGCTCGACCACACCAACATCTTCGTGCAGATCGCGGGCACCTATACGCCGCTCTGCTTTAATGTGTTGTCGGGACCCGCACGAACGACCATCCTCGGCGCCATCTGGGTCTTGGCGGCAGGCGGCGTGGGCAGCACGACCCTGGCGCCGCACACGCCGCGTTGGGTACGGATAGTCCTCTATGTGGGCATGGGCTGGGTCGCGCTCCTCGCGCTGCCCGTCTTCCTGACCGTGCTCCCGTGGCAGGCTACGGCTAGTCTCGTGTTCGGCGGATTACTCTACACGGTTGGCGCGCTCGTCTACGCCGTTCGCTGGCCCGACCCGTACCCGCGCGTATGGGGCTTCCACGAGATCTTCCACGCCTTCGTCGTCGCGGGCGGAGTTACCTTCGCCGCCGTAGTGTGGATCTGGGCGCTGCCGTTCCCGCGCGCCTGATCCCTCTCTTGTCACGACTCGTGCATTATCGTAGGGGCGTATGGCATACGCCCGCGCGTTTGAGGCCACGGGCGTATGCCATACGCCCCTACGCCGCGCCGGGCGTCTTGGCCCCATGGATAATTCACGAGCCCTGCCTCTCTTGTATCCTTGCTCCCCAGGTGTAGCGCCAATGCGGTAGGCTTAGACTTGACGGACGCATAAGAGACCGGTGATAGCATAGAAGCAGGCGGGGTCTTTACCCCGCGCCATCTTGGGAGGTTATATTATATGCTCAAAGGAACACATGAGGAGCGCGAGGGCGCGCTCTTGAAGCGCATCAAGAACGCCGGCCAGACGAGTAAGGTGGGCGGCTTCGGCTTCGTGACCGGCGCCGATGGCGGGACCAAACACCGCGCCATGACGGTCGTCGCGCGGCTCGACGACGCCGAGCGCGTGAGTGACGACATACGGCGGCTCGTCGCGGCCAGGGTCGACGGCATCGAGATCGCCGCCCGCGGCCCGCGGGATGTGCGGGCGCTGGCCGAGGCGCTGGCCGGCGCGGACATACCGTACGGCGTCTACATCGCCGCGAGCGACGGCGTCGACCTGGCGGCGCTGGCCGCCATCGCCGGGCTCGATTGGGTACACGTCACCACCGACGCGCCGGCCCGTCTGCTCGCCGACGCGGAAAAAGGCCAGAGGCCGACACGTCTGGTTAGCGTTTCGCCCGACCTGCCGCCCGGCCGGTTGGCCGGCGTCGCCGGGCTCAAGGCCGACCTCGTCGTGGTCGACCGCGCGGCCGCGCGTGGTCCCTTCACCATAGATTCGTTGCTGGCGCTGCGTACCATCCAGGGGGCCGCGCGCGGCTCCGTCCTGGCCGGCACAGGACTGGGCCTGCTGCCGGACGACATTCAGGTGTTACACGACAACGACATCGCCGGCGTGCTCGTCAGCGGCGGTCCCGCCACGGTCGAGGCGTTTATCGAGGCAATTGAGAGACTATGAGCTAGTCGTCTGTCGAGGCCAACGGCATCCGCAGGGCCAACCAGTCCAGGGACTGGTTGGCCCTGATCAAGAGGGCGGCAATTCCGGCCAATCGGTGGGGTAGACTGCCGCGATGAAGCCATACACCTGTTCCCCAGGGACCGTCGTGTCGCCGAACTCGTGCGCCAATTGGCGAACCTGGTCGGTGAACGCGCGGGCACGAGCCGGGGGGATACGAGCGTGGCTGTGCGCCGAGAGGATGAACGATGCCCCGCACGGAGACGACGGGAGGACAGGGGCCGGTCGCGGACGACACGACGGCCGCGTCGCTCTGGCGCCACCGCGACTTCATGCGCCTATGGGCCGCGCAGACGGTCTCGCTGTTCGGGTCGCAGGTCACGACCCTGGCCCTCCCGCTGACCGCCGCGCTGACGCTCAAGGCCACCCCCGCGCAGATGGGCATCCTCGGCGCGGCCCAGTTCGCGCCGTTCCTCCTCATCGGGTTGTTCGCCGGTGTGTGGATTGATCGGCGCCGGCGGCGACCGGTCATGATCGCGGCGGACGTGGGGCACGCCGTCCTGTTCGCCCTCATTCCCGCGCTCGCCCTGCTCCACGCCCTGCGCATCGAGCAGGTCTACGCGATCGCGTTCCTCGCCGGGACGCTGACCCTGTTTTTCGACGTGGCCTACACCTCGTATCTCCCGTCACTGGTGGCGCGCGAGCGCCTGTCCGAGGGCAACGCGAAGCTGGAGGGGAGCGCCGCGGTGGCGGAGCTTGCGGGTCCCGGCGTGGGCGGGGTGCTGGCGCAACTGTTCAGCCCTCCCCTGGCCCTCGTCGTCGACGCCGTGTCGTTCGTCTTCTCCGCGCTATCCCTGCGTACGATCCGCGTGGCGGAACCGGAACCGGCTCCGCACGCGCGGGACGATGGGGTTTGGCGCGACATCGGCCAGGGGCTACGCGTGCTCCTGGGCAACCGGCTGACGCGCGCCACCGTGTCGGCGGCGGCGACGCTCGTCTTGTGTTCCTCGATCGGTTCCAGCGTCTTCGTGCTCTACCTGACGCGCGCCCTGCATTTGCCCCCGGCGCTCGTAGGACTCGTGTACCTGGCAAGCGGCCTGGGCTCTTTCCCCGGCACCGTCGTGTGCGACAAGGTGACGCGCCGCCTCGGCGTCGGTCGGGCCATCGTCGTCGCCGCGTTCGCGATGAGCGGCGCCAGGCTCCTTATCCTCGCGGCGAGCGGGCCACAGCTCGTGGCCCTCGCGATTCTGATGGTCGCGGAGGCGCTCGCGGGCTTCGCCGCGATCATCTGGGACATCAACCAACTCAGCCTGCGTCAGGGACTGACCCCACAGCACCTGCTAGGGCGTATGAACGCGTCATTCCGCTTCATCGTGTGGGGCATGATGCCACTCGGCGCGCTGCTTGGCGGTTTCCTTGGCGCACAGATTGGCCTGCGCCCCACCCTGGCTGTGTCGGTCATCGGAGGGCTGCTGGCCCCACTATGGGTGCTGTTCTCGCCCGTCCGCTCGCTGCGTACACAGCCCGTACCGGCAGGCGAGGCGAATGCCGCATCATAGTTCGCGCGATCAAGGGGCTACCCGCCAAAGAATCGCGGAGCTTGATCGGCTAACGTAGGGCGTCCGCGCTAGAATAATAATAGGCCACTTCTGTCGTCCGCACGTCCCGCACGTAAAGGTTTGAGATGATGCGTAATATCTTAGGACTATCCGTTAGATCGTCAAATTAAGCGCGACTCTACACGAAGATTACAAGGGGGATTGCATGAGCGTCGCGGAGATTTTTGAGACCATGGCCTATGGGCCCGCGCCCGAGTCGGCCGCCGAAGCCCGCCGCTGGCTCGACGCGCACGCTCCCGAACTGGGGCACGTCATCGACAACCACACCGTTCAGCCGCGCGACGGCGACTACTTTGAGAGCGTCGATCCGGCCACGGGCAAGCCGCTGATCAAGATCGCGCAAGGCGGCGCGGCCGACGTAGACACCGCCGTCGTCGCCGCGCGGGCGGCCTTCGACGCGTGGAGCCGCGCGCCGGGGCACGTCCGCGCGCGCCACCTCTACGCCCTGGCGCGCGCCGTGCAGCGCCACGCGCGCCTGCTTGCCGTGCTGGAAACGCTCGACAACGGCAAGCCGATCCGCGAGAGCCGCGACATTGATGTGCCGCTCGTGGCGCGCCACTTCTACCACCATGCCGGCTGGGCGCAGCTGCTCGCCGATGAGTTCCCCGGCTACGCGCCCGTCGGCGTCGTCGGCGCCATCATCCCCTGGAACTTCCCACTCTTGATGCTGGCCTGGAAGGTCGCGCCCGCGCTCGCCGCCGGCAATACGGTCGTGCTCAAGCCAGCCGAGTACACCTCGATCACGGCAGTTCTCTTCGCCGAGCTGGCGCGCGAAGCCGGGCTGCCGCCGGGCGTGCTCAACGTCGTGACTGGCGACGGCCGCACTGGCGAGATGCTCGTGGCGCATCCCGACGTCGACAAGATCGCCTTCACGGGCAGCACCGAGGTCGGGCGCGCCATCCGGCGCGCCACGGCGGGGACGGGTAAGCGCCTCTCGCTGGAACTGGGCGGCAAGTCGCCCTTCGTGGTCTTCGACGACGCCGACCTCGACTCCGTCGTTGAGGGGGTCGTCGACGCCATCTGGTTCAACCAGGGGCAGGTCTGCTGCGCGGGCTCGCGTTTGCTGATGCAGGAAAGCGTCGCGCCACGCCTGCTCGACAAACTGAGGGCGCGCATGGAGCGGCTGCGCGTGGGCGACCCGCTCGACAAGGCGGTCGACATTGGCGCCATCGTCGCGCCGGTGCAGTTGCAACGCATCCGCGACCTGGTGGCTCAGGGCGAACGGGAGGGAGCGAGGGTGTGGCAGCCCTCGTGGGCCTGCCCGGCGGAGGGGCTGTTCTACCCGCCGACGCTCGTCACCGACGTGGCGCCGGCGTCGACGCTGGCGCAAGTCGAGGTGTTCGGTCCCGTCATCGCCGCGATGACCTTCCGCACCAAGAGTGAAGCTGTGGCGCTGGCCAACAACACTCCGTATGGTCTGGCCGCCAGCGTGTGGAGCGAGAGCGTCAACACGTCGCTCGATGTCGCCCGCGCCATCAAGGCAGGGACAGTGTGGATCAACTGCACCAACGTGTTCGACGCGGCGTCCGGCTTCGGCGGCTACCGCGAGAGCGGCTTCGGGCGCGAGGGCGGCCGGGAAGGGCTCTATGAGTACCTGCAGCCGGCCTGGGAAAGTATCCCCCACCTCTCATCTCTCGCCCCCCCCGCCCCCTCCGGGGGAGCCTGGGGAGATGCCTCCCCCCAGACCCCCGCCAAACGCATGGCGTGGGGATCAACGGACACGGCCATACCCCAACAACCCGCAGACTCCATCCTTAACTCCCCGACCCATGCGGATTGGGCTCTCGACCCTAGCTACGAGCTGGCAGCCCAATCGGCCTCTCCCCCAAGGGGCGAGGAGGAAACAAAGATAGACGAAGGGCGGCTCCCCTCTCCCGCGCACGGGAGAGGGGTTGGGGGTGAGGGCCTCCCCTACCCGCCGATCGACCGCACGCCCAAGCTGTATATCGGCGGCAAGCAGGCGCGGCCGGACTCGGGCTACAGCCGGCCTGTGCTCGCGCCAGACGGCCGGTACGTCGGCGAGGTTGGCGAGGGCAACCGCAAGGACATCCGCAACGCTGTCGAAGCCGCCCGCGCGGCGGCGGGCTGGGCCGCGACGACGGCGCACGCCCGCGCGCAGATCCTCTACTACATCGCCGAGAATCTCGCGGCGCGCGCGCACGAGTTCACCGCGCGCCTGACGGACCTGACGGGCGCGGACCTAGGCGCGAGCAGGGCCGAGGTGGAGGCGTCCATCGAGCGGCTGTTCACCTACGCCGCCTGGGCCGACAAGTACGACGGCCTCGTGCACGGCACGCCGCTGCGCGGGGTCACGCTGGCCGTCAACGAACCCATCGGCGTGCTCGGCGTCACCTGCGCCGACCGCTATCCGCTGCTCGGACTCATCGCCCTCGTCGCGCCCGCCATCGCCATGGGCAATACCGTTGTGGCCGTGCCGTCCGAGCGCTACCCACTGGCCGCGACCGATCTCTACCAAGTGCTGGACACGTCCGACGTGCCGGCCGGCGTGGTCAACATCGTGACCGGTCCGTGCGACACGCTGGCGCGCGTGCTGGCCGATCACGATGACGTCGACGCCGTGTGGTACGACGGCGCCGGCGAGGGCGCGCGCGTCATCGAGCAGGCTTCGGCCGGCAACCTCAAGCGCGTCTGGATCATCGGCCGGTCCCCGCGCGACCTCTTGGACCCCGCGCAGGGACACGGCCCGGAGTTCCTGCGCGAGGCCACGCAGGTCAAGAACATCTGGGTCCCAACCGGCGACTAGAGCTGCATCAGGGGGTGTGTTTCAAGTGAGTTGACGGTGCGTCTCCCCCTCTCCCGCGTCAGGGAGAGGGGGTAGGGGGTGAGGGCCGCATCAGGGCGTGGGGAAGAGGGGCGTACCGGAGCGGGTGTGGAACCACTCGTCGATCCCGTTTAGCGTCAGGTAGGCGTCGCGGCTCGCCTGTAGCGGCTTGACCAGCTGCAAGATAACCTTCCCACCCGCCCACGCGCTGGCGACCGTTTTGAGCGCCGCGAGGACTTCAGCGGGGTCTTTGTGCTGCCGGCGCGCGATATCCGTGAGCGTGGCCGTCTTGTGCATCGCCTCGATTGTGGGCGCCGTGAGACCAAGTTGCTGTGCTAAGACCCGTTGCAGTTGCTGGTCGAGGATAGTGTGGTAGAGCGCCGGCGTTACCGCGGCCGGGCAGGAGCGCGCCGGCAGGATGTACGGTGTGGCCGGCGTCTGTGTGAAGTCCATGGCATCCAACAGCGAGTGCGCGGCGCGATCGGCGCTCGTCAGCGGCGGGAGGCCCCACAGCGTTTCAGCCGTTTTGAGCACCGACTCGAAGGTGTAGAGCGTGTGCGTTACCTGGCCGCGCTTGGCGTAGGGCGAGATCACCAGGAGCGGCACGCGAATGCCGTAGCTGCCAGTGGGCGCGGGGGGCGGAGCCACATGGTCGTAGTAGCCGCCCCAATCATCCCAGGCGAGCACGATCATGGTGCTGTTCCAGTCCGGCCCCTGCATCACCGCGTTGACCTTAGCGACGACCCAGTTCTCACCGGGACAGACCGGCGCGGGCGGATGCATGCTGTCCGCGGCGCGGGGCGTGACCCAGATGAACGCGGGTAAACGGCCGGCGCGCGCGTCCGCCTCGAAGGTACGCTCGTCCCGCACATGATCGGTCCATTGCGCCGACTCGCGGATCGGCTTGATCGCGTCGAGGGTCGACCAGATATACCCAAAGTCCGAGGGCGGCGCGGCATAGTAGGACCACGGCAAGCGCGCCCGATTCAGTGAATCGGCCAGTGTGGTGAAGGTGAAGCACGGGAAGCTCTTGGTGATCTGCGTCGGCGAGGTTTACTGTAACACATACGTGCCCTTGGCCGCGTCGCAGCCCCAGGCGTTCGACCCGTTTTGAGGGTTGCTGATCACGCCGCCATCCTGGGCCGCGATCGTGTGCAGGTGCGTCGGGAACGTCGGCGACGGGACGGAAGCGAAAGTGCGATCGGAGAGCGTGAAGTGGTGAGCGTAGGCGTAGAGGTTAGGGATATCCCCCGGCGCGAGTTGCTGATAGGCCGCGTTATCCCCGAAGACATCGGCGTAGGTCTCGTGGCTAAAGGCGTCCATCTTGCCGCGATCGATCGCGAGTTGCGCGTCGCCGAGATCATGTCCCAGATCATGCCAGAGGTAGTAGGGCTCCGGGATGAGCGGGCCGGTCTTCACACGGCCGCCGATCTTTACTTTCGCCGTCGTCGCCCCGTCGGCGCCCGGAAAGCGCCCGAAGACGTTGTCGTACGAACGATTTTCTTCCAGGATGAACACGATATGCTTGATGCGCTGGGCCGCCACGCCAGTAACCGCTACGCGATGGGCGGTTGGGATGGTTGACGCGGACGGCGCCGCTGTCGTCATCGCGTGTCCCACCCCGGCCGCCGTCGCTCCTATCACCGCCGCGACAAGCAGTGCGGCCACGGCGCGGCGGCCACGCTGAACGCCTCGGCGCCTCGGGCGCCGCGTGAGACGCGCGTACAAAGGATTCATACTGCCTCTTTGCCTTTCTGCTATGGTATTGCGAGGACGCAACCGTACAACACGGTAGGTTTCTACCGATGAACAGTGTAGAGGCATAGAGTTATAGTAGCAGGCCGTACCATGTCCACAACAAATAATGTGGGAATTCACATAAAAGGAAAACGATCATATGGACTGGACAAGCCCCATCCTGCGCGGTGAACGGGTGCTGCTGCGCCCGCTCGGCCCGCAAGATACCGACGATCTGTACGCCGCTGTGAACGGTCCTCCCCAGGAGCGCCGCCTCACCGGCAACCATCACGAGTTCACCTATGAAGAGATCGCTGCGTACTGCGCCTCGCGCGCGGGGAAGACCGACCGCGTCACCCTCGCCATCACCGACCCCGACAGCGAGGCCTACCTGGGCGAGATCGTCCTGATGGACCACGACGAGCCCAACCGCTCGGCCGGTCTGCGCATCGCCCTCGTCGCGGCCGCCCGTGACCGTGGTCTGGGCTCCGAGACATTGCGGTTGGTGTTGGCGCACGCGTTTGGCCCGCTGGGGTTGCACCGCGTCTCGCTGGAGGTATTCGACTTCAATACGCGGGCCATCCGCGCCTACGAGAAGGTCGGGTTCCAGCACGAGGGACGCATGCGCGACGCGCTGTGGTGGGACGGCGCGCCACACGACACGCTGCTCATGGCTGTACTGGCGACGGAATGGGAGCAGGGCTCGTGAATTATCCACGGGCCAAGACGCCCGGCGCGGCGTAGGGGCGTATGGCATACGCCCGCGCGTTCGAGGCCACGGGCGTATGCCATACGCCCGCGCGTTCGAGGCCACGGGCGTATGCCATACGCCCGCGCGTTCGAGGCCACGGGCGTATGCCATACGCCCCTACGATAATGCACGAGCCGTGGGAATGGGAGAGCGACACAGGTGACGACGTGAACAACGTGAACGACGTGATAGGCTAGAACTAGAGAACGACGAGGAGGAACCGCGCCATGACCACTCAACTCGCCACACCGGCGCCGCTGTACGGCTGGGCGCAGCCAACCGTGGCCGCCGATTGGACGGCCGACATGCTCGAACGCCTGGCCGACGACGGCTGGCTCTACGAACTAGTGGAAGGGAGAGTTGTGCGTATGCCCCCACCCGGCCCCGATCACGGGCACACCGAATGGTCCATCGCCCATCCTCTCGGCGCCTATGTCGAAGCCCACGGCCTGGGCGCGATCTACATCGGTGAGGCCGGTTGGGATCTCACCCGTCGCGGTGAGCGCAAGGATACGATTCTGGCAAGCGACGTCGCCGTGGTGCGCGCTGAACGCCTACCGCTCCCGGCGCCGCGCCGGGGCAAGACCTACCGGCCGCTCGCGCCCGACCTAGTCGTGGAGATCGCCTCGCCAACGCAGTATCGGCCTGACTTAGCCGACAAGGCGCGGCGCTGGCTCGATCGCGGCGTGCGCGTCGTGTGGGTTATCTGGCCTGACCGCCGCGAACTCGATGTCTGGACGTCTGATAGCGCGGAACCGCGAACGCTGGATGACGACGACACGCTCGACGGCGGCGACGTTGTCCCCGGTTTCCGCATTCCACTCAACCAGTTTTTGTAAGGGTTCGCGAAGTGAGTGACAGCACGATAGACCTGACGGAAATCCAGATCGACGGCGTCGACGCGCGCGTGCGCGTGTTCCGCGCCGGACATGAGGTCGACACCTGCGTCGTGACGACACAGCGCTATGTCGTGGTCGTCGACACGATGGGTACGCCCGAACTGGCGGCGGAGATCATGGAAAGGGTCGGGGCTACGCTTGCCGGGCGGCAGCTCCTGGTCGTCAATACGCACGCCGACTGGGACCATTGCTGGGGCAACGCCCTGTTCGCGACGCCCGGCGGACGCTACCCCGCCCCTATCATCGGGCACGACCAGACGCGCCAACGCTTACTGGACGCGGAGGAACGGGAGTACCTGCGCGAGCGGCAGCGCGACGAACCACGCTTCGCCAACGCTGCGCTCGTCCCGCCCACCATCACGTTTACAGATGGCCTGCGCATCGACGGCGGCGACCTCACGCTCGAATTGCTGCCCACACCGGGACACACCCCCGACCATATCTCACTCTGGATACCCGAGCTACGCCTCGTGCTGGCCGGCGACGCGGCCGAACGTCCCATCCCTTACGTGAACGAACCGGGCGACCTGCCGATACTGCGCGCCTCGTTGGCGCGGCTGGCCGCCCTGGAGCCCGTCGCGGTCGTCCCGTGCCACGGCGGCACGAGCGACCCAGCCCTGCTCACGCGCAACCTGGCCTACTTTGACACGCTCGAAGCGCGCGCCCGCTCTACACTAAACGTGGGGCGTCTGCCGGAAGGTTGGGCGGAGCGTGAGGACCTACCGGACCTCATTGGACTGCCCCTCGCCGAGGCGGCGCCAGACCTGGCGGGCGAGCCGGACGATGTCGTCGCGTTTTATCGCGCCAGCCACCTGCGCGCCATACGCGCGATGCTGACGTACCTACAGGGCTCATGAATAGTTGACGCCGACGGAGCATACCTATATCCTGTTGCTAGCCGCGATTACTGTCGGCGCCGGTTTTTTACGTCCAGTCGCAGGACGCGTTTATCCATTGCATAGTCAAGGATGGTTTTCATGCGCGCACGCCTTGTTCATCTCACCGTTCCACTCGCCCTGGCCGGCTCCCTCGCCGCTGGCTACGCCGCGCCGCGGAGCCACCTCGACGCGGCGTCGAAGACGGTCACGTTTGTCACCGACATCGGCGGCCTCAACGACAACGGGTTCAACCACCTCGGGTACATCGGCACGCAAAACGGCGCCAAGGTAGCCGGATATAACGCCAAGTACATCGAAACGACCTCGTCGTCGGACTACGTCAAGAACATCACGATCGCGGCGCGCAACTCGCAGTTCGTGGCGGCGGTCGGCTATTCGTTCGAGCCCGCGATGATGACGGTGCCCCCCAAGTACCCCAACGTCCAGTTCACCATCATCGACTCCAACGTCCACGCCAAAAATGTGCTTGCCAACGTCTTCATGCCCAACCAGTCATCGTATCTGGCCGGCATCCTCGCCGCCGGCGTCAGCAAGACGCATAAGATCGGCTTCGTGGGCGGCGTGCAGGGACCCGTTATCGACGCGTTCCTGGTCGGCTTCCAGGGCGGCGCGAAGTCGTACGACTCCAAGATCAAGGTGTACTCGGCCTATACCGGCTCCTTCACGGATGCAGGCGCGGGTAAGAACACGGCCACCAGCGAGATCAACAGCGGCGCCGACGTGATCTTCGCCGCGGCCGGCGGCTCCGGCCTCGGCTCGCTCGCCGCGGCCAGCCAACATCACCTGCTTAGCATCGGCGTCGACGCCGACCAGCACTACCTGTATCCCAAATCGGTCATTACGAGTGTGGTCAAGCATGTGGAGACGGCCGTCGCCGACGCCATTGTAGAATCCAGCAGAGGGACGTTCAAGGGCGGCGTCAAGACGTGGGACCTGAAGAACGGCGGCGTTGGCCTGGCCCCCTACTACAACCTGTCCTCCCGCGTGTCCTCCACGGTGCGGGCGGCCATCGCCAAGGCGCGCGCCGGTATCATTAGCGGCGATATTAAAGTGCCGATAACGCCCACCAAGTAGTTGCCAGTTGCCAGTTGTCAGCTGTCAGTTCGTAGCGTGGAGGTGCGGGGTGTAGCCGTACCGATCTCGCACATGATGCACCGAAACGACGTACGCTTACTGACAACTGACAACTGACAACTGGCAACTGACAACTATGAACGCAATGAATCCCGCGCTCCGCCTGGAGCATATCACCAAGCGCTTCCCCGGCGTGCTCGCCAACGACGACGTGACGATCGAGGTGGGTCAGGGCGAGATCTTGGCTATCCTCGGCGAGAACGGCGCGGGGAAGAGCACGCTCATGAACATCCTCTCCGGCCTCTACAAGCCGGACGAGGGCCGTATCGTCGTGGGCGGAGCAGTAGTCACCATCGACGGCCCGCGCGACGCCATCGCGCATGGCGTCGGCATGGTGCACCAGCACTTCGAGCTCGTCCCACCACTGACCGTGGCCGAGAACATCATCTTGGGCCAGGAGCCGCGCGGCATCTTCGTCAACCGGCGCAAAGCCGCCGCCCTCGTGCGCGACCTCTCCAACCGCTTCGGCCTCGCGCTCAACCCCGACGCGCGCGTCGCCGATCTCTCGGTCGGCCTACAGCAACGCGTCGAGATCGTCAAAGCGCTCTACCGCTCGGCGCACATCCTGATCCTGGACGAGCCGACCGCCGTGCTCACGCCGCAAGAGTCGCGCGAACTCTTCGCCATCATGCGCAATCTCGTCGCCGACGGACGCTCCATCATCTTCATTAGCCATAAGCTCGATGAGGTGCGCGAGATCAGTGACCGCATCGTGGTCATGCGCGGCGGGCGTGTCACGGGCGAGACGCGCCCGGCCGAGGCGACGAACGCCGATCTCGCCGCGATGATGGTCGGCCGCGCCGTCGTCCTGGAGGTCGAGCGCGGCGCCGCCACGCCAAGCGCTCCCGTACTGGCGGTGCGCGACCTGCAGGTGCGCGACGACCGGGGCGTGACCGCCGTCGATGGGCTCTCGCTGACCGTGCGCGGGGGCGAGATCTTCGGCCTCGCCGGGGTCGACGGCAACGGGCAGGCCGAGTTGGAAGAAGTGTTGACGGGGGTGCGCCGCGCCGTAACCGGCTCGTACACGCTGGGCGGGCGCGATTGCCTCGGGCTTGACGCGCGCACGCTCATCGAGCTCGGCGTGGCCTGCATCCCCTCCGACCGGCACCGCCGCGGCATGGTCGGCGACTATTCGATCGCCGAGAACCTGGTGCTCTCGACGTACAACCGGACGCCCTACGCGCGCGGCCCGTTGCTCGACCTCGCCGCCATCGCCCGCGTCGCCCGCGAGCGCGTCGCGCGCTTCGACGTGCGCACGCCGAGCGTGTCGACCCTCGCCCGCAACCTCTCCGGCGGCAACCAGCAGAAAATGGTCGTGGCGCGCGAACTCAGCCGCCCCGGCAAGCTGCTCGTCGCGGCGCAGCCAACGCGCGGCGTGGACGTCGGCGCGATCGAGTTTATCCACGGCGCCATCATACAGGAGCGCGACAACGGCGTGGCCGTCCTGCTCATCTCGGCGTCGCTCGACGAGATCATGGCGCTCTCCGATACGATCGGCGTGATCTATCGCGGGCGCCTCGTCGGGGTGTTGCCGCGCGCGCAGGCCAACATAGAACTGCTCGGTCTGATGATGGCCGGGGAAGCGCTCGCTGCGGCGCGACGCGAGGCTCCGCTAGGCGGCCAGCCATCGCCCGACGAACTCGCGCTGGGGGGCTAGGGATGATCGGGAACGCGCCATCAACCTCAACAGTCGCGCCCAGCGGCGGACCTGTCGATACTGGCAGCGCCGTCTCGGCGCGCGGCGATCTGCTCCGCGCGATCTTCGCCCCCCTGCTCGCCATCTTCACGGCCCTGGTGTTCTGCGCGCTGCTGCTCCTGGCGACGGGACACAACCCCCTATATGTGTATGGGGCGTTGTGGTCCGGGGCCGTGGCGGGGTTGTCGTTCTCCGACACCCTCGTCGCCACGACACCCTACATCCTGCTTGGCCTCGCCGTCGCCGTCGGCTTCAAGGGCGGCCTGTTCAACATCGGGGCCGAGGGCCAGTTCATCGTGGGCGCGCTCGGCGCCACCTGGGCCGGCCACCTGTTCGAGGGCGCGCCGGCCATCCTGCTGGTCATCCTCGCGCTGGTCGCCGGCGTGCTCGCCGGGGCGGCCTACGCCGCCATCGCGGGCGTGCTCAAGGTCGTGTCGGGCGCGCACGAGGTCATCACGACCATCATGCTCAACTACGTGGCGACGTACCTCGTGCAGTGGCTGGTCGACACCGGCGGCGTGATGCACGGGGCTACCCAGAATCAGCAGAGCTACAACATCAACCCTGGAGCGCAACTGCCGATCATCTGGCCCAACACCAGCCTGAGCATCGGTATCCTGATCGCCCTTGGTGGCGCACTCCTCGTCTACGTGCTCGTGTGGCGCACCACCTGGGGCTTCGCCCTGCGCGCTGTCGGGCTCAACCCAACGGCGGCGCGCTCGGCGGGAATCTCGGTGCGCGCGGTCACGGTCTGGACCATGGCCGTCAGCGGGGGGCTCTCCGGCGTGGCCGGGGCGATCCAGATCACCGGCCTGCAATACGCGCTGCCCGACACCATCGGCTCGGGCTTCGGCTTCGACGCCATCGCCGTGGCCATCATCGGCCTCGGCAACCCCATCGGGATCGTGCTGGCGGCCCTGCTGCTCGGCGCGTTGCGCAACGGAGCGACCAACATGGAGCAGGTGGCGGGCATCAGCGCTCCATTCGCCTCCGTCATCGAAGCGGCCATCCTGTTCTTCGTCGCCGCGCCCGTCATCATTCGTTGGATATACTTCCGTTGGAACCGGGGCCGTAGCGCCGTCAGCACAAGGGGGACCGAGGCGTGAGCGACTTCATCATCAGCGTCCTGGCTATCACGCTCGGGGCGGCCACCCCGCTGATCCTCGGCGCGCTCGGCGGCGTCATCTCCGAGCGCGCCGGCGTGGTCAACATTGCCATCGAGGGCCTGATGTTGACGGCCGCCTTCACGACCGCCGCCGTCGGCGCGACGACCGGCAGCCTGTTCCTGGGTGTCGTGGCCGGTGTCGTGGCTGGGGCGATCGGCGGCTTGTTCCTCGGCCTACTCTCGATCACGCTGCGCGTCGACCAAATCGTGGGCGGCTTCGTCATCAACATCGCCGCCGCGGGCGGCACCTCCTTCGTGTTCCGCTCGGCCTTCGGCTCCGGCTCACTACAGACAAACCCTCTGGCCCAGCTCAACATCCCGGTGCTCGCGTCGATCCCGGCGCTGGGGCGCATCCTGTTCCAGCAAAACCTGCTCGTCTACATCGCCCTGCTGCTCGTGCCGGTCGTGCACATCTACCTGTTCCGCACGCGGGCGGGGCTGCGCTCACGCTCGGTCAGCGAGAACCCCAAAGCGGCCGACGTCGCGGGCATCAACGTCGCGCTGGTGCGCTACGCCGCCGTCGTCGTCAGTGGGGCTCTCTCCGGCCTGGCCGGCGCGTATCTGGTCGGAGATGTCGGCAGCTTCTCGGAAGGCATGACCAACGGCCGCGGCTTCATCGCCCTGGCGGCCGTCATCTTTGGCAAGTGGCGGCCCGTCCAGGCCACGCTGGGCGCGCTGCTCTTCGGTTTCTGCGAGGCGCTACAGGGCCAACTGCAGGTATCCGGTGTCTCGATATCGTCGAAGCTATTGGCGATGCTGCCCTATCTCGTCACCATCATCGTCCTGGCCGGCTTCATCGGCCGCGCCATCCCCCCCGCCGCCGACGGCACACCCTACGTAAAAGAGTGACGAGTGGCGAGTGGCGAGTGGCGAGTTTTTCGACAGCCTCATGTGTAGTTAGGAGCACGAGTATGTCTACTAAAAGCGTTGAAATTGCGTTACCCGGATCCCGGAAGGGACCGCTTATTACTCGCCACTCGTCACTCATCACTCGCCACTGATCATGGTGCGCCTCATCATCGATACCGATACGGCCGGCGACGACTGCGTGTCGCTGCTCGTCGCCCTGCGCTCGCCGGATGTCGTCGTCGAGGCGATCACGATCAACTGCGGCAACGTCGCCTTCGACCAGCAGGTGGAGAACGCCCTCTATACCCTCGAGGCCGCGGGCTTCGGCGACGGGTCGGGCCGGCCGCGCGTGCCGGTCTACCCCGGCTGTACGCAACCGCTGCTGCACCCCCATGAGACGATCGAGTACATCCACGGCCGCGACGGCATGGGCGACTCGTTCTTCCCCACGGCCCGGCAGCGCCCCGAGCCCGAGCACGCCGTCGACGCCCTGGTGCGGCTGATCAACGACAATCCAGGCGAACTCACGATCATCGCCCAGGCGCCGCTGACCAACCTGGCCATGGCCGTGCGGCGCGACCCCTCGATCGCGCGCAAAGTAAAGCAGGTGTGGCTCATGGGCGGGACCAACAACGCCCTCGGCAACGTGACGCCGCCGGCCGAGTTCAACGTCTACGTCGACCCCGAGGCGGCCAAGATCGTCTTCGGCGCGGGCTTCCCCCTGACGATGGTCGGCTGGGAGATCTGCGTCCGCCACGGTATCCTGGACGCCGCCGCGACGGCCGAGGTCGAAGCCCTGCGCACACCGCTCGCGCGCTTCTTTCTGGACATCAACCGCGTGGTGCGCCGCTTCAATCTGACGCAGGGGATCGAGGGCACGACCCACCCGGATTCTATCGTGGCCGCCATGGTCGTCGATCCCGCAATCATGACGCGCAGCGGGGAGTACTACGTAGACGTCGAGACGAGCGGCGAACTCACGCGAGGCATGACCGTCGTCGACGAACTCGGCGCGCTCAACCGTCCGGCCAATACCCGTGTGTGCCTCGCGGCGGACGGGGCGCGCTTCCGCCGTCTGCTGTTCGATGTCCTGCGCGGGTGACGCGCGAACCACGTTGCCGTAATAATTGCCGGCTATGCGGACTTTAAGGTTGATGGCGCGCATCATCGTTGATAGACACAAGACAAGAGCCCTGCCTGCTTCACAGTGAGTTGGCTCTTTTGACCCGGACATCGGGGCGTTCTCCCTGCTTTGTACGCCACGTTACGCTTTGTACGCCACGTTACGCCACGCGCCCAACAGTGGCGAGACCATTTCGCGCTACGAGAGAGAATCATCAAGGGCCTCTGTATGCCATTGTGACGTACAATGGAGAGGGGGTGATGATAGCCAGCAAAGGAGGAACCGATGGCAACAACTACCGACCGTGATACGGGCGAACGCGCACGCGTACCCTTGCGCATGACGGAGGATCAAAAGGTCCTCTTGCAGCGCGCCGCGACTATCGAAGGGACAAGCCTCTCCGATTTCGTCACGCGTAGCGCGGAAGACGCCGCTCGCCGGACCATGCGCGAACACGAGATCATGACGCTGACGGCGCGCGATAGCGTGGCCTTTGTCAAGTCGCTGCTCGACCCACCGACTCCTAACGACGCGTTGGTACGGGCATTCCAGCACCGCGCCGAATTAGTAGGCGACGAGTAACGCGTGAAGGACGACGTGGCCCGCTCATTCTACGAGCACCACGGCTTCATCCCTTTCCACGATCGCCCGCAACGCCTATACATGCCGATGGCTTCAGCCGGACGACCGCTCGTGAGATAAACTGTCGCGCGCGCCAGCTATCAGAACTCAGGGGTACGGTATCATGAGGTATGCAGCCCTACACAACCATAGCGGGTACGCCCAAGCCAATCTTACGTGGCTACTCACACGCCATCGCGGCGGTCGGAGCAGTAGCAGGCGTACCGTTGCTGCTACGCGCCGCCGACGGCGATCCATCGCGGCAGGCCGCCCTGCTGGTCTACGGTCTTAGCGCCGTCCTCCTCTTTGCCTGCAGCGGGCTCTACCACACGTTGCCGTGGCCGCCCCGCTACCGCGCCCTGCTGCGCCGCCTTGACCACGCCATGATCTTCGTCATGATCGCCGGCTCGTACACGCCGATCGCATACACGATGCTTACGGGCTGGTGGAGGATTGGTTTACTCGCTGGCGTATGGGCGGTGGCGCTGGCCGGCGTGACGGCGGTCACCATGCCCCATCCCGTCTCTCGTCGCGTCCGCGTCGCTCTGTACCTAGCATTAGCATGGCTCGCGGTCCTGGTGAGCGCCACCATCCTCATCCCGCTCGGATTCCACGACCTGCGCTTACCGCTCGCGGGCGGCGCGCTGTTCATGGTGGGCGCGCTCGCCTACGCCTGCCGCCGCCCCGTGCTATGGCCACGCGTCTTCGGGTACCACGAGTTCTTCCACCTGGCGGTCATCAGCGGCAACGTCGCATTCTTCCTATTCATGATCACGTACGTGGCCCCGCTGACGCCCCACTAGCAGCGATACGGTTCAGTGACGCTACAGCATACAGCATAAGGAGAACGAGCGCGATGACGACGACAGAACAACTGATGCGCGAAGGCTTACCCACTATGCGCGACATGATCGCGGACGTGGACGAGATATCCGTGACGGAGACGCACCCCCTGGCGGACTACACCGACTCACTCAGCGCCCTGGCCGACGCGGTGGCGCAAGGGGATGAACCGGCGATCACACGGTTCGAGGCGACGCTACTGGAAAACCCAGCCCTGCGCGCGCACCCGGAATTGGACCGCATCCCCGCACTGGACGATGAGACCGCCTACGTCGAGGGCGTCGCCGGCGTCCTCTACCTCTTCCGGGACGAAACGCACGCGCTCACCGATGACGGGCATATCGTCCATCTGAGCGGCTTCACGCCTGCGGCCAACGCCGCCGATTTCGCCGCGGCCGGTGAAGAGGTCGTCTACGTCGAGGTGGGCGACTGGATCGAGTACGGCGATGACGGCGCGCATGGCCCGGTCAGGACGGATGACCCGTATTGGGCCATGGTAGACTGGACCGACGACGAAGAACTCGAGGGCGAGGACGAGGCCTAACCATCGTCTCGCCCTGCTCGGGCACTGTGCACACTATCTATCTAGGCGCATAATTTTGTATGCAGAATGCGCATAGACAACCGGGCCTCATTCCTCTAATCTGGCTAGTAACGCATCCCGCTGCCGGCACGCTGCCGTGTCAACTACCTCACTCAACGCCGAACGCTAACGCCCGACCCTGGCGCTTCTTTTATTCCAGTGCGCTCCGACGACGTGGCATCTCAAATCACCGAGAGTCTTTCGTTCGCACCCCAGCCGTGCGCCTACGCGATTAGGCGCCGCGCGCATAGTAAGGAGTGCCCATGTCCGTTACGCCCGTACGCGGCGCCGCGCACACTGTGCCGTCCGGCGCGGCGCCCACACAAGCGGCCATCGAGACTGAAAACCTCAGCATGGCCTACCCCTCCACGGGGCGGCAGGGCCAGGCCGTCTTGGCGCTCTCTAACGTCACCCTCGCCGTGCAGCCCGGCGAGTTCATCTCGCTGCTCGGGCCGTCCGGTTGCGGTAAGAGCACGCTGCTACGCCTCATCGGAGACCTGTTGCGCCCGACCGGTGGACGCCTCCTCGTCAAGGGCAAGAGCGCGGAGCGGGCGCGCCGCGACCGCGACTACGGGATCGTGTTCCAGGCTCCGGCGCTCTACGATTGGCGCACGGTATCCCGCAACGTGCAACTGCCGCTTGAGGTCCAGGGCATCCCCAAAGCCGAACGTGAACGGCGGACAACCGACTTACTGCGGCTGATGAACTTGAGCGACTTTGCCGCCTCGTACCCTTGGCAACTCTCCGGCGGCATGCAACAGCGCGTCTCCATCGCCCGCGCGCTCTCGTTCCGACCATCCATCCTGCTGATGGACGAGCCGTTCGGCGCGCTCGACGAAATGACGCGCGAGCGTCTCAACATAGAGTTGCTCACCATCTGGGCGGAGACAGGCACGACGATCATCTTCGTGACGCATAGCATTCCCGAGGCGGTTTTCCTCTCCGACCGCATCGTGGTCATGACCCCGCGCCCCGGCAAGGTCGAGCGCATTATCCCGGTCGATCTACCGCGCCCGCGCGCCGCCACGACCCGCGAGGACGAGCGGTTCTTCCATCTCGTGAGCGAGGTGCGCGCCTGCCTGCGCGAGGAGCACGCCCTATGAGCCGATCGCCCGTCGCGCTGTCTCCCACCGCGACGCCTTCGCGCGGAACCGGCGCGGCAAAACGCGCCGCGCGCGGCGCGTGGCTCTCCGCGCTGCGCGGCCAGATCCCGGTCGCCGCCATCGCGGTCGTGCTGTTGGCGCTCTGGTACGGCCTGGGGCTCTACAGCGACGTGCCCTTCGCACAAGAGACCCTGGGCAAAGGCGCCACCTTCGACCAGGTCTTGCGCACAGCCCTGACGCTGCCCAGCCCCTTCGTGCCGCTGCCGCACCAGGTGCTGGGCGACTTCTTTGGCGCGCTGGCCCAGCCGTTCGACTCGCCACGCGGCCTGTAGGTCCACCTCGAGGCGACTGGCTCCGAGGCCTTGCTCGGGCTCTGCTGCGGCGCGATTCTGGGCGTGCTGATCGCCACTATCTTCGTGCATAGCCGCCCGATCGAAAGCGCCTTTCTGCCCTTCGTCGTCGCGTCACAGACCGTGCCCGTGCTGGCCCTGGCGCCTATCGTGGTCAGCACCCTGGGCATCACGCTGACCGCCAAAGTCGTCGTAGCCACCTATCTGGCCTTTTTCGCCGTGGCCGTCAGCACACTCAAAGGCTTCAAGAGCGCCGACCCGCTGGCGCTCGAGTTGATGCGCTCCTACGCGGCCAATCGCTGGCAGGTCTACCGCACACTGCTGTTCCCCGTGGCCTTGCCCTATCTATTCGCCGGGCTCAAGATTGCCGCCACGGCCAGCCTCGTGGGGGCCATCGTGGCCGAACTGCCCTTCGGGTCGCGTACCGGCTTGGGAGCGCGGCTAATCGAGGCCACCAACTACAACGAAACGATCGCTTGGTGGTCGACGATGCTGGCCGGGGCCGTCCTCGGCATCGTCGCATTCGCCGCGATCTCGCTGCTGGAACGACTGGTGGTGAAGCGCCGCCCCGCCGAGCTGGGAGGGTAGAGGTAGCTATGAGCCCCAACCTCGCTGTGCGGGCGCGTCTGTGGCAGATCCTCCCGCCGCTGCTGGCCCTCGTGGTCATCGTGGTCCTATGGCAGAAGGCCGCGACCCTGTCACAACTCTCGCACCCCGCCGATATCTGGAGCGCCTTCGTGGCCGCGCACGACACGCTGCTCGACGACGCCGTGGCCACCTTCTGGGAAGAGGCCCTGCGCGGTTACCTGATCGGCTGCGGCCTGGCCTTCGTGGTCGCGGCGGTCTGCGTGCGCTTCCCTACGCTGCGGCGCGGTCTGGTCCCGTACGCCGTGGTCAGCAACTCGATCCCTATCATCGCCTTCGCCCCCGTAGTCATCTTCTGGGTCGGCTTCGACTGGCAGTCCAAGGCCATCGTGGTCGTGCTGCTGACCTTCTTTCCGATGCTGGTCAATACCGTGGCCGGCCTGACCAGCGTCGACCCGCTGGCGCTCGAGTTGATGCGCTCCTACGCCGCGAGCGGTTGGACGGTGTTCTGGAAGCTGCGGCTGCCCAGCGCCTTGCCTTATATCTTCAACGGGTTGAAAATCTGCACCACGCTCAGCCTCATCGGCGCGGTGATCGCGGAGTACTTCCCCGGTCCCAACCGCGGGCTCGGTTTCGAGATCCTAGAGAAGGCCAACGAGGCCGCCTGGGACCAGGTGTGGGCGGGAGTGCTGCTGGCCTGCGCCCTCAGCATCCTGTTCTACGTCGCCGTGCTCAGCCTGGAGCGTATGCTCACGTTCTGGCACGTCTCCTACCGGGCACAACGGTAAGCCCTATCTCATGTGTATCTTTGTACCTTTATCGCTGCGACGAGGCAGCGCCGCGGCCACGGGGAAGTAGCCGTTACTAACGGCCTGTGACGTCATGAAAGGAGGGATTGTACGCGCTATCCCGCTGTCATTCGTTTATCATATCGACCACGCCGACAGGCATGAGGAGGTCTACCGATGTTCCGCTCGACGCCATTATCCCAGCCACGCGCTTTCCGTCCCGCCCGCCTAACCGCGAGCCTTGCCATCACGGCCACGCTGCTGATCGCCACCGCCGGGGTGGCCGGGGCGGTCCAGCCCGCCACCCACGGTCGCGCCATGACCAAGGTCAACCTGGTGCTCAAGTGGCTGCCGCAGGCCCAGTTCGCCGGCTACTACGTCGCGCTCAAGAAAGGCTACTACAGCCGCCTGGGGCTGGACGTGAGCATACAGCCGGGAGGACCCGACATCCAGCCCGAGCAGGTCGTCGAGAACAAGGCGGCCGACTTCGGTCTGGACTGGCTGCCCTCGCTCTTGACGCAGCGCGACCACGGGCAGGATCTGGTCAACATCGCCCAGATCTATCAGACCACGGGTATGCGCTTGATCACCTACAAGACCAGCGGCATCAACAGCACCAAGGACTTCAAGGGCAAGAAGATTGGCGTGTGGCAGTACGGCAACCAATACCAGTTCCTGGCCTGGATGGCCAAGCTTGGCTACAACCCCGACAAAGATATAACGGTCATCCACCAGGGCTTCGAGATGAATACGTTCCTGGCTCACAAGCTCGACATGGCCTCGGCGATGACCTACAACGAACTCGGCGTCGTACTGGAGAGCGGCGTCAAGATGAGCCAACTCAATGTCTTCGACTACGGCAAGGCCGGCGTGAGCATGCTCGAGGACGGCATTTTCGCCCGCTCCGACTACTTAAAAGCGCACAAGGACGTGGCTACGCGCTTCGTCGAGGGCTCGATCCTGGGCTGGCAGGACGTGGTCAAGGACCCGACCGCCGCGTCCAAGATCGTTCTCACCTACGACACGGCAGGCCAGATGAGTCCCGTACATCAGGCCTATATGGCCAAAGAAGTGGACAAGTTGATCATCTCTAGTTTTCGCTAACAAGGGGGCAATCGGGAGGGCTTTGGTAGGATAGGGGTGCTGACACCATATCGTCCGGAAGGAGCCTCCCGATGCCACCCGCAGTCTATCGCATGATGACCCTCC
>JAABUV010002358.1_pt1 | contig 25700 bp, 10 predicted proteins | sample 5559971 | NCBI WGS metagenome assembly JAABUV01 (sample SAMN10711881, study PRJNA513362) | rock metagenome | isolation source: Antarctica rocks | place: Antarctica: Victoria Land, Knobhead nord | collected 2015-12-19
GATAGTATATTACTTAGCCTTAATATTATTTATATCTACTTAAATCTTAATCTTTAATTCTACCTACTTATTATTAAAGATACTATTCTTTATTATACCTAATGTATCTAGCTATTTTATACCACTCTTAAAATTAATATATTCCTATAATAGGCGGAGCTATAAATTATTAAAGAAGCTATTTATATCTCCTTAAGTATACTCTATTTATAAAAATTATTAAGTAAGAGTATAATCTATCTTATTATTAAAGGGAAAGAATAAAGGGTCTAATATATATTAATATATTATAAGAAGCTCTATTAAAAGTAGTTCTCTAGCTCTTCTACTAATAATATCCTAAAAGGTTTTTATCTTAAAAGCTATATAAGTAGAGAACTTCCTTAACCTCTTTCTACTTAATATACTCTATTTACTTAAAGGGATATACTTATTTATAACCTAATTACTAGCTAGTATATCTTCTAAGATATCTTTATCTTAATCCTCCTTAGCTATTAAATTTAAAGTAAATAACTTATTAATCGCGGCTTATATAAGGGTAATACTGTAGTTAGGAGGTAGTATAACTTAAAGGCTTATTTACAGGAGAATACTTAAAGCCGTTTTATATTATTTATAATATTTATTAATATATTTTAAGAAGGCTTAATTAGTCTTCGCGATAAAGTTATAACTATTATATACCTAACTAGCTATTTAAGAGGAAGGGATAATAGTAAAATAACTAGATAAGTTTAATATAAATATAAAATATAAGTATATATAATATAACGCGATAGAGCCTTTACTTTCTTTAATTAAATTTATTAATTAAAGGGAGCTTAAATATATTAGGATAGAACTAGTACGCTACTTAGGAGGCGCGCTTTAATATATAGGATATATAAGATTACGGGATATACTAGATATATAGTATAATAGAATTAATAGTATACTAGGCTTAAGATACTAGCTAGTATATAGGATATATAAGATCGTGAGATATACTAGATATATAGTATAATAGAATTAATAGATATTACTAGGCTTAAGATATACTTTCTAGGTTAAGTAATAGCTAGTATATAAGATATATAAGATTATAAGATATACTAGATATATAATATAATAAAATTAATAGTATATTAGGCTTAAGATACTAGCTAATATATAAGATATATAAGATTATAAGATATACTAGATATATAATATAATAGAGTTAATAGATATTACTAGGCTTAAGATATACTTTTTAGGTTAAGTAATAGCTAGTATATAAGATATATAAGATTATAAGATATACTAGATATATAGTATAGTAGAATTAATACTAGGCTAGAGATATACTTTCTAAATTAGATAATAGCTAGTATATAAGATATATTAGATTATAAGATATACTAGATATATAATATAATAGAATTAATACTAGGCTAGGGATATACTTTCTAAATTAGATAACGGCTAGTATATAAGATATATAAGATTATTAGATATACTAGATATATAGTATAATAGAATTAACTCTTAGATAGTAGTTATATAAGATATATAATACTATAAGATATACTAAGTATACTTAATATCCTATATATTAACTACTCCCTACGGCTTTAACCTTTTATAAGCACCCTATTTTATTATATAGATAATACTATTAAGGATAATAGTTATATAGAAAGTACGATATTATAAGATATACTATATTTACTAAATAAATAATAAAATAAATAGACTAGATAGTATAAATTCTTAATACGTGAAAGATATATTTTTAACAAGAATATTTATTATAAGAACCCCTTCTCTCCTAGTTATAAATAGTAGAACCTACTAATATATAAGATCTCTCTTAAGGGTATTAATTATAATATATATTATATATTATACTCTTTACTATTTACCTTATATCTTAATATTTAAAGCTAAAATTCCTAATAAAGCCTATATTTACTTTATCTTATTAGATTGTAATATCTTAAACTTTCCCTAGATAGAGAACTTAACTTTAACTTCTCCTCTCTTCTTATACTACTTTACTTAGATTTCTATTACTTTTATAATATAATATATCTTAACTCTTTTATTACTCTTATATTAGACTTTATTCTCTTTACTATCTTATCTTCTTATCCCTAAGAACTTTTTTAAGCTATTATAAGTCTTACTTAGTCTTTATCTTTACTTATATAGCTTAACCCTTTAATTACACTATTTAAAAGAATAAAGAAGCTAAAAATAACTAAACCTAACTTAGCTTAAGTATATCTATAGAAGAATATCGCGCTTTTACTAGCTAGATTTTAGATAAACTTATAATAGCTAGTTTATAATATATAAATAATATAGCCTTACCTTATAATTAAGAGACTATTAAGCCGGTCTACTAATAATTAAAGGATTATCTCTAATCTATACTTAGATTATAACTTAATACTATCCTAGCTAACTAGATTAATAAGATACTAAAATATAACTATTACCTTTTTATTAATAACTTAAAGTGTATAATTAGAGTACCTAAGGAGGTTAAGACTAGTACTACTAAATAGAGAGTAATTAAGACTAAGGGTAAGTTAGAAGGTAAGTTAAATATAGGGGATAATAAATATATAACTAATTATATAAAAACTATTAAGAGAGAGAAGGTTCCCTTTATATAAAGGGTCGTCTAATACTAATATACTAATAATATTAAAGGAGAAAATTAGGTTATCTATTTAATTAAAGATATTCTTAGTAAGAATACTAAGATTAAAGACTTAGATACTTTAAATTATATTAATTTAAAGGCCTATTATAAGATACTCTCCGCCTAAGTACTATTAATTAATTATAAGATATAAATACTTATAGGGTTAATACCCCTTAATAGAAAATAGGTAAAGATTAATAATTATACTATTAATTTTAAGATATTAATTAAGTTATAAATTATATTATACCTTATAGATAATATTTACTTCTAGGTCCTAAGATTATATAGTAAGTAACTTATTATAATACGCTTAGGTGCCTAACTAATATTAACTATTATAGTTAAGAATTTAGTTATAAAGGTTAAAGAAGAACTAATCTTATATATAACTCTACTCTAGTCTTTAATACTTAATAATATCTTTAAGCGGCGTATTAATATTATTAGAAAAGGTAATACTTCTTCTTTATATTTATAGATTTCTTATAAATAGCTAACTTATATATAGCGTTAAAGGTCTTCTTTAAGTTAATAAAAGTACTTAAACAATTATGGCGTTTTGGTAACCTAGAAAAAGTACCAAACCCATCAGAAAAAGCTCCACGCGAAAATAATAAGGATACTCGCCTAGATATTCCCTACTTAATCGCGCATTTTTATTCCCTCTACGGGCTATTTAAAGGGATCTTCTAAGTAATAAGTTTATTAAGCCTCCTCCTACTAAACTACTAGGAACCCGTCTACTATTAAGTAAGTTAGGTAAGTTAAATAAAGAGGGCGTAAAGATAGTAGATAAGACTTAATAAAATATAGACCTACTTAATAAAGAGCTTAATATTATAGAATAAGATTATATTAGTATTAATAGTAATAAGGATTTTATATTTAGGCTAGGTAGTAAGGATATAATAATAGTAGATAGTAATAAGGGGATAGTAGATAGATTTATAAAGTAAGTCCTCTCCCTTTAACTAATTTATAAGAATAAAGCTAAGACTTATTAATAGATAAACGTAGGCCGTTAGAGATACTAAGGTAATAGAGTATTTTAATTTAGACCTCTTAAGATAGTTTAAGCGCTTTTATAAAGTTATAAAGTAGGATATAAAATATAAACTAAGGGTTAATTAAAAGCCCTAGGAGGGGAAGTTTAAGGTATTAAGTCTTAAGATAAAGGGTATTAAGTAAGTAGCCTACTTCTATTAATACTTTACTATCTTTATTATACTTAAGTTTAGGAACTCTATAATTAATAGGATAATCCTAGCTAAGGAGATAGGACTTAAAAAGGTTAGTAATTAATATAAGCCCTTAAGTATATTTAATAAAGGGGGGAAAGCTAACTTATTATATATAATAATTTAGACCTTAAAGGTAATTCTATACTTTATATATTAGCGCTAGATTAATATTATATAAAGTAAGATTAGATATAATTAAGAAACTACTTAAACTAATTAATATCTTCCTAAGAACTAATAATCTAATAAAACCTACCTATTATAAAATTAATAACTATTCCTTTATATATATATTTATAATAGACTAATAAGTAGCTTCCTTTTATAACGCGGACTAAACCTTATCCTTATACTAGCGAAGTTACTTAATAATTAGGCGAATAAATAGGCTAATTAGTATAATAATAATTATTAGGAAATACTTAATATATAATTCTTTATATATTATATAGATTAAAATCTTAGGCCCTTCTATCCTACTAATATTAAGTTGAACCTATTTAAGATAGATAAAGGCTTCCCACCTACCTTTACTAACTAATAAGGGATATTTATTATAATACTAGGGGCATTTACTAAGTAAGTTTAAAGCCGATTTATTAATATTAAGTATAAAAATATTAAGTAGGGAAGATATATTATATCTATAAAAGTCTTATAACTAAAACTTAAGGTTAATTATATAGTAGTTAATAAATAGTATAAGTCTAAGGGAGACTTAATAAGGCTTATAATTATCTTAAGAGTAATTAAAGCTTAATTAAGGTTCTATATAATTATTACTATATTAGGAACCCCCTAGATAAAGGTACCTTTAGACCTTACCGGTATATTATTAGTAATAAGGATAGGATATAAGGATTAGTAGTAATTTAATAATAATCTCTAATAAGCTAAGCTAAAAAAAACTATAAAGAAATCTATATATCTTTTAATAGATTAATAAAAGCTACGGGCGCGTTCTAGATAATAAATAAGCTAGTAGATTATATTACTTACTTATATACGCTTACTAAGGCTATAACGCTTAGCTACTATTCCGGTTTAATATAGTTTAATATACCGCTTATATAATTACCTAAATAGCGGCTCCGGGTTATAGATACTATAACTAGGTTCCTAGTAGGCCTTATCCTAGCCCTTAAAAAGTAAGAGCGAATTATTTAATAAGAGGTAGATACTAGTAGTATTAGGAAAATGGAGTAGTAGAAAAATATAATATACTTCTAAAAGGTATAATAGCTAAGAGCTATTATACCTATCCTAGGGCTATTACTTATACTAGAAGAAGATAAGGAGTTAAAGGTAATATAGATATAGTAGAGGGATTAAAAAATATTAGATAATAAATATAAGAATTTATACTTTAAAAGATTTAATAAATTAGCTAAGTCTACTCTAAAGTTTAAGTTTATTATTAATATTATTAAAGACCTTAATATTATAAGGTATAAAAAGGGCTCTAATAGGTAGCTTAATATAATACTAGAGAGGCTTATAATTATTAGAATAAATATAGTAGTCTATATACTCCTAGTAAAGGTATATTTATATACCTAATAGCCCTCTTTTATCCTAGTCCTTTCTACTATAAATACCTTAGGTTATTAAAGGTTATACTAACTCTAATATAGTAGTTAGAAGCGGATCTTACTATTATAAAAGGGAAGAAGGTTAAAGTAGTTTATAGTAATATATAGCTATCTAATTAATAGGAGATTATTAATACTTTTTAATAAAGACCTAATAGTAACCTAGACTTAGAGTATAATATTCTTATTTTTATAATAAGTCTAATTAGGACTAGTATTAACTTAATAAGGGTAAGGAAGATTATTATACTTAATATAAAGTACTTAAAGGTACTTATATAATAGGTAATCTTCCGTATTTATAGAATTAGGTAATAGAATAAGACGTATATATAGGTTCTACGGTACTTAAAGGTTAAAATAGATAGGAGGATATATAATATATAAGGAAAGTAAAGCTAGCTAATAGCTTAGTCTATAAAGATTAGAAATAAGGCTAGGGAGGAGGTAAGGAAAGTATAAGAAGCTTTAGAGGTTATTATATAATAATATAGGCTATCTTTAATCTAATAAATAGTATATATAATAAGGGAAATACTTATAATATCTATAATAAATCTAGCCTAATAATATAAGATGCTAGAGCTAAGGTATTAAGTACTAGGAGATACTTAATATTATTAAATATATTAGATATACTAGATATACTTAAAATTAGGAGCTAGAAACTATATATTATATATAGAATATAGTAGGGTATACTAGATAATAAATAGAGAGGATAGTACTTAAATTTACTACTTAAGAGGTATACTTTATAAATTAGGCTACGGCTAGTATATAGGATATATAAGATTATAAGATATACTAGACGTACTAGATAGTAGAATTAATAGAGTATTAGGCTTAAGGTATACTTTCTAAATTAGGCTACGGCTAGTTAGTATATAGGATATATAAGATTATAAGAGATTATAAGATTTACTAGATATACTAGATAATAGGCGGATAAGCTAATATATAGGATATATAAGATTATACGAGATTATAAGATATATTAAATATATTATATAAGGGAATTAATAGATAAGCGCTAGGCGAGGTATACTTTCTAATTTAGGCTATAGCTAGTATATAGGATATATAAGATTATAAGATATATTAAATATATAATAGAATAGAATTAATAGATATAAGCTAGGCTCTTTCTAAATTAGGTAACGGCTAATATATAGGATATATAAGATTATAAGATATACTAGATATATAGTATAGCGGAATTAACGGATATAAGCTAGGCTTAAGATATACTTTCTAAATTAGGTAATAGCTAGTATATAAGATATATAAGATTATAATATATACTAGACGTATGATATAGTAGAATTAACTCTTAGATAGTAGTTATATAAGATATATAATATTATAAGATATACTAAGTATACTTAATATCCTATATATTAACTACTTCCTACGGCTTTAACCTTTTATAAATACCTTATCTTATTATATAAATAATACTATTAGGGATAGTAGTAGTATAGAAAGTATAATATTATAAGATATATATTAGATAATATTAATCGCGTAAGTAGCCTTAGTACTCCTTCTTATACTAATAAATTCGCTTGACTAACGCGTCCTAGTTATTAAATATAAATATTCTATTAATACCCTAACCTTTTATAAGCCTTAGTATAAATATTTATTATAGTAATAGATACCTAAGAGTAATATAATTAATTATACCTACTATAAGCTATTTAATTAATATACCCCCTAGATAGGCTAGAATAATAGGAAAGTATACCCCTTTAACTTAGACTTTCCTCTTATTTATAGCCTAATCTACCTTATACCTTTCTATCTATTTATAAGTAGCTTAAGCTTCCTTACTATATTAGTTAGTACTATATCTCCCTCTTTCTAAGAGCTATTCTCTAGTCCTACTTACTTTCTCCCTTAATCTACCTTCTCCCTTATCTACTTACTTACTCCTTAGGTCCTACTTCTACTCTACTAATAGAGACTAACCTTTAAGCCTTACTATTATACTTAATTACCTAGTATAGCTTAGCCTTTTAATTATACCTTTTACAAAAGGAAGGAGAGGGTACTAAGAGGAGAATATAAGGTAGTCTAAAGCTCCTAACTAAAGAGCCTTATAATTATTATATCTAGATATAATATAATATTATAGTAGCTAGTTTATAATATATAGATAATATAGCCTTATCTTATAATTAAGAGGCTATTAAGCTACTATACTAATAATTAAAAGATTATCTCTAATCTATACTTAGACCGCCGCTTAATACTATCCTAGCTAACTAGATTAATAAGATATTTAAATATAACTATTATAAACTTATTAATAACTTAAAATATAGAGTTACTACCCCTAAGGATATTAAGGCTAGTACTATTAAATAGAGAGTAATTAAGACTAAGGGTAAGTTAGAGGATAAGTTAAGTATAAGGGATAATAAATATATAACTAGCTATATAAAAATAGTTAAGAGAGAGAAGGTTCCCTTTATATAAAGAGTTATTTAATACTAATATCTTAATAATATTAAAGGAGAAAATTAAGTTATCTATCTAATTAAGGATATTCTTAGTAAGAATATTAAGACTAAAGACTTAGATACTTTAAATTATATTAATTTAGAGGCCTATTATAAGATACTCTCTATTTAAGTACTATTAATTAATTATAAGATATAAACGCTTATAGACTAGACGCGCCTTAAGAATAAAGGGATAAAGATTAATAATTATACTAATAATTTTAAGATATTAATTAAGTTATAGGTTATATTATACCCTACTATTAATATTTACTTCTAAGGTCCTTAGATCGCGTAGTAAGTAACTTATTATACTCTACTTAAGGGCCTAGCTAATATTAACTATTATAGTTAAGAATTTAATTATAAAGGTTAAAGAACTAATCTTATATATAACTCTACTTTAGTCTTTAACGCTTAATAATATCTTTAAGTAGCGTATTAATATTATTAAAAAAGGTAGTACCTCTTCCTTACCTTTATAGATCCCTAATAGATAGCTAATTTATATATAATACTAAAGGTCTTCTCTAAGTCTAGATATTCCTTATCTAATCATATATTTTTATTCCCTTTATAAGCTATTTAAAGGTATTTTCTAGGTAATAAGTTTATTAAGCCTCCTATTACTAAAGAACTAGATACCTATCTACTACTAAGTAAGTTAGATAAGTTAAATAAAGAGGGCGTAGAGATAGTAAATAAAACCTAGTAGAATATAAACCTACTTAATAAAGAGCTTAATATTATAAAATAAGAGTATATTAATATTAATAGTAGTAAGGATCCTACGTATAAGCTATATAATAGTAATATAATAATAGTAGATAGTAATAAAGGTATAGTAGATAGATTTATAAAGTAAGTCCTCTCCCTTTAATTAATTTATAAGAATAGAGCTAAGACTTATTAATAAATAGGTATAAGCCGCTAGAGATATTAAGGTAATAGAGTATTTTAATCTAGACCTCTTATGATAGTTCGCGCGCTTTTATAAAGTTATAGAGGAGGATATAAAATATAAATAAAGGGTTAATTAAAAGTACTAGGAGGGGAAGTTTAAAAAATAAAATAATGAAATAAAAGGTATTAAGTAAGTTTACTACCTTTATTATACTTTAATTTAAGAACTCTACGGTTAATAGGATAGTTATAACTAAGGAGATAGGACTTAGAAAGGTTAGTAATTAATATAAGCCCTTAAGTATATTTAATAAAGGGGGGAAAGCTAACTTACTTTAAGTAATAGTTCAGACCTTAAAGGTAATTATATACTTTATATATTAATGCTATATTAATATTATATAAAGTAAGATTAAATATAATTAAGGAATTACTTAAATTAATTAATACCTTCTTAATAGTTAGTATCCTAATAATACCTACCTATCTTAGAATTAGTAGCTATTCCTCTACGCGTATATCTATAATAGACTAATAAGTAGCTTCCTTTTATAATAAGGACTAAATATTACTATTATACTAATAAAGGTATTCAGTAATTAGGTAAATAAATAGGCCGATTAATTTAATAATAAGTATTAGCGAACCCTTAATATCTAGTTTATTATATACTATATAAATTAAAGTTTTAAGCCTTACTACCCTACTAATACTAATTTTACCTTATTTAAGATAGACGTTATATATAATAAATAGTACTTAAGTAAGGGAGACTCTACTAAGCTTATAACTAGTTGAAAAGAGATTAATAATTAAGGGGGGTTTATTATACTTAGCGCTATCTTAGGTACTTTATATAATAAAGTTCTAACTAATCTAACTAGTATTCTATTAATTATAAGAAGGATAAGAGAGCTAATAGCTTACTAAGCCTAGCCTCTAATAGACTTTACTAGAAAATTTTAAGGTAATTAGTTTAGCTTTTAATAGTTTAATAGACCGCGAGGGTATAGTTAGTACTACCCCAAAGCTAGAAGAGTATATTAGTTACCTATATATTATTACTAAAGCTATATTATTAAACTACTATTCTAATTTAATATAATTTAATATACCGCTTATATAGTTACTTAAATAGCGGCTCTAGGTTATAGATATTATAGCCGATTTCCTAATAATACTTATCTTAGCCCTTAAAAAGCGAGAGCGAACTATTTAATAGGAGGTAGATACTAGTAGTATTAGGAAAATAGAGTAGTAGAAAAATATAGTATACTTCTAAAAGGTATAATAGCTAAGAGCTATTATATCTATCCTAGGGCTATTACTTATACTAGAAGAAGATAAGGAGTTAAAGGTAATATAGATATAATAAAAGGAATATAGAATATTAAATAATAAATATAATAATCTATACTTTAAAAGACTTATTAAACTAGCTAAGTCTACTTTAAAGTTTAAGTTTATTATTAATATTATTAAAGAGCTTAGTATTATAAGGTATAAGAAGAGCTCTAATAAGTAGCCTAATATAATACTAGAGAAGCTTATAATTATTAGAATAAATATAATAGTCTATATACTCCTAATAAAGGTATATCTCTATTCCTAATAGGCCCCCTTTATCCTACATCAGTAAACTGGGGAGCCTATATATCGCAAAAATATGCGTAAAATACGCATATTTAGCACGAATGACAGGCGCGCTCATATGCTAGCCCTGGGGCTGGGTTTGACACCGTGAGTTGGAAAATGCGCATTTAGCGCATTTAGCAACTTTTAAAAAATCCTAGGCAATAGGACTAATAGGGGATAAGTCCTACTAATTAGTTATAATATAACTATATTAGGCTAGTACTAACTAGGTAATTATTATAAGGTACTAAGTCTTATTAATAACTAATAGTACTAGTACTTAGTAAGAGAATTAATCGTAGGCGTAATATAGGTATAGGAAACGGGGCTAGGCTAAGGGGGGGTATTCGACGCGTATATAAATTACGTGAATCGACTATATTTAGAACCTATATTACGCTAGCGTTGACGACGTAGCCGCTATAACTCTAGCGAGCTTCCCGTTTCTTCCCGGCGCTAGAGGAAAATCACGGATTTAAGGCCTTAAATCCGAATTTTCTATATTTAGGACTTTTAGGCTAGAATAAAAAAAACCTAAAATTTTCCTATTTATTTCTAGTATTTTACCTGGAAAATGCGCTTTTAGTAGATTCTCCAGTTTCTAATTTTCTGTTCCACTTCCCAGTTTACCGATGTAGTCCTTACTTATTAAATCTTATAGTTACTTAAAGACCTTACTAATTTAGATGTAGTAGCTTAAGGGGGATACTACTAATATAAAAGGGAAGAATATTTAAGTAGTTTATAATAATATAAAGGTATCTAACCTGTAAGATATTATAAACACGTTTTAGTAATATTATATTAGTAAGTTAGATCTTAAATATTACCTTTATATTTAAATACTAAAGTTAATAGCGACTTATTACTTAAGTTAATAAATAAAGATAGCTAGTACCTATAATATAAATTAAATAGGGTACTTATACTTTAAGTAGTTATTCCTACCTAATAAATAGGGTAAGAGATAGAGATATATATATAATATATATAATAATTAAGGGTTAGAGTTAATAAAAAGGTCTACGGGTTATAAAGGTTATAAGAATACCTCTAATAATTACTATTATCTAGTATACTATATATACTTAATATAATAGTAGTATTTATAACTTATAAGATATAAGATATAACTTAGTATTTATATATACTAGTTATTATAAGGTATATAAGATATAAGATATAAGTTTAATAAAAATACTTCTAATAATTACTATTATCTAGTATACTATATATACTTAATATAATAGTAGTATTTATAACTTATAAGATATAAGATATAACTTAGTATCTATATATACTAGTTATTATAAGATATATAAGATATAAGATATAAGTTAGATAGATAATATCTTATAAATAAGAATTAAGGTATATAATATATACTATATCTCTTTAAATATTAAAAAGCTCTTAACTAAGATAAAGACTTCCTAGTACCTAATCTAGAGCTCTTATAGTACTAGGGGCTAGCCCTAGGCGCCTTAATTTAAGATTAGAGGGCCCGGGGCTAGCCTAGAGCCCCTAGGGCCGGCCCTAGGCCTGCGGGCATAAGGCCTTTACTAAGGGTATAGGGGCGAGTTAAGATCTTACCAATGATATTAACCTATTAATAAAACCTATCAGCCCTATTAACTTTAGCCTAGCTAGATAATAATTAGGACTAGCTCTAAGTAAAGTATAAAGGTATTTAGATATAGTAGTTAGTAATAGGTAGCCTACCTTATTACTACTAATCTAAGAGGGAGTATTAGAATTTAGGCTAGGTTAACCTCGGTATTACTAATTAGGACTAGTTAGGGGGTCTTAGCGGACTAGTAGAGATTTCTCGTAATAGTTATTCTATTCTATATAGCTATATCTATCTATTAGTTATCATAATACTATTATACTATACCTAAATCACGTGCAGATGACTCATTGTACATCTACTATTCAATAAGCCCCAGGTTAGCCAAGGCGTGATCCCTCTTAAGGACAAGTAGCTGCGTGATCTCCTTAGCCTGAGCTGCAAAGGTTTCCGTGGTTGCAAAGACTTCAAATACAGCTAAGGCTTTATGGATGGACTGCCTTGCACCAAGTGATCTCCAACAGAACGGTTTTGCTATTGCAAAAGCAAACACGGTCATTATAGCATTCCACAGTGGATGCAGAATCTCACGCAAGCCGAAAAGAACATCAGAAAGGGAGCAGATATCGTGGATGATGATTGCCATGGTTATGGCATGCTTTAGCGCAATGCGGGCATGTTGATCGGTCTGCGGATGCTGGATAGGAGAGAAGTCTGCGGCTCATATATGCTACAAGCCGAATGAGTATGATTCATGAAACGAAGCACAGGAAACGATTAGTGATAAGAAGCGGATTGAGCTAGCATCTTCTTGGATTCGAATCTACCTCGGTCCTCAATAGTTTACTCCTCTCTGGCAGCCTGAGAAAAACGAAGTTTTCTGGGCTCATCATTTAATACCGAAATAATTGGCGTCTAACATATTATTCTGGAATAACAACCTAGTCCAAATAAAACATGGTCCCCCCGAAGGTCTACTGAGTTAAAACTAGAAATAAGATATTCAAATATAACATATAGACAGCAAGAAAGCACTCGTCCGGCGGTAAAGTGCATCGCGGGAATCAAACGACCTAATCGAGTATAACGTATTAATCTTTACGGCAAATTATAAAAATACCACACTTTTCAGGAATATTTTTAAAAATGCCACCCCTATATTTTAAGAATACCATACCTCTACCCTAGAAGCAGGGCGCATCAGCCCTACAGCCGCCCTTAAAGCCTGAGACTCCGCGTAGTAGCCCCTATAACAGCCCCCGTAAGTCAGCTTCCGGCACCTCCGTCCCCCTAGGGTATAGGCAGGCCTAGAGACCTCCTATATAAACCTCCTAACCGTCGCTATTATTATAAGGAATAATATTTTTAGTAGTAAAATATAACTTCTTAAGGGACTTATCCCTAGAGCTTAGGGTGCTCAGCGCTCTTTTCTCAGGTCGGGAGCCCTACCGAGGTAGCCTGACTACGGTGGCTGCTACGGTGGCTGCTACGGGGTCTTCCGCCCGGAGTCTCAGGCCTGAAAGGCGGCCCAGGGACTAATGCGCTGCTTCCGGGGTGGAGGTGTGGTATTTTTGAAATATGGGGGTGGCATTTTTTAAAAATATTCCTGAAAAGTGTGGTATTTTTGTAATTTGCCGTAATCTTTAAATTACACATGGTCCCCCGACGAAAAATGAGGAAAAATCCACAAATAAAATAACATTTTAGACCCCAATTTTTACGGTAGTGGCTGGATAGAATCGTATTTGCTCTTCCAATTCTGTCGACAAGGAAGCCACAACTACTTAAGAACGCAAGCAACAATCCCTAGATTGAAACCTTCCGCATATATTACCACCTTGTCGATATTCAATCCTGCAGCTCCTACAAGCTTCGCCCACTGCTCCTCCGACCGCTCCATCGCGCTATGAAATGCCATCATGTCCAGGTCCGCTTGCATCGACACCTCATCCACGTGCTCAGGCGGCAAAACCATTTCATCTAGCAAAATCATCGACTCTTTCCCCATAACAAGTGCCAAATGTTGCAAGATCTTTATGCTGTTTTCATCTATATGATCATGTAATATCATCCGCAGGTAATAATACTTGGCACCTATTATGCATTCAATTTCAACCGCAACTGTTAAGGCATAAAGGTTGGGGTTTCATTGCCTTTGATTGGCTGCGGTTTGAAGAAATCGTGCGCCATCCGCTCGACATCTCCCGGAACTACCGCTTTTGCGTCCTCGACCGGCTCCGGCAGGTCCTGCAGAATCACACGGCCTGGCAAATTCGGAAATCGCTCTTTGAAGGCAGCAGTTTGATGTCCCGAACCGCCACCAACATCCACAAAGAGGGGCCTTTCCGCCGACCAGCCTTTGGATTCCTCTTCGAAAGGATAAATACCAAAGCATTTGGTCTGGGACCCCCGTTGTGCTTTCATAAAGAGATTGAAGCCAGCACTTCTCGATGGATCGCCATGAATGAAGTCAAATGTGATCATGTCGGTTTTGTTGCCCCTTTGGAAAATGCCGTCTGTGAAATTGGTAGGGTTCTTGTAGCCGGTCTGCGCCAGATAGCGAGGCATTTCTTGAAATGCTGGGTTGCAAGTGTCAAAGTAGAACTTGACTCCGGCCTGTATCTCGGGTTTTGCGAGATTGAATGTGTATTTATTTGGAGCATAAGAGTCTTTGCCAACTTCGTTGATCACTCCCAGTGCAGCCAGATATCGCAGAAGACGATCTATACAAATATCAGAATACCTGCGGCATAATATAGTGGCTGTCGTAAGTTCCAATACTTGCCCAGGAGCAGAGGATCTAGTGAGAGTGTTGCTGCTAAGTCATGGAGATTGGAGGGCGCCTTGCTTTCACGGATAATACCGAGAAGATTTAATTCGAGCGCAATATGGATTACAGCGAATTGAAGATTCTAAGCAGATAAACTTAGCTTAGAGTACAATAATCAACAAGACGGGATGAGATACTTTGCGGGGACAGGAGTTGAGGAAAGATTCGTCAGTCTGGGAAGCATACCAAGTGCATCACTCTTTGCATGGTATCCTCGGGAGCCTCAATGCTGTATTGCAAGTCCCGCAAGGTGTCCAGAAGTTTTTTGCGCCCGACATAGTTAGCTGAAGCAGCCTCTTGCTGTATCTTCGTGATCAAACTCTCCATGATGGACCTTTGCTTTCGATTTTCGGGCGCTGGTAAAATCGTAGGCTAGAGAAATGCAATAATTGTGACGACTTACCCATAACCACATGCCATGGTATGCGCGACGTACATCCATGTCATGTACGATTGCGGCATTACCCCCCCTTGAAAAATATTATAAAATAAACTGAAAAGGCCAACGGAGAATCCCCCAAAGGAATAAATCCAGAAGGGGTAATTCCAAGGGGTAATTCCAAAAGGGGAGAGGAGGAATGTAGGAGTGCGGCACATCTGGTGGTGGAGTGGAGACTCTTTATTCCTGAAGCGTAGGCGGCATGCCAGGTGAATTTCATGATCCCCGAAAATTGGCATGGGCACATGAAGGGCCATGAGCGACAAACTGCTCTGAAATTAAAAGGCTAACATTATCTGTGGTTTGATGCGGACGATCGCTGCAATAGCGATTTTAAAGTACCCACCCGGTTGTCTTCCTTGCGGATCGCTTCTTTGATACTATTTTGACAGCTTTTCGCCAATATGGAGAAGATGATAACCTTCCAGTTTGATTCGGTCAAGACTCCGGGGATCATACATGCCGATAATTTGACAAAGGAAAGTGCTGAGGCTGTTGCAGAAGTTTTGCAAGACAATAATGCCGAATACCACATATTTCAGACTACCGAAGATGAGATGGGCGTACGTTTTTAACATGACCCTCCGCAAAGAATGTCCACTGATGAATTCTCATTTTAGATATACTTGCATAACCACATTGCTCATCATGATATCACTCTCTGGGCTTTTGGTGCGAAGCCAGAAACTATTCGCTATCTCCACCATTGCAACACCTTGGTTCAACGAGGCGCCTTTGCTATTCAGGAAGCGCTTGTTCTTGACATGGAAGACTCAAAAGTTTTCCAGAGATGTCTGGGAAAAGAGGAGAATTTCAGAAACTTTGAAAGATTCTTCGTGCGCCTGATCAACGAGATTGGGTACGAGGAAGTGTTGCAGAAGTATCTTTTCGACCGAAGAGAGGTTGCAGACGACATCCTTTTCCGAATGTATATGGGTAAGTGTCCAACTATCCTCGATGGATATCAGTGTCGATATAACAAAGCTAAATTTTCTGCATAACATAGGATATGTCCATGGCCTGATCCACCTGAATTTTGCAATCGAGTTCTAACAGCCCCTTCTTCTAGCTGAGGCATTTGCTCAAGCTTGTGTTCATAATGATCCCTGGTATACGGAGTACCTCACGGCGGCAGAGGCAATGGCGGCTACTTCTACCGAGTCGCCTTTGCCACTATGCGCATGCTTTGATTTGGAAAGGGCCGATCCAGTAATCAGCACGAGTTCTAGCTACTACTACCACTCCCAAAGACAAACCTCGGGCAAGTGGGCCGCAGACGTAGAACAAGCAAGAGATGGAATTCTGGTCAAAGCGAAATCCGAGATTTGCCACATTGCAGCAAGATACCGAGTTGATCCGAATGACCTTGATCGAGCCACCGTAGAATTGATTAATACTGCAGGTGAGTCCGCTCTGTTCGAGAATGTGATCAAGGGACTTCCTTTGGAACATTGCTGACTCAAGTCATCTGATAGTGTACGGTACCGCTGGGGGTACGTTCTTTCTCCATAACGTTATTCTTTCGCGAGGGGTAGTTTTGAGTAGTAGCCAGAGATGTTAAGGTGCAAAGTCGTACATACCCTTCGATTTCAAATGCACTGCTACTCAAGGCAACCAAATACAGGAGAAATCTGCCCCTCTCCCTTGATAGACAGACATAAATGCTAACTCTCACGACAGCCCAGCGCCCTCCGAAGGAGTGCAGGTTCGATTTCTATCTTCTTCACAGTGTCACAGCCAGCATCGGACACAGTGTGTTTATCCAAGAGAAGTCCATCAGTCCAGCGCAGAAGGCAAGATTCTTGGAACACACTGGCAGGGTGTTCATGTTGACCTATGCGGGGACGGGATGTCCGGAGATCAGGTTGGACTGGCTTGTTTCTCATCCGCCCAAGCTGCCGAATCAAGGCTGGGCAGAGATATTGGAGCGCGCATGTTTGCATGAGGACGATGGCCATTTTGCCAAGTTGATTCGCTGCACTGCGCACGCACAGCGTGTCTCCGAGCCATACGATCACCTGCCCGAATTCCGAGTCAAGCAGCACATGTTCCTACCGGCTGGAAATGCGATGATCGACTCTGGAACGGAGCCCGCCAAGATGGGAACGAAGCAATTTAATTGGAGCATCAGAGGTGCTGGGTTTCCCGAGGCATGGGCGTCAGCCCCACTCAGAAGTGATAGAGTTCCAGTTGCAAGCACTGAATAGAGTAGCGCAATTATGCAAAGATTGGGTATCTGACTGTTGGGCAAAGTTGCAGCTTTCTCCCAGAGATCCTTCAGTACATGTCAGCATTGCTTGCGGTACATAGAATATCAGCATGTTGGCCGATATTCTACCGGGATTTGTCCGGGGATTAGCCGCCTCATCTACTCCAACACCACCCATTTCATTCACTCCGTGACAAAGCACCTCGAAACATCATAGGCAAATCGAATCCTCTTGTCTAGTATTGATGGCATTATATATTTTTCGACGGATTCAGTACTCCCATAATGTCTCATTTCGGTTTCTAAGTTTGACTTGTGAGGGCCTTGATGACTCAAGCCACGACGAGCTTTCCCTCAGACCTTGAAAGTCTTAGAGCTCTTGCCAAGAATGTATCGAGCTACGCCCATGGACCCGGTGCCCACAAGAATCGAAACGATAGAGAATATCTGCATGCCCCTAAATCCACTCTTTGTCTCCAATATGGCGCCCATGATCGGGAGACCGGTGAGGGAACTATTTCGAGGATTTAGCTGGGAGTCATTCCACCAAAAAAAGCGAAGAGAAAAAGAAAAGAAGGGTGAATAATGAATAACTTACGCAATTCCAATCACACTCTGAAATGTGCCAAAACGCTGACCTAAAGTCTCTAAATTACCAGACTTAGCTGCACATGGCATCAATAGACTGACATAAGCCCCACTGACAAATCCAAAGACAACTCCGAAAACTATGAGGCCGGCATGAGAAGGGTGGCTATCAAACGGGAGCCAGAGGCAAAGGATCGAGACTCCGGTGAGAAATGAGACGAAGACCATCATGTTGAAGAACCCAAGGTTGTCGGCGAAATGAGCTGGAATGATACGTCCTGGAAGTGAACCGGCACTGCGTAGTATTGTCAGCAAACCCGAATCTAAAAAGGAGAAGGAAAAGGAAAGGACTAACTTGATGATGGAGATCAAATACAAAGACAACGAGGCAGACATCTGCGATGGCACGAAGTCAGTATTGGTTATGTTGAAATATCATGAGACGTGCTTACTCCCTGACTCTCGGCCATGGTTGGCAGGAAATCGAAAGGAGACCACAGTCCCCACCTAGAGCGAAGTTAGTCTGCATTGCCGCCGGAAAACAAGTACGGCAACAAACATAACGAGGTAAGCGCCGACGGTGTAGCTAGCAAAAGCCGGGTCTTTAAATAAGCTGAAGTCAATCCAATTCAACTTTGGGTTCCACTCCTTCCTTGGAAGGCGAGCAGTGATGAGCAAACACGACGAAGCGAGGAGGATTCCGACAAATAGAGCGGAATATCGAACCATGCCGGCAAATCCCACCTCTTCCAGTACTCTGTTCAGGAAGATCGGGAAGACGATGCCGCCTGTTGCAATCATCAGTTTTTTCCACGTCGCAAAAAGCATAACCATCCAGTCTTACCGAAACTACTGCCCGCAGCAGCCATTCCAATAGCGAGGCCGCGGCGGCGCACAAACCACTGGCCTGAGCATACAAAGCTCTGTCGAGTTCCCAAATCAGTATTGCCTATTGAGGAGTGTTTCCAGAGTTTGCAGTACCGTTGTGAAGATACCACCAGCTCCGAGACCAAATACTAGTCCCTGAGCCAGGATGAACTGGTAATATTTTGTACTAAGACTGGTCATGCCCAAGGCGAAGACGCAAGCAATGCTCGCCGGGATCAAAACGAGGCGCGGTCCGTACGAATCAACCAGTCGCCCAAAAAAGGGTCCTGGGAGCCACATCAAGCTCAATTGAAGGGCGAAGATCCATGAAATCTCCGAAGGTGTGTAGTCCTTCAGAAGGGTCTGTTCGTAGTAAGTTTGGAAAACACCAACCCTGCCGTATTTCTAGGGTTAGATTGATGTCTTCATGTTTGATTTGGAGACACGCACGCGTTGAGGAAGCCAAAGCTGGCCGCGATCGAAAAGAAGGCACCGAAAATACACATCCAGCCAGCGACTCCTTCCTCGGGAGGGATCTCTTTTTCGGGCGGTGGGTTTTCAGCTTCAGCCTTTTCTTGGTCGACTCCATTGCCATTCAGAGTCGTTGAGTCAGCGAGTTCCGGATCTTTGAGAGGCATCTTGGCGGCCACTTTGTCATCAGACATTTTGGTTCCGATTGAATGTAGGATGGATATATGTCTCGAGAGGATGAACAGAATGTTGGGGGAGGCGATGATAGAAAACAGTGATTCCGTTGTCTTGAATAGAAAAGGATGAGATGGAAGGTTAATGAATAACAAAGAACAGAGGTCCATCTGCACTTCTCAGATGTTGGATACCTAGGTAGAGACCAGACACAGTGCGCTGGGTATTACGATCACGTGAGCTATCTTAGTTGACCTAGAGTCCGACCGTGGCGGCCGCCATCGGCTGTACGGGCCCGAGCAGGTCCAGATCAGGTTTGGAACGATCTTCGTTGTGCCTTCAGAAGTGAGAAGTGATCCAAATGAGGTAGTAGCTGACATTGTTGGACGAAATTACCTAGTCGGCCGCCGGCGGCCGCCAGCGGGATGGGATTGCTAAGCATTCTCGCTCGGCCAATCGCGGGACCGTGTTGTTAGGCAATGCCCATATTTGGAGTTGAAAGAAGATAAGAAGATGATAATAGACAGCTACTAAGATACTATGGACATGTGAGGCCATGCTTAGTCATGACCTCGGCATGCATGTGGAAGCAGTTGCTGTTAAATAGTATGATGTCAATGAGTCATCTGCACGTGATTTGGGTGTAGTGCAATAGTATTATAATAACTAATAGATGGATGTAGCTATATAGAATAGAATAACCATTACGAGAAATCTCTACTAGTCTACTAAGGCCCCCTAACTAGTCCTAGTTAGTAACTACTAAGGTTAACCTAGCCTAATTTCTAATACTCCCTCTTAGATTAGTAGTAATAAGGTAGTCTATCTATTATTAACTAGTATATCTAAATACCCTTATACTTTACTTAGAGCTAGTCCTAATTATTATCTAGCTAAGCCGAAGTTAATAGGGCTAATAGGTTTTATTAGTAGATTAGTATATTAGCCTTTAATATTAATCTATTAGAGACGGATTTCTTTAATTTTAGAAATAAATTAATATATTAAATAATATCTTATTTAGATATATTTTATAATAGTATAATTAATTAGGTTAGTAGCTAATTTTATAGCTACCTAGTTATTAATACTTAGGAGTACTAGTACTACTCCCTTATTATACCCTAGCTCTTTAAGTATAAGGCCTAGATATAGACCTTCTTTATATACCTCTATTATAGTAATATATTTAGACTTATATATAGATATTACTACTAGCTTTTATAATTTAGATTACTAGGTAATAGGGCTATTAAATAGTTTATAGATATACGCCCTAATAGAATAAGACGTCTTATAGTCATTATAGTATAACGCGTTAATAAAACCTTCTAGGCTATTATTATTACCTAATTAATAGATAAGGCCGTTATTAACTATTCCTAATAGATAACGTAGTACCCTTTTTACTATATTTATATATTACGGAGTAGGGTTATTAAGTAAACGACTTAGGTTATTAATAGCGTATATAATATCTAGCCTAGTTATAATACTTAGCTAATTAAGTACTCTTATAAGGGACTAATAAGCCTCCCTTTTAGATAAGGAGGCTATATAGCTATTAGGAGTAATAGCGATATTAGCCTATTCTATAAGCGACTTAGCTAGTAAACATTTTTCTATACCTACATCGGCAAACTGGGAACCTGCATAGAAAATCTGAACTGCTAAATCCACTGAAAGCGCTTTTTTCAGGTAAAATACTAGTAGAAAATAGGAAAATTTCAGGTTTGTTTTATTCTAGCCTAAAAGTCCTAGATATAGAAAATCCGGATTTAAGGCCTTAAATCCGTGATTTTCCTCTAGCGCCGGGAAGAAACGGGAAGCTCGCTAGAGTTATAGCGGCTACGACGTCAACGCTAGCGTAATATAGGTTTTAAATACAGTCGATTCACGTAATTTATATGCGCGTAGAATACCCCCCTAGCCTAGCCCCGTTTCTTATACCTATATTACGCCTACGATTATATCTTCTACTAAGTATTAGTACTATTAATTACTAATAAGACTTAGTACCTTATTATAATTACCTAGTTAGTACTAGCCTAATATAGTTATATTATAGCTAATTAGTAGGACTTATCCCCTATTAGTCCTATTACCTAGTATTTCTAAAAGTTGCTAAATCCAGTTAAATACGTATTTTATAACTCACGGTATTATATCGAGCTCCAGGGCTAACATATAAGCGCATCAGTTATATACGTATAATGCTAGTATAATACGCATATTTTTATAATATACAGGTTCCCCTAGTTTGCCGATGTAGTTATTTTAATAATTAATTAATATATTTTATTTAGTTAATCTAAATAGAATAGTTATCTAGATTTCTAATGATAATTATTCTTAATTAGTCTTTTAGGTCTCCTATATATTTAAAGTTAAACCTCTTATTAAGTTCCTTCTTTATCTAGGTAATTAGGTCCTAATTACGTACTATAAATAGTAAGTTATTAACGTATACTATAATAATAACTTTTATAATAGTATTAATAAATATATAATAATTATACTTAAGGCGCTTAAAACCTAGAGACTTAAGTACCTTATAAAGGGTTTTATACTATTTATAGGAAGCTTATTTAAGGCTATATAAAGCTTTATTTAGTCTATAAGCGTATCCTTATTTACCGTTAATAAAGTAGTAAGGTTACTCTACCTAGATTTCTTCCTAAATAAGTAATTCTAAGAAGGCCGCGATAATATCTAAATACTCGACGACTAGCCTATATTTAGCTATTAGGGCTAGGAGGAGTTACTATAATAATACCTTTAGGGTTAATAAGAATATCTTATTAAAATTAATCCCCTTAATTTAGTAGAAGCCTTTAACTACCTATTATACTTTATATTAGGTTATTTCGCCTATTAGGCTATATTTATAAGATAAGACCTACCTCCCTAGTAAGATATATACTTTACGAGGTAGTTAATATAGTTCTTACTATATTATCTACTTATTATAATTAGCTAGTTCTTCTTCGGCGGTAGCGAGCTATTTATTACTATTAGGCCTATTAAAGGCCTCGTCTATTAACGTTAGGTAGGGACGCTCCTTAGTACTAGTAACGACGTGGGTAAGTATAGCTCTAAACCTATTAGGGTTATTAGAAGATTTTATACCCATCTTATTTATCTAGCTATAACTAATCTAGGGTTTATTATAAATAGAATAACGTAATATATTAAGAATAATTCTCTAAGATTCATTATTTTAAGTTAATTATTTATTAATAATAGCTAATAGTATTATAGTAGTAATTTAGCGTATTAAACTATCCTGACTATTCTAATATTAATTAGTTAGTAATTCTAACTCCGCTTAGCTATTTTTAATAGTCTAATTATTTAACTTATTTTAATTTAATTTAGGTAGATTATCCTAATTATATCTATTTAAACTAGTAGGCCTACTTATATTATTAATTAGGTCTAATATTAATTAGCTAGATAGAAAAGTTATTATTAATCTATTATTAATATTACTAGTATTATTAGTATTTTTAGTATTATCTAATACTCCCTTAATACCCTATTAATTAGGGGTAGTTACTCTCTCTAAGACCTAATTACCGCTATCTAATTAGTTAGTCTAGAGCTAGCCTAGGAGGTCTATTATATTATTATTATCGCTAGAGTCTCCCTCTATTAGGAGCTTATTATTATCTATTAATAGTATAGCGGCCCTCTTATTAAATATTATATATACTAATTAAGTAACACGTTATCCCTTAATATCCTATACGTAGTAGATACTCTTACTATTATAACTAAGGAAGTAGTATTTAATAGCCTTATTATCTAGTTTCTTCTTATTTAATAATATATTAAATAAGTAGTACTAATATCTAAATAGCTTTAGGTATATTAATTAAGGTTTAAAGCTATACTATTTCTTAAAGGGGGACTTCCTATCCTTACTAGGTATAAGGTTCTTAATATAATTAATATAGTAGATAGCCTTACCCTAGAACTCTTATAATAGTCTAGTATTAATAAGAACTATTCTAACTTTATTAAATAGTATCTAGTTCTTCTATTTAGCGATCCTATTTTAATAAGGGTTATAAGGAGCTAATAGGGTAATAAATATCCTATATTCCTAGAAGAGTTATTAATATTTATAGCCCTAGACTAGTTTATTATTACTTTAAATAAAGGCTATTTTATACCCCTAGTTATTCTAATATTTTATTCGGAACTCGAGTTTTTATAATAACTCCGCCTAACTAGTTATATAATCTATTTAGGTAAGCCCTATTACTTATATATAGATACTATTACGTTAGTATACCCCCTAAGGGTAGTTATATAGCTTACTAACGCTAGGTTAATATACTAGTATTAGCTAGGGATAGTAACTCTAGGTATTAATAACTATAAGGGTATTCGGGTAATTTTCCCTAATACATAACTCTTATATAGTTCCTATTTCTCGTACTATTATAGGCGATTAGCGGCCTTATAGTTAACGTTAGTAGTACGTATTATAGCCTTTATAGCCTTGATACTAACGTGTCTATATCTCTTATACTATTAAGTCTAAGACATATTATTCTTAGCTAGGACTATTAATTTAAGGTAGAATACCCTTATCTAGTTAATCTATATAGTATCTAGCTAGTATATATAGTTATATAGGAAGGCTTATAGTACCTCCTCGCCTTATTTATTATAGAATATATTCTTCCCTCTACTACTAGTATACGTGTAGCCTTATAGGTCTAGTTATATAATAGATAGGAGGTTATATTTAATATTTAGTACGTGGTAAATATTAGTTAGTAAAAATTCGCTAACCTTATTATTAATAATTACTAGGATTAGTACTATTCTAATCCCTTTAATAGTTACTAGTTTACCCCTAGTTAGTCCTAATATAGTATAATTCTAGACTAGTAAATAGTTAGTAAACTTAGATTAATCCTAGAAGATATACTCTTAGTCCCCTAAGTTAATAATAATCTTATAGGACTTATTATTTTATTACAGGCTATACCTAAAGCGAGTAATATAGGATTTATCCTATTTTTATTTATCTAGGTTTTATCTACTTTATTAGCGACTAGGACCCCTTTTTTAATAGTATTATTTATTCCGTACTTCTAGATCTTTCTTTATTTTAAGAATAAATCCTTCTAGTCCTAGCTTTAGATTAATATACTAGTAGTCTTTTATATTATATTAGTAGTTATAGAGTATATATTTATTATTATTATTACTCTAGCTCTTATTACTAGGCTTATTTTAATATTAGCCTTATTTTAGCTATTTACTAAAATTACTAGTATATACCTTAGATCTTTAATCTTTAATAGTATAAACCTATTAACTAATAATATAGTAATATACTTAAAATCTTATAGCTTACCCCTAGATTAAGTAATCTTAGTAAGGGTATAGACTACTTCCTTTATCTCTTCTAGTAGGCACCTCTTAAAGACCGCTATCTAGAAATCTATTTCTAACGGACTATTTATTTATAAAAGCTTATTTATATACTCCTTAAATTTAATAAAGTAGGCGTAAAGGTCTTTAAATTAATCTAAGTGAAGCTTATATAAGGCGAAGTATATTACTTTCTTAGTAGCGTAGGAATCCGTCCTATATAATAACTTTAATTTAGCCTATACTTCTTTTACTATTATTAGAGTTTTAATTATACTATAAGCTAACGGCGATATAGTAAGATAAATAGTAGTAAGTACTCGCTCCTCTAAATTAATATACTTTTCCTATTTATCCTTATCTACCTTCTTAATAGGTAGTTTTACTCCTCTAGTAGTAGGTAAGTTAAGGTTAATTAGCGGTTTATATTTTAATCTAATAACCCTAAATACGCCGTTAACTATAAGTAATACGCGTATAGTAATTTCTTATAATTTATAATTCTTAGTACCTTTTAGCTTCTAAATTTTATAATAGTTAGATATAATAGTACCTATTATAAATAGTTCTAGGAATATTTCTTCTAGAGTAATATTA
>JAABUV010002359.1_pt1 | contig 25692 bp, 44 predicted proteins | sample 5559971 | NCBI WGS metagenome assembly JAABUV01 (sample SAMN10711881, study PRJNA513362) | rock metagenome | isolation source: Antarctica rocks | place: Antarctica: Victoria Land, Knobhead nord | collected 2015-12-19
GCATGCGCGCCGTCTGCTGTGCTGCCGCGGCGGGCGAGTGTGGCCCCTGCTTGTGCGCCCCTGGCGACCTGGCCTGTCCAAGCCGCAAATGGGGGAGCTGGGGGGCACAACAGCTGCAGGCGAAGGGATGCAGAGGCGTGACTTATCACTGTAGGCCTGCTCAGTGCCGCCCCGATCCCCGAGAGCAGCGCCCGCACGCCGAGAGCAGCGCCCGCACGGCAGCGCCTCGCGCATGGTGTGAGCCGCGCGCGGGGCGCAGGTCAAGGACCACCTGATGCGGAACATCAAGCGGCGCATGACGCCGCAGCCGCTGAAGATCCGCGCGGATGTGGAGCTGACGTGCTTCAAGTACGACGGCGTGCTGCACATCCAGGTGCCGCGGGGCGCCCGTCGCAGCTGGACTCCTGTGAGGGTAGGGGTATGGTCAGGGTCAGGGGTACAGGCTGAACAGAGGAGAGAGGGACGGTGTGAGGGGTGACTGTGTATCTACCCGCCTCCTGCGACTGCGGGCAGCCCCGCAGCCGCACCTGCGGGCCGCCCGGGCGGCCCGCATGCCCTCCATGGTCGGGGGCTCGATTCTATGTGCGCCAGAGTCAATGCTGTGCTGTATCGATGTGTCGTGCAGCGGCCCGCTCTGGGGCGCGCCCCTGATTCTCGCGGAGAGCTCCGCCTGTGACGTGTCCGGTAAGAAAGCCACGGGCCTCACGCCCGTGGGGTTGCCGGCGACGGACGAGGCTGACAGCGGAGGTGCGCGCGTCTGCGCAAAGGCCGCGTTCATGCGCGAGGCGCATGCCCTTGACAGCCGACCGCGCTGCACTCGCTGTCAGCTGCTTATGGCAAGGTTGTGCGGCGAAGTTGGCAGGCGCGCGCGTGCAGGAGTCGATGCGCGCAGCGGAGGCGGCCAGCACGGAGGACTGCCCGGTAAAGATGAAGCTGGTCGCGCCGCCGCTGTACGTGCTGACCACTCACGTGCGCGCCCCCGCTCGCGCTCTCAGCCCACCCCGACCCGGCGTGCACGCTGGCGCTCGGCGCCGCCAGACGGCCGCCCGCGGGCCTGCCCGGGCGCCCGGTCGCTTGCCTGCGCCTGCGCAGCCCCCCCGGCCCAGGCATGCCTGGGGGTGACCGTGTAGCAAGAACGTCAGCGTTCCCGCATGGCTCGCCCTCCATGGATATGCCCGGTTGGGGCCTGTCCAGTGCGGCGGAGGCGCGGCCAGCACAGACGCGGGGGAGGTGCTCAACGTCGAGAGGCGAGGTGCTTGGCGCCGCCCGTGAGCAGGACAGAGCGTAGAGAGTGCGAGAGGGTACGAGAGAGTGAGCAGGCCCCAGGCGGTGACGCGTGGGCAGGTCCGGCGGCGCAGACGCGGGGCAAGCAGAGGCGAGGTGCTCGATGCCGCCTGTGAGCAGAGCCCTAATCCTGAACCCTAGACGGTGACGCGCGGGCGGGGCCGGGCGCGCAGACGCTGGAGAAGGCCAAGGGCGTGGAGGTGCTGACGGAGGCGTGCGCCGCCTGCAAGGCGGCCATCGACAAGCGCAAGGGGCGGCTGGTCATCAAGGAGGCCGCGCGCGCGGTGCGCGCCTCCGGGGGCTGCCCGTGCTCTCTGTTGCATGCGCGCTGTCCAGGAAGGGCCGCTTGGGAACGAGCTGGCGGCCGGCAGCTCGTTTAGATCTTCCTGATGTTGGCAATACATAGTCGTCTGTATAAATGCATGCGCATGAGTGCCTGGCAGCCTTCTGTCAGAGGGCTTGCCTACTGGCAGCTTGTGCCTCGCGCACGTCGCTGCCGCCGTCCGTGCTTGGCAGTGGCGGCGGCGTCCTCTCAGGTGTGGTGGGGCAGCGGGCTGGCCGTCGGCGGGCTTGATTGCCAAAGCAGAGTTGCGCGGAGCCGCATGGCACGCTCGCGTACAGCCGTTGCCCCTGTTTGTATAAAGCCCGGGTTCTGCAGCGGCGGGCGCCAGGCAAATGAGCGGCAGGGGCTGACGGGGGCGGGCGCGCGCGCGCGCGCAGGTGAGCGAGCGCGACGACCGGCTGCTGACGGACCAGCTGCTTGCGCTGGAGAAGGCTAACCAGGAGGTCGCCGGCGACTCCGACTCCGAGGCCGAGGAGGAGGAGGGCATGTGCGCGCGCCCCCCGCCCTAACTCCAACGCGCGGCTGGGTCAGCCTGACCCTACCCTGTGCCGGGTGCACCGCATGGTTTAGGGAAGCTGGGGGATAGTGCTTGTTTCGGCCGCATTGCGCGCGTCCGGGGCTGCGTCCGCAGAGTGCACTGCTTGTGTTGCGGATCAGCGTCCGTGTTTTGAACCTCCTGTCTATGAGCAGTCGCAAAGGTACATCAACTGGTGTTGCCTGCGCTGTCCTCTGTTGCGTAGTGCACCCTGCTGCTCTCAACAGTGACTGGCGCGCAGGGGCAACATCGACATTGACGCCGTGCCGGCCATGGCGGTAGAAGCGGTGGCCTAGCGCGCGCAGCTGCGCTCGGCCGCCCAGCCGGGGCTCCCCGGCGTGCCCGGCCTTGCTTGCTGTCAGCTTGAGGATGCATGTGGTCGAGAGCCTGTGTGGGTGCCTAAATGTCACCCATGTACTATGCATGGATAAAAAAAGGAACCGTTCTAGCCTGTAGCTGCGCAGCCGAACCGCCTGTGTGTCCCTGTCAATAGAGGAGCAGAGTCCTCTGTTCTCCATGACCATGTGTCAGCTGTATGCTGCCTGTTTTGAAGTGCAAACTACGAGCTCCATGCGCATCTGCTCTGTCAGTCAATCTTGCAAGCGCACGGTCCTGCTGAGATTTTCATTGTTGACGCAATGGCGAGCGCCTTGCAAGGAGCAGCACAGCAGAATCGGGCATGGGCATCTTGAGCATACACACAACTGACATCCACAACGCATCAGGACCCATCGTCTCCGGAAGCGGCCCCTGCTTTCCGCCCGCGGAAAACGCGCCTCCTGGCAGCAGGCGCCGCCAGCGGCGCCCGGGCACCGGCCTCTTCCATCGCCACCTGCTGCGTAAGCCTAGGTGAGGGTGCATAGTTGAAACAAAACTGGCTAGGGCGTCAATTGTGCCGCTGGAGGTGCTTGGTGCTGCAGCTCACTATCAGGCGGGCTTCCGGCACACAGCCCCCCTGGCTCATGAAGCAAGTTCTGCCCGGGGCAGCTGCGCATGAGACTGGAGACTGGCCAGAAGAATAGGCCGCACCTCCTCAACCTCGCCCGCGGCTGGGCCCTCAGCCTCCAGCGCCATGGCGCCGCCGCCGTCGCCGCCGCCGCCGCCGCCCCAGCCGGTCCGCCCTGAGCCCCCCAGCGTCCCCGCTGCCGCCGCCGCCGCCGCCGCCCGGCTGCGCGCGCGCCGCGCGCGACCGGAACTCTATGCCGCCGCCAAACGCCGGCAGGTCGGCACGCGCGGCCTCCTCCCCGCCGCCGCTCAGGGCTGCGCCAGCGCCGCCGCCGCGCACGGCCGCCGCCGCTGTCTGCGCCGCGCGCGCGGCCTGCACCTGCACGGCACTTTGCGCTGCATTCAGAAGAGTGCCTGGCTCCTGCAACTAGGGCATTGCGGGCACCTGTGCTCTTGGGCTGCAACATGAAGATAGTGAGGCGCTCACACGCCGCCATGCACGGTGTTGCAGCTCATCCTCCCAAACACGTCCTGCGCCATGCCTCGGCAGGCACATCCGTGCCGCACGCCACAGCGGCGAGCCTTGGCCCTTACGGTGAGCAAGCCGTCACCTGCTCCACATCGCCGGCCTCCGCGCCGCCGCCGCCGCCGCCCCCGACGGTCAGCGGCTCGTCCAACGCGTAGCACGTGTACTTGCCTGGGTTGCGCACATGGTCCGGCACGTACGACCCGCGGCCGCCGCGCTGCGGCCGGCGCCCCGGCGGCCGCTGCGACCACGGCGCCATGCTGGAGCAGACACGCATATGTCAGTGCAGGACTACCACTAGGACTACCGGGTGCAGGCTATGAGGCAGGGGTTGCTGCCACAACAGATTGGGCTGTGACGTAGCGCCCACGTCATCAAAATTGTTCGTTCAAGCGCTTTCGTCAATCAACATGCAATAAGAGATGCTGCACATGCACATACCGCGTCTGCATGATCTGCCGGCTTTGCATGCAACCTGCCCCGATCGACACGCTGTGCATTTCGGATGGCATCCTGCACAGACGCAACCAACTGCACGAAACACAGAGCAGGAGCGTTGCGCGCTCCAAGGTGCACGGCACGCCCGGGACAGGCTTGCAGCACTTGGCGTCCAGGGCCACCTGGCTGCGCCGCTCGAGCTCTCGTCCTCAGCGGGCTGCGGCGCCGCGTCCGCAGCAAAGCGCACGCGCTTGCGGAGCTTGCCGCGCGCGCGCTCCTCCTCGTCCTCGCCCGCGGCCTGCTCTCTGGCGCCCTCCTCGGCGCGCTGCGCCGCCGACCCCAAGGACGCCAGCCGAGCAGCGGGCTCTGCGGCGCTCGGCGCGGCCACCGCGGGCGCGGCAGCGCGCGGCGCAGGCGCCAGCTCGACATCCATAGCATCGGGCGCTGCGGTGGCGGCCTGCGCCTGACTGCGGCGCTCGTATGCGTTGTCGTCAGGCACCTGGCGGTGTGACGCCCCAGTTTGTCAGTGCAGTTGTGCGGATTCTGCGAGCAGTCGACTTGTTCTGCTGTGCATGAAAGCAAGCGCCAAACACAAGCGCGCAGTCACCTCGGTCGCAAGGTTGGGCATCGGCTCCGCGTCACCGCCGCGGCGGCCAGCAGCGATGGCATCCGTTTCGTCAAACTCGTCCTCATTATCCAGCGCGTTGCAGAACGCGGCGCTCGGCTTGACAGCAGCCTCCCTGCCCTCGCCTGCCCAGTAGGCACGAAACCGTCAGCGTAGCTGGGGGCGCTTTTTTCCTAGCGTGCATATATGTTAAATAAATGCAGGCGCTGACCAGCGAGGTCCAGCAGGTCGCTCGGCAGAGTCTCCTCACGCCACTTCTCGGCAACTGCGGCCTGGACCTCCTCATCGCTGGAGTAGTCGGCGGCCTTGCCCGCTTTGAACACTGTCTCCCTGCTCAACGACCACGCTGGCTGGCCGGTCCCGGCGGACAGCGCGCCGAACACCGCCGCGGCGCGGCTGCTGAAGGCGGCCGTGTGTGCGTGCGCGTCTGGTGCACTGGCGCTCATCTTGCGAGCGGTGCGCTGCTCGCAGCCAGCCAAGAGAGCAGTTGCTTGAGTGAGACCAACCGGTAACTCACTTGCTGATCCCTGAAGCCAGTGAGAGAGGCGCTGCACAAGCTCTCCTGCTGGTGCAGCAAACTGCGCAATACCCCCAGCTGGGCAATACGAAGTAGAACACCTCGAGAGTTCTGGCGAAGGCTGTATTTGACAGGGGCTGGAAGTGTCTGATCGATAGCTGCAGCTGGCTGAGCCATAGTGTATGTTTTCTGTTCTTTATCGTGACTTGCAAGTCGGGGCGCGCTGGATAGCGGCGAGCGCCGCGCCGCGCCCAGCGCGTCTCTGTTTGTACTCTCTGATGAGGTCGTGCAGCTGTACGTCCTGACCAAACTGGACGTAGAGGACCTCTGTATGTTCGCCCGGGTCAGCCAGCGCTGCAAGCAGCTCGTGGCAACCAGCGATGAGGCCTGGGCGGCTGTACACAACCAGCTTTTTGGCGCCTGGCCCTTCCAGCCAAAGCCAGAAGGCAGAAGCTGGCGCGAGGACGTCAGGAAGAAATACCTGTCACGTAGGACATTGCATCGCCTCGAGCGTCAGGCCCGCCTGTGCAGCATGACGAGCGAAGCGCAGGCACGGAGCGCACAGCGCATGCTCCGACGACGCCGGTGCGGCAGGTGCCTGGAGGCCTGCTGCTGACTCGCGCGCGTCCCGACTTGCAGGTGCTCGAGGCGCGGGTGCATCGCGTCAGGGAAGACCTGGGCTTGACCCGGAGACGGCGTGAGCTGCTGCAGGCAGAGCTCTCCGGCTTGCTGAAAGCAAGGTAGTCCCTCACCTGGTTGCACTTCAAAGTCCAGCGGCGCGCCAGCCGCACGGCAGCTTTGCAGTGCAGTGCGGCGCAACCTCTGAGGCTGACGTCTGCGCGTGTGTTCAGGCAGGCAGGCGCGGCACTGCTGTGCTGGGAGCCTGCGGTGGTGCACAAGGCGCACGAGCGCGTGGTCAACCAAAGGCCTGTGGAGGTGCGGCTGCGCTGCTCTCTGTGTTGCACTTGGCAGGGCGCGCCTGAGAGTGCTGGCCAGCGCTCTCAAGCACTGCTTCACGTGGATTTGCCAAGTCCTGGTCAAATGACAAACACGTGCCTGAATAGTGGAACTGCCGACTTCGTATGCTCCCCAGCCTCACGCCGCGCGCTGGGACCCCCAGGGCGAGTGGCGGCTGCGCGACCTGCGCGAGGCGCTGCGCGACAACCAGGTGCACGCGGCGGGCCTGACGCGCGAGCTGCACGCAGCTGGTGACCGGCTGAAGACCGTCCGCGCCGAGCGCCGCGCGATGGAGGCGCGCTATGGCCGGAGGGCTCTGCTGATGCTGGCGCGCCCGGGCGCCTAGTGCCAGCCTGGGCAGTGTAGCAGGCGCCGCGTTCATGTTGGGTGGATAGCTAGCGAGCAGATTAGCTGCCTGTTGCGTTGAGGCTGCGCTTCTTTTGACATTCCTAGCTTCCTTGGGCTGCTCTGCCTCAAACGAGCGTGTGCCACCACCGATGCGCTGTGTGTGCGCCCTGTGCTAGCAGCTTCGAGTGTTTGCACAGTGATGTTGTATGTCTGCCCTGCCCCAGCAGAGGTGTACAGGAAGTTGGCCACCCAAGCTGTGCATTTGTCTCCGCCGCTTGGCAAAGTGTGCAGCAGGATGGATTGGGTGCTTTGTACGTCGTGTGAGCAGGGGAGACGGGGTGCATTTCTGCCAGGTGTGCTGGGCCAGGCAAGGGCACTGTATGGATGGAAGGTGGCATCTGTGCAGACACTGTACAAACAAGTGTAAGAAGCAGCTGCACAAATTTGCATGCAGGCGCTGTTTTCAAATGGATGGGTCAGGTGAGAGAAAGGGTGCTTGCTGTTGCAAACCTGGAGAATTTGAGTTGTATGCAAGCACAAGTTTGTTGTGTTGGAACCATTTTGCCTGTCATGTCTGAGTGACAGCTGCGTCAAATGATTGTCGCCTTGGCGTTCACCAGCGCTTGCATGAGCACACAGATGCGGAGCCTGAGAGAGAGACAGCAATTTGCGCACAACAAGTGTGATAGCCTGTGGATGGACTCACTTGATGCTGTACAAAAACAAAGTGCCTTCTTGGCCTTGTGGTGCGGGCGCCTTCGTTTGTCCGCATGCCAGGTAGAAGCAGCAGATAGGGTGCAGCAGCAAAAGTTCTTCTTCTTGTTCACTACAAGCAACCTCTTGAAGGCTGCACTTATTTTCGCAACGCAAGCTGGTGCGCTTGGTGTGTTCGAAACAGAGTTAAAAGCGCAGCTCGCTCTGCTCTTCTGCACGCCGCGGGCTGTTACTGCTGAATAGACAGGGGTCGCCGGGCGGACAGTGCTAGCTGAGGGAAGAGAGGCAAACGGGCTGGGCGCCAGCATGGGCTTGCCTGGTGCACTGATGCGGCCAGGCCCCTGTCCAGCCAGGCTCGGCGAAGCTTCTGTCGGTGAGCGCACCTGCGCCGACCGCGCTGACCTGCTGTGTGCGGCGCTGTAAGCGCTTGGCTTTCCAGCCACCGTGTGCAGCTGACGAAGACCGCAATGTGCTCGCGTGATTAGGCGCGAGGTTGCCCGGAAGGCAACAGCAGCGGCTCAGCAGTGGCGCCTGGCAGGTGCGTCGCGCCGCAGTGGCCTCCAGTGTACGCGCTCGCTGTGGTGCATGGCGTGCTGTGTCCGCGCACGCGCACCGGAGCATTGTGCTTGGCGGCTGCATCCGCCAGCTGTAGGTGCCGGCGCGCCTGCGCGCTGGCAGTGCCTGCTGTTCACGTGCCCTGTCTTCGGAAGCCAATGCGTGCACTGCTTGCTCACCGCTGCGCCCGCGCTTCCGCGCAGCGCGCCTCGGCCGACCCGCGCGGCAGCGCCCCGTGCGCGGCCGCGCAGCCGAGCACGCGGCAAGCCGCCGACGGCGCTAGCAGCTCGTCGGCCGGCAACGGACGGGTGCTGGAGCCGCTGCATGAGCTGGCCGGGCTGTCGCTCAACGGCGCCAGGTCGCCAGACCTGCTCGACGCGCCGGCGGCCAAGCCAGTCCTGGAGGCCGCTGGCTGGGGCGCGATGTCAGCCGGCGGCGCGGTAGCGCCGCGGCAGCACGTTGCGCTACCACAGCCAGCCGCACCCGCGGCGCCCAACCGCTTGCGCGTCTTCTCGGGCACGTCCAACATGGTGCGCCGCGACCGCGCACGCCGGTGCTGGCTCCGCTGTAGACACCCACTTATTCACACAATCACCCTCACGGTGATTTGCAGCATGCGTCTAGCTTGGCGTCTGCTGCCTGCTGGTCTCATCACTTGCGCACGGCACTTCCAGGCTTCCGTGCGCGCCAGAGCAGCGCGACCCGTTGCACGGCGCGCGCGCGGGGCGAGCAGGCCCCTGATGCGCTTTTTGCACGGCGCTGCGGCGCGCAGGCGCTGGCGCAGGAGGTCGCGTGCTTCCTGGGCCTGAACCTGAGCAACATCAAGATCAAGCGGTTTGCGGACGGCGAGATCTATGTCCAGGTCCAGGCGCGCGCCCGCGACGCGCCGCGCCACCCTGCCCGCCAATGCTGCCAGTGGACGTCAGCCTGGCCCCGCCACATGCTCATGGCTGTCCTGCCGCGCTCGCCTCGCACTGACAGGGCGGCCATGGTCTGAGCGCCGCCTGGCTGAGATGAGCATGGCCTCCGCGTTGCGAAACGTGCTCGCATCAGCCCCACTACTCAGTGGTGGCCCGCTCCCCCTTCCCACCCACCCACTCGTTCTAGGTTCCCGAGTGCGACTCATTGGTGACCTGCTGCGTAGTGCCTTGCTGAACAACGTTGCACCAGGGCACCCAATGCTTGCCCCCCCTCCGTCACAACATGACAGACTGAGAAAAGCAGATGCTGAAGCATCAGCCAACACAGCAGAGCGCCCTGCTCTTTGCCTGGCAACTGGCGCTCCTCTTCTCTGTTCACGAGGTGACATTGCCTGCCCCACGCGCGCATGCAGGAGTCCATCCGCGGCTGCGATGTGTTCCTGATCCAGCCCACCAGCCCGCCGGTAAACGACCACCTGATGGAGCTGCTCGTGACGATCGACGCGTGCCGACGCGCGAGCGCGCGCTCCATCACGGCGGTCATACCGTACTTCGGCTACGCGCGCGCCGACCGCAAGACGCACGGCCGCGAGTCCATCGCTGCCAAGCTCGTCGCCAACATCCTCACCGAGGCCGGTGCGAGCATGCGTGGCGCCGTGGCGGTTGCTGCTGAGATCCTGCATGCCGCGGCTGCAGTCTCCCGTCTGCTTGCGCAGTTCGCCATGCGCTGGTCAGGGCATGTGCTGGCCATGGCTTTGCACTGAAATATGCTCCTGCAACAGCGCCATGTCTAGGGCGTGCGCCCAGCACTTCGTGCCCTGGCAGAACGTGCTTCCTGCGGGGCGCGTAGGCGCGAACCGCGTGCTCGCGATGGATCTCCACTCGGGGCAGTGCGTGGGCTACTTCGACATTCCCGTGGACCACGTGTACGGCGACAGCGTCATCCTGGACTACCTGGCGTCCAAGCGCCTGCCGTCCGGCGACCTGGTGGTCGTGTCGCCGGACGTCGGCGGCGTCGCGCGCGCGCGCGCGTTCGCCAAGAAGCTCAACGACGCGCCGCTGGTGCGCCCCCACTGTCAGCCCGCGGCACGCGCCGCAAGGTAATGACACTTGCCGGACGCGCCTTGCTATTTCCTGAGCAGAGGTACTGGCTGGTGCAAAACCAGTCGTATCACAGCACATGGCTCGCTGGTAGCGCCTTCCCTGCAGACGGGCAGGCCGTTGCCGGCCTCTGCGTGCTGAGTCAAGGTGTGCATAATGTCAGCAGCTCACATGGCACAGGCATTGTAGCACGGCCGGCCGCGCGCGGCAGGCGATCGTGGACAAGCGGCGCAGCGCGCACAACGTGAGCGAGGTCATGAACGTGATCGGCGACGTGCGCGGCAAGGTGGCTGTGCTCGTCGACGACATGATTGACACCGCCGGTGCGCGGCGGCCGCGCTCCCGGGCTGCGCGGATGCGCGCGCTGGCGGCGCATGCAGCGCTCTGCGTGCTTGCGCATGCCGGGCGCATGCGTGCGGGTAGGCTTGCCAGCGCGCTGCCGCGCATGTGCGGCCGCTCGTCCAGGGAGGTTCCGAGGCGCCTGGAGCAGCACCAGTTCGGCTGCGAGCCCGTTTCTGCCGGCCAGAGCGCAGGCGGCGAACGTTCGCGGCGCGCGCGCGCCAGGCACGATCACCAACGCGGCGCGCGTGCTGCACGCGGAGGGCGCGCGCGAGGTGTACGCATGCGCCACGCACGCCGTGTTCTCGCCGCCCGCCGCCGAGCGCCTCAGCAGCGGCGTGTTCCAGGAGGTGGGCCCCTGCGGGCCGCCCTGTTGTGTGCCCGCAGCCCTGCGCTCGCATGCACGAGGAGACACGGCGGGCGGTACCCGCTACCTTGCTTCCTGGTAGCCTGTGCGAGTATACCTGCCCAGCATCGAACATTGGTACGCGCCGTGTTGACGATGCTTCAGTAGCTTTCGTTCAGAATGCCAATGCACCTTTGGACAGTAGCCAACAGCTCAGCATGACAGGCAGGGCCCTTCATCTGACAGGGGAGGGAACGCAATTTGATACACTGCAAGCGTTCAGGTGCCGCGAGCCTGGCCCGGGTGCCACAGGCGACCTCGGTCCGCGACCGCGCGCCTTTGGTGCGCAGGTGATAGTGACCAACACCGTGCCCGTGCCGCCCGAGCGCTCCTTCCCGGAGCTGACCGTGCTGAGCGTGGCCAACCTGCTGGGCGAGACCATCTGGCGCGTGTACAATTCGTCCTCGGTCACGCAGCTCTTCTGAGGACGCACCTCGTCTGAGGACGCAGCTCTTTTGAGGACGCAGGTCTTCTGAGGCCCGCGCCGGCTGCCCGGGCCGCGTGGCTCGCTGCATGCACGAGCATTCATGAGTGGCGTGCTTGCTTGCCCTAGCTTTCATGAAGTGGCAGTGACAACATCCTGCAATTGCTCGTGCCGCAGCAAGCTGCTGCGGGTTTGTGGTGCCTGAGCTCTGGGTGCGCAGTCATTCGTGCCGCAGCAAGCTGCTGCGAGATTTGCGGTTCCTGAAGTCCAGGTGCGCCAGTCTGCCAGCGCCCCGCCCTTTGTCAGCTTGTCGTCAAAAGCAACAATGTTGCGTTGAAGGAAAGCACGTTTGTGCAGAGTAGGGCTGTGCGCTCGTTTGGCGTCTGTGGCAACAGCTGCCACTCTCATAGCTTGATGACGCTGTGACAAGGTCCTGCTGCTGAATAGACTGCATGCCTGCGAAGCTTGCCTGCGTTAGCCTGCCCAGGAGCGGGAAGGAAAGCGTGCGAAAAGGCAACAAGGAGTGTCTAACCTGGCCGCGAGGCTAGCCGGTTGCAAACGCCCTGGGTCTTTCATGAACACCCTGGTGTCCAGGCTGTGGGCCTACCATGGCTGGCGATAAGTGTTGAGCGATGCTGGGCAACATCCCATTCACCACAACGGCCGGTGATGACATGATAGATGCATGAGCCTACTCCACAGACGGCTGATCTACAGCAACATGCTCCCCAAGTTCATGGCGGTGGCTGCCTCCCACTCGCAGAGCCGGTGCAACGCACACCAGGTGCAACCAAACTCAACTGCTGCCCAAGCACCTCACACAGCAGGCAAGGACAGCACTGTCCACTGCTGTAGCGCGCTCTGTTGCTGGGCAGCAGTCCACAACGCGTGTCTGCATGTGCTAGCATGGTGGGGGTGCAAGGGCAGCGCCGCGCGCCATGAAGGATTGCCTGAGACCACCAAACGGAGAAGGCCCAGCCAGCTCGACAGGCGAACGCGGCGCGTCAACCAGGGCCGGAGCTGCTGCAGCGGAGGCCACTGGCGTGCGCCAGCTGGCGGGCAGCGAGTCAATGATGGCGGACGGAATCTTTGCCTGCCGGGGCCGCATGCAGGCGCGTCATCAGGCCATGGCTTGGCAACCAAAGACGTGCGGGCGGGCATCATGATGCACACCCTGGTATGCCTGTTGGCAGCTAGCGAATATGTACAAAGCATGTCATGCCCAAGCCATGCCCTTGGCGGCTACAAGCTTGACCCGGCATGGCGCATGGGCTGCAGAGGCCGTCAGCACACTGGCTGCATGTGAGCACACCCCGCCCGGAGCAGCCAGGGCCCCGCGCCTGCAGCAGCGCGCCGCGCGCGCCCTCCTCGGTCGCCACATTCCAGACGACGGCCGTTGCAGCCTCGGCGACGGCCACCGAGCGCGCGCGCAGCAGCACGCCCAGCGCCTGCAGGGCCGCGCCGTCGCCCGCCACCGCGCGCTTGGCGCCGCCGTCCAGCGTCAGCAGCCGCAGCGCGCCTGCCGGCCCATGAGGCCCCAGGCGCTGAGCGGTGTGTGGCAGCCGCGGCCAGCGGTCGCTGCATCCTTTGCTTTTAAGGTCATGACATGCACTGGTGCGACCGCACACCGTCAGCAGCCTCGGCAGAGCAGCGCGAGGACGATCGGGGCGGTCAGAGGCCTCCGCCCTACCCTGTGCAGACATCAGGCCAGGGCGCACGCCTGTCAGCGCGCCCATGCGCGCCGCGGCGGCGGGCGCCAGCACCAGCCGCCGGCGCAGCCGCCGCGCGCCGGGCCGGCCGGCCGCCGCCACCGCGCCGGCCAGCGCGATGCACAGCGCGGGCACCGCGGCCGCCGCGCTGCGCCGCAGCGCGCCGTCGGCTGCGAGCGCGCCCAGCACGCGCGCGGCCGCCGCCTGCTCGGCCGGGCCAGCGCCGCGCAGCAGCACCGCCAGCGGCTGCAAGTCGGGGCTGGGCACGTCAACATCAAGGCGATGGCTGAGATCGGCACTTACGACTCACACATGCAAGGCGAGCGCCTGCATAACAGGGCTGAGCATGTAATCATGAATGCAATTGCTTGAACAGTTGGCACTTGCGACACACACAAGCGCTCGCCACCGTACTCCATGTCAAGGCCTGGAAAGTGCTCTGCAACTCGAGTACAGGGGTGACAGGGAGCATCGGCCACTGACACCTGAGGGATATGTTGTGGCGGTAGGCTGTCCTGAGGCACCGACACTGCCTGCTGCAGATGCGGCACATGGAGCAGCCAGCCCAGCACCCGCACGCCTGCACGCCGCCCTGCGCCTCGATGGCGGCCGGCGCGTCCGCCGCGCCCAGCGCCAGGCTCGCCAGCGCGGCCACCGCGGCCGCGTGCAGCCGCGGGTCGCTGCTGCGCTCCAGCAGGCCCAGCAGCAGCGGCAAGCCGCCGGCGGTCACCAGCACCTCAGCAAAGCTGGGCAACGCGGCGGCCGCGACGGCGGCAGCGGCGGCCGCGGCCGTCTCGACGGCAATGGCGGCGGCGCCACCGACTGGACGGCCGGCGGCCACAGCGATGCGTGGGGTGGCAGCCTGAGCAGCGGGTGGCGGGCGCGCCGCGCCGGCCAGCGCCGCCAAGGCAAGCGCTGCGTCCAGCTGAGCCTGGGACAAGTTCTTCTGTGAGCTTGATGCTCACATGGAGTTGCGGCAGTGCGGCACGGTGGATGACTTGCCTGACTAAATGGCGGGTTGTGTGGTGTCCGCATTGCCTACAGGCCTATATGGCCTTGCAGTGCAGCCACCGTCTACTACACATCGATGTTGCCACCGTGCTGACGCTCTGTCTGCCTCATGGCTACAGAACATGAAGTGAATCAAGTGATGGGGCTTGCAGCGCAGGCAGGGCGCTGACGGCGCGGCCGAACCTGGCGCGCAGCGGCGCCGCGCGGACGCGGCTCCCGTAGCACGGCCATGAGCCGCGGCAGGGCCGGCTCCAGGCCGTGCGCGAGCTCCGGCTGCCGCGCGACGCTGCACAGCACCGCCGCCGCGCGCCAGGTGGCCGGCTCATCCATGCGGCCCAGCAGCGCCAGGAGCAGCGGCAGCTGCTTGCACCCGGCGATCCGGCCTTTGAGTAGAAAGTGAGCCAGCGGGGCTTGGTCGTGAGCACCCGTCAGGCGCGCTTGCACGCACTGAGCTCGGCGTGAGCCACCTGGGTGGCAGCTGTGCCTGCTCCCGATCACGGCAGGCACGGTGCGCCCGACACTGCACAACGACGCTCACGCAGACGCAAACAGGCACCTTATGTAAACAACTTCCCCGGTTGCGCGTATAGGCAGCTTGTCAAGCATTGTGTGAGCTGAGCTATTGGTCGGGTGGCAAAGCAACAGGCAGACCTGCTCCAGGACCATGATGGCACCGGGCCCGCCCGCGGCGGGCAGCAGCTGCGCCAGGCAGCCCACGGCGCCCAGCTTCTCCTCCTGGCTGCCCTCCTCCAGCAGGCTGAGCAGCGCGGGCAGGCAGGCAGCCTTCTCAACCTCGTCCTGCGTGCCTGCGCACTATGAGTGCTGCACGCAGCCCTTGGCGGCGCCCTAGAACAGATCTGCGCACCTGCGTCAGGCGCTGGCGGTGCGACTGGCCCCACAGCTGTATCGCCGCTGCACTCCTGGCGGTGAACCGCGCATCTCCCTGCCACACACACTGTGACGCTGAACTGCTGGGAACTTGTAAGCAAAAAGTGCACAGCGGGGCACACGCCTTGCCCCTGGTCGCGGGTGTGCTGGCGCTGTCCCTGACGTCGGCCCCACTCATATCTGAAGGCTGGACGCTGCGGTAAGTTCGCGAGCTCTCGGGACCACCGTCTGCTCGACTTGCTTTTCATAGGCACCCTACCCTGCATCTTCTAGTAAGTCAACATCGATGAGGCTGCCCATTGGCATGACATGTGCGACCGTGCATGCTGCGCAAAACACATTGTGTCTCACACAGCAGAACACCGCTGTACATAGTATCTTGGGAGAGCAGGTATGGTGACCAAACTGAGAATGTCAACAGCATTTCTAGCAATTAGAGAAACCCTCAAACAGCTTGATAGCAGACTGCTATTAGCAGTGGCTCCCATGCACACTTGTTTTACCTGCACAACAGCGGAAGCATGCAGGTAAGGGCAAGCAGCAGCGTCTTGCTTGCTCCACAGCTAGAAGGGGAGTTGCTGACTTTTCTAGAGATGTTTACACTTAGGCGCGTGCTCAGCGCCACCTGCAAGTGTATCACAAAACCTGGTAAAGGAGCGCTGTTGTGGTGTGGATCCTGGATTGCCATTGCATGTCAAGCGTACACTGAGCAGGGCGAGCCAAAGCGGGGGCGGGGCAGCTAGCGCGTCCCGCTCACCGGCACAACGCCAGGGCCAGGCAGCACGCCTGCCAGCCAGGAGTTGCATGCCAGCCTGCAGCCAGGGCAAGTGCCTGCGGTCGGGCCTTGTGCGGCAGCAGAGGCGTGTCGGGCGTGTGCAAACAAGCATGCTGCCGTCACGCAACCCCCTGCACTGTTTCGCCCGCCTTGGCAAGCCCTGGCTTGGCGGTTGCACAAGTTCGCTGCAGCGGTCTCACAGCACAATAAAGTCTTGGCTGTTCCAAATGCAGATGTGCAAGTTCGCAGGCTGGGGCAGGCGAGCCTCACTCTCATCCGACCTGGCAGCTCAGTTTGCGCATACCCTAGGCCGGCGCCCGCTGCTCCTCGAGTAGCTCGCCGGCCGGGCTTTGGCCTCCTCTTCATCTGCGCAGGGGAGCTGGACGGTATGCATCCGTGGGACGCGTCCACGTGCAGCTGCTCCAACCGAGGGCGGGGCGTGGCCCTGCCCCGGTGCGCATGCAGTGCATGAGATGTGTGCTTTCGCCACAAAGCAGTGAGGTGTCAAACAGCGGGGCATGAACACACGTGAAAAGCAGTTATCTGGGAAGCATGTGGCAGGGCTCACATGGGTGGCGGTCATAGAGCGGCTGCGCTGCGCAGGTGGGAGGGCTGCAGCTGGGCCGCACGGCGCCTGCCCGGGAGGCCGCCGCACCGGGACCTCCGCGGTGCGCCCTGCAGGCCCCCATCAGTGCGCTCAAGCAAGCCTTGCAAGTGGAAGCCTGCAATACGCAAGCTATGCAAGCTTCAAGCTTCCAGCTCCCCAGCCCGTGTGACCCTGCGCCTTCGACCGCGCAGGCGGGTGTCGAGCACGGTGGCATGCGGTGCCCACGTCAGCGGGCAGCTCCTCGCCAGAGGGCCTGGGCAGGAAGCGCAGGAAAGGCGGGGCCAAGCTTGGCGGCAGCATCAGCGGCAACGGTGGGGTCCCGCTTCTGTGCTGCACCGAGCATGCGCTGCGTCCGGCACTGCTGTGGTGAGCAGCGCGGCGGTTGGTGTGGCGGGTCTCCTGCTTGTTCCGTGTTTGTGGAGCTGGCAAGTCCTTATCTATAGCAATACAGCGAATAGCTGCGTGCACGACTGAAGAAACGCACTGGAGACCCAGTGTCACTGCTGCACTGGTGAGGTCCTCTTTCCTGATTACGGCGCACAGCACAGCTCCCGGCCACAGCAACGCATGCCCACCGCGCTCACGGGGGAGCGCGTCGTTAAGCAGGCAGCCGGGCGACCCTGGACGACACGGAGGAGGCGATGCTGCCCGGGCGGGACTTCATAAACCCGTCCCCGTCCGACATGGAGCTGGAGGAGCTGGCGGCTGAGGGGGTGCGGCCCCGCGGCCCGGCCGCGCTTGGGCGGCCACCTCCGCCCCGCACGGATGCGAGTCGCTGCATGCACGCTGCATGTGCAAGCCCCCGTCTGTGACATGGCGTCGGCTTTCCAACGGAGGAGCGGCAGCGCTGGCAATGGCTCTTGCACGCAGCGCGCTCCCCGCGTACACGGGCCGCGCATGCGCACGGCGCTGCGCACGGCCAGCCAGCGTGCGAGGCGGCAGCGGGGCGGCGACCGCGCGCCGCGCGGCACAGGCCGGCGAGCCGCCGCGCAGCGACCGCCCTACCCCTACCCTTTACCCTAGCCTTAAAAATGCGGTCGCGCCCTAACCCTACTTTGGCGCGCAGGCCAAGTTCATGGACGCGGTCATCAAGGTGTTCTGCGTGCACACGGAGCCCAACTACTCGCTGCCGTGGCAGCGCAAGCGCCAGTACGCGTCCACGTCGTCCGGCTTCATGGTCTGCGGGCCCGGCGGCGAGCGCTGGCTGCTCACCAACGCGCACTCGGTGGAGTACAGCTCGCAGGCGCGCCGCGCGGAGCCCGCCCTCAATTTGGGCACGTGCGCGCAACGTTTGGGGTCCGACCCGAGGCTAGGGGCCAAGCAGGGCGCGCCAGCAGGCAGCGCCCGGTCCCTACAGCGCGCTCCCGCAGCCTGCGGGCCGGCCGGCCGCCTCGCGGCGAGCGGCGAGCGAAGACCGCTGCGGACACGCACGCGCCGGGCCTCACTTGCCTGGCTTGGGATGTTTCCTAAAGGTGCCGGACGGCGCAGCAGTGTGGAGGGATACGTAGACGTGCTGTTGTTGTCCGTACCTGGTTGTATATGTTGCCGTGTCAACTGGTAGCCGCAAGGGCGGGCCAGCACATTGGCGGCCGCGTCACCGGGGCTGGCAAGCGGCGCGGGTCAACCGAAGGCGAGCCGCGCCGCGCGCGCGCGCAGGTGAAGGTGAAGCGGCGCGGCGACGACCAGAAGTTCCTGGCGGAGGTGCTGGCGGTGGGCACCGAGTGCGACATCGCGCTGCTGACCGTCGCCGACCGCGCGTTCTGGGAGGATGTCACGCCGCTCGCGTTCGGCGCGCTGCCGCGCCTGCAGGACGGCGTGGCCGTCGTCGGCTACCCCATCGGCGGCGACACGATCAGCGTCACGAGCGGCGTGGTGTCGCGCATCGAGGTCACCAGCTACGTGCACGGCAGCACCGAGCTGCTGGGCGTGCAGATCGACGCGGCCATCAACAGCGGCAACTCCGGCGCGCGGGCCCCTGGGTTAGGGTAGGGTAGGGTGAAGCAGGGACATCCCGCGGCGCCGCACCCTGACTGGGCCACCTGACCTGCTCTCCCGTTGCCACTCCGACGCCTGTGCACTGTTTCTTTCTGCGCTTCGCTGCCTCGTATTCAACTGTCTCTGCAGCGCGCAGCGCCGCCCCGATCACAGTGTGCAATGGCGCGCAGGCGGCCCCGTCTTCAACGACCGCGGGCAGTGCTGCGGGATCGCGTTCCAGTCCTTGTCTGGGTCGGACGCGGAGAACATAGGTGCGGCGTCCGGGGCGCAGCCCCCGCGCACGTGCATGCACCGAGACGCTCGAGCACGTCACAGGGCGTGCACCAGGGCTTGACCGGCGTCGGCGCGCCGCAGGCTATGTCATCCCCACGCCCGTGATCCAGCACTTTCTGACGGACTTCCAGTGCGGCCCCCCCTCCCCTCCCCGGCCCAGACATTAGCAGTGCTGCAGCCGCTGTGCACGCTGGTAATGCTGGCGACGGAGCTGCGCACATGCACCGCCAAGAGCGCGTGTCGAATGCATGCCGTGAGTGGTAGTGCGACGAACTCGGCGGAGGTTGGGCAGCTCGGCAGCAGGTGCGGGTTGTGCTCAGGCGCCCCGTCGCGGGTCATGCCGGGACGCGCGGCGACGGCCGCGATGCGGCGGGGCGGTGTGGGCCGCCGGCGCCATACACACAAGCGCCACCGGGCGCCGCTCGGCCCGCGTTGATGGCGGGCGCCGAGCGGCCGGGCGCGCGCGCAGGCGCAACGGGCGCTACTCGGGCTTCCCGGTGCTGGGCGTGAAGTGGCAGCGCATGGAGAGCGCGGCGCTGCGCGCCTCGCACCGCCTGGGCCCCGGGCAGAAGGGCGTGCTCATCCGCAATGTGGCGCCCACGTCGCCCGCGGCCGGCGTGCTGGCCGCCGGCGACATCGTCATGCGCTTCGACGGCATGCAGGTCGCCTGCGACGGCACCGTGCCCTTCCGGTGCGGCGCGACGCTGCTGTGTGCGTTGCGCTCTGTTATGGGGTGACCCTATCCCTGACCCGCCTGAGCGCCGGCGCCGCGGCGCGCAGGACCGGCGAGCGCATCAGCTTCCACTACCTCATCAGCCAGAAGTACACGGGCGACCAGGCGGGCAACCCTACCCTAATCATTACCCTACATGCTTCAACTGGCTGCCGCCGCGTCACCGCTGAATAGCTTGCATCGGCGGGACAGCGAGGCTGGTCTGAGCGGCCGCGCAGGTGCGGCTGGATGTGCTGCGGGACGGGCGCACGCTGGAGCTGGACGTGCGGCTCGCGTCGCCGGACGCGCTGGTGCCGCTGCACCTGGGCGGCCACGGCCCCTCGTTCCTGATCATCGCCGGTGCGGCCGCGGCTGCGCGCGCGCCCCCTGCGGCGTCTCTCCTCCTGCCCCGCTTTCACCTTTGCCACTGATGCTATGATTGATGGATCATCCCACCCAAATGCATGCACTCGCATGACGCTGATGTAGGCGCACCAGGCCGGCGCTCCACGCACTCATCCATTGCACCAAGACGCACAGTCAGGCGGAGGAGCGGTTGGCACCTGCTGGGCTGCAGGCTGGAATCATGCAGGGCGGGCAGTACCGCTGACCTTGTACCTTGGCCTGTGTGACAGCGCGGGCAAGCCCTGCCAGAACCTACGTTTGCTCGGGACGCCCTGCCCTGGCAGGGCTGTGCTGCGGCACACGCCCCAAGCCGGGCGCGGGGCCCGGCCGGGCCGGCTCGACCGATGGGCGGCGGCGCGGCGCGCGGCAGGCATGGTGTTCACGGTGTGCTGCGAGCCGTACCTGCAGAGCGAGTACGGCGTGGACTACGTGAGCGAGTCGCCGGTGAAGCTGCTCGACCGCCTGCTGCACGGCCAGCGCCGCGTGCCTGACGAGCAGGCGCGCCTCGCCGGGCGCCCCTTGACATTTAAGCGAGGGCGTGCCGCTTCAAAATGCGAGTGGACGAGCGGCCGAGCCACCTGGACTGGGCGCACGCACCTCACGCGCCAGGTCTTGAACAGCCCGCCCTGCTGCACAGACCTCCCCGGCGCGCGGCTGCAAACCTCTCCGACACGAGTGCGGCTGCAGGGGCGCGCGGCTGAGGCGGGCGCCCGCCGCGGGCGCGCAGGTGGTGGTGCTGTCGCAGGTGCTGGCCTGCGACGCGACGCTGGGCTACGAGGAGCTGTACAACGTGCAGGTGCTGCGCTTCAACGGCGAGCCCGTGCGCAACCTGCGCCACCTCGCGCAGCTCTGCCTGGACTGCCGCGCGGCCTTCATGCGCTTCGACCTGGACTACGACGTGCGCGCCGGGCCCCCACTACGTCCGGCCCGCCGCCCGAGCAGCGCGGCTGCGCTCAGGCCGCCCCGATCAGTGCAAACCCGCGTCGGCGCGCCGCGCAGCCTGGCTGGCCTGCTTGGATCCGCCGCCAATCTTGGGATGCCGAAGTCCTGCCCTGAGCCCGAACCCTGAGCCGTAACCCTGTCGCTGCTGCTCATGCGCACCGCCGCGCCCGGGCGCAGGAGGTGGTGGTGCTGGCCACGGAGGCCGCGCGCACGGCGACCGCCGAGATCCTGGAGCTGCACTCCATCCCGGCGCCTGTGTCGCGCGACCTGGCCGAGCTGCTACCGCCGGAGGCCGCGCGCGCGGTCGAGGCCGCGCACGCGGCCACCGCCACCGTGCCGCCGCGGCCGCCGCCCGCGCCGCTGCCGCCGCTGCCGCCGCCGCCGCCGCCGGCTGGCGCTGAGCTGGCCGTGCGTAGCAGGCCCGCGGGCCACGGGTCGAAGCAGAGGGTTAGGGCGGAGGGCTTGCAACCCTAGGCGGCGGTGTTGCGGGTGCAACTTGTGCTGCCACTTTGTGGTCAGGTATTCTTGTGGCAGAGCTGGTCAATAGGCAAGCAGGCAGCGCACAGGAGAGGCGAGCTCATGGGGCCTGAGACCCTACGTGGCAGAGTCAGCCTGTGGTTGGCTGCCTGCAGCCTGGTGCCCGGCTTATGCACTTGCCATAGGTTGTGTACATGGGAGGGCGTGCTCAGCATGGACCGCGCCGCATCGCTTGAGAGCCCATAGCTGTGTTTGCCTTTGTGCAGCATGGCCGGGGCGCTGTGCCTGTGAGAAACAGCTTTGAACTGATGACACTTGTATTGGTTTGAGATCAGGCAGCACAACGTGATCGGACCGCTGCTGCATTTGCGGTCCGTTTTGTGCAGCTTGCTCTGGCAGTGAGGCTGAGCTTGTCTTACGAATTCCCGCTATGCGCGCGCGCTGAGCGGGCACTGCCCATGTTTCAGTGGCTGCTGCAGAGTGGCGGCTCACATAGGCAAGGCCATGATGTTGGTAAGCAGCTCACTGGGCGTTTGGACGGGAGACCGAGGTAGCAAGTGCGGCAGCACTGTCTCTGCTCGCATGGTCTCCATAAGCTCAACGGCCCTGCATAGTCTGAATCGCTCACCACCCCATGCCATGCGGCGCGGCAGTCCCACACCCCAGTCCCGGCAGGCCAGCCCGAGGACGCAATCCAGCTACTTGGCAGCAGGCGGGCAGCTGCATCTGAGCGCAGCTCAGCCCAGTGCATGCGGCCCCTGCTCTAAGTACACTCACAGCTCGGCGCACGCTGCCAATGGGCGCGGCGCCCCAGCCGCACTGGCCGCGTCCCTCACCCTCAGCATGGCCCTATCACGCGTGGGCTCCACCCGGGCCCGCCGCAGCCGCCGCGGCCGCCGCGCCGCCCGCACCCAGATGCTGTGCGGCGTCCTGCCGCGGCTCCGCCCGCGGCGCACTCAGCTCGCCTCCGCCATCCCCGGCGCGGCCGCCTCCTGGACCCTCCCTCTTGTCGTCCGGCGGCGCCGCGCGCCCCGCCGCCGCCTGTCCTGCCGCCAGCTCCCCGGCATCCCCAGGCGCCTGGCTGCCAGCGTCGCCCTCCTCCACGGCCGCCGTGGCGGGCGCCGCTTGCGCTTCCTGCACCGGCTGCAGCGCGTCGCGCGCGGCGTCGAGGAGCGGCCGGAGCGCCAGGGGCGCGCCCGCCCCCCGCCCCGCAGCCCCGGCGTCGCCGCCAACGCCCGCCCCACCGCCGCTCGGCCCAGGCAGCCCGGAGTCGTCCCTGAAGTGCTCGCGGCGCCCCGCGCGCAAGGCAAGCCGCGACGCAAACCCGCCGGGCGACGAGGGCAGCGACTGGCTCGCCAGCGCGGCCGCCGGCTCCTCCTCGGGCGGCCGGGGCGCCAGGCCCAGGCGGTGGCGCAGGCCGGCGTTCTCGGCGGCCAGCTCGCGCGCGCGCGCCTCGGCCGCCAGCAGCTGCGCGCGCAGCGCCTCCGCCTCCCGCCGCGCCGCCCTGCCGGCCCAGGCGTGCGCCGCTGCAGAGCCCGGGGGGCGGCCGTCCACGCGGGCCCCGCATGAGACCGGAAGGGGTGTCGCACGGCTGCCTGCTTGTCCCCACCGGCGCCGACCCCGCAAAACCTGCAAGCATGGGGAGGCCCTGAGCTGGTGAATGAGCGGGGAATCTGGTGGGTCAGGCCCTGGCAAGCAGGGCTGCCGCCGGCGGCCGGCGGGCGCGGGGCGCACGAGAAGCCCTCGGTCAGCGCGGGGTTGTCGCCGATGAGCGAGGTGGCCAGGCGGTCCAGCGCCGGCAGCACGTCCGCCATGCGCCCGCCCAGGCCGCCCAGGCCGGGCAGGCCCGCGCTCTGCCGCCGCCGGCCGCCGCCGCCGCCGCGCGCCGTCACGGGCGTCCCGCCTGCAGTCCCAGACCCCAGCGCGCCGTCGAGCGGCGCGCCGCGCCCGCCCGCGTGCGCGGCCGCGGGCGTGCCGTCTGCGCACGGGCCGGGCGGCGCGCCGGGGCGCTGCCGCGGCGTCGGCGGCTGGTAGTCGGGGTCAAAGCGCTCCAGCAGGCGCTGCGTGCGCTCGTAGTGCGTCGAGTCCTGCATGGCGGGCCCGGGCGTCGGGCGCGTTACGCCCGCTCAGACAGGTCGGGCGTCAAGAGGCCGCGGCACGGGATGCAGCACGAGGACGGGGCAAGGCAGGGACGCAGGTACCTGGGCGCGCTGCCGCTGTGGCATCGGCGCGCACCCGCCCCCAGGCCGCCACATGCACGCCCGCGGCACGGCCAGCACACAGGCGGTATCTTCTGTGACGCGCGGTGCAGTTGCAAGCAGCACCCGCCCGCACTACTTGCAGGCTCCCAACAGGGGCGCAAGCTAGGGCGCGCTGGCAGCTATTCCGGGCGCACTTGCCCGCCGCTGCTGCCCCAGCATCAATGAGAGCTGAGAGGCCCGGCGTGCATTGAGCTACTTCTACACTATGATATCGACCAGAGTGTTAGTCTTGTGCGCGCCTTGAGCGAAGCCACCATCTTGCGCAGCGCGCCCTGCAGGCGGCCGAGCCGCGCGGCGTCGCGCCGCGCAAGCGCGCGCAGGCCAGTGCCGGCCAGCGCGTGCGCCAGCCAGGCCGCCGCCGGCACCGCGAACAGCGGCGCCACGCGCAGCGAGTGGCCGCGCGCTGTGTACGTGCCCGGCGGCTGCCGGATCACCTGCGCGCGCGGCGCCAGGCGCCCCGCTGGGCGCTGCATGGCATCGGGCGGCGCGGCGGCGCCTGGCCACGCCAGCGGCCCGCGCTCTGTGTGGAGCTCTGGCGCAGAGGAGTAGGGGTGAGGGTAGGGTCAGGATGCAATGCATGCAGGTGAGCTCCCGGCTGTCGCTGCACCAGCCGGCCTCCATTGAAGGGCGTGCTGTGCAGCTGGCCAGGGCGCGCGTGCCCCAGCTCCCTCCAGAGTGAGTTTGCGCGCACACGCACACAAGGGCGCGGCAAGCCCGCACTTATTCTCTCACAGTCCCGATGGCTATGGCAGGTGGAGCTGCGTGCGCCTCTCTCTAGGGGGTGCGGTGTGATACTCGGTGTGTTTGCAGCACCGCATACCACAGAAGCACTGGAACAGACGCTGCACCTATTTCGGCAGAGCGTGGGCACCCTTGCATTGCCTCAGGCTGCTCAGCGTTCCCACTATCTGCGCTTTGCTCGACGTGCGCACCCACGCCGCAAAGGCCACTGCGATGGCAAAGCCAGCAATGCCATAGAAGACAATGGCGCTTTTCACGGCCGCATCCCGCCGCCGCCTCTTGTGCAGGCTCTCCTGTCGCGGCAGGGGTCACAGAACAGTCGAGCATATTGCTCGTGCGGCAAGAGGCTTGACGTGCGATTGCGTATGCACGCATGGCTGCTGCGCTCCCGCCATTGACTCTCACAGTCAAGCTTGGACTTGCTGGTGGTGCTGGTCAAGCAACACGGGCAGTGGTCAAGCTCAGACTTGCTGGCAGCGCTGTCCAAGCAACACTGGCGGCTTGTTAAGTCAAGGGAAGCACAGCAGGCAGCGCGAGGGGCGTACATTGATGCGCTGCGTGTCTGCCTGCAGGCGCTCGAAGCGGCTCTCTAGAGAGGAGTAGTACGGGTCGCTGCCTACTCTGGTGGACAGCAGGCCGCCCATCCTCTGCAGGCGCTACCAAAGGAGGTGCGCGACACCTTGTCGCTGAGCACTGCCCTTGCTGCGCCCGCAGGCGCAAGCACGCGTGCCTCGACAGCAGCTGCCTTTGCCTTTGCCTTTGGTACCTGCACTGCAAAGGGGGTCGCTAAACAGTGGCGTGCGGTCGGATGCCGATCTCTTGGAGAAACAGCACAAGCTGGATGGCCCTCTCATGCATGCAGATAACACACTCTGGGCAGACCTGTCCTCAGCTTCATGGAGACATGCATGCCTGCATCTCCCGAGACATGCAGACGCACCACCCCAAGCATCAGGCCGTGTATGTCCACGCCAGCAGACACTGTGCCAACAGCAAGCCCTGTTAAGTCGAGTTCCCAGCAGACATGACAGAGGCCAGTTCCTCCAACCCTGTAACAGCTGCCCGCCCTGCAGTCCGGCGCGCTGTCGGCGCTCCGCGCCTCTTGCCTGCAATGCGTAGCCCTGCTCTAGGACTGCGCCCGTAAGCAGCCCAAGCTGGCTGATACACGCTGCAATGCATGCAATTATCTCAGGGCTCGCGCTCCACCAGCTGCACCATGTTCTTGGCGAAGCGGAACTGCGAGCTGCCCTGCAGGCGGCGCAGCGCCTCCCCGCAGCGCGCCTCGCGCTCGGGCTCCGGCACGCCCGCCGCCTCGGCCAGCTGCGCCAGCAGCTTGCCCGTCTGGCCCCCGCGCGCGCCCCCTCCCTCAGTTGCCTCAACAGGCTGCAGCACGTCTGGCTGCCCAATTGGCGCTTGCCGCTTGCTGCAAGTTTGCCCCAGAATAAGACACGTCTGTGTGTCAAGCAAGTCGCCGCAGCAACAGTGCGCCCTTTTGCGGCAGCGGGCTGAGCGCGTCGAGTAGCACACAACGTATCTTTCAGTGTCAAGGAGACCACTCGAGAGGGCTACCATTCGGTATGGGCACCCACCTTCATCTGGAACTTGCCTTTGTTGGCGCGCAGCGCCGCTGCGGCCAGCTTCTTCCACTTTATCGCAATCTGCGCGCCGCCGCAGCAGTGCTCAGTGCATGGCGCGCGCAGCCGGCGCCTCATGATGCCACACTGCGCGGGTGGCAGAGGCGGCACAGGCATCCACGCAGCAGGTCACTCATAGCAGGCGCCTGCCTGCGTGTGCATGCCCACACCTGCTGCGGCGCCTCCCTGCCCTCTGCCGCCGCACTCCCTGCATGGCGCGCCGCGCCGTTAGCGAGCGCAGGCGCGCCGCCGGGTGCGCCCGGCCCCGCCGACCGCCCTGCTGCC
>JAABUV010002363.1_pt1 | contig 25667 bp, 19 predicted proteins | sample 5559971 | NCBI WGS metagenome assembly JAABUV01 (sample SAMN10711881, study PRJNA513362) | rock metagenome | isolation source: Antarctica rocks | place: Antarctica: Victoria Land, Knobhead nord | collected 2015-12-19
GGCTGGGGGAGGGAGGCCACCTGCGGCGTGCATGGCCTGGCGGCGGCCGCGCAGGGCGGCCAGCAGCGCGCGCTCGCGGCACTGCGCGGCGGCGGCCTGCGCGGCAGGCCACGCCCAGGCAGCTGCGCCGCCCGCGGTGGCCGCCGCGCCAACGAGCAGCTCGGCCGTCGCATGCAGCGGGTAGACCTTGGGATCGGGCCATGCACGGCCGAGGGCGGTCGCGGCCGCGCCGCCGAGCTGCCGCATCTTTGGCGCGATCAGGGCGCGCGCGCTGTTGACGGCAGCCGCTGCGGCGGGCAGGCCGCGCTGCAGGGACGCGCGGGTGTGCTTGTGCATGGCTGCGGTTGCATCGGTGACGTGCTGGCAGCGTCCGTGGAGCAGCGCGGCCGCGTCAGCTGCCGCGGCACGCATGCGGTTGAAGGCGGCAACGGCCGCGCCGGCGAGCTGCTGCGTCTTGGCCGCGAGCAGAACGTGTGCGCGGTTGACGGCGGTCGCTGCGATGGCCAGGCCGCGCTGCAGCGGCTCGCGGGTCCGCTTGAGCGCTGCCGCGGCTGCGTCGGCGACCGCGGCAGAGGCGTACCCGTGGCTGGCCTGTGCGTGCCGGGCCAGCACCCAAGCGGCGCCAGCCACCGGCGCCTGCTCGGCCATGTCCCTGGTGCGGTCAGCGGCCTGCTTCAGCGACGTCTGCGCTGCGCCCGCCTCCGCTGCCAGCCGCTGGCGGACGCCCGACAGGGCCGGGGCGCATGTGGGAATGGCAGCCCCCTGCGCCACCGCCGCTGCGGCCAGCGTAGGGTACGGGCAGCGGCGGTCGGCCCACGCCGCTGCCGGCGGCGACACGACGCGCCCAAGCCCGCAGCCGTGCGTCGCGCCAAAGGTGACCTTGTCGTGCAGGAGCCGTGTAGTCGCCTTGGTAGCGTTGGCGCACAGGTGTGCTGAGGCGCAGGAGGGCTGCATGGCCACCAGCGCAAGCGCGCAGGCGGATGCCAGCAGCCGCTTGAACGCACAGAACCTCATCGTGCCTGCCGCGGCGCAGGCCACGCGTCACACGAACTGTGCAGGCAGATCTGCGTCCAGACAAGTCTGCCAGGCTCTGTCTCCAACCTGGGCCGTGGCCTGCGCGATCCCGACCAGCGCAGGGCACTGTCAGACACAGGTGCGAGAGATGTTGCGTAACAGAGGCCAGGAGAGGCGACCAGCCGCCCCGCACAATTACAAGGGCTGAGGTCATCGGCCAAACGGACTTTGCAGGGGCGGCCCAGGCACCTCGCGGCCGGCCCCGCGCGGCCCGGCGGGCTACTCAGCAGGTCCGAGTCACTGCGCAATATGCTCAATACATCATGGTGTGGTGTTGGCCCCCACTCGCAAGCACAGTTCTCGCTTTGAGTACCCTGCACACATCACTCCGGCTCTTCGTCTCCCCCGGCACGACGTGCGCGTGCTATCATGAGGCGAGTCCACCGGGCATACTCACGACCACATGGGCTGGACGGGCCCAGTAGCTAGGCCCATGCAGCCTGCAGCTAGGAGAAATGTGCACTGCACCACACACACAGGTGTGCGTGAAGAGTGCGCTCACCTCAGAAGAGGCGCCCAAAGCTTGGATGCAAAAAAACACGCGTTGGAGGGTGCACGCGGAGCGCGCACACAGCCTCCGGCTCCGCTTACAGCGCCCAATAGCTTTGTTAGACACTGCAGGGCTACACGTAGCAGGTACTTGCAGCTGTGTGCTTGGCTCTCCACAAGAATTATTTGTGAAGTGCTCGTTACACTGTGGCCGCCCTAGCCTATTAGGTTCAACAGCTGCGTTTTAAAAAGCCGCTGCTGAGCATGGTCGAGGCAGGCTATTTCCAGCCCTTGGTTGGCCAACTTGGCCTTGGAAAGATGCCAGCAGCCTGTGCTGCCTCTGTGAAGAAGCGCCAGCACCAGGGCAGCGCCCTGCAACTTTGCCGAGATGAGGCGCGAATCCTGGCACGGCAAAAGCGCGGGGACCTTGGGCAGCGAGGCGTAGACATATACCGAGCGTGCGGGGCAGGGGTACGACACTATCAGTCAAAGGCTGGGGAAGGTGCGCGGTCCGCGCACTTACGTGATACCCATGCGCTTGCCCGCCAAAACCCACTGTCAACCTGCCATGCGCGGCGCGCAGGTTTACCGTCAGTAACTACCATGACTGCAGGACCTCCCAGCACCCCGTGGCGGTGCGCCCCGTGCAACATTGGACCCAACTGCTCAAGGCGCGGATGCCAAGCAAGCGCACGAGACGGGGCCTTTCCCTTGTGCACGCTGGCGGTGGCATAGACGCGGGCGGCAGTCGTAGCATGCTTGCGCAGGCATGCGGTGCTGCTGCGCTTGATGGATGTATATGGCGTGGGGGCCTGACCGCCTGGGCAGCCCCAGGGGCTGGCAGAAGCTGTAATCCACACCAACATCCGTCTCTCGCCCAGACTTTAAGTCCGAACGGGGACGGGTGTTGGTTTTACTGTTATAGCTTCTGCCAGCCACCTGGGGCTGCCCAGGCGGCCAGGCCATCACGTCTTCTGGGCGGGGATGGGTGGTTTGGCGGATGTTACAGCTTCTGCCAGCAAGCTGGGGCTGTCCAGGCGACAAGGCCCCACTAGGGGGCTGCCAGGGCATGCTTGGCGCGACCGCGCTGTTACAGTGCGATGCAGCCGCTGTCACTAAGCAAATCGAATGCATCGACATGTTTAAGCAAATGCATCGTACTCTGAACCTTGCACCGCTGAGGTAGTGCTTGCTTTACCCAGGCCAGGAGGCATATCTCACAGCAAGTACTACCTCTTGCATGGCACTCTGCTGAGGTGGTTCTTGCTGTGAAAATTGCATGAGATCTCCCCCTGGACTGGGTGATGCACGCACTACCTCAGCGGGAACAGGGTTCAGAGTGGCATGCATGTGCAAGTTGCTTATGGGCATGTCGATGCGTTCGATTTGCACAGTGACAGGCAGCCGCTGTCACTGATGCAGCCAATCGCACTGCAATAGCTGCTTGCTTTGAACCTGTGCACTGCTGAGGTTGTACTTGTTGTGTGATTTGCCTCCTCAACTGGGAAAAGCAAGCACTACCTCAGCGGTGAACAGGTTCAGAGTGCATGGCATGGCACGTGCAAGTTGCTTATGGCATGTCGATATGTTATATTTGCACAGTGACAGCGGCTGCATCGCACTGGAACAGCTGCTTGCTGTGAACCTGTGCACTGCTGACTCAGCAGTGCAGAGGTAGAACTTGCTGTGAGATTTGCCTCCTGGACTGGGTGAAGCAAGCACTTGCTCAGCGGTGCACATGTTAAAGTGCCATGCTGCATGGCCCATGCATATGCAAGTTGCTTATGGGCATGTCAATGCGTTTGCGTTGCACAGTGACAGCGGCTGCATCGCGTGGTAACAGCACAAGCATGGCACTTTAATTAGTTCTGGAGGTAATATCACTACTAGTACTACCTCACTGGTGCACATGTTCAAAGCAAGCACAAACAGCACCAGGCAGGTGCGCAAGAACCTCAGATTCTGGCATCTGCACCCCATACCCAACTCTTTACTGCAGGCATAAACCGCTCTGTGCGAGCCAGGCGGCATTGGCACGAGAGCGCACTATAGGACCCATGGGACCCCGCAGAAGCAAGTCCTGACCCTGGCAGCACGCACGACATGTGCTGAGAAGGCCTAGACGCACAAACAGCAATGCAGAAGCATGACAAATTTGAGGAAGCCAGTTCCGCAGTTGGCTGCATTGGTATTGCAGAGAGGGTTAAGCCGGGCGCGGCGCTGTTGCCCGCGCTGTTGCCGTGCTGGCACGAGCGCGCACTGAAGGACCCAAGGGATCCCCGCGGGATAACCCCGCAGGAGCAAGTCCTGACCCTGGCAGCTGCAGCACGCACGACATGTGCTGAGAAGGCCTTGACGCACAAACAGCAATGCAGGAGGAAGCCACTTCTATTGTAGGCCGCATTGGTATTGCAGAGAGGTGCCTGGCGCGGCGCTGTTGCCGCGCTGTTGCCGCGCAGGCGCTCACGCTCTCACTCGAGCCATGCCTTGGGAGGGTGCGCCGGCGCGCCGCCCGGACGGCCACAGCGCTGATCAGTAGGTCGCCGCGCCGCACGCCGGCGCCTGCATAAAGGCCTGGTACGCCCTGGTGTTGGCCGCGGCCTCCTCCGCGGCGGCGCGGCCGGCGCGCTCCTCGGCCAGCTGCCGGCGCAGGTCCCGCAGCTCGCTCTGCCCGTCGGCCGCCCAGGCCCTGACAACGGCCGCCTCGTGCTGCGCCGCGGCGCGCGTGACCTCCGCGGCCGCCAGCTGCGCGTGCAGCTCGCGCTGCATGCCCGCCGCCCAGGCGCATGCGGCCTCCGCCTTGCGCTCCGCCGCGACGCGCGCGGCGTCCGCGTCTCCCAGGCGGCCGCCTTGCGCTCCGCCGTGATGCGCGCGGCCTCCGCGTCCGCCCAGGCCGCCTCCGCGCTGGCCAGCTGGGCGCCCTGGTCCTCCAGCTTGATGTTGAGCCTGCGAACCGCCTTCTCGCACTTTGCGCCCAGCGCCGCATGCTCATCCTCCAGGTCGAGCAGGCGGAGCAGGAGGTTGTCGCGCATGGGGCGATCGGCCTGGCGCGGCGCGCGCGTCAGCTGCCGTGCCTGCAGGCGCTGCGTCGAGCGGTGGGCATGCGGCGCAAGTGACTTGCGCTTGTGCTCCGTGTGGGGATCTGCACAGGCGCTTGCTTTGCAGTTTACGAATGTTTTCGCCAAGCAGACCCACAGACAGGTCGAGCGGCTCACAGGTGTGCGCGCGATGCAGGAGGTCAAAGCGAGCAGAAGCACGGGGGGCTGAGCGCACCTCCGGCTCGTGCTGGGCGTCGGCGGCAGGGCGCGCGCGCGCCGAGGCGGGCTCGGCCTGCGCCGCGTCGGCGGCGCGGCGCGGGGGCGCGTGCGCCGAGCGCACCATGTGGGCAGCGCCGCGCAGGGCCAGCGCGCGCTGGCCGTCGTCGCCGGCGCGGCCGCGCCACGCGCGGAATCCGACCTCTGCCCCGGCCAGGAGCATGCTGAGGGCCCATGCGGCGGCGCTGCCGCTGGCCGAGCTCGCTGCGGCCAGGCGCAAAGCGGGCCACCAGGCGGCCAATGCGGCGGCGGGCGCGGCCGCGGCGGTCAGGCGCCCAGCAGTGCCTGCTGTGCGCGCTTTCAGTCCGCAGCCAAGCACCCTGAGCAGCTGGGTGCCACACTGCATTTCCACTTGCAACGGGAGGTGCAGGCTGTGCTGCACCCCGCTGGGAAAGGCTGCTCATGTGGTGCAGGTGTCCATGAACCCGCCGCGCAGGGCGGCCAGCAGCGGGCACTTGCAGCGCTCAGCACACCCCTCACCTCCAGCGGCCAGCATCTTTGACCCAATGTTGCCCATTGTGCCTGTCGCCGCGCACGCCACGTGTCAGCGCAGAGGGTGAGCAGGTACGCTTCCAGACATGCGGCTCAGGCTCTGTTGACGATCTGATACACATCCTGACGGGGTGGCCTGCGCAAGCCAGACCGCTGCATAGACAGTTCAGACACAGGTGCGAGAGGTGGTGAGTGACAAGGCCAGGAGAGGCGCCAGGGGCCCCGCACTTCCCCAATGCCTGAGATCATCGGCCAAACGGACAATGCAGGGGCGGCCCAGACTCACCGCGGCCAGCCCCGCGCGGCCCGGCGGGCTACTCAGCAGGCCGGAACCGGTGCGCAAGGCGCCTGAAGCATCTCGGTGTGCTGCTGCCCCCACTCGCAAGCACAGTTCCCGCTGCTACTTACCCTGTCTGTGCACGCCGGCCTTTCGTCTCCCCGGCACGACGTGGGCAAGCGATCACGAGGCGGTCTACCGGGCATACTCAAGATCACATTGGCTGAACGGGCTCTGTAGCGGGCCCCATGCAGCCTGCAGACTGGAGCATTATGCACTGCAACCACACACACAGGTGTGCGATACGGGAGCGCCTACCTTAGGATAAGCGTGTGCAGCAAGGTTGCACGCGTCGGAGGGTGCACGCGGGGCGCGCACACAGCCTCCGGCTCCACGCACAACGCCCAATAGCTGCGGTGAACAGTGTATATGCCACACGTAGGAGGTATCTGTAGCTCTGTGCTTGGCTCTCTACAGGAATAATTGTGAAGTGCTCTTTCCGCTGTGGCCGCCCTAACCTACTAGGTTGTACAGCTGCGAAGCTGCGCTTTTAAAAAGCAGGGAAAGCAGGGCTTAAACAGGCTCCTTGCCTTGCCAGCAGCCCTGTGCAGCACAGCACAGGCTGTGCTGCCTCTGCCGAGCAGCGCCGGACCAGGGCAGCGCTCCGCAACTTTGTCGATATGGGGCGCGGCTCGCGGCACAGCAAGAATGCCGGGACCATGGGCAGCGAGGCGCAGACGTACAGCGAGCGTGCGGGCCAGGGGTACGGCACTATCAGTCAGAGGCTTGGAAGGTGCGCGACCCCCGCTCTCAAGCAACATCCGTGCGCACGCCCGCCAGAACCCGCTGCAATCCGCCACGCGCGGCGCGCAGGACGCCGTCGGCAACTACTACGACTGCAGGATCTCCCTGCAGCCCGTGGCGGTGCGGCCGTGCACCGAGACGCTAAAGCCGTGCACTGAGCACATGCACGCGCCAGCCTGTGGGAGAGGCGCTCACGTCGAGCCGCGCGGCAGGACCCCGTGTGCACGCCGGACGGCTACCTGTACAGCCGCGAGGCGATACTCGAGAGCCTGCTGCAGCAGAAGAAGGCCAACCGGCGCAAGCTGGCCGCCTGGGAGGCGCAGCAGCAGGACGAGCTGCGCAAGGCGCGCGCGCCTGCTCGCGCCTCCGCTCCCGTGTCCTAGCGCAGTGTGCAGTCTTTGTGGCAGCGCGTCCTGCCCCGGCGTGCTCGCGCTGTGGCAGCGCCGCTGTGCGAGAGGCGTGCAGGGCCGCTCGCTTGCAAGTGGGCCTGGGGCAGGGCAGAGTTGTTCTTTCGCCTGTGGGCGGCAGAGCTCGACCGGCTGGCGGGCCGCTGGCGCTCCGTTGCAGGGGCGGCGCGCGCTTGCCCGCCGCGCGCGGCCGTGCGCGGGGGCGCCCGAGCAGGGCGCGCGGAGCGCCGCGCGGCGGCGCAGAGCACTGGCCCACGTGCGCGCGGCTACGGCGCGTGGCCGCCGCTGCCCTGACGCCCGCAGCCGCGCGGCGCCGCGCAGGGCGAGGAGCGCGAGGCGGTGGCGCAGCAGACCAGCCTGCTGGCGTTCGACCGGCAGAACCACGCGGGCGCGTCGGACGGGCACGCGGCCACGCTGAGCGCGGCCATCCAGCAGGAGGCCGAGGCGATGCTGGCGGAGAAGAGGGTGGTCTCCAGCGCCATCACCATCCAGGAGAACGCCGACAAGATGAAGGCGCGCGCGCGCCCTAACCCAAACCGTAACCCGAGCCAGGCCGGCCTCGCGTGTGCAGGAGCCGCTGCAGGGCCGCTGTCCGCGCCGCGTGTCAGGAAAGGCGGCGTGCTTGGCAAGTCCACACGCGGCGATAAAAAAAGCGAAGCGGCGCTGGCTGCCGACGCGCCGGCAACCGCCTTGGCCTAATTCTTGTCGTCCTGCAGAGCCGGCGCGTCTGGCTGTGCGCAGGCGATGCGCGCGTTCTGGCTGCCGAGCAAGACGCCCGAGGCCCGGGCGCTGCTGGGGCGGCCGGACATGGACACGTACTGCCCGGCCTCGGGCAAGAAGCTGCGGCTGAAGGACCTCATCCCCGTGCGGCTCACGCGCGTGCCGGACGGCCAGACCGGCTTCGCGATGGACCCCGTCACGCAGGACACGTTCACCAACGCGTCGCGCCTGGTGCTGCTGAAGCCGACCGGCGCGCGCCCCCGCCCGCCGCGACAGCGACACTGCCTGACGCGCTGCTGGTGGTGCCCGGTACGCAAGGTGAAGGAAAAGCAAGGCGTCGTGGAACAGCGGGTGCCGTTGGCAGAGGCGCCGTGGCCGTGTTTGCGTGTCGTCGCGTCGATTGATGGGCCTGCGGGCACAGCCGGGTCCTTGCTGGTTTTCACGGACAGCCTATAGCGGGGCTGGTGCCAGCAGCATGGAAGTAGCGCCGCCGCTAGCGCGTGGCGCGGCTGACGCCGCACCGGCCGGCGGGCGCAGGCGACGTCGTGCTGCACGAGACCTGGAAGAGCTGCATCGCGCCAGAGGGCCACTTCAACGGCGTCGCGGTCGGTGCGCGTGACGTGGTGGAGCTGCAGCGCGGCGGCACCGGCTTCGCGGCGCACGACGGCGACCGCGTGCAGGCGTCCAAGTTCTACCAGCTCGGCCCGGGCTCCGGGCGCGCCGACCTGCGCGGCCAGCACAAGGCCGCGCGCTCGCTGGGCGGCCTGGTTTTCCGCAACTAGGCGGCGCGGCGGCGCAGCGCCGGGCGGCCCCGGGCGGTCCTGGCGGGGTCGCGCGGCGCTCCCACTCTACACCCAGTCTGCTTTCTGTGTTTGCTGCAGTTTTGCAGGGGCACCGCTCATGCGGCGGGGCAGCGCAGGCGCGCAGCCCGTTGGCGCAAGCCCCCCGAGCCTCCGCGGGCACCGTGCGCGCCGCAGTGTCGCGTGCCAGGCGCGCGCGGCTTGAGCAGGCGTGCTTGCGCAGCTGCTTGTGCGCGCAGCCTTGCAGGATGTGAAGTTTGCCTGGGCGCTGGCGGCCAAAGCTGGCCCCAAGCGAGTGGCTGCTGTCTCGTGTGTGGGGGTCGCTGTACATTGTTAGTGCGAGTTGAAAGGAATGCACGAGCGGGAAGTGCGGACAGAAGCGCTGTGTTGAGCAGCATGGCAGGCACTGCAGGCGCCGTGGGCAGGGTGGTTGTCACGTCACAATTTCTGTCTGTGTGCTCCTGATTTGCCTCATCTGTATGTCTGTGTGTGTCTCACGCGCCCTGGAGTTGTTGGCGGGGTTGCAGCAGCGAGCGTGCAACTAGCATGCATCTGTCATCCAGCCTGCTCGCTTACATCACTGCGTTCCATGCTGGCCCCTTTTCCACTACGAAGTTGTACTCTGTCTGTGACTGAATGACTTCGCTAAGCCAGCCATCTGGAGGGAGGCAGTTTGAGCCGAGTCATACATTGCTGAGGCAACAGCAGCTGCAAACACTGATATTGTATGAGCAAAATAACACTGTGTTCATCATGACATGGCTGCCAGCGGGAGCTGCGCAATCCTCTTTCATGCCCCTGCGCTGGAGAGCCCCCCATGTCAGGCAGAGAGCGCAGGCCCTGCTGCGCGGCGCAGCGGCTGCAGCGCCGGCGCGCGCAGGCCCAGGCCGGCGCGGTCGGCCGGCGGGTCCTCGTACAGCGTGGTGCGCTGGCGCGGCGTGCGCCCGGCCGCGCGGATGAGCGCCTCCATGCGCTGCGGCGGCAGCTCCTGCCCAAAGCCCGCGCCTGCGGCCGCGTGCAGCATGTGTTGAGCATTAGTTATGTTGTGCTGCGCCTGCGGCCGGTAAGTGTGGCCAGGTGAACACCCTCCTACTTGCATTGTTAAGAGTGCCCATGGCGGCGGGGTTGCAAGGCTCTTGCAAGACTGACCTGTCCTTACCCGGGATGCTACCAAGCAACACCTGACTGCGAGCTTGGTCATGGTAGCTGCAAGCTAATCTTTAAGACAGGCCCACACATACCCTCCTGGCTGTTGGATATGGAGGCCACACAGGCCGGCCAGCCAGGGAGTGCAGGGCATGTATGGCTGCATGATGGCGTTGCAGCTGCCCGCAAGGGCAGGACCCAGCCCTTGTACAGCGGCAGCATGCTCAGGCGCACCGGCGGCGCGCGTAATTGACTCGTTCATGAGCGAGCCGCCCATGTCGTTGGCGCCGCAGGCCAGCAGCCGCGCCGCGCGCTCGGGGCCCATCTTCACCCAGGAGGCCTGCGCGCAGGCGGGCCGCGCAGCCTGTCGGGGGGCTGGGCCTGTGGCGCACGGCTCTTGGGCCCGGCGCCAGAGCAGCCAAGGCACCCGCCCGCAATATCACAGCTGCAGCTTTCTAGAGCTGAGTGTTGGAGCGCTCTGGCTTTCTTCAGACCAGCCCACAGCTGTGGCGAGGCACGCGCCATACGCTCTCGACTGGGCCTGCATCATTGTGCAGTGCTGGCGACTCACTCTCATCTATCACAGACCGCCAGCAGGAGCGGCATGCCAGCAGGGCACACTGCAGGGCGCCAGACCAGCGCCGCGCAGGCGCGCCTGGATGTTGCGAATGTTGGGCAGCGCCAGGCGCGCGACGGCGTGCATGAGCACGCACTCGCGCAATGTCGGGCCCCGCCGCGCGCGCCCTGCCGCCAGGGCCCCCAAATCAGCTCTCCTCAGCGCCGTGGTGCCACAAAGCAGTCGCGCATCGACTGGCGCCCGTCCGTGACATGGACACTGTGCGACTCGACCTGAGCCGCCGAGCCCCCGGCTCGCTGCGCCGCGCTCCCTGGCACAGGCGCCGGCCGGCGCCGCGCACGCGCGCGCTGGCACAGGGCATCCGGGGCAGCGGGCGGGCGGGGGCGCGCGCCGCGCAGGTAGATGGGCGCCTCCATGTGCACGAACGGCAGCGGCACAAACTCGGTAATACCGCCGGTGCGCGCCTGCAGCGCGCGCAGCTCCACCAGGTGCCGCGCCCACGCGCCAGCGCCCTCCACGTGCCCAAACTGGCACGCGCTCCGGCCCTCAGCAGCGAGCAAGTCCGGCCGCACGCACGCACACCGGCTGCTCTTCGGGCCAGATCTTTGGCACAGGGCTGTATGCATGAGCGCATGCGCAGGCAGCGAGCCGGGCGCCCAATCTGCGGAGTTGCGACAGTGCTGCACAGGCTGCACTTTCAAAGGGCGCGGCGCGCGCCGGCCGGCCTGGCGCGCGCACCATGATGGTGCTGGTAGTGCGCAGCCCCGCCTCATGCGCCGCCTCCACGACCTGCCGGGGCACAGAGCGTCAGCGGCTCGCCCTTGCCCGAACCCGCGCCGGCACTGGCGGACCTGGGCGGGCCGGCCGCGCGCCTGCAGCCACTGCGCGGACGTCAGCTTGTCGGGGCAGATGACGGCGCGCACGGCGTCGCACAGCACCTCGGCCGCGGTGCCCGGCAGGCTGCCCAGGCCCGCGGCCGCCAGCGCCGCCAGGAAGCGGGCTGGCGGCCAGCGCAGCGACGCCGCGCCGTGCCAGACCTCCAGCGGGGAGAACGCGTGCACGTGCGCGCGCGGCGCGCCCGCCTTGGCCGCCGCCAGCGTGCGCAGGTACGTCTCGCCTGCGCAGCCGCGCCTCGCGTCTCACCTTTAGCACAAAGGGCGCCAGGGTGCCGCAGGTGCATGCGCGCGCGCTCTGCGCGCTGGCGCCCGCGCCCGCCGGCGCGAGCACGCCGCGCCTGCGCGCATCGGCAGGCCTGCGCGCGCGGCGCACCTCTGCCCGGGCACACACGCAAGCCTTGCCCGTGTGCGATCCCATGCCAGACGGCGCGCGGGCGGCGCGCCGGTGAACTCCGGGTGGATGCCGCCCTGGATGCAGACCTCGGTTGCGCCGCGCTCCCAGGCCTCCGCGGCGCGGCGCGCTATCTCCGCCTCCGGCAGCAGGTACGGCGCGTCGCGCAGCTCCTCCCCCGCGCGGCCCTGCGCCGCGCGGTTTTCAGGGTGGTGGGCGCGGCTGGCCATGCGGCGCCCGCTGTACCCGTGTCACGGCGCTCAGCGAATTCTGAACAGGGTGCAAGTTGCCCGCTTGTTGCATGCGGCAGGCGAGCAGGCATGGTGTCTGTCAATACGCAGCAGCCAAAGCTAAAGTCAGGCGCAAAGACCACAAGATTACAATAATGCCGGTGTCGTGCAGCATGGGTCGAGCGCACATGAGCCAGCTGCGAGGCCAGCGGGGGCGCGCGCTTTGCTGAACGCGCAGAACGCGCATGCAAACACGCAAACATTCGTGTTGTTGATGTTGCGGTTCACCACGTAGGTGACGTCGTCCCCGCACAGGCGCCTCCGTGCTGTGTCTGCATGTGCAGCTCTCGAAGTGAGTCGCTCACATGATCCCAAACACATGGTCGGCTCACAACACTTCGAGCAAATGCGTGCGAGGCGAGGCCATGCGACATGCGGTCACACACCATTGCAAGCGCACCGCATACCGCGAGCATCCTCGCAACAGTGAGCACCGCCTTGCAAGGTTGAGGGTACTCAAACGCCGCCGAGGCACTCTTGCACAGCATGCCGCGCAGCCCTGGGCAAGTCCTTGCGGCCGGCGCACCGGCCGCGGCGCACACTGCGTCGAAGTCGGCGCCCCGCGCGGCAAATAGCCGCACAATGTCAGCCTCGCTCAGCTCGTGGCCGCCGTCCAGCACCGCGCGCAGCAGGCGCGACAGATCAGGCGCCGGCGCCGGCCGCGCCGCACCCACGAGCAGCCCATCCTCGCCCATCGCGACCGCCCAGCTGCCCGCGCCCGGCCGCAGCGGCGCTTGCGCAGGGCTGAGGCCAGGGTCTATGCCTACGGCGTGCGCTGCAGCGTCCGCGGCCCCCGCCGCCTCCTGGCTGCGCGCCGCGCTCTGCCAGTCGCGTAAGGCGGACGGAGCGCCGCCGCGCGGCCGCTGCGCGTCCGCGCCCGCACGCGCCTGATGCGCGGCCGCGGCCTGCGCCTCAGCGTCACCCCACGTGCCCGCCGATGTCGGCGCCGGGTGCATCTGGCGGTCGCCGCCCGGCGCAGCTGCGACCGCTCCGCGCGCGTCCCCGGCGCCCGCCGCAGCGGCGGCTGGCTGCGCCAGTGCATCGCTGCCGCCTTGCTCGCTACCGCCCGCTAGGCCAAGGATGCCCGTGCCCGTCTCCGCGGCGCGCACCCCCGATGCTCCGACCGGGCGCGGCAGCACGGCGGGTCGGCCCCAGTCTGACCCCGGCTGACCTGGCGACCCCTGTGGACCAGCCGAGGGCCCGGCAACGGAGGGCGCCGCGGCATGCGCGGCGCCCCCTGCGCCCGCGGCCCCGAAGGAGGCAGGCGCCGGCTCAGCGCCGGCCAGCCCGGGGCTCCAGGCGGAGGCGCGCGCGAGGCCGTCTGCGTCGGCCAGGCGCAGCGCCGCGGCGGCCACGCTGCCGCGCCCGCCGGCGCCGTCCAGCCAGCGGCCCGCTTCGGCGATGTACCCCGGGTACGCCGCCAACCTGGGCGCGCATGCGCATTGGTGTAAAGGTGTAAAGGGTGTGTTCCCTACCTGCAGCTGCGCCGCTTCCGCAGCGGCACTCACACGCCATCCTGCCTGTGGCGGCCGCAGAGGCGTCGAGAGCGCCGCCTAGACACGAGACTAGTGCGCTGACAGGCTGCCGCAGGTGCCATGCAACATCACAAAGGGTTCCACTCTCGGTCGAAGACTTTGTAATGTTGTGACAAATCGGGTGCTCAGACGACAGCCGCTACGAGCACAGGCTCTCCCACGCGCGGCCGGGCCGCCGCGCACCGGGGCACCAGCGCCTTGCCGGCGCTCGCCGTGACCGCCGCGAGCGCCTCCAGGTGCGGCCAGGGCGCCTGCGCGCTGCGCCGCCGCCTCGGCTCCCGCGTGGCGCCGTCGCGGGCGTGGGAGCCGGCGGCGCGGGCCGCGCGCCATGCTCTTCAGGCCGAGGTCGCGTCGCCCTCCCATGCCTCTCCATGGCTGCATTGAGATAAGGCAAAGCGCATGGCTGCCGTGAGGCGGCCGCAGCACAGGCTGGTCGCAGCGCAGACGCAGCGCCGCCATCACGCTGTGCAACATATGGGCCGGGGGCGGGCCGCGCCTCTGGGTTGACGTGGTCGCGCGTTAGCGGCGAGATGCCGCCCCAGTCGCTGACGCCCGCGGCCAGCAGCGCGCGCCAGCCCTTGCGCTCCGCGCCGCCTGGGCGCAGGTGGAAGTGCAGGTCAGGGGAGACCCTTTCCAGTCGCATGTCCAAGGTGATGCCTGCAGCGGCTGCGCATCACATCCCTGTGCCGGGAGTAGGCTGCAGCAGCGCCCGCCGCGCGCGCGCACGCGACAGCTGCCGCCACTGTCCATGCCAGGCTGCCTGCACAGCTGCATCGAATGGCGCCTGCAGCTGCTCGAGCAGCCTCTGCGTGCTCAGCGCAGGGCGGCACCGGCGGCGGGCGTGAGGTTCGGGGGCGCCTGGATGCCCATGGCGGGGCCGAACAGCAGCCGCGCAACGGCCACCGTCCACAGCAGCTCGTCGAGAACCTGGCTGCCGGCAGGTTGGGCGCGCCGGGGGCAGGCCAGCGGCGCCAGGCCAGTCGGGTCAGCCTGGCCTTGCCCCGATGGCGCCCATCCGGAGGCACCTCAGGAAATTCCACCTCAACCGCAAAGCGGTCCCCGCACCTGGTTATCATTTTTAGCACAAGCTCACGAGTGAGACGCTCCGCGCACTCAACGTCACACTTATCCCCCCGGACTAAACGAAATATGCGAATGCCGTCGCGCTCGGCGCACAGCTCTGCAGCTTGCAGGCGGGCGTGGCAGAGGCGTTCCGCGGCCATGGCCGCATCCTCCTCGTCGGCCCACAGTTCCACATGGCCACCGGACACGACGCGCGCAGACCTGACCTTGTTAAAGACCTGAACCTCCAAGCCTTCAACAGCCGCCCCAGAGCCGTCCACCTCGAGATGCGGGAGGCTAGCCAAGCCCTCCAGGAGGGGTGGATTGTCAATGCCCAACCATGGGCTCACACTACTGGCTGGTTTATAGGCTACATCACCGGCTGTCAAGCGGAGGGTGTGCAGCCGTGGCAACCACCCTCCCACGCCTGGGCCCAAGCGCGGCGCCCATGCTATGTTCGACATGTCAAGGTCAGACATCAGCCCAGACAGGCCGAGCAGGTCCAGCTCCTCTAGGGTGCTTGGCATGTACTCGGGCCACAAGAACTCGCAGTCGTATCTGTAGGCATTGATATCACAGCAGGTGATGCCCAGCTTGGTCAGGCGCAGGCCGCTCAGGTCTAGAGCAGGCCGCGCCATGTGCCTCCTCCCACAGGCCACCAGCTGCAGCGGCACTCCGGACAGCTGCAGCAGCGCGCCGCCGTGCCGGGCCAGAAACCGATCAAGCAGCGGCCGCTCCCACAGGATATCCGGAAATGGCTCCTCATCTTCATTAGAAACGACGCAGAACTTGGCGGCCTCCACGCGGCCGGCCCGCGCGGGACCGAGCAGCCAGCGGCGCTGCGCGTCGCTCGAAGGCGCCGCGCTGAAGTCGAGCGCCAGCGGCAGCAGCTCGCGCATGCGGCGGCACACGGACGCCAGGCCGGCCGCGGCGCGCACCTCCTCCGCTGCAGGGCGCGGCGGCCTGTCCGCCCAGGCGCGCCGCAGGATGGCGCCCAGCAGCTCGTTGGGCAGTGTCGTGAAAGGCACCTGCGCGGCCGGCAGGGCGCGTGACGCGAGGCTGTGACCTCGGCTGCGGCGCGAGGCAGTGCAGCGTGGGCTTGGGCAGCCAGATGGACGTGCAGGCAGTGTTCTCCGCCTGCGGTCCGATCTCTCACCGGTGTAATGCTGCACCAACCAGGACTCTGCTGGCACACGCTCTCACACTGCGAGGCGCGTGGCAGCTTGCCTCGAGGTTGCAGGAGTCTCTGGAGGGAAGGGGGGGGGCAGCTTGCGCAGGGCGTGTGTGGGCCCGTCACGCATATCAACACCTCGGCAAGGCAAGGCTTGCAGCTCATTGCAGCCAGTCGCAACCGAGCGCAAGCGCAGGCTAGCTCTCTGGCGCTGCTTCGCAGCACCTCAGGTTTCCAAGCGACGCGAGAGGCCCGCACACAGCGCCAATGTGTTGTCCTTGTATTGGCGTAAGAGTGCCGCACCTCCTTGGCGGCTTGATCACTAGATCCGGGACTCGCCATGCCAAACTCTGCCTCCATTGCAAAGGAGGTCTGGGGTGCGGTGAATGACAAACGGCACGTATGCATATAGCCCTGGTGTGGAACCAGCGGTGTCAAATTGCTCAGCACTCTGGGCCACCTTCCTACGCGCGCACGGTAGTGCGCAGACGTCTGAGCTAGACGTCATCTTTACCAGTGAATCCAAAATGAATTGGGAAGGGGGGAAATAGGGCAGGGCACGGCGGTGCACTGTAACGTTATGGTCCATTAGACTGGAGCAATGGGCTATGCGCCATGAAGGTGCAATTGCAGTGCGGGCAACACTCGTGGGCACCCCGCAGCTGCCCTGCCGTGTGCGCGACAGCTGGCTTGCATGTGCTACCAACCACCTGCTGCCGCTCCAGAGGCGTGCGCGTCAGGCGGTTCTGCAGGCACCCATGCGCCAGCAGTTCGGCCAGTCTGCTGGAGTAGAGGCGAGATTACATGCTTGCAACACGAGGCAGACCATACGTTTGCATCCTGCCGGCACAGTGTGTACCTTGCCGGCACTAGAGCTGTTGTAATGTAAAGACGGAGTGCACACTTCCACCGCCCGCACTACCGCACCAAGAGCGTGTGAGCCGCAGGCAGTCCAAGGTCACACCCACTTTTCACTTCCTGCGACCACGCCACATTGAACCTCAAGGAGACTCCCTGCTAGCAGAGCAGCAGGGCAACTGTGACACAGTGCTTCCGCCCCCCACCAAACCAAGCACGCCGCGTGGGGCAGTTGGGAGGCGGCTGGGAGGCACGCACGCCACACCCGTGCACGAATTGTTTCACGAGGCTCGCGGCTGGGCTGCAGTGTTCACATACGTGATGACTTGGGGGCTGCGGATGCCGAATGCGCGCTCACTCGCCTCTACAAGCTTGTTACAGGCGGGCTTCCGCATGCTGCATGGCCTGTGCTCTGCCCATCATTTACTTGCCTACAAAATTAGTAGTAAAAACCTAGCAGCATTGTTAATGAAACTCATCACGCCGTGCCTCAGCCGGCTCATCACTGCACACAGGGATCACTGAGGGATGCCGGGCGGTGTAACAGGGCATCAACCCAGCCTCAAAACTGTCTTCAATGTACAAACCGCTTAACAGCCTTCCAGGGTACCCATACTTTGCCACAAGCCTACCTCTGAGGCGCGCATCACTATCATTTACACAATATGCTGCTCGCCACATGTGAGCAAAAAGGGAAAAGCGCTCCGCCTGTCGCGTGAGCACCCAGGCTGTACGCTGCATGCGCCTGTTCAGTCACGCTGACCGACATGTACACAGTGCGCGGCGCACGAGGTCACAGACACCTGTTACAGACACCCAGGCAGCGTGGGCCGAGGGCAGGGCGGCCGCGCCTCGCCCAGCCGGAACCCGCCCCCGGCCGCAGACGCGCCGCGCTCGGCGTCAGGCCGTCGCGCCTCGCATCGCGCTCTCTGACAGGCTGTCGGAGTAGCCTTTGCGGCCGTCGGTGGGCTGTACGGTCACCTCCAGCACCTGCATCGGCTGCGCGTCGTGCTGCGCGGGCCTCGCCATACACTCGAGTCAGCGCCCCGCTCTGCCGCGGCGCGGGAGCGCAGCCTAGCGGCGCACTGCGCAGGCGGGCCCAGCAGCGCGGGCCCAGCACCTGCGACGGCACCTCGAAGCGCACGCCCGGCACGGCCTGCGCAGCGGCGGCGTTGGGACCGGTGGCACGGGCGCGCGGGTAGGGTGCGCGTCAGAGCAGCCCCGGGCGGCGGCGGCCGGTCGCCCGGCCCCCACCTCACCTTGTACGCCTGGGCGACCCGGGCGCCCGACAGGCGCTCCAGCCGCTCGGTGAGGACGGCCAGCACGCTGGCGGGCGGCGCGGCCTCGCCGTCCCTGCCATAGCTCCAGATGTTGCCCGGCAGCGGCGCGCGGCCGACCGGGTAGCCGGCGGACACCGGCACGGCCGCCACCTCCAGCGCCGGGCCGCTCGCCGCGGCGCAGCCCGCCCTGGCCTTGGCGCACACCAGGAACGCCGCGTCGCCGTGGCCCGCCGTCGTGCGCGCCTGGCGCGCGCGCGCGGCCGAGCTCGGCGCGCAGCGGGCCGCCGCGGCGCGCCGAGGACGGGCGGGGCGCCGGGCGCCCGGCGCGCGGGGCGTGCCGCGCACCAGCAGGTGCGCCAGCATGCCCTCCACGGCGGCCTCGTGCGCCTGCAGGACGCGCGCATGCAGCAGCAGCGGCAGGGGTATCGCCTGCGGAGGCAGCTGGTAGAAGTCGGCCTCCCTGGCGTAGTCCACCAGGTCGACCCCGACCGGCAGGGCGGCCGGCCTCCCGCACCTGCCGCGCGCGCCCGGGCAGCGCTGGCGGCCGGCCGCTGCCTGGCAGCTGAGTGGCGACCGCGATGTGCGGGAGCAGACCTCTGCAGCCAGGGCGCCTGCTGCATGGCGCCCCTTTCCCGGTCCCACCACAGTGAGTCTGCATGCCAAGCCCGTGCACAGCCGCAGTTGGCTGATGCAGAGGCAGCACCTCAGTCAGCAGCTGCTGCTGGGGAGAAGCAGGAGCTCACCACATGTAATCGTGCAGGCGGTGGAACAGCTCTGGGCAGCGGTGGAACGTCAACGTGACCGGCCGGTCCACCGCGCCGCGCTGCCAGACGCGACACCCTTCGCGCCTCTCTTCGCCACATGTTGTCACAGCGCAGACTCGGGCACTGGCAGGAAATGCCGGGCCGCTGGTGCAAGCATCACCCGTGGGCAAAAGCACAAGCGCCCCGTCAGAACGCAAGACCGCTGCGCCGCTCCACACTGGCAGAACTTGCCGGCCACTCACCTCAAGGCCAGCCAGAGAGGCCACCAGCGCGCCGGGATGCGCGTCCAGTGTATCGGCCTTAAATTGGTATGTGTGCATTGCTTCTTGGGTGAGGCCCACAGTGCAGTACACCAGTTCCCTGCCGCTGGAATCGTTTCCAAGCAGAACGCCGCCGTATCGCCCGTCGCCGGAGCCACAACCAAGGCCGGGCAGCCCAGCAAAGCTATGGCGGTGCATTGCACTAAGCAGGACCTGAAGACTGGCCTATGTATCGTGCCCGCCACGCCAATGCGCAGCTTATTGCAGCTCAGCAGGGCGCAACTTGGCGAGGGCCTTGCCAAGCAGCCGCTCAAGCTCGAAAATTTTGTTTTCCATCAGGGCCTGTTTAGGGTACGGCTGCTATCGGAGAGTGCGAAGGACTTGTGCGCACGGCGGGCCATGCTCCCCAGTCCGTGCCGGCCTAGACGAGCGTGTGCCCAAGCGCACAGGTGTCAGCAGCAAGGCGCAGATCGGTCACACAAGTCGCCCGCAGTGCTCGCTGCCAGCGAGCTGGGAGTCTCGCGTCTGGCAGCCGCGGCGGCAGCGGCGTCCGCGATGTGCGTCTGCTGAGCGCGGGATCAGCGCGGGATGTCGCAAGCGCAAGCGGCCCCGCCCGCCCAGCGGAGCGGCCTGTTTGGGCGGCTATGGAGCGGCAAGGTACGGGGCCGGGGATGCCCGTGCAGTGCTCTGCACGCTCTCCTCAGCCGCGCTGGCATCACACAGCGCTGCGCACCACCCCGCTCACCTGATCGCGCCAGGCGTGCGCCCGGACGTCTGGGCCCTGCATGCGTTCAGTTGTATGACAGTGACAAGGCCGCGCGGTATCTTTGCGTACCCAGCAATCCGTGCCTGCGGCAGCCCCGGAGCCTGCGCGCTCGCGCGGCGCAGGGCGCGGCCGAGGGCCGCAAGAAGCCCGTCAAGGCCAAGCTGGGCGAGAAGAACACGATGTTCTACGACGAGGAGGTGCGCCCAGGGCCGGGCGCCCCTGTGCCTGTCGCGGGCCTCTGCTGGGCGCGGGAGGCGCGGCAGCCTAGCGGGCGGGGCGCCGGGACGGCCGCGTGCCTTGATCGCCCTGCAGCGCGCTGTCGTTGTGGCAATGGGGCTGGTGCCTGATCACACGGCCGACCCAGCTGGCGGGGGCGTGCCTGCGTCCTGCGCGTGCGCTGAGGCTCCGCGGGGCGCGCCCGCGCTCGGTGTGGCAGCGGGCAGGTGTGGTGGGCGGCAGGGGGGCGCGGGCAGCTACTATAAGGCACTGCAGTGGCTGAGCGGGTGCATGTGGTCTGTTCGACAGCTGAAGATGTGGCGGATGCCTGGGGAGCCCGCGCCGGAGGGCGGCGGGGCGCCGCCGCCGCCGCCGTCGCGCGCGGCGTCGCCCGCCGCGTCCGACGCCGGCAGCGGCCAGGGGGACGGCGCCGCGCGCGCCACCGGGTGCGCACACAGCGCAGGCTGGGGCAGTGCACCAGCGCGCCTTCCTGTGCGCTGCCCTCCCGGCGCGCTATGCTGCGGACGTTGGCTGCTACTGGCACGTGCCAAGGAGGCCACCGGGGGCTAGCAGCCCCGCACGAGTGCACTGGCGGCGCGCCTGTCTCTAAAGCTGCGGGTGGCAGCTTTTGACGGCGCCGAGCCAGCCAGTGCTGTGGTCAGCGCCAGAACCTGAGCCATTAGTGTATATGAACTACATGGTTCGTGCGGGGACACAGGGCGCGGGGCGTGGCCGCGCGGTACGCCGATGCAGGGCTGCTGGGCGGGACGGCGCGCGCGGCGGTGCCCGCGGACGCGCTGGCGCCCAGGCCGCCGCTTGCGCCGTCGGCGCCCACGGTGCGCGGCTACTGCTGTGGGGGACTCAGGGTTGGGTGAGCACGGCAGGGTGGGGCTCCCGCGCACGAGCCAACCTGCGCAGTATGCACTCGTCAGGTCGCAGACACTCTGAGCACGCAGGCGCGGCCTGTGCAACTGCGCCAGTCAGTGCGGGTTGCCCAGCGCGGCGGGGCGCACGCGTGTCTGGCGAGGACGTGCAGGCAGGGCGGCCCATGAGGCTGTGGCTGCATGGTTGGCGGGGCAGCTGTCGCCGTTCAGCTCGGCAAACGCCCGGGCGTCTGAACAGCCTGCTGCGGCTGTCGGGCGCTGCGCGTGCGGCGAGAGGTAGTCGCCAGGGCACCCTAATAACGTTGGCCCGCCGGCGCAGTTCTTCGTGCCGGGCGGGGGAGCGGCGGCCGGCGCGGCGGCCGCGCAGCCGCGCTTCTTCGTGCCGGGCGCGGCCGCGTCCTCGCAGGCGCGGCCCTGTCTTCCGTGCGATAGCCTGCGCCTGCATGGCCGCCTGCGCGGCCCCGTGCGCGGACACGGTCCACAGTGTCTGCGCCTGCATGGCCGCCTGCGCGGCCCCGTGCGCGGACACGGTCCACAGTGTCCGCAAGGCGGGGGCCAGCCTGGCCGCGCGCCTTGCTGCACACCAGGCGGGGTCTGCCGGTGGGGCATGTCAACGGCTGGTGTTGGTGCTGCGGCGCCTGTCGTGCGGAGCCTTGCGGCGCCCTCACCGGGGCGGCGCCGACGAGCCCGGCCTGCGCCAGGCGGGCGGGTACGCCGCATTTGGGCGGGGCGCAAAGGGCCGCGGGCGCGCCGACGTGCGCGGCGCCGACGACAGCGAGGCAGTGGCGAGCCCCAAGCGCGCCAAGCTCGGTGCGCCGCGCTCTGCCGTGCAGGGCTCTGCGCGGGCTCTGCCGAGCCTGCGGTGCTCCTGCCAGTGCGCGATCCCGCAAGCAGCGCCCTCCGCAGAGCGCTTGGTGCTGGTGTGCTGACAAACGGCGGGGCGTGCAGACGCTTGCGAGCCCGCGGTCGCGGACAATGACAACGCCACTGCTGCTCCCGAGGCGGGTGCGCGCCCAGCAGCACCGAGCGCACTCCGGCGCCCCTCGCCGTCCTGCCGCCTCAGGCGTGGACAGCTGCCTGCAGCAGGAAACGCCATAGCTGCAATACACAGCCAGCCGCGCGGGCCCCGCCTGCGTTTGGCCGGCGCCGACCGCCGACGGCCGCGCGCAGGCATCACGCCCAGCGAGTCCGTGGGCGAGAACGCGAGCTGGGGCGGCGGCGAGCCCTCGCTGTCGGGCCCCGGCTGGAGCGCCGACGCGGCCGCGGGCAGCGAGGCGGACGCGCCGCCCGCCGGCTCACCCACCAGCTCCGCCCCGGACGCGCCCGCCTGGCAGGGCTGGCGCGCGGGCGCCCCCGCCGCTGACGCCGGCGGCGCGCCCGATCCGGAGGGCGCTGCCTGGGCCGCGCCCGGTGCCGAGCGCGGCGCAGAGGCGGCCGGCGGCGCCGGCGTGGGGTCTGGCGCGCCAGGGGGCGAGGCGGGTGGCGGCGGCTGGGGACAGGGCGGCGACCCGTTGGACGCCCCGGATGCGGGCGGCGCCGGCGGCTGGGGGAGCGGCGCGGACCCGCTGGAGCCCCTGCAGGGCGCCTGGGCGCACGGGGAGGACGCGCTGGGCCTGCCCGCGGGCGCAGGCGGCGGCGGGCTGCCGGGCGGCGACCCGCTCGACCTGCCCGAAGGCGCCCGTGGCGGCTGGGAGGGCGGGGCGGACGCGCTGGCGGCCCCGCAGGGCGGCGCCGGCGGCGCGGAAGGCGGCTGGGCCGCGGAGGCCGGCGGCGGCGCGGCGGCCGGCGCGGACGCGGGCAGCCGCGTGGAGGGCGGCGGCACGGGCGCCTGGGGCGGCGGCGGCGAGGGCGGCGGCGAGGCGGGCGGCGGCGAGGCGGGCGGCGGCGAGGTGGGCGGCGGCGAGGCGGGACCCTACGGAGGGTACACATGGGACCAGGCGCGGCCCCGCGCTGGCGGCGCAGCCCCCTGCCGCGCCAAAGCGGGCGGGGGAAGGCTGCATGCACCGCAGTGCGGCTTCGGGCGAGGCAGGTCACGGGGACGGCCTCCAAGCACGGCGGTCGTGCGTTGCAGCCGCCTGTTCACCTGGACGCGCGCGCGTCACGCACGCGCTGACGAGGCCTCGACACACCTGCTGTCCCTCGCCGCGCTCGGGGCGTGACAGGCGGCGTGACCGGCGGCCGGCGTGCAGATGCACGCCTGGGCGGCGTACTACGTGGAGATCGGCCAGTGCACGGAGGCCGAGGCGGGGGAGTGGGTCGCCGGCCTGGTCGCGCAGGCCGAGGCCGCCGGCGCGCCCGCGCCCGCAGCGCCCGCGCCCGACGGCCCTGACCCCGCCCAGGATGATGCGCACGCCGAGCCCGCCGGCGATCCGTCCGCGTTCGATGCGGCTGCTGAGCACGCGGACGCGCACGCGGCGCCGGGCGCGGCTGGCGCGGCCGGCAATGGCGCGGCCGGCGACGGCGCGCCCGCATGGCCGGCGGTCGGGCAGGCGCCCGAGCCGCCCGAGGACGGCGCCGACGCGGCCGCCGGCGCGGATGCGGCGGACGCGGCGGAGCATGCCGTTGCGGGCTTGGGCGGCGACACGGCGCCGGGCGACGGCGACGACGCGCCGCGCGCCGGCCAGAGCGCGGGCTCTGCTGTGGAGGGGCACGGCGCGGAGGAGCCCGCCCGCTGGCGCCCGGAGGCCGCGGGCGAGGACGGCGGCGAGCGGCAGGCCGCTGGTGAGGTTGGGGCGCCTGCATCGGGCAAGGGCGAGTCTCCGAGCGCAGCAGCGTCGGCCGCCGCCGACGCCAATGGCGGCCTGGAACACGACGGCGCAGCGCGGGACGCGCTGCCCGCCGAGGCGAGCGCGCCGGCCGCGGGCGCGGGTGCGCGCCGGTCCTTGCGTCGGGAAGCCGTGTGCGCCAATGCGCAAGGTGCTGCGTGCCCGATGCTTAGTGAGCGCGCCAAGCGTTCTGCCGTTGCGAACCTGCGCGTATGCGCGCCTGCCCGCTGTGTCGCACCCTGGCGGCCAGCGTAGGGCGGCGCTCGCCGCCCACGTCCCTCTGCATGCACCAAGCCAAATCGCCTGCCTCTTCCTCAGCTCAAAACCACCTGTGTGCCTGGCAGTGCGCCGGGCCCCTTTCAGACGCGCCAATGCTCAGGTCACCTGTCGGCGCAGCCCGGCCGTCCCAGCGCCCGCTGCCCCCCGCTGCGCGCAGACGGCGGCGGCGGCGGCGGCGCGAGCGGCTTGGAGCCCGCCGCCAGCGCCTCCTCGCTCGGCGACTGGGCGGCCGCCACCAAGCGTGCGCAGCCCAGCTTCGGCAAGCTCGCCGGTGCGCGCCGCCCCGCCCGCCCCGCCCGCGCGCACCGCCCCGCCTCGCGAGCGCGGCGCGGCAGCCGGGGCATCGACGCATCAGCCGGGCATTGACGCACAAGGCCTGCGCTGTGGCCCACACTGCATGTTTATGAGTGGCGCCTGCTCGCGGCTCCCCGCGCCCATGCTCGGCCGTGCGCGCCCTGAGCTGAGCGCGCGCGCGCGTGCGCAGGCCCGCTGCCCTGGGACGCGGTGTCGGAGCGCAGCGCGACCGAGGAGGACGCGGTCTCGCTCGCGTCCGCGGGCGACGCGGCCGCCGAGGGGGCCGCGGGCGAAGGCGACCCTGACGGCGCGGCGCGCGCCGGCAGCGGCGCGGGCGCGCGCGCGGACCCCGCGCGCGCAGCGCCGCGCCTGGCGGGCGTGGCCCTGGCGGAGGCGGCCGAGAGCGCGGGCGGCGCGCTCGCCGGCTGGGTCACCGGCCTCGTGCGCTCGGGTGCGCGCGGCAGGGCTGGGCGTCGTGTGCTGCGCGCGTGCCCTGCCGAAGCAGGGCTGTAGGGGCGTTCTGTAGGCCGGAGCGCAGCCGGTGCGTAGACCGCGCGAGCGGCTGCCGCAGAGCCTGGGATTTCGCCGGCTGTGGGGCCTGCTCGGAGACAACTGCGCTTGGCCGACACGTCCGCGCCGCCGGCACGCCGCATCACTGCGGCCGCCTGCGCCGCCTCTGCCCGACACGCTCCCCCGCGCGATGCTCTTGTGCGGCACCTCCGCCTCCCGCGGGCGCTGAGGCGGCGGGCGCGCGCGCAGACGCCGTGCAGTCGGCGGTCGGCGGCCTGGGTGCGCGCTTCCCGCGCGGCGATGCCGGCCGCGAGGGCGCCGCGCCGGCGCCGCCGGCCGGGCCGGAGCGCGGCGGCGACGCGGTGCAGGGGCCGCCGCCCGCGGCCAGCCCTGCGCGCGCGGCCGCCGGCGAGCCGCCATTGCCGGCCGGCGTCGCGTTCTGGGGCGAGAACGGCGGCGGCGCCGACGACTGGCTCGCCGGCGATGGCGCGCCGGCCGCGCCGCCGGCCGCTGCGCGCCCTGGCGCGCCCGCGCGCGAGGCCCTGCCCGCGCCGCGCCGCGCGTCGACAGACTTCGCCGGCGCGGCCGCCAGCCCGGCGTGGGCCGTCGGCGGCGCGCGCTCGCACTCCGTGCAGGCCTACTCCGCGGAGCCGTACGGCGCCAACGGCGGCCCGCCGCCCGCGCCGCCCGCGGCCGCCGGCTGGGCCGGCGGCGGCGGCGCCGGCGCCGCTGGCGGCGCGGCCGCCTACCGCTACCCGCCCTCGGCGCCCGCGTCGCCGGCGGGCGCGCTGGGCGGCGCGGCGCCGGCCGCCTTCCTGGCGCCCGCCTGGCGCGCCAGCGCGGCGTTCGAGCCGGACTTTGCGCCCGCGCGCGGCAGCGGCGAGGGCTGGGGCGAGCCGGGCGGCGACCTGGACGCGCTGGAGGCCGGCGGCGGCAGCCGCGCCGGCGGCTACGCCGCGCCGCCGCCGCCGCCGGTGCCGCTGCTGGACACGACGCGCCTGCGCGCCGACGGCGGCAGCCACGGGCCGCCCGGCGGCGCGTCGCCGCTCGCGGCCGGCGGCGCCTTCGCCGCCTTTCTGCCCAAAAGCGCGTCGCAGCCGCACGGCGCGCCGGGCCACGCGCCCGCGCCGCAGCCGCACGCCGGCAGCCCGGGCGCGCTGCGGCTGCCGCCCGTGTTTGGCGCGCCGCACGCGCACGCCGGGCCGGGCGAGGCGGCCACGCCGCGCGGCTACGCGGGCGCGGGCGCCGCGTCGCCGGGGCCGCGCGGCCGCGTCGGCGCCGCCTCGCTGCCGCTGCCGTTCGGCGGGCTGCAGGCCGGCGGCGTCGCGGACACGCCGCGCGCGGCG
>JAABUV010002364.1_pt1 | contig 25653 bp, 2 predicted proteins | sample 5559971 | NCBI WGS metagenome assembly JAABUV01 (sample SAMN10711881, study PRJNA513362) | rock metagenome | isolation source: Antarctica rocks | place: Antarctica: Victoria Land, Knobhead nord | collected 2015-12-19
ATAAATAAGGGTTTATATAATAAAATAATAGGATTATATTATTATAAAGTATATATACTAATTTTAGTACTAGATAAATAGAAAGTAGCTTTATAAGAGAAGATAGCTAGGATTATACTATTAACTCCTATAACCTAGGCGTAAAATAATATTAATACTATTATAAGTACCTAATCTTTATAACTATTAGGTAGAATAAACTATAATATTATATAAAATATAAAATATATCTATAAATATTCTCTAGTTCTCCGTCTATATACTTATAAAATAGGATTTAAGCGACTAATAATAGTAATATAAATATCTACTACTATCTAGTATAAGTATCTAGGACTTAGCGTAGGCTTAAAAATATAGTTAATATATTAATAATATATATAAATATTATAGGATAATAATTAAATTATAATAACTATTATATTAACGCGATTAATAATATTTATCTCTATATCTTATATACCTCTATTTCTAAGTTTTATAAAATAATATTATAGTAAGAGGAAATTATCTTCCTAATAGTAACGTGATATATATAAAAGAATAGTACTTTAAATTATATAAAAGGAACGCTAGCTCTACTATTAACTACTTATCCTACTATAATTAATCTAGGTATATAAGTTTAATTCTTATTTAGGTCCTAATTTCGCTATATAAGAGGATAATATTATATAATATACTTAGCTCTAGAGTAGTATATATATATCCTACGTATATACCTATATTAACGACGACTATATTCCTTAATAAAAAAAAGTTTAATTTATATATAAATATATTAAATTAAATACTTATAATATAGAGGCCTAGTTATATATTAATATAATATTAGGATAAGAGTTTCTCTTACTTATTTTTAATATTTTAAAGTCTTAATATCTACTTATATAGGTAATTAAGAGTTTAGAAGCGAAAATTTTAGAAGGGATATTAAATAGTAGATATTAATAGTAACTTATTATAAGAGTAATATTTAATTAATTTAAGAATTAAACCCCCTTAATATTATAAGAATACTATTATATCCTCCTTATAAAATTTTAAAAGTATAGATATTATAATTAGTAGGTACTAAAGTTAATCCTTCTAAAGAAGTTTAATATTTCTTTTTAGGAATAGAATAGTCTAAACTCCCTACTACTTAATAATATTAAATATTCCTCGCTTATAAACGTAGATATAAGCGTAATATTATATAAATACTATAATAGATTTAAGAGGAGAGGGAGAGAAGATACTACGTAGTATTATATTATATCTCTACTTATAACTCGCTAATATATTCTATATTATTACTACCTTATAACGGCGTTATAAGTAGAGGTAATATTAACGCTTCTACTAAGTGATTTTTCTTTCCTACTAGGTATTTTATAAGCCTTAACCTTATTATCTTCCTAAATTAATAGGTAGTTATAAAGGCGTAGCTACGCCTACCTTTATAGCTTAATTTTATAAAGTAATATCTTTACTATCTAGCTTATAATAGTAACTATAAATTATAAGATACTAGCTAGTAGGATTTAAATATTAAGGCTATAAGTATTTCTAAGCCTTAATAAGTAGTAGCTCTTCCTATTCTTTTATATTAATAACTGGCGTGCCCTTAGAGAAAGTCTCCCTTATATTAATAATAGGTATTTTACCCGTAAAAGAAGCTCGCTTAATAATTTTATTAAGGGCCGTCGCCTTTAGGGCTATATTCCTAGTAGGATTTCCGTAATAGGTAGGCGTCTTTCTACCTATCTTTAGAGTAGACTTTAGGGTAGGCCCTAGGGGGGGTAAGAGGTTCTTCTATATTAGTAAGGTATTATTAGGGAGGGAATTTAATATTTAAGTATTAACTCTATATATATATACTTTTAAGTTAGCTCTAAGCGTACTAATCTATAGCCTTATAATTACCTATTTAGGCTAGGTATAAAATAGGAATATAGTCTCTTAAAGTAATATAAGTTCTATATCTACTTAGGGCGGTTTTTTATTAGGGGAGTAGGTAACTTTTATATAAGTAGTTTTAATCCCGCGTAGAAGCTAACCTATTAAGGCTTAATACTTCAATTATCCTATATTATAAAGGCTAGCTTATCTAACTAAACTAAATATACCTAATATAGTTTATAATCTAATTATATACTAATATTTAATAAATACTTTTAATATTTATTAAACCCTATTATACTTAACCTTTATTCCCTAAGCGGATAGTTATAGATAGCGAGCTTAAAATAGGATATCTATCTAGATCTCTCTACTAATATAATGTATATTAGAGCTAAACCGTAATTAATTTACTATATAAACGGGGGTAATAGGACTATATATATACGATTATTATAGGGAAGGGTTTAAGAATAGTAGCGGATTTAATAGATATATCCTATACTATAAGGTTTTAGTTCGCGACTACCTACGGAAAATTCTATAAAGCTTACCCTTACCCCCTCCCTCCTCCTAATAATAGTAATTATTATAACTAGTTATAAAGAGTTAGGAGGATATTAAGGATATAGATATTAATATTATAATAGAAATTAATAAAGACCTACTTACTCTTATTTTAAGAGACGCTAACTTTAATATAAGGACTTTACTATAAAGCCAGCCTAATATTAATATTACTAGGAGCGGGGAGGAAGGGGAGTTAATATACCTATTTCTTAACCTTACGCGTTTAGGCTAGTAGTTAATATCCTTATATATTTAAGTCGAGATATCTATAAAGGCTATTAATTATTATATAAGTATAGGTTATAAGCTTATAGAAGTAGATAAAGATCTTATAAGGCTTAGCGAAGATTTAGATTATACTAATAAAAATAGAGGAGAGTATTACCTATTCTTAAGTATATATAATTATACGTTTATATAATAGTTATATAAGGAGAAAGTAATTAAAGGTAGTCTTAATAGGTTTTTTTTATAATACTTAACTTGAATATATATAACCTCTTAAGTTATAAGAATACTAATACTATAATAGAGTTATAAGATAAGATTATACTAGGTATTAATAGGGATAAATAGAATAAATAAACCTTTAAGATTATATCTAATATTAATAATATAGAAGTAAGAGAATATAATATTATCTATTAAGATATTATTAAGACCCTTAGATTCCTATTAAGCTATTACCTATTTAAGAAGGATATAGTATTTAAACTTATACGCTAGTTTAATAGTAATAAAAGGCGTATATATACTAAGATATATACTAGTAACTAATAGTAGAAGATATAAGAGAAGCTTCCTATTAGAGCTATTATAGTACTACTATTAATTTCCTTAGATAAAATAGTATTTACGTAGTATAAAGGCGATCTAGCCGTATAACTAGTCTACCTTATTATAAGAAATCTAAAGGTATAAGTACGCTAAGCTTAAAAGTAACTAGGTTTAGTACTCCTAATATTTCTACCTATTATACCTAATAACGGCGATTATATTAAATTTAATATATAATATAAGTCTATATTAATTATCTTTAAATATAAGTATATAAGTAGTATATCTAGTATAAGCCTATAATATTAATACCTTCTTAATAATTTAAGACGCCGCGGTTATAAGTCTTAAGATTTTATACGTAGATTAAATAATATAATACTACTATTTAATTATTATAGGCTTTATAATAGACTATAAAGAATAAGTATTAATTACTAGTATTAAGAAGAGCTAATAGTATATAATTTATATAATACTATTAAATTAATAATAGAACCTTAGTACTAATTAACCCCCTTAAACCTACTACTCTACCTATTCCTAAATCTAGCGCTAGAAGGCTAAGGATATATTAGAAAATAATAATATATAAGTATATCTAATATAAAACTTCGCCTAGTTATACGTAATAGTAGATATATATATAGAAATACTCGTCGACGTATTATACTAACTCTTAAAGGGCGCGGTTAACTATTTACTTAAATAGGTTAGTCTCGCTATTAAGGGTAGTATACCTAGTACTAGGAAAATAAAGGGGTTTAAAGGGATATAAAAGGAGGTACTAGGGAAGGTATAGTTAGATAAAAGATTCTATAATATTCCTTCCTTCTGCGACCTAAAGATTCTTAAGTATTATAGCGCCGTTATATAGTAGATAGGTAAGGATTAACGAGCTATTATATAATAACTTATACTAGTAATTACTCCGCTATTTATAAATTTATATAGTTTAGAAATTAAATATACCTAGGTTCTAGTAGACTTTATCCTAATAACTTAATACTAGTTATATAATAATAAAATACTAGGATATCTTAAAGATATATTATACCGATTTAATAAATTTAAGACCTATTTTAACTAATATAAGCTAGTTAATAAGGTGAACCTAGGTAGCTATTTTAATATACTAAAGCTCTACGTAATAATATATTACGCGGAGTAGATTTAGTAATTTAGTACTATAAATAACTATAATAGTAAATATAAAGAGGTAATATATTACTATCTAGTTAAGGCTTTCTTTAATTTAATTAATAAGTAAGAAAACCTTTAAGAATAACTTATACGCTACGCTACCCGTTACTTATAAATACTAATTATAAAGGATAACCTATTTTAATCTATAATAAGGCTATTTACTTTAAAAAGGGTAGACCTTATAACTAAGGTATTAATACTTAGTTATAAAGTTAAATTATCGCGTTTTTAATATAAACCTAATAAGTAGTAAATATAAATAGTTTTAGCTATTAAACTAGATAATAGGGTCTAGTATATACTATTTATAGTATAATAGTATTTATAAGTAGAGGGCCTTATTAAGATACTAGCCGTCTTCGTGCGCTAATACTAAGAAGAGATAAATAAGAGGACTATAATTAATAGAAATATAGATAGAAGGGAATATAATTTTAAGTAGGTAGATATATACTTTATCTACTTATATCTATTAATAAAATACTAGAAACTAGATAGGAAAGATCTAGAAAATATAGAGAATCTTATTATTAATAATATAATATATATGGTAAATTAGTAGAATTAGGAAAAGTAGAGACGCGATTATATCTTAATATAGGAATTAAGGCCTTAGGCTTATATAATATTACTTTATAACTAAAGGCCTACTAAGCTTTAACTTCTTATAATAGTATTAGATATAAGGCGTCTAACTACTAAAGGTTAACTATTAAAATATAATAGAGCCCTTATAAATTTCCTAAGAATTTATAAAGGGAGGGCTCTATATAAGATCTATAGAATAGTAGAAGTAGAATTATAGCTAATTAGTATAGCTACTAATTTAAGGATACTTAAAGCGCGTCGACTTATCCCCTTAATAGGAATCGTAAGGAGTATATATATTATATTAGCGTATATAAGAAAGGGTACGGGAAATAATAATATAGCTTATATTAATAATTATACTAACTAGGACTTATATAATATAATATATAACGAGAAATCTCTCTAATAGACTAAATAAGTAATAAAATAGAAGGCTATTCTCTTTAAGCTAATAAAAGACTGCGAATTATTTACTAGATAGATAAAACTATAATCTAAGTATTTTTCTTTTCTTAACTACTAGATATAAGAAGGCTTAATATATAATACTATAACTATAATATAATAATATCCTACCTTTTATTCTTCTTTATTAAAGATACGGAATATAGTATTCTATATTATAATACTAGAGTAGCCCTAGTTATAAAGTAATATAGTAGATACTTTAAATATTATAATAGGGAAGTAGTATAATAATACTTAAATAATAATATATTTAGTATTTATATTTATAGTCTACCTAGAGGTAAGGATAAAATATAAGTAATAGACTTTCCGTAGCGTATATATTACTATATATACTACGTAGGTTTACTAATAAATAATACTATAATATTAATATATATATAACGATTTATTAAGCCTATAAGAGTTAGCTACCTAGACTAGACTTAGTAGGAATAAACCCTAGGGATTTTAATAATATAGGATAGTCCGCTAAGATTATAAAGGATATACTAGAAATTAATAAAACCGCCTATACGCTTCTTCTTACCTAACTATAAAAGTAATTAAAATCTATAAGACTACTAGGTTAAAGATTAAATATAAAGAAGGTAAAAGACTACTTATAATCTAGGTTTATTAATATATATAAAGAGTTTACCTATATATTTAGTAGTATCCCTAAATAGTAGAAGGATTAATATCTCCTCTTCCTCGCCTAATAAAATAATTATAATTAGAGGAGACGGATAAGGGCTAAATAATATTATAAAGATAGTAGAGAAGATTATATAATATTAAGCGCTAAATTATCTAGGGATTTAGATAAGAGACTATAATTTATATACTTAGTTAGGGAACTTAATTAGTATATAGGTTCTATTCGCTATACTATATTATATATTAGTAATAATACGGATAAAAGTATAATATATATAACTTAGGATATTTAGAAGAGTAATATATATATAGAACTACTAGATATAAATAACCTTAACTTTAAAAAGTTTAAGGCCCTAATTAGGTCTAACCTAGGCTATAATAAGATAAAGGACGCTATTATTTACGCCTACCCTAGGTTATTAAGTATTATTATCGCTAATAAATAGGAATAGAGGGTAGCGCTAGTAGAAATATATACTTAAGGTACTAAGCGCTTTACTTTTAATATACGGGGTTTAGTAGCTACTAGATAATATATAGTATATATTAGAATAAGTCCTATACGTAGTATTAATAAGTAGTTTTAACTAACCGGAGTCTAGATAGTATCTACGACAAGGCGCCCTACGCCTAAATATAATAAAGATATTATAATTAAGAGTAATAGTAGGTATTACTAGTAATAGTATTCCTTATAGATAAGTAGTATAAGTTACTAGTACTAATATACTTAATATAGATTAAAGTAATATTAGTTAGTTTATTTAATCCTATCTAGTTTAATTAACTTAGCTTAGCCCCCTAACGCTATACTAAATAAGTTAATTTCCTAATAATTTAGGGGTTTTCCCCTTCCCCTAACTATAGTATTTTTAAATTTATTAATAATATAATCTACTACTTCTTCCTTCTATCTACTTATAAGAATATAATACCTATTCTCTATATAATATTAATATAGCGTATAAGAGGATAAGACTACTATCTTAAGACGCGTAGTACTTAGTTATTAATATAACCTAACTCTAGAATTATAAGATAGATAAAGGATATAATTATAGTAGGCGGAATAATAGGTAGTCTATTAAATTATTAATTTCTAATAATAATAATAATCGCAGGCGATTAAGTAATAAGGAGAATAAGTAACCTTAAGTTAGAGAGAAGTAAAAATGCGCTACGTCCTCTATTAATAATAGATATATATAAATAGGGGTACCTATCTTATACTACGCTATAATTATCCGCTAATATAATTTAAGGAGAAATTAACTATTAATAAGTCCTATTATAGGAAGTCTAGTAGGGGGAGTAAGTAGTATAATCCCTAATATCCTATTAAACCCTAATACTAATAAGTATTATTATAGTAGTAATAGAACGGGACTATATCTCTAGTAAGATAAGAAATATTATAGTAAAGTAGTCTCCCGTAAGATGTATACTATTATTATCCCTAATTATATAAAGTATCTAAAGGTAATAATTCTTTCTAGTATAATTAAGAGCCTAGGGAAGGGAAGAGAGATATAGCTAGAAGATAATCTTATATAACTAAGTAGTTAAATAAAAGTCGCGTAGGATAAGGTAATTAAAAGGTTAAAGCTTAAGATTAGAAGTAAGTTAAATAGGGTAGATAGTATACCTATTAAAGCTAAAGCCTAAAAGGTTAGTATAATATCTATAATTACCTTCTATTTTAATTAAACTAAGTATTAATTTATTAACTTATTTAGAGAATAGTATTTATACTCTTTAAACCTCGTGCGAGTTATAGTAATATTAGTATATAAATAGGATAGCTTATAAGAGGAGGTAACCGCGTAAGCTAAGGTATTATTAAACCTCCTAACTTTTATATATTATAATATAAGTTACCCCTCTATCTAATATTAGGTTTAATTAAATATTAGGTTCGTAATAGAAAGGGTAAATAGGCGAATCCTATCCTAATAAAAGTACTTATAAACACGGTATATAAACTAATAAAGACTAGTTTTATTAATAAGGAAAGTATAAGGAAGTTTTTTAACCCTCTACCTAATATCCTATTAATTTTTACTACGATAATAGTAGGATATTATATATCTAAATACGCGCGTAGCGATTACTATATTAAGAAATTTAAGGGTAAAAAGGCCTAGGGTATATAGCCGGCTATCTTACCGTTATATATAGATATATAATAGAGAGTTAATTATATACTATTATAAGGCGCTAGTAAATAATATAGCGTATATAGGATAACCTAGATAATAACCTTTATAAGAGCCATATCCGTAAGCTTTACTTAAAAGGGGTAGGGGATATACTTTATAATATTAGGGTTATAAACGGAAATAATAATAAGGCGAATAGGAGGGATATTAATAGTAGTTAAATAGATAACCTACCGCCCTTAGATAATTTAAATAATAATAAATATAATAGTCCTTTAAGTATTTAGGGTAGGTATTCCTAACTAACTAATATAAAGAGGGATATAATAGCTAACTTAAAACTATATAAGGTAATAATCCTAGTATTAATTAAATATTACTAAATAGCTCTTTAAAGTACGAGTATTAAACCTCGATACCGCTATCCTTATATACTAGTAAGGCTTGAGAGGAAACGGCTAATAGTATAATTCTACTTACTCTATCCGTCTATATATAGCTAACCTCTTAAATTAGATAGGATAATAACCTCCCTCCTCTCCTTTACTCTACCTTAGAACGCGGATATATATCGCTAAGTAAATTAAAGATAGATAGTAGGTAGTAACTTATAAGACGCTATATATTATATATAATAAAAGGAGAAGATCTACCTATAAATTAAGGCGCTTATAGGTCCTAGTTAATAGAGGATTTCCAGGGTATATTTAGGCTAATATAACTAGATTAGATATAGTATAAGATAGTAAGGGGTAGTAATATAATTATTATAAATAGTAATAAGGGTAAATATATAGGGTTTAAGAAGTAAGTTAGAAGAAAGTTACACGTGGAAATTTAACTAGAAAGTAGTAAGATCTAAAAAGAGAATCTATAATACGGGGAGGTTAAGTAGGTAGGAATAATTCTATTAGAAGGTAGTATAATAAATACGTATTAAGTACTATAAGCGTAATTTTATATATTATTATAATAGTACCGGTATTAATATAAGCGATAAATTAGGGTAGCGCGGATAGACTACTATAATTAGAATAGGTAGATAAATAGTAATTCCTAATAATAATAATACTTATAATAATAGTATAAATAGCGCTATTAAAGGAATATATAGGATAGGTAGATATAGCGATAATACCGCCTAATATAATTATAATAATAACGGCGCTAATTCTAAGAAAGGTATATTTATTAAATACTAAGTAGCTAGTATAAATATCGGTTATAATATTTAATAAATCTTTTCTATAAATATTATCTAAATTATAATATCTAGTTTATACACCCTAATAAATAATTAGAAAACTAAGTATACTTTTAGTATTATAGAGGTATAAATAGTAGCTTATAGTAATTAGAGGTATTATAACAAGCTTTAGAGCTAATATATAAGCGCATTAGTTATATACGTATAATACGCATATTTTTACATTTTACAGGTTTCCTAGTTTACTAATAAATTAGGGGTCCTATTAATAAGAATAGGCCTTAACTAGTTAGTATTATATATACTAGTAGCGCGGGGGATCTACCCGCTAATTAAGGAAGGGAATACGAGGATCCGCCGTAAGCTAAAAGGAAAAAGGGGAAGGAAGAAAAGGGTTATAAAGACTCTAGTAGAGGAGAAGTAATCCTAGGCGAGGGGAACTCTCTAAGTAGTAGTAGGGGGAGGGGATATTAGGATAGTAGCCTAGCTTACCCCTAAAGAAATTAGGAGGTAGGTAAAGGAGAAGTAGAAAGAGAGGTAGTAAGGATACTAGGAGGGTATCCTTAGCTATATTAAGATAGTAGTATAATAGGGTAAGAATTAAAAGATAAGAATTAATCTTTATATAAGGCTTTTTAAAGCTAAGAGCTTTATAGGTATCTAATTATATATAAAGAAGATAGGACTACGCGCCTTCTTATATAAAAGAAGGGTACTAGGGGTTAATAGTATTAACTATAAATATAGATAGAGGTATTAAGATACTAAATATATACTTATATTTTACCCTAATTATATAAAAGAGAGGAGGTAGATACTTTAAAAGCTAGGGTTAAATAACTTCTATTAGATAGTATTAACCTTAAAGGGGTTAAAGGTAGTAATTAAGTAGGTTATCTAATAAGGTATACTTAGCTAGTTTACGCTAGTAAGGGAATAACTTAGGGGGGCTATATAAGGGCGGATAAGCTCTAACTAGAAGGTAGAGGGGTAGGTAACCCTAGAGAAAGAAGAGATAAGATAGTATAAAGAGTATAGGATAAGGTAGTATATAATATCTAAAGTTCTAGAAGTATAATAATAAATAGGGTAGGAGATAAGGTTTTCTTCTATAAATTATAGTTTCCTCTAGCGAGCTAGATATAGACCGCCCTTATTAGCTCTAAGTAGCTAGATAGTAGAGTATAAAATATAAATATAAATATAAATATAAGGCCCTTATTAGAAAGGTAGTTATTATATTTACTTACCTATCTATATTAGGCTTTAGTAGATCTAATCCCTCTCTTATTTAAAACTTATAGAGAACCTTAGTAGGTGTTCTATTTATAGAAGTATATTTAGTAGAATTATTAAGAGTAGCTATTATCTATAGAAGAATAGATAGTTATAGAGAATTATATTTAGTAGTAGTAATATAGTACTAAAGGGCTATTTTAGTAGTTTAGTTAGATTATTCTAATTAACTATCTATCTAGGGGTACTAGGTAGCTAAGTAGAGTAAATCAACTTTTAGATAATAAAAGATACTTTATTATACTTATATAATAAATTCTAATTATAGTCTAAGATTATTACTTAAGGTTAATCCTAGTTAATATTAGCTAATCTATTAAGTAATCTTACTACTTAATCCTTCGCCGTCTAGGTTATCTTACCTAGAATAAGTGTAATTACTTTAGAAAATTTATATATAACTATTAAGATACTATCAAAGCCTTTTATAGTTAAGGGAAGTACTAGGATAAAGTTAATAGTAATAGTATAAAACGGCTAAGTAGGTATTAGGATAGGCTATAATAAATTATACGGCTAGTACTATAGTATCTAGTTATACTAGTATTAAGGGTAATAGTAGATGAATTTATAAAGCTTCTTAGATAAGTTATAGATATATAAACCTTCTATTAGCCTTTTATAAGTACGAGCGTAGCCTAGGTATCCTAATTTATTATATATAAGCCTAAATACTTCTACTTTTATAGTAGAGGGAATATATAGATATAGCCCCCGTTTATTATCTTTAAAATATAAAACCTACCTAATAAGCTTATATACTAGGGTTATAGTATTATTACTAAGGTCCTTATTTTACTTAACTATTTAAATAACCTTTACCTATTAAGGCTTATAATAGTTAGTAATAAGTTAATTATAAAAGGGTTTACTTATTTCTACTAAGCTAACTAGGAAGTATTTTATCCTATGTCCTAGTAAGGCTAGTATCCGTCTTAGTTATACCTTAGTAAAAACCCTTAAGACGGATACTATACTAGGATATAGGATAGATAAGGTATCTAATTCACCTTCTATATCTTACTATAGATAATATTTACGGCTAGCTAGTCTTAATAAGGTATTAGGTACTATATTTACTTTACCTAGTTTATAATAAATATCTAAGCGGAATTATTAGAGATATTCTAAAGCTTTAATAAGCTAGAGATTAAGTTTCTTAGTTAATATTATATTTAAACTTATTTACCTTATTATTAAAACTATAACTAAGTAATTTATATAGATAATTATAGTAGGCTTTTTAATAGCCTTAATAATATAATAGACCTTCTTAATAACTTATACTAACCCTATAATTTTAAGCTTAGTATTATATATCACGTAGCTAGATAGCTCGGATAGTAGCTCGGAGACCGGAAGCCTTCCGCAGGCAGGTTTTATACCTGCGAGAAGCTTCCCTTCTCTATCAATTAATTATACATATATAAAATTAGAATAGGTCTATTAGCTACCTTAATAATAGTAGTAATACCTTTATTTTACGCTTAGGTAACTAATATCTCTTTAGATACTATATAATCGTCTAATATAGACTAACGCTATCCTTATAATACTAAATCTAATCTCCTCTAAGACCTACTAAAGACTTCCGCTATACTTATTAGGTCTATAGCTATAATAGTACCCTAATCTATTATCTAATAAGGCCTTTAATAGCCTACTAAGCTATTATAGCACGATAATATCTACTAAAGGCTTTAGTAACTAGGACCTCTAAGTCCGCTAAGTCCTTAGTCGGAGAAATTATTAGGGATTCTTACTAAGGCTCACCTAATTTACCGCTCTTTCCCTACCTTCTCGATATTCTATTATTATAGCTCCCTAAATTACCTGCGAGATTATTATCCTTACCTTTTAATTAGACGAATTTATATAGACGGGGTACGCTTTCACGTTAGTTATTAATAACGTAGCTTACTATATTATCTCCTTAATTATAAAGGATACCTTTAAGCCTACTAGACTAACTCTAGAAGCCTCTACTAGGTAAGGAGGTACTCGTTCTAGATCTATATCTTTAGAAGTCGGTCCCCTTAGAAACTCTAAGCCTTCTTAGCCTTAAGACTAGGTAATTAATAAGCCCGTATTATAAAAGGCTATATCTAGGTTTAATAAGGGAATAGAAGCCTCTTATAAGCTACTTAATAATCTACCCTTACTAGGTATATTACCGTAATAGACTAATACTATATTATCCTATAATAGTACTACTACTACTAGGTAGATATCTACCAAAGAGGCTATTTACAAAAGACCTATCGGCCTAGAACCTAACCCTTCCGGTAGTATAGTAAATGTAACTATTAACGCTGCTATGCAAGCAGCTATTAACGCTGGGATAGTATAGTATATACGTGAAAACCCACCTTAACAAGGACCTTCTAGACTACCCGGACCGCTAGGCCTATATAGCTAGGCAGGCTAGGCAGGCTAGCCGGGCTAGCTAGGACAGGCTAGTACTAATACCGAAGTTAGGGAAAATCGAGGACCTTGATAGAATCTAGGAGACCTCGGCTATTTTAACCCTATATATAATAGCAAGTCTCTTACTACCGGCTCTACTATTAAATACGCTAGAAAGGAAATATACTTCCGCGATATTTATCTCTTCTTAAACCGTACTAAGTAAATATACCTATTAGAGGATCCGGTAACCGTACGTAATAATCTCTAGTTAAGTCTCCGTAGCTAGGCCTTAGAGTAGTAGACTAGATAATTATCTAATAATAATTAACGCCTCGTAGTATTTAGCGATAGTATTAATAAATAGGCTAGATTACTAATAAGAAAGTTTAGCTAGCTAACTAATATTATAATTAATATTATAATATATAAGAAATATACTATAAAAGATACTACTAACTATTATAAGCCTATAGAATTCGGTATAAAAATATTACGTTATACTAAGGATATAGGCTTAAAAGAAGTAAGGGTCTAATTAGATATCATCTATAATACTATTAATTAGGAGCTTCGCTGTAATATTCGCCGACTAAATAATAAAATAACTATTAACGACTTTATAAACGACCTTAATAATACTAAGTATAGATAGTAGGCTTATACTAGTAGGTATCGGACTACTAATACTTAGAATATTAGGTAATCTTAACGTCCTACCTATGAAAATAGGTAGGGATAGTATAGTTAGTACGGTTTTCCTAATAGGGCAGGCTATTAGCTATATCGGCCTAGTAACTAGCTATATAGAAATACTTATAGTAACTCCTATAGTAATACTCGCCCTCCTTTTTTAAATTATTAGAATAATAATCAGGCTTACTAATCGTAATAGTAGTTTCAGCTAAACGCCCCTTAAGTCTTACTACCTAGCTAAAGACTTTAAATTACAGCAGGCCTTCTAAACGGGTTAGATTCTAAATAGCAGCCTAACCTATAATAATAAGCTCGCCCTTAGGGTAATCGTTAACCTAGTACTCGCCCGTAGGATAATTAGTAACTACGATTCTCTTAATAAGCCTACTAAGTATCTATAAAAGACGTAGTAGAAGACTTTATACCTAATAATAACCTATCGTAATAGTAATATTATTAGTTTAGTTCCCCGCCTTATAACCCCGAGTATCCTCTAGAAGGCCTTAGTTAGTAATTCTATGCGAATAAGAATCCCTTATTAGGTAATAAGGTCCTTGATAAGTAGGACCTTATAATGCCTAATATAAACTTTATATAGACTAATTCTACTAATTACGCCTATTCTATCTGCGGGGAAGGCCTTCCCTCTAGAAATAAGCTATTTCTTTACCTACGATAGTAGTACTAGAAACTAAAGAAGCCCTTGTAGAAGCCTTCTATAGAGGCCCCTATAGATCCTCCTATAGTATATACGATAATAGGGGACGTCCTATTAATAATTAAATCGACTATTACTCCTAATCCTACTAAGCCGCTAGGTTATAGGTTCTACGGATGGAAATATACTACTATTCGCGTGTCTTAGGGCTATTTAGATAGCGATAATAAGTTAGATATATATCTAGATACTAGCTACTTAGTCTCGCTAATAGATTATACCTATTTAAAACGAGTGCTTCCTAATATAGAAATTAGGAAAATATCCTTACTAATACTAGTACGGGGAGTAGGTAATAAAGTAGTAAAGACTGATAAGTATATTATAGTAAAAATGTATATTAGAGGCTCTATTACGGAGAACCCTATAATAGTAGCTATTATTATAAAGATCTACCTTATTAATAACTTAAAGGCTAACCTATTAGTAGGTAATAATAGCCTTAAGCCTTAAGGGATAGTTCTCGACTTTAGAGAGGAAAGGGTAACTCTTAGTTCTTGTTAGAACCTTATAACTAAAATTAATATTTATTCTCACGTATCTCCTAATACTAACTAAACTATTAAAACTAAATTAGCCTTTATTATACCCCTATATACTATTATACGGGTACTAGTAGTATATAATAGGGAGGTCCCACCTAATAGGAACTACCTATTTAAGCTGAACTATACTTAAGACTTCGGCCTTAAAGGGGGTATATTCGCGTATATTATAAACTCTTTAATAATATTTATCTAAGTATATAATACTATATTAACGGCGGTATATCTACTACGTAAGGCTCGTCTTAGTTTAATTATTAAGTATAATTAGGACGGAGTATACCTTATTACCCTAGCTTATACCCTACTAGCTATTAGTAATATAAAGTCCTAGAAGTCTAATCTTATAAAAGGCTTTATAGCCGTAGTAGCAGCTTACTCTACTATTACGAAGCCTTCCGTATAGCCTGTAATAGCAGTCCCTAAGCCTATTATAATAAGGGCCTTATTAATAACTATTAGCCCTACCCTAGAGTATATTATACCTAATAGAATTATAGTATATAGTACTCTAGACGTAGCATCTTAATTTGCTGCGGTAGTAAATAAATTTCCTGATATCTAGATAGACCGTAGACTTATAGTAGATATTCTAGAGGAAGAATAGATACTAATTCTATTAAAGCCTAATATAATAGCTAAGCCGTCTCAGGTATATCTAGTTAGTTAGAAAGATAGGGATCTAATTAATTAAACCTTTAATAAATTATATAACTAGGGAAAAATAATATGGTTAGACTAGCTTACTCTATTTAGCTACCCTATTTTTATCGTTTAGCGTAATACTATAAACGGGCGTAAAGGCCGGGTAGTTATTAATATTAGGGAGCTAAATAAAATCACCTAGTTAGATAGTTATCCTTTACCTTTATAGTCTAAACTTACCTTAGCCGTTATAGGGTATCTATATATCTCTACTATAGACGGTATAAGGTAGTTTTACTAATTTAATATTTAGAAAAGGGACTATTATAAGCTAACTATTATCTTATATCGCGGTTAGGAATAGTACTATATCGCGCTTATAGGGTATAAAGGATTACTACCTTATATCTAATAGTAGATAGATAAGCTTCTTTAACTATTTAAGTACTTTATAAAAGTATACGTGGATAATATAACTACCTTTTTAAAAACCTTACTAGAGTACCTATCCTACTTATACTAGCTATTTAGTCTCTACTAGAAACGTCGTATAAGTCTTAACCTAACTAAGACCTTCTTAGGCTACCCTTCTATTACCCTCCTAGGTTAGAGAGTTAACTCCCTAGGGCTATTAACCTTAGTATAAAAACTCGTAGCTATTAGCTTACTAATCTTCCTAATCTCCCTACGAGACCTAGAAATCTTTCTTAGCCTTACCGGCTAGTTATATTTATTAATACTAAGGTATACGTAATATATAAATCCGCTTTAGAGGCGTAAGACTAACCTTACCGGAATACTATTAAAGGGTTCTAAAGGTAGTACCCGGAAGACTTAATTAGTACGGATAATATATAAGCCTACCGTAGAAGAGTAGTAGGCTTTTAATAATTTAAAGGCGGCCTTTTATAGTCCTACCTTCCTAATTTATTTTAATTATAATAGAATCCTCTTTATTAATCTTAACGCCTCTAAAAGGTAGGGCTTTATAGTAATAATATATTATATAGAAGGAGATATTATAAAAGGCTTCCCTAGGATAGCCCTCTAACTAATTATATTTCTAAGTAAAATGCTAAATTAGGCTAAATAAAACTATTAGCCTACTAAATTAGAGGTCGCCGGAATTATCTAGGTAGTTAAAAGAATAAGGCATCTTATTAAGTTATATAAAAAAGCCTCTAATAATTATATATACTAACTACTCTACTACAGTTCCTATTTCTTACTAGACTAGTTTAACTTCCTTATTAATAGATAAACTAAACCTATAACTTATCCGCGCCTCTTCCTATCTATTATAGTTTAATATCCTAATTAAATATAAGTCTAGGAAATTTAATATCGTTTTAGACGCCCTATCGCGGCTAAAGGCGACGGATTTATTATTAACTAACGCCGTAGGCACCCTTAACGCCCTATATACTAAAGCCTTCTATAAGGCCTACCTCGGATAGATAGGTAATAAACCTACTCCTATATATTATATTACCCTTATAGAGATATCCTAGGATTTTAAGTAATGTATTTCCTAAGCCTATTATAATAATAGCTAATAGTCCCAGCTATTATAAATGCTTATAGTAGTAAATAAGAACCTTATTATAGATGATAATAGCCGTCGCCTTAGTCTACGCTTTAAGCTCCGCGATGACCTAATATACTATATAAACTTTAATGACGGCCGAGAACAGCTATATATCCCTAACTCCTTAGAGAAAGAAGTATTTTACCTAGCCTATAATCTATAGTATTACGGGGGATATTACCGGACCTATAAGAGAATCGTAGCCTTACTCTATATCCGTTATTTACTATAGTACCTCCGTACTTATATAGAGTATTATCTAGAATATTAGTTAAATTAAATAAAATAGGATAGACCTTATAGAAGTATAGTACTAATTAACCGGCCTACTATTCCCTTTTATATAATAGTTATAAACTTTATCGTAGCCCTACTAGTAACGCAGCCTATAAAAGGCTTTAATAATCTCCTAATAATTACGGATAAGTTTTCTAAGCGAGTACTTCTCCTTCTTAGATAAACTATCTAGTTAGCGGCTTAATAGGCCGATATAGTATTAGCTACGCTAACTACCTATAGATAGGGGATCCCTTACGGAATTATTAGCGATAGAGACGTTAAGTTTATATCTTCTTTCTAGAGATTAATCTTTAAGAAGCTTAGCTATAAACTACTAATATTAACGGCCTATTATACTTAGATAGACGGTCTTTTACAAAGGATAAATTAGATAGTTAAAATAGCCCTACGTTATTATATTACGTGAAATATTAACGCTATTAAGTAGACGCTAGTTCTCCTATACCTTTAAGGGTATCTTAATAATTCTAAAAGCTGATCTACTAGCGTATCCCCTAATAAAATTATATATGGCTTTAATATCCGTAATACCCTTATAATACTATCGTAGTAGGAGGTTCCTATTAAAGACTTTACCCGCTTATAGTAACTTAAACGGGATTAAGCTAAGGAGTCTATTACGTTTACTAATATCTTCGCTAAAATCTACTATAATAGTAAGTATAAAGTTATAATAATATCTCCCGGTAACGAAGCCTATCTTAGGCTAGGTAATAGGTATGAAATTCCTAGTATTACTAACTTAAAAATCTATTAATAATAAGTTAGCCCGTTTAGAATTATTAAGAAGGTAGGTAAATTAGCCTATTAGCTCTAACTTAGCCTAATTATATATATTTATCTAGTTATATTAGTAGCTTAACTTAAGCTATTACTAAAGACTTCTAACCCTTTTATAAGGGTTAAGAATTATTAGCCTCCCCTAGTATTTAAAATAGATAGCCCCGCTAATAAGTCGGATAATTATAAGATAGAATTAATTATTAGTATAAGGACCTCTAGTAAGAAGACTTAGTATCTAGTAAAATAGAGGGGTTATAGCTATAAGTATAATGCTTAGTATAATACTAATAAGCTTTATAATACGGAGGACCTTATTAGGGAATATAATAGTCGTTCTTACGGGCGACTACGTCGTAAATAAGGTCCTTGTTAAGGGTTATAAGGGGTTATAATGTAGTATTATAATCGTTAGAGGGCTATAAGGGGTTATAATATAGTAACGGGGTCGTCGCTTATCTTCTTTTATAGTAGCATTATTATGTATCACGTAGCTAGATAGCTCGGATAGTAGCTCGGAGACTAGAAGCCTTCCGCAGGCAGGTTTTATGCCTGCGAGAAGCTTCCCTTCTCTATTAATTAATTACACATATATAAAATTAGAATAGGTCTATTAGCTACCTTAATACTTAGTAGGCTAATATCTCATCTTAATATTAGTAAGTAAATAACTAAGAAATAAAATAGGTTACTATAATTTTTACTTAGGGAACTTAGATAGTATTAACCCTACTATTATAATAGTAGAAGAAGGGCCTTATTTATAAGCGTCCTTAATAATATAGTAGATAATAGCTTTAAACTTAAATTTCTTACTTATATCTTAGTTAATAAATAGTTAACGCTACTTATTAAAGTAGTAAAGGATACTTAGGGAGGTAAAAAGCTTTTATAGATAGTAAAAGGTATTTAATTCCTTAAGAGTAGAGACTAGGACCTTTAGTCTACTAGCTATCTTCTTATATATATTACCTCTAATATTAATTAACTTTATAAGTAAAGTCTTACGCCGTAGTAAAGGCTTTATAATAATAGTATAGAATACTATATACTACCTATTATAACCTATTATACTAAGATATTTCTCTATTTAACCTAGGGTATCTAGGAATATTAGTATAGTAATAGCTATAAGTTTCTTAGCTACTATTAATAGATTAAGCGTATTAACCCTTTATCTAAGTAAATAGATAGATAAGTATCTAAGGAATAACTTTTTAGGAGATAGGTATATATTATATTTATCTAGTTTATTAAAGACTTTATATAAGTACCTAAGATATTTATCTAATAAGGTAGAGAAAATTACTATATTATCTATATATACCTAGTAAAAGTAATAAAACTCCCGTAGTATAGTATTAATTATATATTAGATATATACTAGAGAGTTCCTAAAACTTATAATAGGGATATTAAATATCTCCTAGCCTTTATAAGAGGCTATTATAAGATAATACTTATAATCCTACTTTACCTACTATTAGTAGAAGAAGCTTACCGTATTAACTATTAAAATATATAGAGTATTTTATAATAAGGTAAGTATCTCTAATTAGAGAGGAATAGGGTAGGTATTAGGTATTATAATTTTATTTAACGCTCTAATATTAATAATAACTCAGCCCTTTAAGCCGTTAGGAGTATTTTTCTAGATAATAAAGTAGGGGAATAAGAATAGAATAGACGTATTTATCTATTCTAACCTTCTCTAAGAATAAAGTTTATTAAATTCTATATTAATTACTTCCTTATCCCTCTAACTAAGAGGGTATATACGTACTTAACCTAGTTTATATAAATCTTCCTAATTATTAAGTAAGGGAATTTCTATATATTAAGACTTAGAAACGCCAATAATATTACTAGTATCTTTCTAAAGATTAAGAAATTTATTAACTATAATAGTAATTAAAGTAGCTACTTAAGGTATAGTACTATAGATTATAACTCTAGTAGGATAATATACTTTAACTAGGGGTAAGGTATTAAGGGCCTTATTTACCTAAGGAGTACTTATTATAGCTATAAAGGCTACTATAATAGTAAGTAGACCGCGTATACTAAACCTTACCTAGCTAGTTATCTTAATAGGAGGTTTACTTATAAGAGCTTTATTATTAGGGTTAATAGGAAAATAACCCGCTAATTTATACTCTACTACCTTACTAAGACCCTAGTTACGCGTAAGTATAATAGGGCTATTAGTATTATTACGGATGAATATATAAGATATTACTATATTAATAATATAGGTATATAATAAAAGATTATTTAAAGTATTAGATTTAAAAATAAAATCCTAGTCTTAAAGTAATTTTAATAACTATTATTAAGAACTAGAAATTAGTATTATAAAATTATTATAAGGTAGAATAGTTATTCGTTTTTTAGTAAATATTAAGGTAGTAATATAGGGACCCCGACTAATAATTATAATAGGTATCCGTATATTTTAATAGGACCTAATCTTTATTAAGTTATTACTAAAATTAATAACTATTTACTTAGGCTTTAAGATATTTATAGTAATAAGTACCTTTACTAATAGATTATTTATAATATAGAACTTATATTCTATTAAAGTAACTATTTTATTAGGGCTTTTAAAGAATATAGGGATTTTAGTAAATTTACTAGTATTATTTTTTTTTTCGCTAATACCCCTTATTATTATAAGTATAAGTATCTTTTCTATTAAGGCCTATAAAAACCTAGTAAGTAAGAAGCCTTAATTAATTAGACTTACTTAAGTACTAGTATTAGTATAAATATAATATTTAACGCCGCTAGAGGAGAAGGTAATAGGTACTATAATATAATAATACCCCTAAAAGTTATATCCTTTACTAGTAATATTATTAGAATTAGAGTGAATAATAGAGGATTTAACTAATAGTTTACTTAATTTACTTAAGGAGGTAGATATTATAGAAGGCTTTAGCTTTAATAAGATATAGCTAGAATAGATATATCTATATAAGATATTATTTAATTTAAATATAGAGGTATATAAACGGTATATTAGTTTAGGTAATTTTAGATTTATAAAGTAGTTCTCTACTATATTATTAATACCTAATTTATTAATAGTAGTAGAGCTTAAAGGCTTTAGTAGAGCCTAGTCTTAATCTACTTAAGACTAATTAATACCTTAATAGTAGCCTTCTTTATACGCGTTATATTATTCCTACTTATTAAGGACCTTATTATTATCGCCTTCCTTATTCCTTAGTAGTTACTTAATATACCTAGTTATTATATAGACGCGAGGTATTTACTTAGAAAGACTTATTTTAAAAAGGTAGCTTATAGTAGGGATTTTTATTATTAATATTATTCTACTATATCCTAGCTATTACATTTACATTTCTACTAGTAACTTATAACTATTAGCGACCTCTAGGTAAAATCCTTACTTAGATATTTTATAATTACTATTAATTATTATTACTATAGTTCTATAAGTTATAAAATAGATTACTAAATAGCCTATTTCTATAAAGATTTAATAGGTTATTATAAGGTCTAAGAATATTACTATATTAGCTATTCCGCTAATATAGATTTAAATTAAAAGGAGGATAATTAAAATTAGAATTCTACTAACCTTATCTACTACCTTATAGCTATTACTTATTTACTTATAATAAGGACCTTATTACGTCTATAGAAGGCTTCTTATATATATTAAACTAGATATCTTTCTTATAATAAAGCTTTATAAGAAGGCTACTAATAGTAGACTTCTTAGTTAGATAATATAAAGTCTATTATAATTCTCTATCTATATATTTATATACTAACCTAACCTATATCTCTTTTATAAAAGTAAAGCTAGTATTTTTACTATTAAGAATAATAGTATTAATATAATTAGCTAGATTATAATAATTCCTTATATCTTTAATTATATATTAGACTAATTTAAGTAAAGCTAGTAACTTACCTAAGGAGTTATAGAATCTTACTTTAAGACTCTTATACTATTAATTAATACCGTTAGGATTACTATATAAGCTAGAGCAGCTAAGTTTATTAAGCTAGTTAGTATACTACTTATTAGTAGTACTAAGTAAATAGGAATCTATATTCTATCTTAAGATAGTAGGATCTATATTAACTACCTTAACTTAGAGATAGTTAGTAAAACTAAAGATATTATAATAGATATTATAATTATCTTTTACTTTAATAGGTATTACTTATAAGTCGGGATTAAAGTATCCTATATCCTAGGGCTTAAAGGTAGAGGTAGAGGTAGATAAATAAGGTCCTTATTAAGGACCTATTATAGTAGGTTATAGATTACCTAGTTATATCTAATTAAATATATATATAGCCTAGGTAATAATACTAGCTATTTTAGTTTACTAGACCTCTAAGAAGGTAGTAGTAGCTATACTTAGTATTAGCGTTAATATCTTAGATAGTAGTAGTATAAGTTTAAAGCTTATTAGGATAATATTTACCCTCTTAAACTTAATATACTAGACTTAAATATTAATATTAAATCTATATTTATTAACTACCTACTTAGGTAGGAAGCGTATTATAGTAGTAGGTAATAATACTTACCTAGTATATTATAAGGTAGCTAATATAGTAGATAATTCTAGGGTATTATTATCCTTAGAGTTAGGAGGTAAGTCTTCTAGCTATAGGTAATATATAGTAAAGAACTTAAGTACTCTCTAAGACTTTACTATAAGCTTATTAATAATAGGGCTACTACTCTTAAGAAATAAATTAATCTTATATAACTAATAGATTACTTAATTAAGGAGTACTAGATTAGGAGCTAGCTTTACTACTATTAAGGTAGAAATATAAGTAGGAGATATTACCTTTTACTTTAGAAAAGAAGTAGTAAAGGTAATAGTAAGGGACTATAAAGGTAAGGAATAAGTAAATATACCTAGATATAGTATTTCTAGTAACGAGGGCCTTAATACCTCGCTATTTACTTTAATAGCTAATAGACTAGTAGCCGTTTATCTAATAGCGGGGATAAGAAGGTAGGGAGTAGAAGGCTATTAAGGACTAGTACTATAAGGCTAGTACTACTAGAGCTAGTAGTTCTTATTAATATAGTTATAGTACTTAGTAATATTAGAATAAGGTCTATAATATTACTACTATATATTATAACTAATTTATAATATAGAAAGAAGATACCTTCTTTATATATAGGAAATCTACCTAAGTATATAAGATATAGAAGCCTTTTATAAGGAAGGTGTACTAGGTAATTAGTACTATTAATAATAGTAATAATAAGTAAGTACTTATAATAGTAATACTAGAACTATAATAATAACTTATATTTATTATCTAACTAATATTATTTAAGTAATAGATCTTTTAAGTCTATTTAATATAATAGGCTATTAATATAATAATTACTAGTAAAGAACTTAGTAGTAAGCCTATTAATATAGTTAAAGGCCTCGCGGTATCTAGTAAGTACTATATTAGTACTATAGACTTATACTAGATATAGCTACTATAAATGGTTTGAATCTATTAGAGGCTCGCCGCCGTCGCGTTACGTTAAGCCTTCGGCGTTAGCTAGGGGTCTTTTCGCGACGTGGTAATAACAAGGGAATCATCCGATACGTATTCACCTAACCTGATACCCTTAGGCTCGACTCTATTCTAAGACTATTAGACCGCCCGGCGCGGCGGAGTAGTAAGGACGGGAAAAGACGCGATAGCGTACCTTATTCGTACTAAGGCCTGAAGCCGCTACTAGGGATAAAGGTAGCGGTAGATATAGTACCGCCTATACTATTATAGAAGAGCTTAGTTAGTAAGAGTTAGGAATAGATATGCGGCTAGGGCCCTAGGGTATATAGAAACATCTACTCTTATAAGACACGGTCGGCCTAAACTAGCTACGACTAGTTATTAAGGGAGACCTCTATAAGTAACGTGAAATAGGCTTTCTATAGAAGGCTTATAAGGCGTAGTATATAATAGTAGCGACCGTAGTTAAATATAGCCTAAAGTATATATATATAGCCCTAGGGACCTTAACCCTTTAATAGGCTCTAACCCCTAGTAGATAGTCGCCTCTAGCGGCCGGTTAGTTATAAGTTTATAGGAAGCTTATAAAGGGATACTATCTATATAGCCTAAGAAGATAGATACACGTATTAGGGAGAGAGAGATACCGGGGCTATATTATTAAAACGGGTTAATAGGAGACGAATTATTAAGACGCCTCCTCTACCTCTTAGGGGTTTAAGTCCCTTCACGTAGTTATTAGCTGAGAGCGGCTAGGAGGACGGATACGGGTACCCTCCTATCTCCTTATACGGGCACCCCCTAGTAGGGGATAGACTAGAAAGAGATACCGGGGCTATATCGTTAAAACGGGTTAATAGGAGACGAATTATTAAGACGCGTCCTCTACCTTTTAGGGGTTTAAGTCCCCTCACGTAGTTATTAGCTGAGAGCGGCTAGGAGGACGAATACGGGTACCCTCCTATCTCCTTATACGGGTACCCCCTAGCAGGGAAAGGGCTAGGACTAGGTCTAAGGCCTAAGACGCGTTAGGTCGCGCCTAATATCTATAAGGGAAATCGCTTATAAAAACTACCCGACTAGTAGCTACTACGCGTCGTCGATATAGGCTGAAGCTAGTCTTAACTAGTAGATACGCTAGACTACTAGCTATTAGATAGGGTACCCTTAGGGTACGTAGACTACTAGATATAGGGAACTTGTTAATACCGACTCTTATACCTCCTAGGGGTTCAAGTCCCCCCCGCGTAGTTACCGGCTAGGAGCGGAATAAAAAGTAGGTTTCGATATAGGTACGCTAGAAACCTAGTATAACGTACCTTAGTTAGTAGGGTGGAAATACTATATTATACTACCTGGTTAGGGGCTTAATACTAGTAGTCCCTACGAGACACGGACGGCCTAAATAAGGGAGACCTCTAATAGTAACGCGAAGTAGGGGTCCTAACCCTATAAGGCGTGGTATTTAATAGCGGCTACTACGGAGACCGTCTATTTAGCTTAAGAGGATAGTATACGCGTGTCGGTACGTGGAGCTAAGGGAATAATCTACCTAAATAGGGCCTGCGGCGGAGTAGAGAGTAAGCTAAAGCGGTAATAATACCTAGATCCGCTTAGGAGATATACTTAAGGAGTAAATAAGGATT
>JAABUV010002365.1_pt1 | contig 25650 bp, 23 predicted proteins | sample 5559971 | NCBI WGS metagenome assembly JAABUV01 (sample SAMN10711881, study PRJNA513362) | rock metagenome | isolation source: Antarctica rocks | place: Antarctica: Victoria Land, Knobhead nord | collected 2015-12-19
AGGATCGTCTGGGAGGGTTCCGTCACCAGCGCCAGCGGTGCGCCGAGGCTGTCGTCGTTTCCAGGAGCGGGCACGCCAACGGAGTTAGGCCCCTGTACGCAGTTGTAGCTGTAGTCGGTGCCCTTGAACGTGTCAGGGTTGGCAGCAGCGGTCATGATGCCGCCGGGGCCAGGGCCATCAATATTCTCGTGGGTTGTGCGATCAGGACAGGTGTAAATCCCATAAGCCTTGGTGAACGGATATATCAGCTCCGTCCACTTCACCCGGCCGGCAGGACTGTTCTTGTAGGAGCCGGGGTACATCTCGTCGGCGTCCTGGGTGTACTGCACCATTGCCAAGCCGATCTGCTTGAGATTAGATTGGCAGCTCGCGCGGCGGGCGTTCTCGCGGACCTTCTGGAACACGGGGAACAGGATCGCCGCCAGGATCGCGATGATGGCGATGACGACGAGCAGTTCGATCAGCGTGAAGCCTGAGCGGCTTCGGCGGGCAGATAACATGACATACTCCTTCGTGACGATGAGGGCGGCGGGCGGGACGCCCGTTGCACCCACTATCATACAACAACCGAACCGCGCCGTTTTGTCAAGCCGCTTCCTATTTGGTTTTCGACCGAGCCAAAACAAAGCGGCCCCCCGCGCTTGTACACGGGGGGCCGATCTCTGGAGGTGAGGCACCAGCGTTAAACCCCGCATTGTTGGGGGTAAACGCCGCCCGCGAATCTCCCGATATAGAGAACGTCCGACACGCCAATCGCTGCTCGACAAAGGCAAACCCGTGGAAACGCGGGGACGCAAAACAAGGGGCCTATCCCGATCCCATACCTCCAAGGCGAACATCCTTGGGGGCCGGGGGGCCGGCACGGCAGCCCTGTTCCCGAAAGTGCGACAGCATCCACATACCGTCAACGCGCCCGACCCCGTTTCTAGACCGGGGCCAGGCGTTTTGCCGTCACGGCCCATCTTCAGGACGCGCCCGTCCCTGAAGCGGCGGGCCGCTCGTGCCAATAATAACGGCATGAGGCTCAGGAGATGAAAGTAGTCCGCCACGCGCGCCATGCCGACAAGGTCATGCGGGTCGAGGGGACGCTGGCCGTGGCCGGGGTCGCGGGCGGCGTGCTGCTCTGGACGCAGGCCGCCCCCCTGGGCGGCTACGGGTTCGCCGCGGCGGCGTTCCTGGCCCTGACCGGCATCCAGTCCGGCGTCCGCGCCCTGCGGGCGTTCAACCGCTACGCGCGCGGGACGGAGGGCGAGGACGCCGTGCTGCACACGCTGCGGTGTCTGGGGGATGCCTACGGGGTCGTGACCAGTTTCGTGGTCCCCGGTACGCGGCAGGGCGACACGGACCTCTTGGTCCTGGGACCGGCGGGGATTTTGGTGGTCGAAGTCAAGTCGTACACCGGCCACTGCGCCTGCCACGGGGATGCCTGGTTCGCGGTCCACGCGGACGGGGCGCGGCAGCCGCTGCGGGGGAGCGTGTCGCGCCAGGTGAAGCGGGGCCGCAAGGCGCTCGCGCACTTCCTGGTCGATTGTGAAGTGTCCGTCCCGGTCCACGCCGTCGCCGTGTTCCGCACGGGCGTCCGCCTCGACCTATCCCACCCGACCGTGCCGGTCGTCCTCCAGGACGCCCTGCCCGACTTCGTGCGCGCCCTGCCGCCGTCCCCGCAGCCCCTCCCGGTCTCCGAGCTAGAGGCGCTGTTCGCGCCGGCCCAGGCACCGCGCAAAGCCCAATCCGTGCAGGCGTAGGGACTCAGCCGGCAGGCCGGCGGGGAGAACCGGCACCGGAAGTGCGCCTGCTAACGCCTCCCTTTTCCATGCTTCGGCGGGATCGGCGGCGCGGGCGGGTGCGGCAGCGGCGCGACCATGCCGCCCAGCATTGGGATGAGGCGCGGCTTGGGGACCGGGCGCGGCGCGGCGAGCTTGCCCACAATAAGAGGCCTTGAGGGGGGGCTGCCCATCAGCACAGGCGACGCCGGTGCCCCCATCCGCGGTGGGTTCAGGCGACCGGCGATAGCCTGTAGCCAGTTTGGCGGCGGGGCGGCATGAGACTGTGCGGCGGCTTGCTGCTTGGTGACGTTGACGGCTTCGGCGACGTTGCCGCGCATCAGGCCCGTCAGCCCGGCCAGCAAGAGGGCGGCGGCGTAGGAGAGCTTGCGGGCGACGCGGGCGCGAACCGCGCGCAGGCCGACGGGGCAATCCCGAGTCAGCACCGTGCCGTCGGCGCGGGCGTAGTAGCGGACGCACAGGTGGCCCTCTTTTTCCAGCACAAGCGCCTCGGCCTCGGCGCGCGTCAGGGCCGAGAGGTTGTAGACGTTCTTGTGGCACTGATCGCAGAATCGGGCCTGGTCCGTGCCGGTCATCGCGTCCCAGTCGGCGGGGCACGGGGAAGCGACGCGGACGTCGTCGAGCGTGAACATCGGGAGCGGGGTCATCGATCGGGGATTCATCGGGCGGTCCTCCTGGCGTGTGCGAGAGTATGGGCGTTAAGACCCCAAGCCGGCGCGAGGGCTTCAAGAGATTTTCGCGCCCTCTTGACAGCGGGGATAGCGCCAAAGCATACTGTGGCCGAGGAAACGCTGATGTACGGGAAGACAACGGCCCTCGCCCTGGGCCTGCTGGTGGGGACGGTCATACTGACGGGCACGGCGCGGGCGGATAGCGCCGACGATTACGTCCGGGCGCAGATGGCGCAGCGCCACATCCCCGGCCTGTCGGTCGCCGTCGTGCAGGGTGGCAAGGTGGTCAAGATGCGCGGCTATGGGTCGGCAAGCCTCGCCCCGGAGAGGCCGGTCACGCCCGAGACGGTCTTCAACCTCGCCTCGCTGACCAAGCAGTTCACCGCAGCCGCCATTCTGAGGCTGGCCCAGGACGGCAAGCTGGGCGTGGACGACGAGGCCGCGCGCTTTGTCGCGGACTGGCCTGCCGCCTGGAAGGGCATCACGGTCCGCCAGCTCCTGAATCAGACCACGGGCATCCCCAACTTTTTGGAGACGATCCCGCCGGACGACTACGGCAAGTTCTATTCCACCCGAGATTTTCTCGAAGCCGCCGCCTCCAAGCCGCTGCTCTTCGCGCCCGGCACGCAGTTCGCGTACAGCAACACCAACTATCACCTGCTCGCCCTGGTCGTGGAAAAGGCGGGCGGCAGGCCCTACGGCGCGTATTTGCACGACACGTTCTTCGGGCCGCTCGGCATGACGCACACGCGCCTGGACGGCTCGGGCCCTCCCGGCCCGGACCGCGCGCGCGGCTACGGCTGGGACGGCTCCAGGTACGTGCCGGACACGCTTAGGCTGGACCCGTCGCTCGACTTCGGGGACCGGGGCGTTTTATCTACCGCCCCCGACCTGGTCAAGTGGGACGCGGCCCTGGACGGCGACGGCGTCCTTTCATCCGCCTCCAAGGCCGTTTTGTGGACACCGCCCGCCCTGCCCGGCGGCGCACAGACTTCTTACGCGGCGGGCTGGATCGCGCAGACGGTCGGCGGCCACCGCCTGCTCTGGCACAACGGCGTCCTGCCCTTCAGCTTCTCCGCCGCCCTGCTGCGCTTCCCCGACGACCGGCTTTCGGTCGTCCTGCTCGCCAACTCGCTGAAGCCCGCCGACCTGTTGAGTCTGCCCGCCTACTCCCTGACGCTGGGCCTGGCGAAGCTGTACCTGCCCGATCTCGTCAAAGCCGACGCCGGCATCCCTGACTCGAACCCGCAGACGGCGGCCCTGGTCAGGACCGTGTCCGCCCAGATCGCCGCCGACAAGCTCGATCCAGGCTTGTTCGCCCCCGCCCTCCGCGCCGCCCTGACGCCCCAGGCCGTCGCCCCGGCCCGCGCGCTCCTGGCCCCGCTCGGCCCGCTGACCTCGCTGGTTTTGCTCGCCCGTGACGCGGGCGGCAGTTCCCTTTACCGCGCCCTCTACGGCCCCATCGCCGTCCGCTGGCTTGTCGCCGTGGACGCCGCCCACAAGATCACCGCGTTGCGTCCAATGGCTGAGTAGACCCCTAATCCGCGTAAAACAGCCGCAGGCAGACCTCCCGCGCCGCCGCTCTCTGCGCGCGCAGGGCGTCCGGCGGGGACATGGGCGCGGTCGGGGATACGCCCGCGCGTAGATAAAGGCGGTTCCGGGACCGTGTCAAAGCCTCGTAGGCCGTCGAAAGCGCCTCCCAGTCCGCCTGTGTCAGCAGGGCGTCGTCGCGCAGGCGGCGCAAGGCCTCCAGCGTGTTCGGCGTCCGCAGGCGGGCACGGCGCGCGCCATGCCGCAGCTGGAGCATCTGGGCGGTCCACTCGATGTCGGTCAGCCCGCCCGGCCCCAGTTTGGAGTCGAGCGCGCCTTTGCTGCGTTCCGTTTCGAGCCGCCGCTTCATCGCTTGAATCTCGGCGGCGTGTTCGTCTCCCAGCGGCAGGCCGTAGACGAAAGCATGAGCGGCGTCTATGAACCCCCGGCCTAACTCCTCGTCACCAGCTACCCACCGGGCCTTGACCAGAGCCTGCCGCTCCCAGGTCTGGGCGGACTCGGCCCAGTAGCGTTGGTACGAGGCCACGTCCAGCACCAATTGCCCCTTGCGGCCTTCAGGCCGCAGGCGGGCGTCCATCTCGCAGCGGAACCCGAACGGGGCCAGATCGTCTTTGAGGATGCGCTGGGCGCGCTCGGCCAGCCGCGCGGCGGGGGCAAGCGCGCCCGTGTCGGCGACGTACAGCACGTCTAGATCGGACCCGTAGTCCATCTCGTCGCCGCCCAGTTTGCCCAAGCCGATGACGGCGAACCGACCCTCAAAGCCGAGTTCCCGACGCGCCAGGTCCAGCGCGCTCCCGAGCGTGATGGCCGCCGCCCCGGTCACTTCAGACACCACCTGGGTCGTGTCCGCCAGTCCCCACAGGTCGCGCGCGCCCGTCTGGAGCCGTGCCCGCCGCGCCTGGGCCGCCGTCTCGGCCAGTGTCGCGGCGGGGCGCAGGGCGGGCGGCGCGTCCATCGCCTCGTCGTCGGCGATCAAGTCCAGCAATTCTAGATGTGCGAGAAGCATCTGCCACAGGTACGGGCTGGACGCCGCCAGCAGGCACAGGCGCGGCAGCAGGGAGACACTTTCGGACAGCGAACGGTCCAGAGCCGCGCGGGACGGGACGGCGTCGGCCAGCGCATCCAGCCCGCGCAGGGCGGCGTCCGGGTCCGGCGTACCGCCCGCCGCATCCAGCAAGGCGGGAACGAGGGCGGCGAACGCGGCCCGCGCGTCGGGCGTGACGTCGCCGTAGCGCGACCCGGCGACGCTGCGCCGCAGCAAATCCTGGGCGGCGGCGATGTCCCGAAAGCCGCGCGCGGCCAGGGCTTCGCTCAGTGACGACTGGGCGGCGGGGTCGTCTGGGGCGAGCACCCACTCGGCCAGCGGCGAGGACGTCTCCCCGCGCGCGTCTTCGCCGGCGTCGCCGTAGAAGAGCCGCACGAACAGCGCGTGGACGCGGGCGGTGTGCCGCCGGTAATCGGCCAGAAACGCCAGGCCGTCGGCATAGCCCAGCCGTCGCCCGAACCGGCGCAGCTCACCCGTGTCGCGCGGGAGGCAGCGGACCGGCAGCTCGTCGCGGATTTGCAGCCGATGCTCCACCGTCCGCAGGAAACAGTACGAGTCGGCCAGCGTCTCGCGCTCCTCGCCGCTCAGCAGGCGTGCAGAAGCCAGCGCGTCCAAAGCGGCCAGCGTGTTCCCCCCGCGCACGTCCGGGTTCGTTCCGCCCGCCACGAGTTGCAAGAGCTGGACGGCGAATTCGACGTCGCGGATGCCGCCGACGCCCTCTTTGACGTTGACATCCGCCTCGCCCGCGCGGGCGATCTTCTCTTCCAGCCGCCGCTTGCCGCCTTGGATTGTGGCGACGAACGCCTCGTCCACGCGGGCGGGATAAACGAATTCTTCGGCCATCCGGGCGAACGCCGCCCCGACGCCGGTGTTGCCGGCGACGGGGCGGGCCTTCATCAGGGCCTGCCGCTCCCAGGGTTCCGCCCACGACTCGTAGTACGCCCGGCACGCGCCGAGCGACCGCGAGACCGGCCCGAACCGGCCCTCGGGCCGCAGCCGCAGGTCCACCCGGAACACGAAGCCCGCATCGGTCGCCCGCGCCAGGGCGTCCCGGATGGCCTCCCCTAATTTGACCGCCTGGGCCTGCGGCATGGCGTCGTCGTGGACGAAAACCAGATCGATGTCCGAGGCGTAGTTCAGCTCGCGCCCGCCCAGCTTGCCCAGCGCGAAGGCGGCCAGCGGCGCGTCGGGGATGCCCAGTTCGTCGGCGCAGATACGGAAGGCCATGCGGACACTCTCATCGGCGAAGTCGCTGATCGCCCGCGCCGTTTGGGCCATGTCCGCCAGCCCCAGCAGGTCCCGGACGCCGATTCGCAGGACTTCGGGGGGCTTGAACCGCCGCAGTGCGTCCCGCCGCGCGTTCGGCGTCTTGGCGATGCCGACGCGGCGCTCCAGGTCAGAGGCCAGGGCGTCCGCGCCCCGCGCCCGGTCGCGGATAGCCGGGTTCGTGACCACTTCCAGATATTCGGGGGTCTTGATGAGCAGGTCAGCGAAGAACTGCGAGGCGGCGAAGACCAGCAGCAGGCTGCGCGCCGCCTCGGGGTCGGCGGCCAGCATCCGGTAGGCTGCCGTCCGGCTGCCCACCGATTCCGTCCATCGGCCCAGGTTGGTGATGGCCCGGTCCGGGTCCGCGCTGCCCACCAGGGCTTCCGTGATCGTGCCCAGCAGCCGCCCGAAAGCGTCATCCGGCACGTCATGCCCCGCCATCCCCTGCAAAACGCGGCAGGCCTGGGCGGGGTCGTCAAATCCCAGCGGCGTCAGCGCCGCAGGGGTCAGCGCGTCATACGTGTCGATAGGGTCGGCGGCAACGGGTGCGGTCATGGGGGGAGTGTACCCAGGGGGCATCCCTACGTCCAGTACAAGATGCGGCCCTGGGGGAAGCGGCGGGCGATCTCGGACGTGAAGAAGCCGCGCAGTGCTTTCATCGTGTCGGGCGGATAAACAAACTTGACGCCGCCGAACTTGTTACGCTTCTGCGCCCGTGTCTCCTCCACCATGTCCAAAGACGTCTTGGGATACCAGCCCTGTAAGACTTCTTTGGAGCCGGGCGTGAAGCGGTGCGTGATCAGCTCGAACGTGATGTCGGGGGCGAAGCCGACCGCCTCCTGGGCGTCATCCAAGAGCCTGCCGTAATGCGCCTCCCAGTCGTCCACGGGCATGATCGGGGCGATGACCAGCCCGACGGGGTATCCGCCGCCGCCCTCGGCGCGCGGCAAGGCCAGCCGGCGCAGGGCGGCCAGCCGCGCGGACACGGGCGCGACGCCGCCTTCCAGCCGCCGGGCGACCGGGTCGGCGTTGACCGAGGCGCGCGGTCGGGTGTGGCCGTTGTGGGGCAGATCCAGCAGCGGCTCCACGGCGTCGAACTTGGTGGTATAGCGCAGGAAGGCATGCTCGCGCGTCCCGAACCAGCGGATCGTCTCGGCTAAACTGCCTGTCAGGTGCTCCAGGGCCAAGGGGTCGGTGTAGCACGACGCCTCGAACGTCGTTCCCGCCGCCTCATTGCGCCCCGCGCCGGGCTTCTCGTAGTGCGCCAGGTTGTCCAAAATGTTGGGCAGGTTGGCGAACGCGCGGATGACCGGCGGGCCGGCCAGGCTCCCGGCGAGGTAGCAATACTGGCAGTGGGCGGGGCAGCCTTCGGCCAGGTGGAACTGCCAGTCGGCGGACGGCGGGATGGGCTGGAGCTTCGACGCGCCGGGCGCGGCGTTGACTACGGCCAGCGTCCGCTTGGCCTTGTTGTAGGCCGTCCCGCCCGCGTCGGCGCGCATCGGCGGCAGGCGGTTGGCCTTGAGCCGCTCGACGGAGACGCCCAGCGCTAGGGCGCGGGCCTCGATCTGTCGGCCCCAGGACTGTTCCAGGGCGGCGGGCGTGAACAGCGCCTGCTGCGGCATCCACAGGCGGGGCTTGGAAGGGCTGGCAAGCGCGGCGGGGGCGGTGAGTGTCATGTATTAAAAACACCCAGCGACAGGTGCGGGTTCCGTGGCGACAGAGTAAAACCCGCCCATTCCCGGCGATTATGCGGGTTTTCCGCGCGGGCGTGGGGGCCGTGTTTGGAGCAGGCAGGCGCGGGGAATATTGAGGGTGTCGGGGCAAGGCCCCGGCGCACGAACGCATAACAAATCACGCTCAGTGCAGGGGCGCACGGCCTTTGCAGATTGGGAGAAGACAAATGATCATCTCGATTATCATGTGGCTGGTGGTCGGCTTCCTGGCCGGCCTTTTGGCGAAGGCCATCGTGCCCGGTCCGGCGGAGAAGCCGAGCGGGTTCCTGGGGACGGCCATCCTGGGCATCGTCGGTGCCATCGTCGGCGGGTTCATCTACCACTTCGTGTCCGGCGGCAACAGCGGCTTCCGCACCCACTTCGACTTGCCGAGCATCCTGTGGGCGACCCTGGGTGCCATCATCGTGGTGGGCATCGAGCGCGCCATGGCCGGACGGCGGGCGATCTAGTCGCCGTAGGGACAGCAAGAGAAGGCCGGGGGCAGCGATGCCCCCGGCCTTTTTGCGCCCGATGAGAGGCCCCCCGCCCCAATTCTGGGGAGTTTTCCTACTCCGCCCTCCACAAGAAATAGACACCCAGGGCCGCGAACAGCAGGGCGGGGGACCAGGCGGCCAGGGCGGGCGGCATCTTGCCAGCGATGCCCAAGATTTTCGTCAGCAGCAGGACGTTCCAGGCGACCCAGATCATCACGATGGAGAGGAAGATGCCCGTGTACGCGCCCGCCCGCGCGAAGCGCAGGGCCAGCGGCGGGGCGCACAGGGCGAAGGCGAGGCACAGAAAGGGCAGACCGAGCTTGAAGTAGTAGTTGAAGGCGACGGCGGTGTTGTCCTGACCGGTCCGGGCCAGGGCGGACATTTGCGCGCCGAGCTGGGCCATCGTCAGCTCGTCGGGCGTGTCGGCGGCGGTCTGGGACAGGCTCGCGAGCGGGATTTGCAGGTTCAGCGTGACGCTCCGGGAGGGCATCTCGGCGGCGACGAATCCGTTGCGGTCGAACGTGATCACGTCCGCCTCGTGCAGGGTCCAGACGTCGCGGTCGTAGTCGGCGCTTTTGGCTGTGATCAACACGGGGAAGCCATCGGGCTGGGCCGGGTTCTCGAAGATGGTCAGGCCGAGCAGGTTCAGCCGGTTCGCGTTGCCGCCGGGGTCCTTGCGAATCTCGCGGACGTGGAACGAGTAATTCTGGAACGTGAAGACCTTGTTGGCGGCGAGGGACGGCGAGGCCTGGAGGGCGTAGGAGAACATCCGCCCCTGCGTCTTCTGGAACTCGCGCCAGGCGGGCGGGACGACCCGGTCGCCGACCAGAAACGAGGCGACGCCGGCCAGCAGGCCGACCACGATGATGGGCAGGAACAGCCGGCGCAACGAGACGCCGCCCATGCGGATGGCGGTGATTTCCGAGTCGCGCGCCAGCCGGTTGATGGCCCAGGCGGATGACAGGGCGACGCCGGGCGGCAGCGTCAAGGGCACCAATATCGGGATGTTGAAGGCGACCAGGCGGGCGACGATCAGCGGCGGGATGCCGTTCTTGACGATGTCCTCGATCAGCGGGAACAGCGTGTTGCCGACGAGCATGACGACGATGAGCAGGACGCCGCCGACGAACGGCAGCACCATCTCCCCCAGCAGGTAGCGGTCCAGGCGCTTCATTGGGTGGGGTATACTTCCCGTGTTGATTGGGGGCGAGGAACGAGCCGGGGTGGGTTCCTACTGCCCGTTGAGCTGGATCGTGAAGTCGGTGATGTCCAGGTCGGCAACGGTCAGTTTGGTCCCGTCGGGCAGGCTGGGGTCCGTGCCGTCCGCCACGGTCACGGGGAGGCCGCCGACGTACTGGGCCACGTCGTTGCTGCCCTCGATGTTGGCGTCGCCGTTGCGGTAGATGCCGGGCTGAAGGCTGCCGCTGATGCCGCGGGTGACGATGTTGACGTAACTCGTCGTCTCGGTCGGCGGGTACAGGGCGTCGAAGAACTTGGGGACGGCCAACGTCTGGCCGACGACCGGGGCGACATTGGTGGCGACAAAGTTGATCTGAAGTGACTGGATCTGATCCACGGTGATGTTCTGCGTGGCAAGATAGGCCAGCGGAATCTGGAACGTCAGCGTGCCGCCCGAAACCTGCTTCTGGATGAGCTGGCCCGTCCCCAACGGCTTCGGCGTCAGCAGGTCCGCGCTGATCGTGTAGAACCCGAAGCCGGTCCCATCCAGCCCGCTGCCGTTGTACTCGACGTAGTTGGTGAACGCCCCCGCCGCGAAGCCGTTGCCGTAGGGCGGCGCGACGACCGGCACGGGGCCGACCGACGAGGTCGCCGTATTGCTGGTGTTGAATAAGATGTAGTAGTAGTAGCTCGGGTTGATGCGGCCCGCGACCGTCATGGACACGAGGAGCTGCGGCCCCGAGACGGGGCTGGTGCTGCCGCTGTTGCCGGGGGACTTGGCACAGCCGGGCACGAGAAGCAGCGACATTGGGAGCAGGCCGTAGACGAACCGGCGCAGGGGAAGGTTTGGCATTAGCAGATTATAGCAGGATTCAGGGCGAGAAGGCAACCGAGCCGGGCGCGACGGGAACGGCCCCAACGTGGAAATCCCTGGGTGTGGCGGCCCTGTCGGGCCTGCTGCTGGCCGGGGCGCTGCCCGCGCTGGACTGGGGATGGCTGGCGTGGATCGGGCTGGTGCCGTTTCTGCGGCTGTTCCCGTTCCGCAGCACGCGCACCGCGTTCTGGCACGGGGGCGTACTGGGCGTCTGCTACCTCGGCGTCATGGCCTACTGGGTGGCCGCCTTCGCGCGCCCGCTGATCGGCGGGCCGCTGAGTGGGCTGGGCTGGGCTTTAGTGACGGCCTACCAGTCGTTCTACCTCGCCGTGTGGGCGCTGGGGGCGCAGTGGCTGCGCGGCAGGCCCAGCCCCTGGGCCTTCCGGCTGGGCGTTCCGGGCCTGTGGGCGGTCGTCGAATGGTGGCGTCAGTGCGGCACGACCGGCCTGGGCTGGGGCGACCTGGCCTACACGCAGCACCTGGCCCTGCCGGTCTTGCAGATGGTCAAGCTGACCGGCATCTGGGGCCTGGCGTTCTTGATCGTGCTGGTGAACGCAGCCGTGGCAGAGGTGTTCACCCCGCCCCACGGGCGGGGCGAAGCGCGCCGCCCGTTGACGTTCCCCGCCCTCGCCGCCGCCTGCCTCGTGGCCGCGCTGGTCTACGGCGTCGCGGCCATCCGCACCGAGAATCTGCGGCCCACGTTTGTGGCGGCGGCGTTGCAGGGGAACATCGACCAGAACGTGCCCCAGGACCCGGCCTACGTCGAGCGCGTCTTGCGGACGTTCACAACGCAGGCGTCCCAGGCGGCGGCGCGGGGGGCGAGGCTGTCGGTCTGGCCCGAGACGGCCTATCCCGGTGCTCTGCGCGGCGACCCGTGGCGGCGGGCGCGGGTGGCGGCGGAGGCCGCCCGCGACGGGCAGGCGCTGCTGATCGGGAGCGTCGAGGCCGACGCCTCTTCGGGCAAGAACGCCAACGCGCTTCTGATGCTGACGCCGGCGGGGGACATAACAGGCAGCTACCGGAAGCGGCAGCTCGTTCCGTTCGGCGAGTACGTGCCGTTCCGCCGCGCGATGCCCTGGCTGGAAGCCCTGCACGTGACGGTCTTCGACATGAAGGCGGGGGGTGACCGCCAGGCCTTGCTGGACGGCGGGCCGGGCGTGGGCAAGATCGGGGCGACGATTTGCTTCGAGTCGTCGTACCCGCGATTTTTGCGCGAGCAGGTGGCGCGCGGGGCAGGGCTGCTGGTGATCTCGACCGATGACACCTGGTTCGGGCGGACGGCGGCCCCGCGCCAGCATTCGGCCATCGCCGCCCTCCGGGCCGCCGAGGCGGACCGTTATCTGATTCGCAGCGCGGCCACGGGCGTCTCGCAGGTGATCGACCCCACGGGCCGCGTCCTGGCCGAGGCGGATTTATTCAAGCCGGCCGTGGTGTCCGCGCCGGTGCAGTCGCGCGCGACGCGGACACCCTATGTGCGCTGGGGGGATTGGTTCGTCGGCTTCTGCGCCCTGCTGGTGATAGGGGCGGGCGTGCTGCCGGGGCGCAAGGAGAAAAGTTAAGAACCCCTCCCCGGCGGCAAGCCGCCGATACGAAGTAATGCCCCCTGGGCATACCCTCCCCTGTTAGGGAAGGGCTTTGAAAGGTCCTGAGTCCCCACCCTAACAGGGAGGGGTGGCGAGTTTGCGAGCCGGGGTGGGTTCCTGCGACTCTAGTGCTCGTGCCCGCCGCGCAGGAAGTTCTCGTAGTTCGGCCCGCTGACGCCGTAGTCGCGGCGCGCGCCGCCCCGGTACACTTCCAGGCCCGTCCGCAGGCCGCCGGGTGGGAAAAACGACACGAAGCGGAACAGGGCCGACGCGCCCGGCATCAGCGTCCCGGTCGAGACAAGATAAGTCGGCGTCTCCGGCTCGTCCACGGCCACCTCCCAGCGCAGGCGGGACCAGCCGCGGGCGACGGACTTGTGCATCCAGAAGGCGGCCTCGGGGCCGCCACGGGTCAAGCCCAGGAAGAGCGGCTTGGGCTGGTAGTCGGGCCGGAAGAAGTATGGTCCGATGCGGACCTTGGTGATGGCGGGCTTGCCTTCGTCGGCACGCAGCAGCAGCTCGTACTGGAAGCCGTCATTGCTCGCGACACAGGTGAGCATGGGGGCGACTTCAGGGATGATCATTCGGTCCTCCGTGGGCCAGTGCGTAAAAGAATATTGGTGTCCTTAATTATAGCATAGGTTTCGGCAGTGTGACGGGCAGACATAAGGGAGCAGGCGTATGGGAATCGATGAAATCTGGGCGAAGGCGTTTGAGCAGGTCCGCAGCGGACTGGCCGAGCCGACGGTGTGGCTGGCGATGCAGGCGGCCCGGCCTCTGACGATAGACGGCAGCGACTTCGTGGTCGCCATCCCGCCCGCCGACAAGTCGCTGGCGGGCAGCCTTCAGGCCGCCCAAGCGGCGGCGACCATCGAAGAGGCGCTGGAGACGGTGTCCGGGCGCGTCCTGGCTTTGCAGGTAATCGTGGGAACGTCGCTCGCCGACTGGAAGGCGCAGAAGCCGGCGGCCTTGAGCTGGGACGAGGCTGACGCGGAAGACGCCGCCACGCCCCCCCCGGCCTTTTTCCGGTCCGAATACTCGGCCGCCCCCGCCGAGCCGGCCCCCGCCCCGCCGCGCGCCGCGCAGACGATGAAGTCCGCGCCCCGGCCCGCCGCGCCCGCGCGCGTACCCAGCCCGTCCTGGGACAAGCTGAACGAGCGGCTGTCGCAGGGCTACAAGGTTGCCCCGTTCATCAAGTACCCGCACGGGCAGGCGCAGTACGTGCTGACGGCGGTGAAGCTGATCTCGGACACGATGGACGCCCTGATGCCGCCGCCGGGAGCAGCCCGCGACGACGCGCAGGAGCGGCTGCTGACGAAGGCGGTTGAGAGGCTGGGCAGCGTGGTCAACCTGGACCCCCTGTTCCTGTCGCTGGAGCTGCTGCGCTTCCGCGAGTCCGAGGGCAAGGGCACGGACATCCCCCTGTAGCCCCGGAGGCGAACGCGCCGCCGGGGATTGACAAGGCGGCGCGGCCTGTGCTAGAATGGTGTTCGTCGGCCAGAAAAGGCGCGAGGGCACGGGGCTATGGCTCAGCTGGTAGAGCGGTTCGTTCGCAACGAACAGGTCAGCGGTTCGAATCCGCTTAGCTCCATAAGACGATAGCGAAAAGGCCACCCCTTGACGGGGTGGCCTTCTTTGTGCGTGGGCGCAAAAGCCCGCAGCGACCCGTTTCCGGGCAATAGAGCATTTACCGCGCCGCCTACGACTGCCGCCTATGACCGCAGCGGCGTCCCGTTTGAGCGGCGGATCGCGGAGTTCACGCGGCGTGGGTTCCCGCCCGTGCGGTCCGGGGGCTTGATGCGTGGGAAGAGCGACTTACGGCGGCGGCCCGGCGTCGCGGCAGAGTTCGACGACGAGGAGGCGCAGGTTGGCGGCGGGTTCGTCGGCGGGCGCGCGGGCGGCGAGGGCCGCGCCGGGCGGGATGCTCTTCATGGCGAGGTCCGAGGCGAGGACCCGGTGCAGGCCCGCCAGCAGCGCGGGATAGGTCCAGCCACGGGCCTGCTCCTGGAGGCTCTTGAGCAGGAACGACTGGCGCAGGGTCATGCCCAGCATCTCGCCCGATAGGTTCGCCTGGACCTCGGGCGGCATCCCCCCCTTGAGGTTGAAGCCGTTGAGGCGGTTGTCGGCCAAATACTTCGCCCCCCAGACCTGGCGCAGGTGCCGGGCCAGCATGACGAACGTCCGGGCGGCCACGGCGTCGGGCTTGTCCCCCGCGTCGAGCAGCTTGTCGGCCTCGGCCAGGGCGCGGCGCGGGTCGCGGCTGCCCACGGCGTCCAGCAGGGCGAAGATGTTCTCCTGGGCGGTCTCTCGCCCCGTGGCGGCGGCGTCGTCTCGGGTCACTTTGGCGCGTGTCCCGGCATGGGCGATGGCCTTTTCCAGCTCGCTCACCAGGACGTTGGCGTCACCGGTCTTGCCCCCCCCACCCCGCTCCGCGGCCGTCATCTTCGCCCGGTCCATGATCAGCGACAGGGCGGCGGGTTCGATGGTCTTGCCCCGCTCCTCCAAAAGCGCCCGCGCGCGGGCCTGTAGCCCCGAATCGCCCTGGGCGTCGCACAGCACGGTCGCGCCGGCCTTGGCGGCGGCGGCGACCAGCTTGGTGCCGACCGCGGTGCGGCCTTTGACCTTGCCCGCGTCGAACTCCGGTGCCCCGGCGATCAGCACCAGGCAGGACAGGTCGCCCAGCCGGGGCAGGCCCAGGGCCAGCGCGTCCTGGTCCTCCTTGCCCAGACGGTGGACGTTGGTGACGACGACGACGCGGCGGGGCGAGGCGAACGGGACGCCGCCCGCCGAGGCCAGGATGGCGCGGGCGGCCTCGCCGGGTTCACCGGCCCCGGTCGGCGGGACGTCACGCTCCTCGCGGTCGAAGTCGGCGAAGGAGGGGTCGAGCAGCGGCGCGGTGAGCTTCCCCAACGCCTCGCGCTTCAGCGCGTCGTCGCTGCCCATGAGCAGATAAACGCGCTGGACGGGCGACGGGAAGCCTTTGGCGAGCCTGGTGTAGTCGAGTTCCATAGGTTTTTCTAGAAGTCTCCAGGGGATATAGCAGTCCGGGCCGGTGCCTACGACGGCCGTGTCGTCCGTCCGCGCCCCGGAGACCCCATCCTGAGCAGCCGCACCCAGAAGGCGCGGCGGGCGGCGGCGGCCAGGGCGTTCAGGGCGGCGTCCCACCGGGCACCGCCGTCGGCCGGGGCGGCGGACCCGCCGTAGCAGGCCTGGGCGAACTCGCCGGACAGGCCGGACACGAGGCCGGGCGCGGCGGCGACGCCCTGGGCGGCGAGGAACGGCGCGACGCGGGCGGCGAACTCCGCGGGCGTCTCGAACGCCCGCCGGGGCAGGCCCATCCGGGCCAGAGCGCGGGTCAGGCGGGCGTAGCGGCGGCCCAGAGCCGTCCGCTGCGGGGATTCGCGCATGGACGGGGCGCGGGCGGGCCGGCGGCGGTCCCAGACCTCGGTTTTGAGGACATAGCCGACGAGGGCGAGGATGACCAGGACGAGCGGGGGGACGAGCGCCCCGCCCCCGGCCAGCGCACCCCGCAGGCCCGACAGCCAGCCCCGGCGGGTCGTCTGGCCGCGCGGCACCGTGCCGTCGCTCGTCGACCCCTGCGTGGCGTCCAGCGCGACCCAGCCTACGCGGGGGAAGTAGACCTCGGTCCAGGCGTGCTTGTCCTCGGCGCGCAGGTTGAAACCGTCGCCGTCCGGGTCGCCGGGCGCGAAGCCGGTCGCCAGGCGCGCGGGGATACCCGACGCGCGGCAGAGCACGGCGAGCGACGAGGCGAACAGGTCGCAGTATCCCAGCCGGTTGGTGTCCAGAAAGGCGCGGACATGGTCGGCATCATCGGGGATCGGCGGCGGGGACAGCGAGTATACGCACCGGCGCGAGACCCAGTCGCGGATCGCCAGTGCCTCATCCAGCGGGTCACGCCGGTCCGGGGGCAGGCCCGCCACGGCCTCCCCGGCGGCCTGACGGTAGAACGCCAGGTCGTTCGGCTTGGTGATGCCGTTCGGGCGCGGGTCGAGATACAAATGCCGGACATCGACGGGGTAATCCGTGCCCGCCGCGCGCAGGCGGTCCTGCACGGCGGGGGCCGCGACATCCGGGGCGGGCGACGAGACGACGGTGTAGGGGAAGCGGACCGGGTCGTGGTTTGCGAGGCCCAGGCGGCCGTCGCGGCAGGCGTCCGGGTAGCGGCCGTCATGGGCGAAGGCGGTGCTGAACAGGATGCGGCCGGCCGCCGGGGCGTAGTAGAACTGCTCGGTGTCGCCCTTGGCCTGGAAGGTGGCCGACAGCGTGGGGGTGCCGGACGGCGCGGGGACGTCGCCGGGCGTCGGGGCAGCGCCCACGAAGTAGGAGAGCTGGGTCGGGCTTTCACCGGGGTCGCCGCGCACGACGGGCGTGTGCTGGTTCTCCAGGGAGCTTTGCCAGCCCGCGCCGGTATATTGGTCATAGGTGCGGCCCCGCCAGTAGTGGGGCTGGCCGTCGCCGGGCGTGACGCGCATCACGACGTCGGCACTGGCCGAGTAAGCCTCGCCGGTGCCGATGGGCAGGCTGTCGTCGTCGGAGAAGTGCAGGGCGGGGGTGACGCCCGGCTTGTCGGTCTTGTTGGCAGCGGCGAGTCGGCGGATGGCCTGGGCGAGCGACAGGTGGGAGAAAACGACCTGGGCGGGGACGATCACGACCAGCCCGATACCGAGTACGGCCAGGGCACACAGGCCCGTCTGGGCGAGCTGGGCGGGCAGCAGGCGGCGCGCTGTCTCGGGCAGGACCGGCCGGCCCGCATCCGACTGTCCTGCGTCCGAGCGGGCGCGGGCGCGGTTCTGCAAGAAGTTCTGGTGGATCAAAAGAAAGATCACCGTCAGGATGAACACGCCGAAGCAGGCCAAAACGGGGTCGTTCAGGTCGATGCTGGCAGCCAGGCCAAGGGCGGCCATGGCGGGGATCGTCGTCAGCATGACCCGGTTGTCGTCGCGCACGGCCCAGGACCAGACGGTCGCGCCCCAGACCAGGCCGGACATCAAGCGCAGGCCGGGGTTGTCCGCGCCCAGCGGCAGGAACTGCTCCAGATTGACCCGCCCGGTCGCGACGGCGGCCAGCCCCAGACCCAAGGCACCGGCGAAGCCGAAATCCAACCCCTGCGGCTTCAGGCCGAGTCGGCGCGCGCCGTAGGAGAGCAGGAAGCCCAGCCCGGCCAGCAGGATCGTGCGCCCCATCCAGCCGTAGTCGGGCGTGGTCAGGGCGGAGCTTGCGGCGAGGATGCCGCACAGGGTCACAACCAGGCCGCCGACATAGAGCGGCAGGCTGACCGCGTCCGGCGGGCGCGACTCCGGGTTGCCCGTTTTGCCGTCCGCTTCAGCCGCTCCAGCCATCACTGCCCCCTTCTTCGTTCCCTCGGGCCTGTCTCTCCATCAGCGCCTGCAAGTCGTCGCCGCGCCGCACGGCGCGGGTGGACGGGCCGCCCCCGGCGTCTGAGAGGCCGGGCGGGCGGACACGGACCGGGCGGAACGAGGCGGCGTCCAGCGCGAAGCCGAAGCGCTGCCCGCCGCGCGCCTCCCAGCCCGCCAGCCAGTCTTGCAGGCGCGGGTCGGCGGCGTCGGGCGTGATCGTCACCAGGGTCGCCGCTCGGCCATCGCCCAGCGCGTCGGCCAGCACGTCGGCCAGGGGCCGGGCCGCGTCCGCCTGGGCGCGGGCCAGCGTCTCCAGGAAACGCGGCATCCGCTCGGCCCCGCCGGACTGATCCGCACCCGCGTCGGCGTCTGCGCCGGGCAGCAGCAGCCGGACCGTGTGGCCGTGGCGCGACAGATCATCCAGGAGGGTCGCGGCCAGCGTGACGGCGTATTCTAAAGCGCTGTCTTCCCCCACCCCCGTGCCCGCGTAGGCGTCGCGCGACAGGTCCAGGGCGACGACGACGTCGAGCGTGACCCCCTGCGCGTACTCGGTGACGGCCAGCGCCCCCGTCCGGGCCGTCGTGCGCCAGTGGACGCGGTGCAGGGCGTCGCCGGGCTGGTACTCGCGGACCCCGTAGAAGTCGTCGCCGTCGCCGCGCGCCAGGGCGTCGGCGCTCCCGCGCCAGCCCTGGGCCGCCGCGCCGCGCAGCCACGAGTCGCGCAGGGGGAGCACGGCGGGGTAGACGACAAGCTCCGACACGCGCGGCATCCTCTGCGTAAACGTTTGCAGGCCCAGCGGGTCGGTCGAGTAGACCTGGGCCGGGCCGACCGCGAAGACGCCGCGCCTCTGGGAGGCGACCACGCACCGCACCTGCGTCTCCTCGCCGGGCCACAGGCTCAGGACAAGCGGGGGCGGCCCGCCCTCGAAGGCCAGGCCGGGCGGCAGCTTGTCCCGCACCAGCAGATAGAACTTGGGCAGCCGCCCCGTGTTCCCCAGGGTGTACGTCAGCGCCACCGCCTCGCCCGCCGTGGCCGACAGCGGCAGGGACCGCTCGCAGGTCAGCCCGCCCAGCATCAGCCAGCCCATCAGGTACGAGACGGCGGGGATGAGCCACAGCACGGCGGCCATGAGGTACAAGCTGGGCAGGGCGAACAGCACGGCGACGATGGCGACCATCAGCCCGGCGATGTTAAGCGCGAAGCGTTTCATGCCCCCTTATTGTACCCCGCCCGGCCCCCGGCCTCTCTTTCCCGTCGCTCTCTTTCCCGCCGCTACCGGGTATCCCGGAATGGGGTATCCTGAACGCATGACCCCGACGACCTACTACACCTACTTCGACCCCCACACCGATGGCCCCATCGGGCCATTGCTGCTGCTGTCCGACGGGGCGGCCCTGACCGGCCTCTACATGAACGAGCACCGGAATGGCCCGCCCGCAGGCGCGGGCTGGGTGCAGGACGACGGCGCGGCACCCTTCGCCGAGGCGCGGCGGCAGCTCGGGGAATACTTCCGGGGCGCGCGGACCGTCTTCGACCTGCCGCTGGCCCCCGTGGGGACGCCGTTCCAGGCGCGCGTCTGGGACGCCCTGCGCGCCATCCCCTACGGCACGACGGTCTCCTACGGCGCACTCGCCCGGCAGATGGGGCAGCCGGGCGCGGCGCGGGCGGTGGGCCTGGCGAACGGCCGCAACCCCCTGTCCATCGTCGTGCCCTGTCACCGCGTGGTCGGCGCGGACGGCAAGGTCGTCGGCTACGCCGGGGGGCTGGAGCGCAAGCGGGCGCTGCTGGCCCTGGAGTCCGCGAACATCGCGCGGCTGTGACACAGAAACACCCGGCCTCCTCTGAGACCAGGCGTTTCTTCTGTATTGTTTAGCCCTATTCCTTGCTTTCAACTCTAAAGCAACCTGCGTCAAACGGTTCCGATGAGCGGCAATTATGTCACAAGTGAGGGAAAGTGCTTGATGAGATATTCTACTCATCGGCACAGGCTTAAGGCTGAACGGAGCCACCGCTTTGACGCGCCTGGGCACTCTCAACCCGCACATCAGAGATAGACGAATAGTAACCGTAGGACCTCGACGGTCCCGCACTCGCTTCGACACGCTCCCGAGTCACAGCCCGTTCCCTCGTTACGTCCACGTCAAAGGCCCAGTCTCCAGCTAGCAATGTACGATGCTCTCCTGCGATATGCCAGTTCAGCACCCGCCCGTATTGGCCTTCAATAGCCTCCCAATGGTGATGCTGGTATTGTTCCTCCCCGCCGTTGCGAGCAATCCGATAAGCACTCTCAACTAAGGCCTCAGCCACGCGCTCATTCTTCGGATCGGGCCACACGCGAAAGACCAGCAGTACGAAGACAGGAACAAAAAAGGCCACGATAGAGAGGAGCAATTTTGGAGGCTTCATAAACCTTCGACCCTGCGCCGTTTTTTTAATTGCATCTCATATTTAGTCCCGATAAAGGGAGCCTATGTCATTTCAAACGGATATGACCGATTTTTGATAGCCTCAAAGTGATGTTGGCGACAAAAAACGCTGTAAGCAATTCGTTTATGCGCGCACTCTAATGATCGACAAGTTTCAGGGCCTATCTCCTCGCCTAGACGGGACCAGAAGGCTTTATCCTCCACAGCCTGGTTCGCCCCTTCGTCCTCCTCTGGAAGAGCTAGCCAGTCTGGCATCATCTTCGCCCAGGCCAGAAAAGTCTCCAGGATCCGCGACAACTGAGAGGGATCGCCCGCTCCCCGAAAGCAACCATCTTCCACACGGCAGGAGAGCCAATTTCCATTGCCATCATCGGCACTGACTTCCTGAAACGGCTGGTCTTCCAAAAGCGTGTCTGCCAAATTGATTTTTATCGACCATCCGGGATTATCCAATGTTTGGATGTTGAGGCCAAATTCATGTTCCCATTCACCGTCACACTGAGCACTGTACCAACGCTGAATATCTACCAGTACTTCCATTAACTTCGGTTCCAATCAGTTGCGTTATAGCCAGTGAAGGCACAGATCAGGACTTTTGACCCCACCGAAACCGCCGATGCCAGAACGGTTCCGGCTGCTGGACTGGCCCAGCCAGCAACGGACGGGAAGCTAGCTCCCGAGAGATATTCAGTCTCCACCACCGTCAGCAGCTCATCAGCCATAAAAGCATCATACCTGAAATCAGCCGCTCACATCAAACCAGATCAGCGGCTACCATGCTCCAATGCGTCTTTGAGAGCCGTTCCACACGATGAGGGGCCACCTCCTGCGCCCAGTTCCAGAAGTGAGGCACCACAAGCCCACAAGCCGCCGGCAGAGGCCGTGCCAGCCGCCGCCGCTGTTCTGGGCGTGGGCGGGGAGTCAGGGAAAGAGGCCGGCGAGGAGGCCGAGGCGAAGAAGTAAGGTCAAGCGCATGATGATCCCCCAATCAGACAGCAACACCAAGGCAACGAAGACCCGAGACGGCTATGACCGAAGGACGCTCATGTTCAGCGCCATGCCCCCATTGTAGCACGGCTTTCAGGTGGTGTCAGGGGCAATTTTTGCGATGTTCTACGGATTGCTAGAGGGCGGTGGGGACGGGGGTTTTGCTTAAGATTTCTTCGACGACCATGGCGGCGGTGACGCGGCGGGCGCGGGTCTCGGGGCGCAGGATCAGGCGGTGGGCCAGAACCGGCACCGCCAGGCGCTTGATGTCGTCGGGCAGCACGTAGGTGCGGCCCCGGACGGCGGCGTAGGCCTGGGCAGCGTGGAGCAGGCCGAGCGAGCCGCGCGGGCTGGCCCCCAGGGCGGCCTGGGGGTGGACGCGCGTCGCGCCGACGAGGGACACGATGTAGTCGCGCAGGGCGGGGGCGACGAACACGGCGCGGACCTCGGTTTGGAGGCGCAGCACCTGGTCGCGGTCGGTCAGGGGGTGGAGGGCGTCCAGCGGGCGGACGCGGGTCTGCTGGGCGAGGATGCGGCTTTCTTCGGCGGGGTCGGGGTAGCCCAAGGACAGCCGCAGCAGGAAGCGGTCTAGTTGAGCCTCGGGCAGCGGGTACGTCCCGTGGGACTCGATGTGGTTCTCCGTCGCGATGACGAAGAACGGGTGCGGGAGGGCGTAGGTGACGCCGTCGGTCGTCACCTGCTGCTCTTCCATGCACTCCAGGAGGCTCGACTGGGTCTTGGGCGTGGCCCGGTTGATCTCGTCGGCCAGCACGATGTTGGCGAAGACCGGCCCCTCGCGGAACTCGAACTGGGCGGTCTTCTGGTTGAAGATCGTCGTGCCGGTGACGTCGGCGGGCAGCAGGTCCGGCGTGAACTGGACGCGCTTGAAGACCAGCCCCAGGGCGCGGGCGAGCGACTTGGCGAGCGTGGTCTTGCCGACGCCGGGGATGTCCTCGATCAGCACGTGGCCGGCGGCGAGGAACGCGGTCAAGGCCAGGTCCACGGCTTCACGCTTGCCGACGATGACGGTCTCGATGCCGTCCCCCACCCGGCGCATGGCCTCGGCCACGGCGGGCAGGCCTTCGGGCGAATCGTCGCGGGGCGTGAGGGGGTCTGATTGGGTCGTTTCCAAGCGGGGGTCGCCGTTCTACGGTGTGAGGAGGGGGCTGCGGGGACTGCCTCAGCAGACGGAGACGATGTCGAAGCGGAGCGTCCCGCCGGGCGTCTGCACGTCCACCCGGTCGCCGACAACGTGGCCCATCAGGGCGCGGGCGACCGGCGAGGTGTTCGAGATGCGGTTCTTGGCGGCGTCGGCCTCCATGACGCCGACGATGGTATACTCGGTCTCGTCGTCGTCCTCGTCACGGACAACGACGCGGGACCCGAGCGAGACCGTTTCGCCGCCCGCCGTGAACTCGACGACCTTGGCCCGCTCCAGCATCTGCTTGATGTTGTTGATGCGGCCCTCTAAAAACCCCTGCTGGCGCTTGGCGTCGTGGTAGTCGAAGTTCTCGCTCAGGTCACCCAGCGAGCGGGCGTCTTTGATGCGCTCGGCGATCTCGCGGCGTCCCTTGGTCTGGAGCTGTTCGAGTTCGTCCGCCAGCTCCTGGTGCTTGGCCGGGGACAGAACGATCTCATCGTCTTGCATGGTCGTGTGCGCTGCCTTCCTCACCCGGCCCGTGCGGCAGGGGAGTGTCGAGAGAAGAGGCGGAGAATCAGGCGGAAGGGACAGACCGAAAGCGGGCCGGGCGGCACCGCCTCCGATGGGGTTATCATACCACAGCCCGCGCGGGCTGTCAACAAAACCGGGCGGGCCGTGGCCCCCCGTGAAAATAAGGGGGCGGGTTTGGGGGAACCACGCGGGTTGGCACGGATCATGCACAAGAGAACAGAGACCATCTAGGAAACTACGAGGAAGGAGCCGAGCGCGCGTGAGAAACGCCTACATCAAGTTTCGCACCGCCGAAGACCATGCCGCGGGCTGTCAGCATCTGATCGCCCACTCGCCGGTCAGCCGGCTGTCCAACGACGTTTACTGCATCCCCTGGGGGAGCCTCGCCCTGCTCGACGACCGGCAGGTGGCTTACTCGTTCGCGAGCGAGGACGATTTAACCAACGCCCAGCCGATCTGGAAGTTCGCCAGCGCGCGCTGACGCCGCTCCCGCGCCGCGTCTTCTCCCGTCAACCCGGCTGCCGGCTTGTGCTGGCGGCAGCCTTCTTTCCCCCGCCCCGCTGTCACCCCAATCTGTCGTAGACCGTCCCGCCCGCCGGGTAGCAGATCAATTCTACCTGGTTGCCGTCCGGGTCGCTGACGTAGATGCCCCTCGTCCCATCCCGGTGCCCGTCGACGGTCTTGCCCGCCTGCCGCGCCGCCTCGGCCAGCGTCTCGGCGTCCACCCGGACGGCCGTGTGCGGCGGGTGCTGCGTCGGGGTCACCAGCGCCAGCTTCCCCTGCCCCAGCCTCAAGAACGCCCAGGTACCGTCCTGATACAGCACCGACGCCCCCAGCGTCTCCACATACCAGGCCACCGATGCGGCGATGTCGCGCGACGGCACGGCGACGTGATCCAGTTCCATTCTTCGGTCTTTCTAAGCAGCGGCCTCCGGTGCCGGCCCACCTCGCATTACCCCTAACACTTCCCTGGCGTCCCAGGCCATCATCTGCGCGGTCAGGGCCTGGGCTATGGCTTCCGTCTCCTGTTCTCCCCGCAGGATTTCTCGCACACGTGAGCTTCCGAAAGTGTGTCATCCCCTCACCCGCCCTCACTATTTTCGCAGACCAGCGCATGGTCGTTACTGTTGGAGTACCCTGTGCAACGGTGACCGTGATGGGCCTGAGTTGTGAGGGTGCGGGGATCGAACCCGCTCGGCGTCGCCCGGAACGCCGGCCATCCAACTTAACCCAGTTGGCGGGTTGCGCTCGCCCCTGCGGAAATGATTACCAACAACACAGCTATTCCATTAACTCCGTCTTCCAATTCATTTCCTGAATAACGGCATCCGCTTCGCGATAGGCCCGAGAAAGGTCATCTCCACGCTTTTGCACGTCAGGGACGCTCACGGTGCTTTTAAACTTGACTTCTGAACGACTCGTTCGCGCCTGCACGACGGAGGCTGCTTTTGCCAGGTCGGCATAGATCGTGCGCCGCGCCATGAGCACATCACGTTCGGCGAGGGTGTCAGAAAGGCTCTTACCCGGCGTCACTTCCGTGAGCGTGTTGGTTCGGTTGATCCTCCGAATCAGGTCCAGCAGTTCATCCGCGACGCGCTCAATTTCCGCGATAAGTTCTTGGGGGTTCTCAGGCGGTTCATCGCCTTCCTGAACTTTGGCGCATCCGACGACTCTTTGTTTGAGCTGCTCAAGCCTTTTGTGGCGGTCCGCCCTGAGTATCAGGGCTTCAGCTAGTTTCATTCAATACGCCTCACGACGGAAGGGGCAGACTGCTATAGCAGTCCGCCATTTTATTATACCGAATACCTAGACACTAGCGGTCTCGGTTGCTGCCGCTGTCTCTGAGGTTGGCCTAGGCAGCGGCCAGGCGCGCGACGGGGACGCGGCAAGGGGAGCAGGAGACGGAATTCACCCGCTCTTAGCTCCCGTCTTGCTCTTTGTCCGGTGGAGTCATCGGCAGTTGTCGTCCAGAGCGTAACAACTCGATTTCAAATCGCAGGGCCATCTTCTCGCGCTCGTGCTGTTCGTTATCTCTGAGTTTTGACACCTCAAACGCCAGCAATTTCAGCGCATCTTTAACTTCCCGCATCTCCTGTTCGAGGCGGCGGATGTCGTTCTGATTTTCCTGGGTCTCTTGGGTGAGAAAAAGGACATGCTTGAAGAACTCTCCGAGCTGCTTCCACATTGTCCTTAACCTTTAATTTCGGCAAAAAGCGCCTGGATTTGTGCCATTAGCGATCCAGTTTCATTCCGAGACTGCTCCATCTCGCGGCGGCTGCGCTGCATCTGCTCACGCAATTGTGCCATTTCTTCCAAATATTGCTGTGCCGTCGCCTGATACTGAACGTCTTCGGCAGCGGGAGTTAAGGTCGCGGGTGTTGCCATCGGGGTCGCCTCCTCTTTTGCCTGATTATACCCTGCCAGCTACCCAGCCGCTCCGGTCAAGCGCGATCCTCTCCACATCCTTGATCTCTTCCCCAGACAGCCCCGCGTATACCTGGGCCGCCAGCCCCAAGATATCGTCCGGCGTCGGTTTCGTCGGCACAAATAGGCTTCTCAACCCATCGAGGGCAATCTGCTCCGACAGCGTTCCCTTCTGACGGGCCTGCTCGGCAATGGCTTCTTCAATTTCAGGAGTGAGTGTAATGGTCATTAGTCAAACCTCGCTGGCTGATTGGCGAGCCGTACCGCCTCGCTCATCGCCTCTTCGGTGACACTGCCGCGCCACTCTCCATCGGTAGTTCCCCAGGCCATACCGGCACCCATCTGTTCCAGCACTTGCGAGACTATATAGCCCTTTGCCTGGCTGCACACTCCGTTTAAAGACACGTACACAGAGTGCGTTTACTTTTTCCGTCACAACCAATATCATGAGACGAACCTAAAGTACGTTTTATAGGAAAATTTGGTAGTGGTTTACGTTCAGTTACAGAGCCTCAGTTTGATGAGCCTGTTATGCTCGTGCAAAAATAGGCGCAGACACATCTCGTGCATCTGCTCACACTTTGAGAACGAGAGCGTCCTGCGGACG
>JAABUV010002367.1_pt1 | contig 25637 bp, 33 predicted proteins | sample 5559971 | NCBI WGS metagenome assembly JAABUV01 (sample SAMN10711881, study PRJNA513362) | rock metagenome | isolation source: Antarctica rocks | place: Antarctica: Victoria Land, Knobhead nord | collected 2015-12-19
GGAGCAGCCAGGTGAGGGCGACCTGGGGGAGCTGCAGCGGCTGCTGCGCGCGGGCGGCGCGGGCGCATGCGGTGCCTGCGGCGCGCCGGCCGAGCCCGGCGGCCGCTGCCTGTTCTGCGAGGCGTAGTGCTGCGCCGGCGCCGGCGCGCTGTGAGCCCGGCAGGGCGCGCGGCCGGCGCCGGCGCGCCGCCGGTCGCGCTCTGCACCCGCTCGCTGCAAACCAGGCGGCAGCCGAGGCCGGTGCCTTCAGACGCACGCGCCTGCCGGCCCTGCGGGGGCGCTGAGGCCTGCGCCGCGCTTGGAAGCGGCCCGCTCATAGTTGAATGTGCCATATAGTTTGAGTGCGCCGACGAGGCCCGCGCCCCAGCATGCACTGTCAGGCCCGTCAGCGAGTGCGCTCGATCGCGCCCGCCCTTCTTGGCCCGGCCTCGTCGTGCACCTGGGGCGCTCGCGCGCGGGCGGAGGCTGCGTCCGAAAGAAGACGGAGTGCGTCGCATGCCAGCATCGCAGGGCTGCCGCGCACCGGCCTGCACGCGCGCATGGCCCAGACGCGCTTGTCTGGAGCGCGCTCCTCCGGGCGCGGCAGCGGCTCGGCGCGCCCGGCGCATTGCTGGCCCGCCTAAGGCGCCCGCGCGCGCGCCCGGGCACCACGTCCGGCCACCGCGTCGGCGCGGAGGAGGTTGCGCTATCGCCGGTGCGCATGCTCGTGCGGCGTTGGTCCGGGGCGGCATGCGGGCTGCGGGCCGCGCCCCTGCCGGCGAGCGTGCTGGTGAACCGCATTGAGAGCCTGCTCAGGCTCATGCTTCCACGCTTGGCCCAGGGCAGCGCATCACGCCAGCATGCGTAGAGCAAGTGATGGCATGCCAAGCCACTGTGCTGGTCGTCACAGCCGCACAAACACCGCGCAGGTCCGTCTGCACCGGCGCGTCCCGGCAGGGAGCTGCTGGAGCCGCATGCCATGTTTTGCCGCTGGCCAGGAACCTGCATGTTTGCGCCGCGCTGTGAGTTGTGGAGGGGGCAATGAGCGTGTCTCTGCTTGATAAAAAAAAGGTGAGCTGGGAAGACCCTGACCAGGGTATGAAAAGAGCTTGTAAAATCCTGCTCCAAGGAACATGGCTTGTTCACTTTCAGCGCCTCTCTCAGGCAGCCGCGCATGCACTGACCGCTCGAGCAGCTTCACGTGGCTGACCGTGGTCGTCACGTGACTCCACTCCAGTCAGCGGCAAGCTTACAAGACGAAGCCGAGGAGGAAGGCTCGCGAGCTTAGCTGCTGCAGAGGCAGACACCAGCAGCTGGGCGCCATGCTGCTGCTCGAGGCCGTCCAAAGCGCGGCGGCCTGCTGGCAGCTCCGCCTCCTCGTGGCCTTCGCCGCCGTGCGCGCCCGCTCCCCAACCCGCCCGCGGCACCCGTGCCGCGTCGCGCGCCTGCTGGGCAGCAGAGCAAGGGCACCAGGTACTGCGCGCGCGCAGTTGTTTGACGTCTGACGGTTTCCTGCGCGATGACGTAAGCGCACCTTTGGCGTGCGCAGGCAGTGTACCTGTATGGCCTGCGCCCGTTGCAGCGCTGGCAGCTGCGCCACTTCCCCGGTGCGGGCCGCGCACCCAGCAGCGAGGCGCGCACAGCTCGAGCGCGCGCCGGGGCTGCACGCTGATGCTCCTCTCATCGCAGGCCCCGCGCCGACCTGGCTCCTGGGCAGCATACCCTTCATCCGCCGGCATGCCAACGCCGCGTTCGCGCACCAGGCCATGTCCAAGGAGTATGGGCCTGTGTTTGTGAGCTACACTGGCGCGCAGCCATTCATCGTCACGGTGCGCAGCAACGTGTAGCGCGGCCCCAAGGGCGAGGCTAGCTTGTGGCAGGGTCACGGGGCGGCTGCGCTGCCGTAACCAGTCCGTATACCAACGTGTCTGGCCATCGCTGCCTGACTGCAGTGTCGGGGCACGTAGCCGCTGGCATGGACTTTCTTCGGCACCGCAAGAGGAAGGGAAGAACTCAGAAGTAGCCTTGCCGCATGGTGTGCTTCTGTCGCTGCGAAGCTGGCCCAGCCTGGCGACGCGCCGCACATCGGTCCGCGCAGGACCACCCGCAGCTCGCACGCAAGGTGCTGCTGCAGAGCACCGTGCGGCCGGCGTTCCCATCGCTGCTCTGGGGCCGCGAGGCCGCGTTCGAGGCCGGCAACATTGTGGCGGCGCGCGGCGACAAGCACAAGGCGCTGCGCGCCGCCTGGCAGCCCATATTCTTCTCTGGCAGGCGCGGCTGGCAGGGGCTGGCAGCACAGCAGCCCTACCTACCCTAACCCTAGACTCCTGGATGCTGGACCGGCCTCGAAGTCGCATGGGCATGCTGGACGTCTGTTGTTATGGCCGCCATACGGCATGGCGTGCTGACCCTGCTGCCGCCTGCTTTACAGTGATGCTGACGCACCGGCGAGTCCCAGACGCGTCCTGTGAGTGCAGCGCGCACGATTTGCATTGCCGCAAAGTGACCGCGGTGGGGATCGCGGCGCGCGCCGGCGCCGCCCACTCGAGCGCGGCGAGCGCGCGGCGCGCAGCCTGGAGGCGTACTCCGCGCTCATGAACGAGGCGGCTGAGCTGCTGACTCGCAAGCTCGCCGACGCGGCCGCGGCCGGCGCGCCCGTGGACGTCCACCGTCTGCTCGGCGACATGACAATGCAGGTCGTCTGCACGACTGCGTTCGGGCGCGCCCGCCGCGCCAGCCGTGGGATCGCCGGCTTGATGGCGTGGTCTCCAGATTGTTGGCCGGGGATGGCCTGCTAGGTTGGAGCATGCACCGCTGCATTACGCGGCGGTGCGCTGCTGCCGTTCCCGGTGCTGGTGTTTACAGGGTATGCAGCACATCACATGCGCGCAAGGCGGTGCCCATGAGATGTGCAGGCGTTGCCGCTGCATCGCTGGTTTAGGTGAAGCTGCTGGGACCGCCTCTGCAGGGTCAAGTTCCACACGCAAGAGGGCGCCGGGGCGGCGGCGGGCGCGCCCGGCGAGGCCGGCCGCCTGCGCGACGCCGTGACCGCCATATTCTGCGTCCGAGGTGCGGCGCGGCATGGTCATGCTGACTTGCATGCTCATCTGGGGCGCCGCTGCATCATGCAATAGGCAGTCAGGATTGGAGGTTGCAGAGACGTCCGCAGACAGCTGCTTGTGCAGCAGCCAGCTTGCATGTCTGGCAGTGGCGAGACCCAGCCTCCCGTACTCTCTGAGACGGGCTGTCCGCGCAGGCGGTGTGCAGCTGGGGAAGCACCCCCCAGCTCGCTGTCCTGCTGAGACGCAGTGGCTGCGCAGGGCCGCTGTTCAGCCTGTGGAGCCCCCTCATGTTCCTCTTCCCCTTCACCGCGCCGCTGGTGCGCCCGCTGGCGGCCGCGCTGCCGGACGCGGGCTTCCGCCGCATCCTGGCCGCGCGGCGCACGATCAAGGACGCGGCCTCCCGCCTCATCGCCGCCCACCGCGCGCTCCTGGCCCAGGTCAGGGTTGGGGCCCAGGTCAGGCGCATGTGCGCCCCATGCGTCACGCCAAGCAAGGCGGGCGCGTCGCGGCCGCCGCCGCAGCAGCGGTGCTGTGGCGGCTGCCTTTGCTGGTCAGTGTCTTACACTGTGTTGTAAGCCACGGATGCGAAGAAAGTAGCTGCCTCGCGGCCCTGTGATAGCTTGCCACCCGGCGCCCTCCGCGCGTCAGAGCCTGCGGCTGGCGCATCCCGTCAAGCCGTATTGCATGTGCATCCGCAGGACGCGGACGGCCAGGAGCCGCTCGGGAATGGCGGCGCACCCGGGCCCGCGCCGCCGCAGGCACACGGCGGCGCCGGGCGCGGTGCGCCGGCGCCGCCGGCGTGCGGGGATGCTGAGGCTGCGGGGCCGCGCCGCGGCATCGCGCCGGGCAGCTTCCTGGACCTGGTCATGCGCGCGCGCGACCGCACGACCGGGCGCGGCTTCACCGACCTGGAGATCGCCAACCAGGCGCGGCGCCTGTTGGTGCGGCCGCTGCCGGGCGGTTTGGTGGGCGACTGGCGGGGGCTTGCGGGTCATTGAACACCCCGCAGTCAGGTATTATGTACAGGCGCATAATGGAGCCGCGCTCTGTCATACAGCGGAAACCGGTGAATCTCCGCTTGCACCGGCAGGCTTTCAGATAGACTGCGAGCTCACATGGCGTGCGCGGCAGGCCGCCGGGCTGCGCATGGCAGGCGCGGCGCTGAGCGGCGCCCGAGCAGCGCGCAGGCGTACGTGCTGATCCTGGCGGGCTACGAGACGACCGCGAGCGCGCTGGCGTTCGCCATGTACCTGCTGTCGGCCAACCCCGCCAAGCGCGACGCCCTGCTGGCGGAGGTCGACCGCTTTGGCCGCGCGCGCGTGCCCACTCTGCTCGACCTTGACAGGCGCGCCCGCCCGACCTAGCCGCATGTGCAGCGCTGTGAACCCCGCTGCGCAGCGCGCTCTTGTATCGGGCGCGGCCTGGGCCGCACATCCGGGTCGTGCGCGCGCGCGAGCAGCCTGCGCTACCTGGACGCGGCGCTCAGGGACCATCCTGGCAGCCTTTAGGGTCTTGATGAGGGTTGGGTTCCGCGCGCGCGCGCAGCCTGCCCTACCTGGACGCGGTGCTGAAGGAGGCGCTGCGGCTGTACCCGCCGGCGCCCACCATCATCCGGCAGGCCACGCGGCCCATGGACCTGGGCGGCTTCCGCGTGCAGCCCGGCCAGTGGCTGGCCGTCGCCGCGTACAGCATGCACCGCAACCCCGCCTACTGGCCGGCGCGGCCCCGCGCTATACCCTGCACCCTGTCCTCATGCCGCATGCAGCATGCACCGCAACTCCGCCTGCTGGCCGGCGCGGCCCCGGCGCCGCGCAGCATGCAGGGGCGCGGCCGCGCGCCGCCCGAGCCTGTGACCGCCCATGCGCAGTGTGCCTGTGCCGCCGCACGGAGCCTGCGGTGGCTGGCCGTGGACGCACGCGGCATGCCCACAACCTGGCCCGCCTGCATGCGTGCCTGCTGGCCAGCGCCCTGTTGTTGTGCCTTGGCTCAAGGCAATGCGGCGTGTCACAGCCAGGGGCATGAGCTTGTCGTGCACAAAACGGCTGCGGCATGATGATGCTCATAAACTGCAGGCGTGGGCGTACAGGCAAGGCCCGGTGCGTTATGCGGTTGAGGTGCTGCTTTCTTGCGGCATCAGTGTTTGAGTTGGTAGACAGGTAGACAGGACCGCCACATTTCCGGTGCTCACCCGCAAGAATCAGGATGCATGCTGCAAGGTCCTGCTGCGGGCTGCGGCCGAGGCCCTCCTGTCGCCTGCAGGAGCCGGACGCGTTCCAGCCGGAGCGCTTCCTGGCCGGCACGCCCGAAGCGGCGGCCGCCCCCGAGCACGGCTTCATGCCCTTCGGCGACGGCGCGAGGGCGTGCATCGGGCTCAGGTGGGATCCTGCGCAGCGGCGGCGTCATGCATGCATGAGGGCAAGTGTTATCAATGCCAGCACATGCACATCACCACACCTGCAGACTGGTGCATGGGCACGCTTTGGATGTCGGGCGCGCGCGCACTGCCAGGAGCGCGCTCTATGCATGCCGTATTCTGGCTTTCAGTTAGCTGCAAAGGCTCGTCTCGAGCTGCTCAGCTGCACGGGCTCGACTTGAGCTGCGTGACGGAGCCCGGCCGGCGCTTTTGGCAGAGCTATGGCACGGCATGCAAGCACCATGCATAGCAGAGGGCTGCCAGCCTCATGTGATCCGGAGCAAGTCCAACACGACATCGGTATAGGTATAGGGTACCCTGTATACACCCTAACCTATACCCTATATACCCTATATATTTGCGCCCCCAGGTTCGCCCTGGAGGAGGCCAGGATTGCGCTGCTGCGCCTGTGCCAGCGCTTCACCTTCGAGCTGGAGCCCGGTCAGGCGCGCCGCCCTGCTGCGCCAGGCGTGGCAGCCCCCTCCGCGGGCAGGCCTGACGCAGAGGTCCTGGTCTGCGGCCGCTCGTTGCTGCAGGCGGAGCGTTCGCGCGCCTGTGCGTGGGCGCTGGTCGCCGGTGCTGGAAGGGGCGCTTGGTGCCTGTGCTGGAGTGCGAGGTGTGTCAGTGCGCGATATGATGCATGGGTGATGACGAAGGACTGAACATCGCAGGAGCCGCTGCAGCTGGGGAGCACGATCACGCTGTCGGCCAAGGGCGGCCTGCACATGCGCGTGGTGCCGCGCGGCCCGGAGACCGGAGCCTGATCCGGCTGTGTTCTGCCTCGCCTCGATGCGGGCATCGTGGAGCGGCGCAGCGGTGTACCCTGCCTCACCAGCCTCATGCTCGCCTCCTGTCTGCCAGCCGCTGAGCGGTGCCCTGCATGTGCTGTGCTGCATTGGAGCGCTGTTTTCTTGTGCTTGGCACATACAACCATGTGTGTGCTGGTGTGAGCGCGCGTGCGCGCGCATGTGTGTGTGTTTGTGCGGGCTTGTGTGTGTGCGGGCGCGTGTATATGATGCTGCGGATCAGGATGCAGCACTACATGCATGCACACGCGAGCACTCTTCACCTCCTGCCTGTTGCGCGGTCATGCGGCGTATGTAGAGAAGTGCAGGTGTACAGGCACTTTTGTGCAAATGAGCCCATGCTGGCCTGCGAGTATGTCTTATCTCATTTCATTTGTCAAGCTGGCATGTGCATCAGTGACCCACTACTACTGCCATGCAGATTGATTGACCGGCGGACGTGGTGACACACCGGGAAGAAACGCATCTCAAGGCACTGCCGTAGACACTAGGAGAATAACGTGTGCAATTTGCTCGCTAGTGAGGTAGGCGCCCACGAACAGGGCTTGTCCACGCTTGGCTGAGGCGCAGGCCTGGTGCACTGCCTGCTGCCCTGGCCGGGACCTCGCTGCCCCGGCCCTACTACCCCTATACACTGGCAGGCCTTCTTTCGCGGATGCTTGTCATGTCAGGCAAGCGTCACACGGCATGCCACTCATGCTTGCCGCCTCACATACTATGCTGGCGGCAAGGTAAGCAGTGGGTAAAATTGATGTGTTCTCGACATTTGAAGCACCCACCGGCTGTCACCCAAGTTCTGGGAGAGGCGCTGTTTCTCAGTGCAACTCTTTGGCACCCCTGTGCCATACCTCCCCTGCATTCCAGCGAGCTGAGCCGTGATGGCCGAGAAGTAGAACAGCACCAGGAAAGCTATGCGCAGCAAGCGCCAGAGGAAGCAGAAAGACAGGTCGTCGCTTCGGCAGAAGCAGGGCAATGCCACGCACACCTACCATGTGCCTGACGGCGAAGCAGATGCAGGGCCCGGGCTCGACGCCGACAGGTGGGCAGGCTGGCGAAAGTGCTATAATGACGCATAGCTTAACCATTTTCAGATGCTCAACTACTAGCCTTGGCAAGCTGCAAGTTCAGGGACGGGTGCTGTGCACTCCATGTCAGCACCTCTGCGCGTGCTTAGCTATGATACCGCTGTGCAGGCGCAGCGCGGCAGCGCCCGACACCAACATGCTGCAGCTGCCCGCGGCCCCCGGCGGCCCCGAGCGCGCGGCCGAGCAGCCAGGCGGCGCGGCGCCGCCGCCGCCGGCCAGGCGGCTCAGCAAGGCGCAGCAGCGCAAGGCGCGCCGTGTGGCAGAGGAGAAGGCGGCGCGAGCCCAGCGCGCGGCCGCCCTGGCGGACCTCGCGCAGCACAGCCTGAGCGCCGCGCAGCTCGCGCTGCTGCGCCCGACCGCGCACCGCGGCCAGGTGCGCGCCGCCGGTTTGCGGGGGAGGGCCCAGGCGCGCGCCGCTGGCTTTGCGGGAGGGGCGTGCCTGGCCGCCGCGGGGGCGGCCAAACAATGGCGCTAGTCATATGCCTGCCAGCCGCGGGCTGCTCACAGTGCAGGCGCCTGCGCCCGGCGGCCTGGCGAGGCGTGCCCCCGCCGCCGGCGCCGGGGGCGGACAGACGAGGGGCGCGCGCGCGGCGCGCAGCGCGAGACGAAGCGGCAGCGGCTGCGCCGCGCGCTCGCGCACCAGCGCTTGGGCCTGGCCGCGCCGCCGGGGTCGGCCGACCTGGAGGTGGACCGCCGGCCGGTGCCGCCGCCCGGCACGCCCGCGCACCGCGCCGCGTTCGACGCGGCGCTGGCGCTGGGGCAGGCCGCCGGAGCCGCGCCTCGCGGCGATGCCGCGAGGGACGACGCAGGCGCCGGCGAGGACAGCGAGGGCGGCAGCAGCAGCGCAGGCAGCCCAGAATCTGACGGAGCAGAGTGCAGCAGCGATGACGCCGCGGCCGCGCCGGCGAGCGCGCCTGCAGAGCCCGCGGCGCCGGCTGATGCCGCGGAGCAGCGCAGGAGCCAGCGGGCCGCGCTCGCGGCCGCCAGGGAGGAGCTGGGCCTGCAGGCGCACACGCAGGAGCCCGACCCTGCCGTACGGCCGCCGGAGGTTGGCGGCGGCGGAGGCGCGCAGGGCGGCGGGCGGGCGCCCGAGCAGGGGCCAGAGGGCGTGGGCGCGGCTGCGGTGGCCCCGCGCGTGCGCGTGGTGCACCTGGAGGTGAGCCGCCGCTGGCTCGCCCCCTCCTTGCGCCTCGGCAGCGCAGCCTGGCACTTTCCTTGTGTCCAGGACACCTCGCGCTAGTCCCCACAACATGCTTTGCCATCCTGGCAGCTGGCCGCTGCACAAGGCGCTGCCCATGCGCGGCCCGCACCTCTTGCCACCCGCCGCCGCAGCCCTGCACCCGCGCCTGACAGTTGCTGCGCGGGGCGGCCGCGGCAGCGGCCGGCCGGCATGGCGGCCGCGCGCGAGGGCCTGCCCATCCTGGGCATGGAGCAGGAGGTCATGGAGGCGGTGGCCGGCGCGGACGTCGTGCTGCTGTGCGGCGAGACGGGCTGTGGCAAGACCACGCAGGTGCCGCCTGCTGCCGCGCCAGCCTGCTTAAGGAGCTAGGCTAGGGTAGCCGTACCCCAGAACCTACCACCCAAGGCACCGCGCGCGCTGCGCCGGCCGGCACGCACCGCGAGGGCGTGCTCGCTCCTCGGCGGCATGCTGTTTGCGTGCGGACACAGCGCGCGCGCTCTGCCGAGCAGGAGCGCTCCTTTAAGCCACAAGCTGGGGCTGAACGGCAGTGTGAAAGTGGAAGCAATTGTAAACGATGAGGGGAACAACACCATGCTGCTGCTAAAGGCTCTCATACCTGCCTCTCGAGAAGGGAGACTGCATCACGCGGGCCGCTTTCTGCCCTCAGCGGCAGCATGCGCGGCAAGCGCCGCTGGCGCGCGCGCGCAGGTGCCGCAGTTCCTGCTGGAGGCCGGCTACGGCGCGGCCGCCTTCCCCGAGCGCGCCGGGCGCATCGGCGTCACGCAGCCGCGCCGCGTAGCGGCGGTCGCCGCGGCGACGCGCATCGCCGCCGAGCTCGGCTGCGCGCTGGGCGGCCGGGTCGGGTACCAGGTGCGCGCACGGGCGAGCGGGGCGGGGTGAGGGTGAGGGTGCACGAGTCTGTGTGTAGACAGTGTAACGCATCCACCCTGGCCGGCACGGCTGCGCGGAGGATGCGCTAAGAAGGCGCGCCGGACGGAAGCCAGCGCACCTGGGCGTCGTGCCCGGCGCTGGTACGCGCGTAGTGTGCGACTGCAGGTACAGCAGGTTGTCTGCAGTCGGCCGCTGGCGCGGCCGCCGGCCGCCCTGCACAGCTGGGGGGCCCTCGCACCATGCGCCACAGCAGGGGGAGGCTGCAGGGTGCCCTGCCGCTCAGAGTGTAAAACTTATATGACTGAAAGGGGCCCCGGCGGGGGGCAGGTGCGGTACGAGCGGCGCGCGGGCGCCGACACTGCCGTCAAGGTCATGACCGACGGCATTCTGCTGCGCGAGCTGCAGGCGCGCCCGCGCGCCCGCGCGCCTGCGCGCAGCGGCCTCGGGAGCTCGCGCTAGCGGGGCCTATTTAAATACGCAGACGCGTGCGAGCTGAGCCCTGGCGGCGGGGCAGGCCGTCCGCCGCGTTGAGCTTGCCTGGGGTGTGTTCAAGGGCGAAGGGGTAGCGCAACATTGTTCGCCACCCACCACGCTCGTCGTCGGGTCGGGCTCGCCTGGGTCAGAACATCGCCTAGCGGCGAGTGGTCAGCCTTCATGACAAAGGGCGGCGCTACCTCGAGGGCGCGGCGCCAGCTTGAGGGCGCGGCGCCGTTGTCGTGTAGAGCGACGACTGAGCCGCTTAGCGGTGTGCTGTCCAAGGCCGGCCTGACCTGGCGGCGAGCGCGGTGGGTAGGGATAGTGTTGCGTTATGCCATCACCGTCGAACACAGCGCAGGCAAGCGACACCGTGGCAGACGGGCCTGTCCCGCCGCCAGCCGCCTCCCAAGCAAAGGCGCCCGTACTGGCTGCGGCCTGTCTAAGGGGCTGCTCGTGCCGGGTTGCGCGCGCGGCAAGGCCGGGCAGCAGCCCCAGCGTGGCGCGGGCAGCGGGGCGGCGGCCAACGAGCCCGTCGTGGGCGCCGCTCGCCGCGCCCGCCCCTCACCCCTTTCCCTACCCTTGACCCTAACCCTAGGGCCTGAGGCATCCGGCCGCGCGGCCGCGCAGGCGGACTTCCTGCTGCGGCAGTACAGTGCGCTGGTGCTGGACGAGGCGCACGAGCGCAGCCTGAACACCGACCTGCTGCTGGGCGCGCGCATCCCAGTCTCTTGCCTTGAGCCCCTGCAGGCGCCGCAGTGGGTGCTGAGGAGAGCAGCAGTGCCGGGCAGGGCGCGTGTGTGCGCTGCCTCTGGGTGCTGCAGCACTTCCGGTCGAGGCGCATGCATGCGTTGCCTCCGGGCGCTGCAGCATTGCCGGGCGAGGCGCGTGCGTGCAGTGCCTCCGGGTGCTGGCCGCCGGGTGCATCGGCCGAGCGCGCCTGTTCGGCTCGGGCCGCGCCGGGCGCATCACTCTAGGAGGGGGCGTTCTGGCAGCCTTCCCTGCAGCCTGCAGCGCTGGCCGGGCCAGCCGCGTGCTGCTGCTGCAGGCCATTGATCGCTTTAGAGTCCTGCTGAATTTCTCCGTGCAGCTTCTACACGAAGCCTCCGCGCGGTGACGCCCGCCCATCGCATCCCGCAGGCCTGCTGTCGCGCATCGTGCCGCTGCGCCGCCGCATGGCCGCCGAGCCCGGCAGCGGCGTCGCGCCGCTGAAGCTGCTCATCATGAGCGCGACGCTGCGCGTGGATGACTTTGCCGGCAACCCCACGCTGTTCCCCCGCCCGCCGCCCATCGTGCGCGTGCCCGCTCGGCAGTACCCCGTCACGGTCCACTTTGCGCGGCGCACCGAGCTGCACGACTACGTCGGCGCCGCATTTGCCAAGGTCCGAGGGGTTTGCGAAAGGGTTGTTTTTTTGGCCTGTGCATGGCTGGGCGGCTTGTGGCCCTGTACCCTCACTTGCTGCAGTCCACGGAAGCCACCTGATGTTGGGCGACACGCAAAAGCTGTAGCGCCATGTGCAATGAGCCGGCAGTTGGGAGGGTGCTCGAGCGCCGCACGTTGCAGTGCGCCGCATTTGGTCCTCCCCTGCGCCGCCTGTTGCAGCATGCGCCGCGCGTGCTTGCGGCCTCGAGTTGGCGAGCGCTCAGGCGCATGCGACGTGCCCGCGACGGCGCGGCGGGCGGGCGCGCGCAGGTGCGTCAGCTGCACGCAGCGCTGCCGCCGGGCGGCGTGCTCGTGTTCCTGACCGGCCAGCGCGAGGTGGAGGCGCTCTGCCGGCGCCTGCGCGCGCCGCCGCGCGGGCGGCGCGCCCTGCCACAGGGCTCAAACCCTGATCCTGGGTCCGGCCCCGGCGCCGGCAGCCGCCCCGCCGACGGCCGTGCTGAGCGGCGGGCGGGCGGGGAGGCGGCGGGGGACGAAACCCTGGATGCGGGCCGGGAGGGCTCCGCCGGCGCGCAGCCGCTCGCGGAGGGCGTGGACGCCTTTGGCGGCGACGCGGCGGAGGCGGCAGGCGAGGCGGACGGTGCGGGCCGCCGCTCGGTGGCTTGTGGGGGTTGGGCGGCCTGCCAAGGGAGTATGTCTGACACATCGAGGTGAGGAAAAAAGCCAGGTGCTCCAGCGAAAGGGGCTGTCTGAGGTGGCCTGCAACCGTCCCGCGGCCGCGCCCAGGAGCGCGGCCGTGTGTCCCACACGACCCAGGTCGCTCCTGTGCGAGCGCGGTGGAAAACAGGCACAAGGCCATGTCTTCACCGCAGTGCCTGCCTCCAGGCTGCATATCTGCAAGTGAATCAGCAGCGCATCGTCTTGGTATCATCCTGAGCAGGCGCAGGCGCGGGCGAGGCAGTTGACGCGGACTGGGACGACTTTGACGCGGAGGCCGCGCTGGAGGAGGAGGACGAGGTGGCCGTGCTGGGCGGCGACGGCTACACGCCGGAGCAGCTGGCGGCGGCGGAGCGCTCGCTGGAGCAGCGCGTGGCGCGGGCCCGCCGCATGCGTGCATGTCGTCCCGCATGTGCCCGGGACGCGGTGGGTGCAGGCCATGCTCGAAAGCGCTGCGCTGTCAAATGCAGGGACGGCCGAGCAGTGTTTTGCTGCGAGAGGCTGGCGGGCGTGGGCGTGGTGGCTGGCGCGCGCAATGGCTCTGGCGGGCGTGACAGGGCCCGGCGCGCGCGGCAGGGCCTGGTGCCGGGCGCGCTGGCGCCCGCGGCGGCCCGCGGCGCCGCGCCGCTGCACGTGCTGCCGCTGTACGCGCTGCTGCCGGCGGCCGCGCAGGCGCGCGTGTTTGCGCCCTGCCGGCCCGGCGCGCGCCTGGTCGTCGTGGCCACCAACGTCGCCGAGACGTCGCTCACCATCCCAGGCGCGGCGCCGGCTGTGTGCGCTCCGCGCGTGCCTAACCCTAACCTAACCCTTACCATAGGGCGGCTGCAACCTACACAGAAATCCTCCTACCGCGGGCTGCCTTGGCGAGGCGCTGTGCGTGCCTGCGGCCGGGCAGCGCTGCCCAACCCTGACGGCCCTGGCAGGGCGGCGGCGGCATGCCGAGGCTGGGCCGGGCCTTTGTCTGCTCGGCCGAGGCCCTTGCCGGGTGGCTCACACGGCCCCTGCCAAGGCTGAGTCGCTGGTAGCGGGTGCAGCTATCGAACCAGGCGTCAGCCCCACCTCATGGGGACCGGCAGGGGGCCCTTTTTGGGTACTCCCAAGCGCACCGACACGGTGTGGGTGGCCGCCGCAGTCGTGCGCTACGTGGCGGACGCGGGCCGCGCGAAGGTCACCTCATGGAGACCGGCGGAGGGTTGCATTTGGGGCACTCCTGGGCGCACCGACATTGTGTGGGGGGCCCGCAGGCGTGCGCTACGTGGTGGACGCGGGCCGCGCCAAGGCCAAGCGGCTGGAGGCCGGCGGCGCGCTCGCGCGCTACGAGGTCGGCTGGGTCAGCAAGGCCGCCGCGGAGCAGCGCGCCGGGCGCGCCGGGCGCATGGGCCCCGGGCACTGCTACAGGCGCGCGCGCGGGCCGCTCTCCTTTGTTCAGACACGCCCAGCGACCAGCAGGTAGCTTGCCGTCTGCTGCGCAGCGTGCCAGCCGAACTCCCTTTCTTCCTTGTGTGCAGATGAGCCAGGTGGGCGTGCATGTTCTGCTTCATCAGGCTGCCAGAAAGTGGCCTCGCCCAGCGCGGCATATGCGCGCCCCGATGCGCCTGCCCCGCCCGGCGGCTACAGGCTGTACTCGTCGGCGGTGTTCAACGACGCGTTCGCCGCGCACGGCGAGCCGGAGGTGCTGGCGACGCCACTGGAGGGCGTGGCACTGACCATGCGCGCGCTCGGCATCGACCGGGTGCGCGCACCGGTTGATACCGCTGGCCCGGCCGAGCCCCGGCGCTGGCCGCCTCGGCGCGCTTGCGCGCGCGGGCTGCACGCTCTGGTCGCCTCTGGCATGCTGGCGCGATGGCATGGCAGCCTCTGGATGGGCAGTCTATTGTTTTCAAGCAGAAGGCATCCTTGCATGTAGTGTCCTCATCCTGGCCATACCCTGACCAGCAAGCGGCGGCGCGGAGCAGGGCGCGCGGCGCGCGCAGGTGCCCAATTTCTGGTTTTCAGCCCTCCCACCCTAACCCTAGCGCGCAGGTGCCCAACTTCCCGTTCCCGACGCCGCCCGAGCGCGGCGCGCTGGCGGCCGCGGAGGCCGCGCTGGCCGCGCTGGGCGCGCTGGAGGGGCCCGCGCGGGCGCTGTCGGCGCGCGGGCGCGCCATGGCCGCGCTGCCCGTCACGCCGCGCCACGCGCGCATGCTGCTGCAGGTGCGGCGCGCTCCTCAGGCTGGTAGTGAGTGGTGTGCCGAGAGTACACAAGCTTGGGCCTTGACTCAGGTCGGCGGCCATGCACGGGCAGGCAGCGGCGGTCATGAGCACACATGTTCGACCGTGAGGGTTTGGGGCATTGATGGAGGTCGGCGCCCGTGCACGGGCAGGCTGCAAAGGCCTGGTGAACACTAGCTCGAGTGTCAGGGACAGGGCAACAGAGTAAGTCGTCGTCCATACCCTGGCAGGCGGCGGAGGACGCCGCGGCAGGCGCGGCCGGCGCCGCGCGCGCGCTGCCGTACGCGGTCGCGCTCGCGGCCGCGCTGAGCACGGAGAGCCCCTTCATCCTGGTGGACAGCATCACGGCGCGCCCCCAAACAGACCCAACGCAAGTGTGTGGGGAGACAGCGGAGTGGTTGTCACCTGCCGCGGCGGGTGGTCCCTCAGCCTGAGGGTCTTTGCGGCTGCAGATATAGACGCCTAACACACAGGCCGCCCACGGGGGCTGTCAGTGCGTGCTTGCTCAGCACGCGCAGCAGACGTGAAGATGGTGCCTGGTGCGACAGAGCATGCATGGCGCGCGAAGCGGGCACGGAACCTCGCTGGCACATGTGGCACCGCAACGTTACAGGGCACCCTGCCCTCCCCTACATCAGGTTACCGCACTACGGGTAGGCTAATGATGCGATCCTGCGGGGTAGGCTAACGATCCTGGTTCAAGCCTAATCAGGGATGTGTGCCCGACGCGCAGGCGGAGGGCGACGAGGTCGCTCGGCGGCGGCGGGCGGCCGCGGCCGCGGCGCATGCGCGGCTGCGCGCGCCGGGCGGCGACGCGCTGAGCGCGCTGAACGCGCTGTGCGCCTTTGAGCGCGCCGGCCGCTCCGAGGCGTTCTGCCGGTGCGTGGCGGTCGGGCGGCGCTGCGCGCGAGCGTGCTCTCTGCCCATCCGCACGCACGCGGCGAGCGCACGGCTGCCACTGCGCCGTGCCCACAGCAATGACGCGCTCAGCGCAGACTGTCTGCCCGCCAACCTGAGTGGTCTGCAGGCCGGCGTACGCGTCTCGACTGCCAACGACACGCCGCTCTGGCTGCAAAGAAGCGAGATTGTCAAACCCTAACCCTAACCAGGGGCCCGCTGTCACAGGGACCACTTCCTGCACGCGCGCAACCTGCGCGAGGCGGCGGCGCTGCACGCGCAGCTGGCGCGCGCGCTGGCCGCCGCCGACGCGGCGGGCCCGCTCGTGCCGCTGGCCGCGGCCGTGGCAGCGGCCGCGGCAGCGGCCGCGGCGTGCGCGGGGCGCCCGGGCGAAGCGGCCGCGCTGGAAGCCCTGGCGCCGGCTGGCGGGCTGCCGCCGCCGCCGGCCGCCGTGGCCGAGCGCCTGCGCTGCGCCGTCGCCGCCGGCTGGGCCGACCAGGCGCGGCGTCCACACCGCATTGCCTGTGGGCGAGAGGCGTTGCGGCGCCTCCCTCGGCCTCATGCGCTGTCCGCACTGTCAATGCAGGCCCATGCATGCCTGCCTGGCCCAGCATGCCAAAGTGCGGCATGCCCCGGGTTGCACGCCTGTTGCGCTTTCCAGAGAGTTGTTGCTTTTGCTGCTGAGGGTGTCTATATATACACTTAGTAGAGATGGTATGCTGCCATCCTCGGTGTATGTCCCTAGTGGCATGTGTGCCAAGCTTCCCCATCCCCAAGCGCTGCTTCAACGTGCTTTCATCTGCATGGCTGACATGGTGCTGTGCTTGACTGTGCGTTCATATATTACATTAAGCAGGCTTTGGCATGCTGCGGTCATACCACCCACAACATACCGGTTCCCGTCCGATCACCGAAGTCAAATTGGGTTGGGCCTCACCAGTACTGCGTTGAGGAATCACGTGGGAACCCGAGGTGCTGCAGTGTTTTTGCTTTTTGTCCTTTTCGGCGTCTTGGCGCCCAGGCGTGCGTTCACCCAGTGCCCGGGCCGCTCATTCATCATTCATCGTCCTGTGTGGGCATGTGTGGCAGGTGTGCACAAGCGGGTCCGGTTGAGGGTGCGCGCAGGTCGCGCGGCGCGTGCACTCGACAGAGTACCTGGCGCGCCAGGACGCGGCAAGGACCGCGGCCGCCGGCAGCAGGCGGCGCGCCGTGCGGTACCAGGCGCAGGTGCGCTGACGCCCAATACACTCTGGCTGACCCAGCCGCCAGCGCTGCCAACCAACATCCTGCACGCTCCGGGGCCCTTGTTGAGTTGCTGCGGTCGCCGGCTGGGGTCCAGCCGCGGCTGCACGGCGCGCGCGCGTGCGGCGCGCTAGCACAGAAGAGCCTCAGGCAAGGTCTGCCAGTGATGTGAGTGCAACGCATAGCACGGGTCCCAGTGTGCCGCGCTGGCGCGGGCGAGCCCCTGTGCAGCCGTGACAGACGAGCCGGTGTCAGGTCGAGGTGGTGACATGATGGCGTTCCTGCATCCGGGCGGGCGAGAGCTGGCGCGCGCCGCGCGCGCAGGCGATCGACGAGACGGTATACCTGCACCCGCGCTCGGCGCTGGCGCGCACGGCGCCAGAGTTTGTTGCCTACGCACAGCTCGTGCGCGGGCCCAAGCGGCCCTACCTGGCGGGTGCGGCGCGCATGGCATGCACGCCCCGCCCCTATTGCGAGGCATGTCATGCTGTGTGACAGCGTCAGTGCCCCAACACCCGCGCGCTGGTTGTCGACGCGGAGCACGGCGCAGCTCCCCCGGTGTGGCACCATGACACTATAAAGGTGCCGAAGCAGGCAGCACGAGCGCACCCATCTCGAGTAGATCATCTGCAAGTTAGCATCTGCTGGGCGTGCTGCCTGCTTTCTAGCGCACTGCAGCGCCCGGGTGCGCCGCGGAGCTGTGCGCGGTGTGACCCGGCCAGAGGCGCGCCAGCGCCCGTGTGCTGGTGGGGCCGCCGGACGCGCCTGCGCCGTGCCATGTGGCACGAGCCGCTCCGTCGGCGCGCGCATCTCATGCGCCCTGAGACCTAAACCCTACCCTAACCCAGTGACGCAAGGCCGCGCGCGCTTCGCAGGCGTCACGGAGGTGGACGCGGCGTGGCTGGCGGACGCCGCGCCGCCGCTCGCCGCGCTCTCCGCGCCGCTGGACGCGCCGGCGCCGCGCTACGTGCCGCGCGCCGACGCGGTGCTCGCCTGGCACGCCGCCGCATTTGGGCGGCACGGCTGGGAGCTGCCGCCGGTCGCGCGGCCGGTCGGCGACGCGGCCGGCCGCGCGCGCGGCTTCGCGGCCGCGCTGCTCGCGGGCGCCGTGCTGCCGGCGTATGCTGGTGCGTGGCGCGGCGCGCGTGTTGGGAGTCGTATGCAAGGGCGAAGGAGGATGGGCCATGGGAGGGTGACGGCGAAAGGCTGCACCCCACATATGAGCGGCTCAAGGCGCCTGCAACATGCGCTTTGCTGTGGACATGGGGGAGCACCCGTCGGCGTGCACACTGATGCATGCTGCCCAGCATGGACAACCCAGTCGACCTGCCTGACGCACCGCGCGCCGCACCGTGAGGCGCAACGGGCGCGCCGCGCGCGCAGGCCTGCGCGGCGCACTGGTTGCGCCGCCGGAGCAGGCGGCGCGGCCCGAGGCGCAGGGCCAGCGGCGCGTGGGCGAGCTGGTGGGCGCGCTGCGCGCCGCGCGCGTGGACAGCCGGGCCGCGCTCGCCGCGGCCTGGGCGCGCGAGCCGGCCTGGCTGCGCCGCGAGCTCGCCGCCTGGGTGCGCCCGGCGCCGCGCGCCCCGGCCCTGCGCAGGCTGTTAACCGCTGTGCGTGCTCACGTGCGGCGTCTGGGGGACCGCCTGGGCTGGCGGGGCCTCCGCGACGGCCGGGATGAGATCTGCTGCTCAGCACGTGCTGGTGCCAGAGTGCAGCTGGCCGTGACCATGGCTTGACTGCATGCCGCAGTGGCCGATTCTGGAAAAGCTCCCGTCAAAGCTTCCTTGCGGAGGGTTCTCGGGGCGCACAATTTTGTCTTGACACATGCCCGGCCGCTCTGCTTGCGTGCCGCATGCATGGGGGGCGGACATGCAGAGGCGCGGCCGCATTATACCGCGCCGCCGCCGCCGCAGGTGCGCCCGGCGGCGCGCCCGGCGCTGGACGCGCTGTGGCCCGCGCTGCTGGCGGAGGCGCCCGCGCCGGCCAAGGCGGCCGGCAGGGCCGCCGGCGCGGGGCGGGGCGGCAAGCGCAAGCGGGCCGCCGCGCCGGGCGGCCAGGGTGCGGCCGAGGGCGGGGCCGGGGGCGGCGTGCCGGACGGCCTTGGCCGGGCCAGGAAGCGGGCGGCAGGGCCGGCCGGCAGGTTACATGTTTGAGCAGTGGTTTGGTCCGGTGCAGGCCTCTGCCCTGCTATGCATGTCCGTTGCACATGGTTGTTGTTGTCTTCGGTGTGTCATCCAGTCCTTGTCTTCTGTTGACCGTGTGCGAGGTATTGCGCGTCTGCACTGATTGCCAGGGTCTGCAGCTGTGATGCCAGTACCTGTACTGGAACCCAGTATGCCCACACGCAGAAGCGATGAAGTACTGTGAGGCTACATTTCTCACGGGCAACCCATCAACTGCAGACTGCAACCTCTTTCTAGTTGCCACCAAAACACAAAATCTTTACCAAACCACACTCACGCTCCATGGCAGTGCATACTCTGGCATCCACGCTTACACTTGACTCGCGCACGCATCTGACCAGAATGCTGCTTTAACTCTCGTGTCGAAGATGCAGGGAGAGGACCCAGCAGCAGCATGTCTGGCTGCAGCAAGGTACCAGCGAGGTGCCACGCCCCGCTGCTGCAGCCCATATCTCGCACTGAAACACGCCCTGTGGTAGGGTTGCCTCCCCCAGCAGGGCAACCGCGGACCAAGCCCCGCCCAAAAAAATCTTCAGCCAAAAAGAAATAGCTCCGCAAATAAACTTAGCAAAAAAGCGCTTACTCGACCGCGGCCGCGCTCTGCTTGAGGCCCTCCAGGTCTTCGCCAAGCGCGGCGACGCGGGCCTCCGCGTCGCGCAGGCGCGCGACGGCCGCGGCGGTCGCCTCGCCCAGCGGCGCGACCAGGCTGGTGACCTGCTCCACGCACGCGTCCAGGCCCGCGCCCAGCTCCGCCTCCAGCTTCTCCTCCACATCCTGGCCGCGCCCCGCCGACAAGTTCAAGGTATTCCTGATTTATAGCCTCATGTGGAAGCCAGCGGCGCGCCGCGACCACCACAACTGGCGTGCACGAACGCCCCAGGGCCTCGCTTCAGCAGGGCAGGAGCCCAGACCTTTAGGCTGGCCACTGGAGCAGCTCCAGCCTGTGGGTGCACCCGCTGCATCCCTAACCCTACCCTGCAGGGCTGACGCGGAGCTGACCCTCGCGGCCCACGGCACCAGCTCAGGCGCGCTAATAGGGTCGCCAGGATCGCCGCTGCCCCGTCCTCTGCCCACACTGCAGGCCCCGAGCCAGGGCGTGGGGCCCGCGCAGGCCTTGCGCACAAAGCCCCCGACCGACCCCGGCGCGCAGCCCCCGCGCGCCGCGGCGCCGCCGCGCGCCGCGCGCTACGTGCCAGCGCCGCCGCGCCGGCCGCCCGGCCCGGCTCCACAACCTGGGCCGCGCCAGGCCCGGGCCCTAACCCCGTGCGCATAACCCCAACCTTAAACCCTCCTCGCGCGTGCCTTGGCGAAGTTGCCGGCCACGCGCTCCACCTTAGCCTTGGCCTCGGACCGCCGCAGCGGCAGGTTGAGCAGCGCCAGGTAGCCTACCGCGGCCGCGAGCCCGAGCGCGAGCGCGTCCTCCAGCACGTTGGGCAGCGCCGCCGTCAGGCCCAGGCCCAGCGCGCCCGCGCCTGCGCGGTGCCGGCCCTGTGAAGGCGGAGGACTGCGACGGCGGCTCGGTGCCTGGCTGCTCGGGTGCGGCGGGGCCGGCGGCGCCCGCTGCTTGGGGCGGTGGCGCTGGGGTGGCTTGCGCCCCTCGCCTTGCCAATCCAGGCACTGCTTAGGCGCCGCATGGGGTACATTGGTAGCACGTTACTGCACGCAAATGCTTGCTCTCCGGGGCCCTAAAGCTGGGCCACGACCCTCGCCCTGAACCCTGGACCATGGCCAGCCCTCCTCCGGCGCATCCGCCAACCCAGCCCGGCCAGACGGGGGCGGTGCGCAGCAAGCCTGGCGCCGCCCTGCCTGGCTTCTAACGGTCCCCCACGCGCCCGCCACAGCGACTTCTCCCTGAGCGACGCGACGGCCGCGTGCGGCCGGGGCCCGCACCGAACGCCGCGCCGGCCGTGCCGATGACGGCCTCGCGGACCTCCTCCTCCAGCAGCAGCGCGGCCGCGCGCGGCTCGAAGAGCGCGACCGCGGCCGCCGCCGAGTCCGGCGGCGCCGCCGCCAGCGCGCCTGGCGCGGCGCGCACGGTCGTGGGCGCAGCGCTGGCGTCGGCATTGGTCGCATGCTCGCTGGTGTGCCAGCCCGAATTGGGCGACTGGGGCGGGCGCCAGCATGCATGCCAGCGCAGTATGTCCCATGCAGCCCCGATGCCAGACCTTGAACACAAGGTGAGTACCCAGTGTGCAGGCTGGGCGGCATGCAGCCCGCCCATGGCGCAGGAGCTGTGCTCTGCGGGCCCTACACTGTGTTTGACGCCCTGTCATTGGCAACGTCGCTCCACACATTGTGCTGTGTACATACACGTTCCTTCTGCATAGGAACCGCCGCTCCGCACCAGGAGGCGCGGCTTCGGCGGCGACCACAGCGACCGAGGCCTCGTCCGCGCTGCCTGGACCGCCCGGCTGCCTGCCCGACTCGCCGCCGCCGGCGTCTTCGCCGCTGCTGCCAGGCTCGTAGCCAGGGTCTGCGCCCGGTCCCGCGGACCCCGCCGCCGCCGCCGCGCGCTCTTCCCGCCACCGCCGCCGCTCGGCGGCGCCTGCATCGCCGGCGGCCGCGGCCGCAGCGGCCGCCGATGAGCCCGGCCCCGCCTCGGGGCCCGGCGCGCGCGTCGCCGTCCCAGCGTTGGCGTCGCTGCTGCGGTCAGCTGCCGGCGCAGCCGCGCTGCCCGAGTCCGTGGAGTCCCCCGGCGGGGCGCTGATGCCGAACAGCGCGCAGCGCTGCTCCACGAACGCGCTGCGCATGGATGCATACGAGTCAGCCTGAGCCCAAGAATCTTGTCACATTGCAGGGCAGAGAGGGCTTCACGCCTCCACAACCGGGTCTTCTGTTCAAGACACTGGGTCGCTGCATGTACGCGCAAGCAGCACGCACACGTGCGCGACTCTGCCCAGCCACCCCGTGCACCGCACACCGGCAGCTCTGCGCCAGGGGGCTATCCTGCCTCCGCCTGCAGCCACGCGGCGCCACTGTGCCCCGCTGCCCTGTGAGGCTTTACGAGCCGCTCTTCTGCCATGCGTCAGATACCAAACGGTGCCACCCAAAGGGTCTGGGGCAGGGGCGTGCGCCGCACCGGTAGCTGGCCACCTGGCGCGCGCAGTTGGCGCGCAGCCACGCCGCGTGCTCCGCGACGAGCGCGCGCAGCTGGCCGGCCGCGCCACCGACGACCTCGCCCTCGAATGCGCCGCCGACCGGCAGGCGCCGCCGGCCGTCGCCGCGCGCGCCGAACAGGTACGCGGACAGTGCGTCCGCATTGGACAGCTGCGCGCGCGCCGGGTGTGCAGGGTTTGAGAGGACCTTGCCGCGAAAATCCGGTCTGCACGCACAGTGCAGCCTGTGTGCGGCGCGCTGCTGCTCGAGGCGAGAGCGCGCAGCGAGGCGCCTGCACGGCCGGGGATGTGATGCAGCCCGCTACATAGTCCGCCCCTGAATGGCCCTGAAGCCTGGCGAGGATCAGTCAATGTAATTGAGTGCGCAGACACCCAAGGCTTCCAGCAAGTGCTTATACAGCACAGAATGGCGCGGGTGCAAAGGGGTGGCACCGAGGTGGGGCGCGCGGCCGCACCGTCAGCGTGGAATCGACCAGCCGCACGGCGCGCTGCGCGGCGCCGGCGACCAGCCGGCGCGCCTGCGCGCGCTGCGCCGCGCCGTCGCGCTCCATCTCGGCGCGAAACGCGCGCAGCTGCTCACGCACCAGCCGCACCGCCGCCGCCTCCTGCCGCGCGCGCGCACACGTGCGTCAGCGCGGACACCGCGCGGGACGACTCACCAGAGCACGCAGGGCGTCTGCGCGGCGCGCGCGCGCCGAGCAGCGGCTGTTCGGCCGGGCCCCAGGGCTGCCGGCACGTGCAGGTTGAGAAAGGAGTGCTTTTGAGGCGCATACGGTAGGCCTGGCGTCCTACCCTATGCCAGCACCGCGGCGCGCGCCTGCTCGGCGGCGGCCAGCTCGGCGGCGAGCTGCGCGCCGGCCGCGCCCAGCAGCGCGTCCGCCACAAACAGCGGCGTCTGCAGCTTTAGGCGCGCGGACTCGCCGCCACCCAGGAAGCCCGCCACAAAGCGCTCCAGCTCGCCGAAGCGGCTGCGCTGCCAGGCCGGGTCCGTCGCCAGCCGCTCCGGGTCGGCCGGCGGCGGCGGCGGCGCGCCGCCGCCGTTGCCGCTGGCCCCTGCCGCCGCGTGCCGAGGGGTCGGGCGCCACCGGCGCATGATCTGCGCCCCTCTGGATTTGTCTAGATGCGCCTCAGCTCGCCGGAGCGGCCGCGCTGCCATAAGACCCGGTCCCGGGCCAGCGTGTGCGGGTTACGTCTGCGGTGGCGGCTGCGGCGCGCCGGCGCCATCGCCGCTGGACCCTGTCCTGACGCGTCAAAGAGCAGAGTCCGGCAGCCACCGCCGCCGCCGCCAAGCGCTGGACCGATCACGCGCGCGTAGTTCCAAACCGCGCGCACCCCAGAGCCCGGCGAAGAAGCCGCCGCCGCCGCCGCCGCCGTTGCCGCCGGCCGCGGCCAGCTTGGCGGCCAGCGCGGCGCGCGCGGACACGGCCAGCACGCGCGCGCCGTCCACGCCCAGCACGCGCCGCGCGTTGTCCGCCACGAACGCGGTCACCTGCACGGCCGCAAGCCCATCGTGGGGTAAAGCTCAGACCCTGTATTCGCCCCGTGGGACTTTACACACACGTCCGCATAGGCGGCAGGTGTGACATGCGCCCTCTCGTCCAGCCTGTCCTCCCTGCGGCTCAAAGCCCCTGCCGCGCTGCGCTGCACCTGGGGTGCCCTGGCCTGCGGCACCGCGCTCCCCTCAGCAGGGCTGCAGAGGACACTGCACCGTCGCCTGTGCTGCGCACGCAAGTCTGCCGTGTCAGGACAGCGCACAGGCGTGCGCGGTGTTTCGCAGGCCGGCGATCTTTGCAGGTTCTTGCGTCCGCCCAGCCCAGGGTCCAGCGCATGCGCTCTGCGCGCGCCCGGGCGGCGCGGGGCGGGCGTGGGCGCGCCTCGGCCACCTCGCCGCCGTCGGCCAGGATGTCCACCTTGTTGAGCAGGAACACGACCTTCTTGCCCCAGCGGCGAATGTAGCGCAGGAAGCGCACCTCGCTGTCCGTGAACGGCCGGTCTGCGGCACGCGCGCGCGCGCGTCACACATTCTCCATCCAGAGCTTGCCTTGGGGAGCGGCGGCCCGAGGCGCGCGGGCCGGCAGGGCGGCCGCTCGGTTCCCGTGAGCAGCCATGAGCTAGGTGCATGCTCACAGCTCATAGGTGCGAACGGCTGCATCGTGAGGTGTCGGGGGCTGCGGTGGCCTCAGGGCGCTGCTGAGGGCGGGCCTCGGCGGGCATGCCCGGCCCCATGCTCCGTCATGGGCAGCCGACCGCCGCCACCAACACCAAAAGCGGTGTGTCGGACGGTGTGTACAGGGTGTAGGCTTGGGGTTTGGGGCTGGGGCACCTGCGGACATGGTGAAGAGGACCAGGTCGGCGCGCGGCACAAACTCCTCCGTCAGGCGCTGCTGGCGGTCCAGGATGACGTTGGTGCCGGGCGTGTCCACGATGTTGACGTCGGCCAGCAGCGGCGCGGGCAGGTGCCGCGCGAAGATGCCGTCCGCGTCCTGCACGTCGCGCGCGGTGCCGTCCTCGCTGCACCGCCGCACGCGCGCGCGCTCGTCAGCCCACCATGCCGCTGTCATCTCTACATACCTATTTCGTACTGAACGGCAATGCAGTGCACCCTACCTTACATGGCCGCCTGTTCGTTTACTGGTGTTCCGCGCGTGCAGACCACTGTGCAGTGTGTTTGTCCAGCATCCTTTACCGACGCACGAGTGCGCTGCCGCTGGCACAGCAGGGGCGCAAATGCGCGGCAGCGCGCCTGAATTTTAGCACGGAGATCTCGTTCGTGGTCGGCAGGATGCCGTCCGCGAGGAACTTGCCGCCCAGCAGCGCGTTGATGACCTGCGCACGCGCCGACGCATGCCGTCACCCCTCCCGCTGCACCGCCGGCCTCCCCGAGCGCCCGCCTGCCGGCCGGCGCGCCGCCCCAGGCGCAACAATTGCGGCCCGACCGCGGACGTCTTGCAAAAAACTAGGGACGCGTGAGCGCTGATTCGCCGTACACGCGCCACGCTCATGCCAAAATAGAGACTGGCCGGGGGCATCCTGACTACAGCGAGCGACGAAGCGCACACCGACCAGCAGCGGCTGTGCCGGGGCCCTGGAGGCTGGGGCGCTTGGCCGCGGCCGCCCCGGCTGCAGGCGGCCCGCCCCAGCCAACACCCCGCAGCGGGCGGCGCCGGGGCGCGCGCGGGCGCGCGCGCGCGCGGGCGCGCGCCGTGCTCTTGCCGCTATTGAACTCGCCTACGACGACGACCAGGAACGGTTCGTCCAGCTGCCGCAGCGCGTCCGCCAGCAGGCCCATCTCCTCCATGCCCGGCACCACCTCCTGCGCATGCGCGGCCACGCAACTGTTCAGAGGTAAGGCTTGGATTGCATCCAGTCCGCCGCTCAGGCTCCGGATCGCAAGCGACCCGGCTCCTAGGGTCGCCCGGCTTCCTGTCTGCAGGGTTCAGACCCTGTAGGGCTGACACTGCACAAGGTCGCATCGGGTGAGAACCCCTTCATGCCCGCACTTGCCTGCCGCATCGGCTTCTCTCGCTCAGAACGGCGCGCTCGCAGCAGAGCCCCGCTCTTCACACCGTGCCGATGCCAGAGTGGCCTGGCACACACGTCTGCTCGCCTGTGTCCTGCATGCAAACGCTGACACGCAGCCAGGCGCTGGGCAGCCCGAGCGCCAGCGGCCCCTGTAACAGGCCGCCGCTCGGCGCCCGCAGCGCCCTGCGACCCCGCAGCCGCAGGGCCCAGCCCGGCACGGCCCCTCAAGCTCCGTGGCCCGCAAGGGGCGAGCGCCTGGTGCCCTGCGCAACCACGGAGGTGCTAAGGTAGCAGCGCGGGCCGCGCGCGCCGCGCCTGCAGCAGCGCCAGCGCGCGCGCCAGGAAGCGCCTCTCCGCCTCCACCAGCGCCTCCCGGTCCGGGTGCGCGGCCAGCAGCGCCCAGCCCGGGCGGCGGCCCGCGGCTGCCTCGTCGCCGCCGCCATCGCCGCCGGCGGCCTCCCTGGCGGGCCGCGCCGCC
>JAABUV010002371.1_pt1 | contig 25600 bp, 28 predicted proteins | sample 5559971 | NCBI WGS metagenome assembly JAABUV01 (sample SAMN10711881, study PRJNA513362) | rock metagenome | isolation source: Antarctica rocks | place: Antarctica: Victoria Land, Knobhead nord | collected 2015-12-19
TCCATCCGGGACCGTGACGGCGCGGTGCCGCTGGTAAAGGCGTCTCGCCGCGGCTTTTCCTTCGTCGAGCTTGCTTTTGCGGACTCCGCCTACGCCGCAGAGCGCGTCGCCGGCGCCACCTGCATCGGATGGCCGCCAAAACCGTCAACCCGGATGATACCGCCCGCGCACGACATCTATCAGTTCACACATCATGCTCGCTCGCCCGCCCAGGCCGGAAATCTTTGTCGGCGTTTTCTCCTGCGCCGGATAGAAGCGGCTGACTGGAACCTCACAGGTGCGATAGCCGAGCTGGCCGGCCCGAACGGTCAGGTAAAACAGCAGCGCGTAGCTGTGGAACACGTCGCGGAATGGAGCGACCCGGGGATCCGCGAGATAGCTGGCGGAATAACCGCGAAAGCCGTTGGTCGTGTCGGTGAACCAGCGCCGCCCGGCGAGGCTCAGCAACGGCGCATGGATCAGCCGCCCCGCAAGCTTGCGGTCCAACGGCGTGTTGACGGCCGCCCCGCCGCGCACGTACCGGGACCCCTGCACATAGCCGTACCCCCCGTCGAGCTTGTCGATGAAGGCGTCAATTGCGGCGACGCCGTCCTTGCCGTTGCCATCCACGGTGACAACTCCCGCGTAGCCTTCGTCCAGGCACCACGCGTAGGCCATCCGCAACTGCGCGCCGAGCCGGCCCGGACCCGTCTTGGTCAGCCGCGCTCGCACCCCTGCTTCCGCCAGGAAAGCCGGATCCAATGAGCCATCCACCGAGCCGCCATCCGCGATGATCACATCGGCGCGCGGCATGACCGTCTTGATGCGGTCGAGTTGCCGGCGGATACGCTCGCCCTCGTTGATCACCGGGATCACCAGCGCATGCCGGTGCCGTTTCGGGCCGAGCACCAAGGCATCGAACGACGGCACTTGCCGGGTCATGCGTAGACGGCCCGGGTGAAACGGGCCGCGGCCGGTATGGCGCTTCGCCAATCCTCCACCCGCTTCATCTCGACGGAGAGCGATCCGGCATAACCGCTGTCTCCGAGGGCCGCAGCGATGCCCGAGTGGTCGATCGCGCCGGGAACCTGGAGGTCTGGTTCGCTGACGTGGGCGTGCACGGCCAACGGCGCCGCCACCGCCAGGACGCCGGGCGGCTCCGCCTCCAGGAACAGGGTGCCGGTGTCGATCTGCAAGCCGATGCCGGGCGTACCCACCTCCGCAACCAGCGCTGCCGCCTCGGCTGTGGTCGTGACGAAACGGCAGCCGTAATGGCGGGCATTGGCTTCGAACGCCAGCGCGCTGCCTTGCGCCGCGAACGCTGGCCCAACCTGGCGCAAGGCCGCGACGGCAATGCTCCAAGCTTTCGACATCGGCATGCCTGCGGGATCGCGCTGCTTTGGGGCGCCGAACACGCAGGCTTTGGCGCCCAGCACGCCAGCCAGGACGGCCACGCTCTCCAGATGCCGCTGCAGGCGGGAGCGGGACGTCTCGGACGCGAACAGCTCCACGTCCGGCATCCCATACAGGATGCCTTGCAACGCGCTGCACACCAGGCCGTGCCGCTCGATCGTGTCCCGTAGCCGCCTTGCGTCGTCGGCGATGTCGTCCCAGCGGCCGAACACGTTGAACGGCGCAATTTCGACGGACGCGCAACCGATCCTGGCCAGCATCGCGAGCGCTTCCTCCAGCGCGTCGCCGGGCCAGGCGATGTTGGAGAAGCCGAATGGAGCGTACCTCATGCAGCGCGCTCGGCCGCGACGAAGGTGGCCATCGCCGCGAGCACGGCCTCCGCTTCCATGATGTAGCGCTCGTGGCCGCCGAACAGCCGGCCATGACGGGTCTGGACATCGTATGCCGGACCCGGCAGGCGTTCTGGCCCGACCGGGGCGCCTGGAAAGAGCGCGTCGATGATGTGGGACATGCGCAGCGGCTCAGGGAAAAGGTTGACCACATCGAGGCCGTGGGCGCGCGCCGTGCCGATGTCGTGCCACAGGCGGGCCAGGGGATACCACTGGAATCGGCCGGCTGGATTGATGCTGTCGACCATGTTGCCATGAAGCAGGTCGTAGATCGCGTTCTTGCGCAGCCCGGCGCCGAACAATGCGGGTAGCCGGACGATGCGCACCGTCTTGAACCGCCCGGCGGCCCAGCGTTCCAGCTCCAGGCGGTGGCGGCCGTAGGCGTGGTTGGCCGCCGGGTCGATGACGGTGCCCTCGTTGCCACCGCCGGCCGGATCGGGATAGACGTCGATCGTGGAAATGAGCACCAGCTCACGCGCCTTCGCCTGCCCCAACACATCGGTCAGCCGGGTGATCCCGGCGCGGTCGGCTTCGGGCTCCTTGTTCGCGAGCCACTTGACCGCGGAGACGCCGGCGCACACCAGAAGATCGAACGCCTGGCCCCGCACGTCGGCGATGTTGGAGGAATTGTAGCGCTCATCCCACGCCGCCGCCTGCGCCAGCGTGCCGCCGACGAACCCGGTGTGGCCGATCAGCCCGGTCCTGCCCGCCATCACGCCTGCTCGCCGCTACTTGGAAGGAGCCAGCTTGGCTGCCCGACCTGGAACCGGCCCTCTGCATCGACGATGTTCAGCCGCATGCTTCGGCGCGACAACGGGCTGCGCAGCTCCCGCAGGACGAGGTAGCGGCGGCTTCGCGGCGGGCTCGCGGAGTGGATTTGAATGATGTATTCGCTGATGAACAGCAGTACCAAACTAAAGACGAACATCATGGCTGCAAGTTGCAGGGAAATAGTCGTCCAGCCGTTCGCGACATCCGGCTTGAACAAATACACTGAGAACACGTAGAAGCTATATATAATAGACAAGACGCCTCCAAATAGCGCCGTATAGGATGCGCTACGCAGCGGCATGGTGCTGACACTGAGCAGCATGCCGATGCCGTTGGACCATGAGTGACGAACTCCAGGTTCCTGCCTGGCCGGCGCTTTACGCGATGTCAGCATGACCACTGTCTCGGGAAAGCCGTTGCCGATGGCGCGCGCGCGCATCAGCAACTCCGAGTTTGGCTGGCCCGCAAGAAACAGGGCGGCTGCACGGCTCAGCACGCGCAGCCCGGTCGGCTGCCGCTCCAGCCGCACGCCGGTCATAGCGGCGTAAAGCCGTACGTACAGGCGCGACAGGAGCCGCGTGCTGACTGGCCGCTCGGGCGCGAAGCTGCCGGGGACGTCGCCTATGACGAGGTCGTAGCCATCCTGAACCGGTGCCAACAGGCACGGGAGGGCCGCGGCATCGTCCGATGCCATATCGCAAAGCAGCACGAAATCCCCGACTGCGTGCTCGATGCCTACCAATCGTGCGAGGTCCTCATGCACGCGTTCGCCCAGGAACACGGCGGTGGCGTCGGGCAGGGCGGCGATGAGACCCTTGAGCTGCAGGGCCGAGTTGGTCTGGACGGCGTTGGAGACCAGCACGAAGTCGAAGTCGGTCACGTGCCGCTCGAGGACGGCGATGAAGCGGTTGACGACGTCCAGGTCGACGACGTCGTCGTTCACGACGCTTACCACCGTCAGCGATGTCAGCATGGTCACGCCGCGATGCTCCACTTCTGCGTGCGCAGGAAGCTGCGAACTTCGTAGATGTTGTCGATCTTGGCCCCCAGCACGGACAGCACGCGCGGCATTGCGGCCGACCGCTCGATGAGGATAGGCCGGCCGTCATCGTCCTCGTTGCGGACCAGCGTCGCCTTCACGTCGAACATGGACCCCATGACGCGTGCGCGCGACAGGCACGGCAGGTAGCGCTGGCTGTCCCGCATGATAGCCACCCCGTTCGACTTCAGCGGCGCCAGTCTCTCTCCCGCCCCCGCCGCGGAGCTTTCGTGCGGCGTGTAGCGGACATGGGACACCGAGTGCAGCCCGGCGGCCGGAAACGGCATGGTGGAGAAGAATGGGCCGTCCATCACCGTCACGCCGAGGTTCCTCAGCTCCGGCGGCGGCGAGATCAGCACCATCTCCGCCAGCTCTCGCTTGACGCCGGTGCGCAGCGGAACGCCGGCCGCCTCGATGTCGGCGTACGTGCAGTTGAATACGTAGGCAGCGCGATGGACGGCGCCCTTGACGGCTACGTCCACGCCGTCGGACACCTCGCGCACGATCCTGGCTTCAGCTTGCAGAAGCAGCTCGACGCCAGCCGCCGCGAGCTCGGCGCCTAAGCGGGCAGCGAGCCGGCTCGAATCGAACGCGAGCTCCCGCGTCAGGAACGCGTCCTCGATCAACGCGCTGTCGAACAGGTCGGTGATCCGGCGCGGCGCTGGCTGACACGGCATTCCAACCATTCGGCAGAACGTCTCGAACTGCGCGCCGCTGACCCGCGATCCATGGGCTATGGCATAGACGCTCTCCATCCCGAGCAGGACGGCATCCGCGTAATCCGCGACAAAAGCCTCGAAGTTGGCGCGCGACCGTTCCGCCGTCGCCAGCGACCGGGGATAGTGATAGCCGTTATGGACACGAGCTTGGTTGACGTAGGATGCCCGGCGCATGATGCCCGCCTCCCGTTCGACCAGCAGGACACGCTGAAACCCCAAACGCTTCAACTCGAGAGCGATCTCGATGCCGAAAAATCCGGCGCCGACCACCAATGCGTCGTAGCGAATTTCGGTCAAGCCTTGTTCCATCTCGTGGGCACGGCCGTTGATGCGAAACGACCAAAACGGGTGGTCAAAACATCGAACGACGGCTTTGTGGCGGACACTACCCCGACACGACGGCGTACTCCAACCTTAGGCATCAAGGCGCCGACGCGACCGTTCCGTGAGCAGCAAGCCCAAGGGGCACAATCACGTACTGCCAAAGCCTGCATGGTAAAACCATAGTGTTACCATAGGACATGATTGCTGAGCGGCGCGCCGGTCGACACTCACGCAATCCACCAGCGTTCCAAACGTCATCGGACACCCGCCATCAGGCCGGGATTGAAACCATAATGGTAAGGCGAAGCTTTCACCGCGGGCGTGCGTTAGCCCGCCATGCCGGTCTCTCCCGCCTTCCGCCCCGCCACGCGCCACGCTGACCTCGGCGACGCCTTCTACGACCCCGTCGCCCCTGCGGCGTTCCCGCAGCCGGTGCTGCGCCACCGCGACCAGCGGTGGGCGGCCCGCATCGGCCTCGACACGCTGACGGACGCGGAATGGATCGACCACATGGGCCGGTTCGTGCCACTGCCCGGCAGCTTCGAGCGCCCGCTCGCACTGCGCTACCACGGCCATCAATTCCAGAACTACAACCCCGACCTCGGCGACGGCCGCGGCTTCCTGTTCGCGCAAATGCACGACCTGCAGGACGGCAGGCTGCTCGACCTCGGCACCAAGGGCAGCGGCACGACGCCGTGGTCACGCGCCGGCGATGGCCGCCTGACCCTGAAAGGCGGTGTGCGCGAGGTGCTGGCGACCGAGTTGCTGGAGGCGCTGGGGGTCGAAACCTCCAAGTCGCTCAGCCTGATCGAGACCGGCGAGGCGCTGGTCCGCTCCGACGAGCCGTCGCCCACCCGGGCCGCAGTGCTGGTGCGGCTGAACCACAGCCACATCCGCATCGGCACGTTCCAGCGGATGGCCTATCTCGGCGACACCGGCAGCCTCCGCCGCTTGCTCGACTACGCCGTGCAAACCTACCTCCCCGGCGCATGGCGCGATGACGAGCCGGCGCGGGCGGCGGCGTTCGTGACGGAGGTGTGCCGCCGGGTAGCGAGGATGGGCGCGCAGTGGATGGCGGCCGGGTTCGTGCATGGCGTGCTGAACACCGACAACATCAACATCACCGGCGAGAGCTTCGACTACGGCCCCTGGCGCTTCCTACCCACCTACGACCCGGCGTTCACCGCCGCCTATTTCGATCACAACGGCCTCTACGCCTACGGCCGCCAGCCGCAGACCCTGCTGTGGAACCTGACCCGCCTCGCCGAGTGCCTGCTTCCTATCGCCGACAAGGACGCGCTGGTCGCAGCGCTCGAGACATTCGCCCCCGCCTTCCGGGCCGAGCACGACGCGGCCCTGCTGCGGCGGCTCGGCCTGTCGAGTGCCGGCCCCGAGCAGGATGCCGCATTGTCGCAGGCGTGGTGGGCCGCCCTTGCCGAAAGCCAAGCCCCGTTCGAGCAGGCGTTCGCCGACTGGTTCGGCGGCCAACGCCCACCGGGCTATGGCGCCGCCTTCGATGCCGTCCGCGCCTGTCGCCATGCCGCGTCCGGCGCCTCGCCACGACCGCCCGTGACGCTTCTGGTCGACGACATGGAGGCATTATGGACGCCGATCGCCGAGCGTGACGACTGGTCCGCCTTTCACCGTAAGATCGGCGAAATCCGGAATGAGGACGGGAAGTAGCCTCAACCCACCTTGAATCGCGCCCGCAGCTTCCGCCACCCCACGCCCTCGGCTACGTCGGGCGGCCCGGGCGGCCCGGTCCGTGCGGACAGTTCCTCCACCAGCCGGCTAGCGATCGTGCCGCGGTGGCCGCGCTCCCAATGATCGGTCGCGTCTTCGTCCGCGATCCAGCCCGGCAGCGGCAACAGCAGATGCTGGGCTAGGCCGTCCAGAAGCGGCTCGTAGGTGGCGCGCAAGGCCGCCAGCGTCTCGCGGGTTTGTTCGCCGGCGGTCCACGCCAGCCCGGCCTCGGCAAACGCCGCCTCCATCCGGGCGTAGGTCTCCGGCCCGAGGCGGTCGCCGCCATCGTAGCGAGACGGGGCGATGGAGAACGACCGGGCCATCTCGACGACGACCTGCCGGGCCATGGTGAACGTCATGCGGGCCTGCAGCGGGCCGAGCGTCTCCACCCCCACCAGGATCGCCGCGCAGGCATCCATTACCGCGGCCAAGGCTGCCAGCCACGACTGGTTATCGTGCTGGGAGCGGTAGTACACCAGCATCGGATACGAGAGGTGGCTTTCCAACAGGTCCGAGCCCCAGGTCTCCCACTCCCGCAACAGCTCATCCAGCTTGTCCAAGCCGCCTGCCTCGGCGTGGCGGCACAGCATCGTGCCCGCCGTCGGCGGCGACCCGGCGCGCCCATCGAGCTGGATGACGTGCGCCTCGCGCCGCGAGAACAGCTGGTACAGCACTGGCAAGTAACCGATCACGATGGCAATGAAACCGATCCCAGTACCGGCTTCGATCACCGCGACCAACCGCCCCACGCCCGAGTGCGGGACCACGTCGCCGTAGCCCAACGTGAAGAAGGTCACGCCGCTCATGTAGACCTGTTCGGCGACCCCGGAGTAGTCGCCGGTCTGCACCGCCCAGCCGAGCAAGCCGAACGCCACGATCAAGCCGAAGGCCCACAGCGCAAACAGCAGCACCATCGACAGCGCGCCGAACACGCTCAAGAAGCGCTCCCGCTCCGCCCCAGCGGGAACGCGTCGCGCGAACCATGTCCAGGTGCGCCAGACTGTCCGGAAGTACAGCCGCATCAGCCGCAATTTTCGTTGCACCCGGCGCGGCAGCAGCATTACCTCGAACGCGTCCTGGAGCACCAGGAGCAGCAGGCCGAGTCCGATAAGTGCAACGAGAATGGGCATCATGGTGCCCGAACGCGCGATCCCGCCGTTCGGCTATGGCAAAGTTGGAACTGTCACGCCGATCATATCGCCCTCGCGCACGATCGCCGCCAGCGCCGCCTCGTCCCACCCGTCCGTGCCTGCGGGACGCAGCGGCAGCACCATCCAGCGGTAGTCGGCGGTGCTGTCGACGACGCGGATGCGGGTCCCGTCCGGCAACACGGTCCGCCACTCCGCCAGCACGCCCGCCGGGTCGCGGACGGCGCGGGCGCGATAGCCGGCGGACTTGAACCAGAACGGGGGATAGCCAAGCACCGCGCGCGGGTAGCAACTGCACAGCGTGCACACGACGAGGTGGTGCAAGCCGGCCACGTTCTCCAAGACGCCCAGCGGCGGCGCGCCCCGCATCGGGATACCGAGGGTCTCCGCAGCAGCCGCACCGTCCCGCAGCAGGAGCGTGCGGTACTCCGGGTCGACCCAGGCGCGGGCGACCATGCGCGCGCCCTGCGCCGGGCTGGCGTTGTCGGTGATGCGGATACGCTCGGCGATTTCGGCGGCGCTGGCGATGCCCTTCGCCGCGAGCAGGCCGCGCACGGCGTCCAGCAGGCGTGCGGAGTCGGTTTGCAGGAGGGTCATGCGGGCTCCAGCCAATGCTCGAAGATTTCGGCGACGATCTCGCAGGCCTTGCCGTCCGGCCACAGCGCGCGCCCGTCGAACGCGACGTGGTACAACGCCCGGCGCGCTGCCGGGCGGGCAAAGGCGAGGTCTTCCGGGTTGGGGAAATCGCCGAGGCAGCGCACGACCGTCCCGTGCCGCCCGCGCAGGTAGTGGGGCGTGCGGACGTGCGCGGGGCCACGCGCCTCCGGCCAGTCGTCGCGGACGCGGACGGCGGCGCCGGGGGCCATCATGCGTCCAGGGCCGCCCGCAGCTCGGCTTCGGTGATCACGCCGCGGGCAAGCAGGTTGTCGGCGATGGAGCGAATCCAGCGCTGGTAGTACGATAGGCGATGGTACTCCGCTTCCGGGATGGCCTCGATCCCACGGCGCAGCTCGTCCACGCTCATCACGCCCTTGGCGCCGAGGATGCCGCGGATCGCGTCGACCTCGCGATCGAAGTCGTCCAACGCGTGGGCGCCGGTGTCGATCGGCTCGCACAGGAACTTGGCGACGCCGCCCATGTCGTGATGAGCCCGCTGGTCGCTGATCGGCTCGCTGGTCACTGAATCGCCTCCCCCGGTGCGCTGCCCCAAAAATCCGCTCGTTTCAGCCACCCACGATAATCCTGGACCTGCACCTGGCACCAGTCCGCATTGGCGTCGCAACCGCGAATACGGCCGATGACCGCGACCTTCAGCCGGGCCACGGGCGCGCCGTCATCTTTGGGTTCGGCCCGGACGACGCGTTCCGCCCCCGTCACCACGAAGGTGCGCCGGCCCGCCAGCACCGCCTGGTGCACCCAGCCCTTCACGCCTTCCTGGTCCTTCACCAGCCGCCATACCTCGAACTCGCGCTCGATCTCCACCGGCAAGTCGCGCCGCTTATACACCCACTCGATCGGGTAACGCGTCCCGGGACCGCTGCGCAGGTTCACTTCCTCGCCGCGCAACGACGCGAAGCGGGGCAGCGGCAACCCGGTGTTGGACCCCTTCGCCGGTTCGGGCGGCGTCGCCGGAACCGGCGCGGGGACGACCGGCACGGCGGCCGGCGCCGGCACTGCACGGGGCGGCGCTGGATGCGGCGTCCGCACCGGGGCGGCATGGGCCGGCGGCCGAACCACAGGAACCGCGTGGCCGGCGTGAGGAGTTAGAGGATGAGCCGGCTTCGGCGCTTCGGCGGCCAGGGCGGCGGGGCCGGCCAGCGCGAGCAGCAGCAAGGTCCGGAGCATCACCCGCGGCATCACCCGGGGCATCACAACGAGATGATCTGACCCGTTCCAGCCGCCTCCAGGAAGGTCGCGACGCCCGCCACTTCCACGCCGGCCAGCAGGTCGGCCGGCGACAGCACCTCCGCCCGCAGCCCCGCTTCGCACGCGATCAGGCGCACGCCCATCTCAACCGCAGCATCCCGCAACTCGCCCAGCCCAGCGATGCCCCGGCCACGCAGGACAGCGTCGCGTCCGGCTCCGTCCAGCGTGCTCCAATCCACCTGCAGCGCCCGGCAGCCGCCATTGGTCGCGAACAAGGTCACACGCCGCCCAAGCGCCGCAGCGCCCGACGCCAGCACGAAGGCATAATGCGCCCGGTCGTGCTCGCCGCTCAGCAACAGGATCGACAGCGGCTCAGCCATGACCGCACGCGCAATCCGGGTCGCGGGCAAGCGTGACGGTGCGGAACCGCGTCGTCAGCGCGTCCCATATCAGCAGGCGTCCAGACAACCCCTCGCCGATCCCCAGGATCTCCTTCAGCACCTCGGCCGCCTGCAGGCTGCCCATCACGCCCGTCACCGCGCCGAGGATGCCCGCCTCGCCACAGGTCGGCACCAGCCCGTCGGGGGGCGGCACAGGATATAGGCAGCGGTAGCAGGGACCACCAGGCTTGAACGTCGAGAGCTGGCCATCGAACCGCAGCACGGCCGCCGACACCAGCGTCCGCCCGGCTGCCACACACGCATCGTTCAGGAGGAACCGCGTCGTGAAGTTGTCGCTGCCGTCGCAGACGATGTCATACCCTGCCACCAGCCCGGCCACGTTCGCCTCCGTCAGCCGAACCTCGTGCAGCTCGACCGCGACTTCGGGGTTGATTGCCGTCACCGCCGCCGCGGCCGAGGCGACCTTGCTGATCCCGACCCGCGCCGTCGTATGCACCACCTGCCGCTGCAGGTTGGACAGGTCCACCGCGTCATCGTCCACGATGCCGAGCGTGCCCACCCCAGCCGCCGCCAAGTACAACAGCAGCGGGCTGCCGAGGCCGCCCGCGCCCACCACCAGCACCCGCGCCGCCTTCAACTGCGCCTGTCCACTGCCGCCCACCTCGGCCAGCAGGATGTTGCGCGAGTAGCGGGTGATCTCGTCGTCGCTGAAATCGATGTCCATGGCGCGAAGATGGGCGCGCGGTGTCGCCAGGCGCAACTCCTCGTTTGCATCTTCTTGCTCGCTTACCGCTTCGCCTAGGCCCCGAGCCGGCTTCCGCCCGGAAGCGCACGCATTCGTTACGCTTATCGGCGCGATGCGGTGCGATTCCGCATTGCTGCGCCGCACGCTTTCCCTGGACAGACGCATGAACTTGCCGCTGACTTGCGCGCTTCACGTTTGTAGCACAGGAGAACCCGCAATGTCCGACAACCCCCTCGAAGACGACGCCGACCGCGACCAACGCGTCCGCGAGCGCGCCTATCATCTTTGGGAGGCCGACGGCTGCCCGCACGGACGCGATCTGGACTATTGGGAGCGCGCCAGGGAACTCGTGGGCATGGCCGACAGCGCCGGATCCGGCCAGTTGCCAAATCCGCAAACCCATGACGACGGAAGCTTGATCTCCGCCGAACCCATCGAGGAGGCGTCGATTCAGGAGAACCTCGGCGAATTCCCGGATCGTTTGTCAGACCAAGGCGAACGCCCGCAGACGCCGAGCCTCAAGAACCGGCGCAAGCGCGCCTGATAGCCTACTTCGGCAGCACGTTCGGGTTTCCGCCCGGCGTGCCCGGCGGTGCAATGACCGGCATGCGGCCTTGCGGGGCGACGGGAACGTTGATCCCAGGGTCGGGATTGCCGGGCGTCACCACTCCGGACGGGGGCGCCACGATGCCGCGGTCCCGGTTGGGTGGCGGCACTGGCTGGGCGCCGTCGCTGGTTCCGGGCGGCAACGTCGGTGCGGACTTTGGATTGGGGACCTGGGCACACGCTGCGCCAACGCCGAACGCGGTTGCGGCCAGCATCGCTGCAATTTGAATACGCCGGCTCATGACAGCTCTCCGTTCCGCAGCAAGTGCAAGGAAAACAAGCGGTGCGGATCGGTCCAGATCCGCTCGGGCCGCCAGCCGGCCGATGCGGCAAGCGCCTGGAAACCTTCCACCGTGTGCTTGTAGCTGTTCTCGGTGTGGATCGTCTCCCCGGCCGCGAAGCTGAACGTGACGCCCGCCACATGCGCCGTTTGCGCGCGTAGGCTTTCGAGGTGCATCTCGATCCGGCTATCCCGGTCGTTCCAAACCGCGACGTGCCGGAACGAGGCAAGGTCGAAATCACCACCCGCCTCCCGATTCAGCCGCGCCAGCAGGTTGCGGTTGAACGCCGCCGTCACGCCCTGCGCATCGTCGTAGGCTGGAACCAGCACCGACGCCTCCTTGCGCAGGTCCACGCCGACCAGGAATGCCGCCCTGGCGCCAAGGGTCGCGCGAACCTGCGACAGGAAGCGTCGCGCGGTCGCCGGGTCGAGGTTGCCGATGGTGGAGCCGGGGAAAAACCCGATGACGGGCATTCCGCCGACCTCCGGCGGAAGTGCCAGCGGCGCCAGGAAATCCGCGGCCAGCGGCAGCACGGGCAGGCCCGGATGGCTGTCCTCCATCCGCGCCGTCAAAGCCTCCAGCGCGCCACCAGCCACGTCGATGGGCACGTAGGCGCCTGGACGCGCCATGTGGGCCAGCAGGATCGCCGCCTTCGCCTCGTCGCTGGCGCCATACTCCACCAGGGCGGCGCCTTCCGGCAGGTCGGGCGTGAGGTCGGCCGCCGCCAGCGCCAGCACCGCGCGCTCGGTACGGGTGACGTAGTACTCCGGCAGGCGGGTGATCTCCCCGAACAGCCGGCAGCCCTCGTCGTCGTAGAACAGCTTCGCCGGCAGCGTTTTCTGCCGCTGCGACAAGCCGGCCAGCGCGTCGGCGGCGATGCCGTCCGCGGCAGGTGCGGTTCGAGGTTGGTTGGAGCCATCAGGCATGGCGAAATTCCTTACGCGTCGCGCGCCAGACGCAATCCAGTGAACTGCCAGCGCCGGTCGGGGTGAAAGAAGTTGCGATAGGTCGAGCGTGTATGACCCGGCGGCGTCGCCATCGAGCCGCCCCGCAACACCATTTGGTTGATCATGAACTTGCCGTTGTATTCGCCGATCGCACCTGCCGGCGCGCGAAAGCCGGGATAGGGCAGGTAAGCGCTGCCGGTCCATTGCCAAACCTGGTCCGACAGTTCAGCGAGCCGCTCGTCGGCCGCCGCCGTCTCCCACTCGAACTCGGTGGGCAGCCGTGCGCCGGCCCAGCGGGCGAACGCGTCGGCCTCATACCAGGAGATGTGCCGCACCGGAGCCGCCGGGTCGAGCGGCACGGCGCCCCCTGGGCCGAATTGCAGCCACATGCCATCGCGTTCGTGCCAGTGCAGCGGGGCCGACCAGCCTTCGGCCTGCGCCGTCGCCCAGCCTTCGGACATCCAGAGCATCGGCGTCCGGTAGCCGCCATCCGCCATGAAGTGCAGCCAGTCGGCGTTGCGCACCAGGCGGTCGGCCAATGCGAACGGCTGCAACAGCACGTCGTGACGTGGCCCCTCGTTGTCGAAGGCGAACCCGGCGCCGTCGTCGCCGACCCCTGAGATCCCACCTGGAAACGCTACGAAGCGTGTCTCGCCAGCGGTATGCGGCGGCGGTTGCCAATCCGGCAGCATCGCCGGCACGAGCGGGTTCTGTGCCATCCCGTGCAGCATGTCGGTCATCAGAAGCTCTTGGTGCTGCTGCTCGTGGTGCAATCCGAGGGTAACGAATGGACCTAAATCCGGACGACGCTGCAGCAGCCGGGCCATTGCCGCGTCCACGTGGGCTCGATACGCGCCGACCTCGGCCGCCCCCGGCCGAGTGATCATGCCACGTGCGAACCGCGGATGCCGGGCGCCGACGGTCTCGTAGTAGGAATTGAACAGATAGCTGAAATCAGCGCTGTACGGCGCGTAACCATCGAGGTGGGGAGCTAGTAGGAATTGCTCGAAAAACCACGTCGTATGTGCCCGGTGCCACTTGGCCGGGCTCGCATCCGGCATGGACTGGATGCACTGGTCCTCGGCGCTGAGATGTTCCGACAAGCGTTCGGTGTGGGCGCGAACGGACCAGAACGCGCCCAGTGCCGATTGTCCTAGATGTCCCATGCCGATCCAGTTACCGTTCCAATGACGCGTTAACAACTGCATGCCGACATGGGTTCCCCGCCTTGCTTCGCCAATGGAGCGCCTAGCTTCGCCAATGCAGCGCCTGCGCCCGCACCGGATTCACGAACGGGCGGTCCTCCGCCTGGCTGGCGAGGTATTCCTTCTTGAGGCGCAGCAGCCAGCGCACCTGCACGTCCGCGTCGCCCACGAACAGCATCGACGGCGTGACCGGCCCGTCCGCGAGCTTGGCCGCAATCTCCAAATCCTGGCGGAGGAAGTCGCGCGCCATCCACCCCGCCGCCGGCCGCAGCGGCGCCAACCACGGCACCGTCCAGTAAACGCAGTAGTGCACGTCGGTCTGTTCGGGAGTGATCGGGGTCACGGCGGCCAGCACGCAGGCCGAATGCCGGCTGCCCCTGATATGCTCGATCCGGATACCCGGCAGTTGGATGCCGATGTCGATCCGCACGTCGCGCCCGAGCAGCCGGTACGGGTTGGCGCCATGCTTCAATTGGTGCTGCTGCATCCGGAACCCGAGCGGCGCCGGTTCGAAGTGCTTCTCCTTGGCCCGCAGCGACAGCCCCGACTTCGACTTCCACCAGCGCGAGGTGTGCACGAACGCCGGATGGGCCGGGTCGCAGAAGCCCATGGCGGCGATCTCGGCGTTTGATGGGAATCGCATGGTGGTCGTGACTTGTGGCGCCTGCCCGTCGAAGCCCGGCACGGCGGGCACCTCGGGCAGCCGGTCCGGCAGGGTGCGCCCGGCGGGGACATACACCCAGATGTTGCCCTGCACCTCCCGGCACGGATAAGCGCGCAGCCGGAACCGCCCCGGCGCGATGTCGTCGCGCTCGGCCAAAGCGGGGATTTCGGTGCATGCGCCGTCGGCCGCGCTGAAAACCCAACCGTGGTAGCAGCAGCGCAGGCTAGCGCCGTCGAAGGTTCCGTGGTGCATCGGCATGCCGCGGTGCGGGCACGCATCGGCGTAGGCGAACACGCCGCCATCGCTGCGGCGGCCGACGATCAGCTTCTCGCCCAGCATCGTCATCGCCTGCGTCTTGCCTAGACGCACCCGGCTGCCGGGAAAGGCGATGTACCAGAAGCCGCGCATCATGTCGTCGTCAGACGCTGCCATCGAACCTGTCCTGGAGCTTCCGCCGGAGGGAGCCAAAGGGGAAAACCGTCGAGCGCCTACAATGCGGCGCGGAAACGGGGCGGGATGGCCCATAACTCGTCTGCATTGACGTGCAAATCAAGCCGGTAGCGTTCGTGTTCACGTCCGGCCGTGCTCGCCAGCGTCTTGTCCAGCCAGGTGCGCATGGGTGCCACCCCACGCTCGAACGTGACGGCGTCGAGCCGGGGCAGGGCGGCCATGGCGTCGAACGTGCCTGTCCAAGCCGCGTCATCCACCCGCTGGTGCTCGCCGGCCTCCAGGGCAGCCCAAGCCATCGCCCGGGTCTTGGCCAAGCGGGCCAACCCGGCGGCCCGGTCGAACCAGCGGAGGTGGAACAGGTACAAGTGGGAAAAACGGAGCTCCGCGTCGGCCGAGTGGAAGCCGGGCGCCCATCGGACGGCCCGCCGGGTCAGGGCGGGTTTGCACATGGCGCTGGTGAAGCGCGCCCAGCCCCGCTGCTCGCCTACGCGGCGGCGGCTGTCGAACCCCGCTTCCAGCGCCGGGACGTGCTGCACGTCGAGGCCGATGGCGGTCACGACGTCGCCCACCGCATCCGCGCAGAAGGCGGGCAGGCTGGCGAACCGGGCGGGGTCCGCCACCAGCAACTCGTCGACGTCGGTGACGATTACCCAGTCGTAGTACTCCAGCAGCGCCGCCACGACCCCGCCGACGAACCGCGCCCGGCGCTCGTCGTCATGCGGCGAGCGGGGCAGCCGCAGCACATTGACGTCAAGCGCCTCCGTGCTGCGGTCGTCAGAGCCGTGGTCGATCACCGTGCAATGCGCCGCGCCGAGCTGGCCGGCGTAGTGCCTGACCCAAATCGGCAGGAACAGCGCTTCGTTGTAGGCCATGGTGACGGCGGCGATTTTGAGCGGCAAACCACGTCCCTCGGGCCGCCCGGGTCAGGCGACCACCGCCTGCCGCCTGCGCGTGCCGATGAACGTTACCATAACGCTTGCAACCAGGCACAGCGCACCCGCCGACATGAACGCGCTGAGGTAGTCGCCGGTGCCTACCCGCAGCGCCCCGGCGGCCCACGCGGCGGTCGCGGCGCCCAGCTGGTGCGTGGCCGCGATCCAGCCGAAATACACCGGCACGCTGTCCTCCCCGAAAGCTTGGGCCGTCAACCGCACCGTCGGCGGCACGGTCGCGATCCAGTCGAGGCCGTAGAACACCGCGAACACGGACAGGCCCCAGAACGAGTAGTCGAACGCGAACGGCAGGAACAGCAGCGAGATGCCGCGTAGGCCGTAGTACCACGCCAGCAGCGCCCGGTTGTCCCACCGGTCGGACAGCCAGCCGGACAGGGTGGTGCCGAAGAAGTCGAACACGCCCATCGCCGCCAGCAGGCCCGCGGCGGTCACCTCCGGGATGCCGTGATCGAAGCAGGCCGGGATCAGGTGGGTCCCGATCAGGCCGTTGGTGGAGGCGCCGCAGATGAAGAAGCTGCCGGACAGCAACCAGAAATCGCGGTGCCGTACGGCGTCGCGCAGCACGCGCAAGGCCCGCAGCGCCGGGTTCTCGCCGTGGGGCGGAACCGGCAGCACCTCCGTCCCGCCATACGGCGGCAGGCCCAGGTCGGACGGCCGGTCGCGCACCAGCAACGCCACGGGGACGATCATCGCGGCCGCCACCGCAGCCACGGTCAGGGAAACGGAGCGCCACCCGTATGCGGTGGCCAAATGCGCCAGCACCGGCAGGAACACCAGCTGCCCGGTCGCGGTGCTCGCCGTCAGCACGCCCATCACCAGCCCGCGCCGCTGGCTGAACCAGCGCGAGGCGATGGTCGCGCCCAGCACCAGTGCCGTGACGCCGGTCCCGGTGCCGACGACCACGCCCCACAGCGCGACCAGCTGCCACGATTGGCGCATCAGCGGCGTGAGCGCCACGCCGGCCGCGATGACGGCGAGCGACACGACGATGGTGCGGCGGATGCCGAACCGCTCCAGCACGGCCGCCGCGAACGGGCCGGCCAGCCCGTACAGGAAGATGTTGACCGCGACGGCGAACGAGATGGTGGCGCGCGACCACCCGAATTCCTGTTCCAGCGGCACGATCAGCACGCCCGGCGTGGACCGCACGCCGGCGGCCAGCAACAGCACGCCGAACGTGACCGCGGCGACGATCCAGGCGTAGTGCAGGCGCGGGCGGGCGGTCACTTGCATCGGTTTCTCCTAGGCGTGGCACGATAGACGGCTATGCACCTCGCCGGGAACCCCTCGGGCATCATGCCAGCTGCCTGCGGCACCCGGCGATCTCCCGCAACAGCTTGCGGCGCATCGCGTCGGCGAACGCGTCGTAGGTGGGGCAGGGCAGGGCGAATGCGCCGGGGCCGCCAATGACCTCGTCGGTGTAGCTCTGCAGCAAATCCGGCTCCTCGTGCAGCACGCACAGGCCGTTGATGGTCACCCCGGCCGCGGCCAGCCGGTCGCGCACCAGCTCCGGCCGCACGCCCTCGTTGGACTGCCCGTCGCCGATCACGTCGATGACCCGGCGCGTCGCCGAAACCTGGACCAGCGTCCGCTCGCACGCCAGCAACGCCTCGCCGATCGCGGTCGAGCCGGCGCGGACGCCGCGTGGAACGTCTTGCACCGCTGTGGCGAATGCGTTGGCCGAGGCCGCGTCGGCGATGCGCGTCCAGTCTGCCATGACCTCCTGCGCCCCGGTGCCGGACCACAGCAGCAGGCAGCCCCACGACGCGCCCGCCGCCCCGCCGGTCAGCCCCGCCGCCACCTCGGGATCGCGCAAGGCCGCTCCCATGGCGCCCGCCATCAGGTTGAACTCGTCATACGTGACGCTGGCCGACCCGTCGAGCGCCAGGACAAGGGCGAGGTCAGCGTGCTCCATAGGGTCAGCGGTTCGCCCCCGGCGTCCACAGCACGTCGGCGGCGCCCCCCGCGTTCAGCCGCCGCCCGAGCACGAACAGGTGATCGGACAGGCGGTTGAGCGTGCGCAGCACCGCCGGGTTCACCGCCTCGGCGTGCGACAGCGACACCACCAGCCGTTCCGCCCGGCGGACCACCGTGCGCGCGAGGTGGGCGTGCGCGGCGGCGGGCGTGCCGCCGGGCAGGATGAAGCTGGTCAGCGGCGTCAGCACCTCGTTCATCGCCGCCACCTCCGCTTCCAGCCGCAGCGCAGGCGCGTCGGTCAGGCGCAGGCGCTCGCCCATCTCGCCGGGCACGCACAGGTCGGCGCCCATGTCGAACAGGTCGTTCTGGATGCGCGCCAGCATCGCGTCGGCGTCCGCGTCGCCGCCGACGTGCAGGCGCAGCAGGCCGATGGCGGCGTTGGCCTCGTCCACGGTGCCGTATGCCTCGACCCGCAGCGCGTCCTTGGGCACGCGGGTGCCGTCGCCCAACGAGGTCTCGCCGCCGTCGCCGCCGCGGGTGATGACGCGATCGATCCGAACCATGGTGCTATCGTCCGATGAAGTTGAAGTTCTGCGCGAATATGGAGGCGACTGGCACGCCGTCCTTGATTGGCACGGTGAAATGCCATTTCCGCACCGCCTCGATCGCCTCGCGGTCGAGCGATTCGACCCCGGAACTCGCGGCGAGGTCGATGCTCTCGACCGCGCCGGTCGGCGCCACGTGCACGATCAGGCCGACCTCGCCCTCCTGATGGCGGCGGGCGGCGTCGATCGGGTACTCGGGCGGCTTGTTGTGGTACCGGGCGTCCGGCGCCGTTTCCACCACGTTGTCGCCGGTGACGGTCAATGCCGTCTGGTCGTCGTCGGCGTTGCCGAGATTCACTGTGGGCGGAGCCGGCGCCGGCGCTTGGGTCGCGGCTGGAGCGGACGCCGGCGTTGGCGCCGGCGCCGGCAGCGGGATAGCGTCCGGCGACGGCGCGTCGTCAGGCGCCTGCGGTTCGGGTGGCGGCGGGGCGGGCGCTGGCTGCGGGTTCGGCGGAGCGCCCTTCTCGGTCGCGGGGCGGTCGACATACTCGATCTCGATCGTGGGAGCGGCATCGGGCGGCGGCGGCGGAACGGGCGTGAACCGCACCAGCAGCGCCAGCAGCGGCAAGGCGTGCAGCACGAGCGCGGCCGGCACGGTCCAGCGCATCAGGCTGGGCGGGCGCCGGGTCATAGCACCAGCACGCCGTGGTGCTTGGCCTTCCCCTCCGGTTCGACGTGGATGGTGATCGCCAGCTCGCCCATGTCTTGCCGCAGCGCCGCCTCGATGCGGTCGCAGATCGCATGCGCCGTGTCCACGCGCATCTCGCCGGGCACGACCAGGTGGAACTCCAGGAACGTCAGCCGCCCGGCGTGCCGGGTGCGCAAATCGTGCGCCTCCAGCGCCCCCTCGGCGTGGGTGCCCACCAGTTGCCGGATGCGGTCGATCACTTCCGGCTCCGGCGCCGCGTCCATCAGCCCGCCCACCGACTTGCCGACCAGGTGCAGGCCCGACCACAGCACGTAGGCCGCGACCGCGACGGCCAGCGCCGGGTCGAGGTGGGTGTGGCCGGTCCAGACCGCCAGCGCCAGGCCGACCAGGATGGCGGCGGAGGACACCACGTCCGTCGTCAGGTGCCGCCCGTCGGCGGACAGGGCGGGCGAGCGGGCGCGACGCCCGGCGCCGATCAGCACCCACGCCCACACCGCGTTCAACACGCCGGCGGCGAGGTTCAGCCCCATGCCGGTCCAGGGCGCCTCGATCGGACGGGGGTTGCGCCACACGTCGTAGGCGTGGACCAGGATCGACACGGCCGCGACCACGATCAGCGCGCCCTCGATGGTGGCCGCGAAGAACTCCGCCTTGGCGTGGCCGTACGGATGGTTCGCATCGGCCGGCTTCTCGGACAGTCGCAGCGCCACCAGCGCGATGACAGCGGCGGCGACGTTGACCGTGCTCTCGAGCGCGTCGGAGAACAGCGCCGCGGAGTCGGTGAGCCACCACGCTGCCGCCTTCAGCGCCAGTACCGCCAGGCCAAGGGCGATGCTTCCCCTGGCAATACGCTGCGTGTGTTCCACTCCGTTCGCGCTCCGCCCCGAACCCGGTGCTAGCAAACCCGGCGCGCGGCGTCATCCTTCCGGGCTAGACCGAGAAGTACTTCGCCCGCGGGTTCAACACCACGATCGCGCTGGTGCTCTGCTCCGGGTGCAGCTGCCACTCGTCGCTGATCTCGACGCCGATACGCTCGGCGCCCAGCAACTTCAGCAACGGCGCCTGGTCCTCCAGCTTCGGGCAGGCCGGATAGCCGAAGCTGTAGCGCGACCCGCGGTAGGACTGGCTCAGCATCTTTTCCATGTCGCGGTCGTCCTCCGCCGCGAAGCCGCACTCGGCGCGGATGCGCTTATGGGTGTACTCGGCCATCGCCTCCGCCAGCTCCACTGATAGCCCGTGCAGGTAAAGATAGTCTTGATATCGATTATCCTCGAACCACACCCGGGCGACGTCGCTGGCCTTCTGGCCGACCGTCACGACCTGGAACCCGATCACGTCGCGCTCGGCTTCGTCCACGTCGCGGAAGAAATCGGCGATGCACTCGCCGTCCTCCTTCGGCTGCCGCGGCAGGGCGAAGCGCGCGACCTCCGTCGTGCCGTCCTGCTCGAACACGATCAAGTCGTTGCCCTGTCCGGCGGCCTTCCAGTAGCCATAGATCGCCTGTGGGCGCAAGATGTTCTCCGCCTCGCACAGCGCGAACATGCGCTTCATGATCGGGCGCAGCTCCTGCTTGGCCCAGCCCAGGAAATCGTCCAGCGACCGGCCCTGCTTGCGGAAACCCCACTGGAATTGGTACAGGCTGCGCTCGTTCAGGAACGGCAGCACCGCCTTGGGCGTGCTCTCCAGCATCCGCGCGCCCCAGAACGGCGGTGCGACCACCGGCACATCTGCCGTCAGCCGGCGGCGTCGCTCCCGCGCCACGGCCACGTCGACCGGCCGGAACGCCGCCACGTCTGCCTGGCCCAGCGTGCGCTTGGTGTTGCGCGCGCGGCCCTTCCGCTTCGACTGGATCACGGCCAAATAATCGTCGAAGCCGTTGCCCGTCACGCGGTCCATGAGGTGCAGCCCGTCGAATGCGTCCCGGGCGTAGGCCACGCGCCCGCTCGCGTAGGCGGCGACGCAATCGTCCTCGACGTAGTTCCGGGTCAGCGCGGCGCCGCCGAGCATCACCGGAATTTCGAGGCCCTGCCGGCTCATCTCCTCCAGGTTCTCGCGCATCACCACGGTCGACTTCACCAGCAGCCCCGACATGCCGATCGCGTGCGCCCGGTGCTCTTTCGCGGCCGCCACCATGTCGGCCAGCTTGACCTTGATGCCCAGGTTCACCACCCGGTAACCATTGTTGGTCAAGATGATGTCGACCAGGTTCTTGCCGATGTCGTGCACGTCGCCCTTCACCGTCGCCAGCACGATCGTGCCTTTCTCCTGCCCCTCGACCCGCTCCATGTGCGGTTCGAGGTGCGCCACCGCCGCCTTCATCGTCTCAGCCGATTGCAGCACGAACGGCAGCTGCATCTTGCCCGCGCCGAACAACTCGCCCACCACTTTCATGCCGTCCAGCAGGATGCTGTTGATGATGTACAACGGCGCGTGCGTCCGCATCGCCTCGTCCAGTTCGTCGCCGAGGCCCTTGCGGTCGCCATCGACGATCCGGTCCTTCAGCCGGCCCTCGACCGTGAGCGACTTCACCTTCTTGGTCGCGTCCGCCAGCTTCCGGTCGGCGAAAATCTCCAGCAGCTTCTGCAACGGGTCGTAGCCGTCGCGCCGGCGGTCGAAGATCAGGTCCTCGCAAACCTGCAGCTCCTCGGGCGCGATCTGGTGCAGCGGCCGGATCTTGCTCACGTGCACGATCGCGCCCGTCATCCCGGCCCGCACCGCATGGTCCAGGAACACGCTGTTCAGCACGGCGCGCGCGGCGGCGTTCAGGCCGAAGCTGACGTTGGACAGGCCCAGGATGATCTGGATGTCCGGGAACTCCTTGCGGATGGCCGCGATCCCCGCCAGCGTCCACTCGGCCAGCTTGCGGTCGTCCTCGTTCCCCGTGGCGATGGTGAACGTCAGCGGGTCGATCAGCAGGTCGCTCTGCGGCAGGCCATGCTTGCCGCAGGCGAACGCCACCAGCCGGCGGGCCACGTCCAGCTTGGCCTCCGGGGTCTTGGCCATCCCGGCCTCATCGATCGTCAGCGCGATCACCGCCGCGCCGAACTTCTTGGCGAGCACCAGCCGCTCCGCCGCCGCGGCCTCGCCATCCTCGAAGTTGATGCTGTTGATGATCGGCTTGCCGCCGTGCAGCTTCAGCGCCGCCTCGATCACGTTGGTTTCGGTGCTGTCGATCACCAGCGGCGCGTTCACCGAGCTAGTGAAGCGGGTGATGACCTCGTTCATCTCGAACACCTCGTCACGGCCGACGAAGGCGGTGCAGATGTCCAGGCTGTTGGAACCCTCGCCGACCTGCTCGCGCCCAACCGTCACGCATCCGTCCCAATCGCCGTTCTCCTGCAGCTCGCGCCATTTCCGGCTGCCGTTGGCGTTGCACCGCTCGCCGATGGAGAAGTAGCTGTTCTCCTGCCGCAGCGGCGTCTGGCCGTACAGGCTCGCGACCGACGGCACCCACACCGGATGGCGCGCGACCGGCGCCGGGCGGAACCCGCCCCGGCGGCGCAGCATCGCGTCCAGCGCCTGGATGTGCTGCGTGTTGGTGCCGCAGCAGCCGCCGACGAGGTTGATGCCGTCCTCCGCGACGAACCGCTCCATCCAGCTCGCCATCTCGGCGGCGCCCAAGGGGTAGTGCGTCTTGCCGTCGACCAGTTCCGGCAACCCGGCGTTCGGCTGCATGCTCAGCAGGCCGGGCCAATTGGCCGCCAGCCAGCGCACGTGCTCGGCCATCTCCTGCGGCCCGGTGGCGCAATTCAACCCCATCAGCGGCACGTCCAGCGCGTGCACCACCGTCGCCGCGGCGGCGATGTCGGGGCCGACGAGCAAGGTGCCGGTCGTCTCCACCGTCACCTGCACGAACACCGGCGTGTCGGTGCCGGCCTCGCGCCGGGCCAGCTTGGCGGCGTTCACCGCGGCCTTGATCTGCAGCGTGTCCTGGCAGGTCTCGATCAGGATCGCATCGACCCCGCCCGCGATCAGCCCACGGCACTGCTCGGCGATCGCGGCCTCCAGGGGGTCGTACGCGATGTTGCCGAGGGTCGGCAGCTTCGTTCCGGGGCCAATCGAGCCGAGCACGTAGCGGTGCCGCCCGTCGCTGAAGCTGTCCGCCGCCTCCCGCGCCAGCTCGGCGGCGATCCGGTTGATCTCATGGGTGCGCTCGGCCAGGTCGAACTCGGCCAGGGTGATCGTGCTGCCGCCAAAGCTGTTGGTCTCCACCATGTCGGCGCCGGCCTCGAAGTAGCCGCGGTGGATCTCCCGCACCAGGTCGGGACGCGACAGGTTCAGCACCTCGGTGCAGTTCTCCCGGTCCCAGTAGTCGCGCTCGACGTCCAGGGTCAGCGCCTGCACGCGGCTGCCCATGCCGCCGTCGCACAGCAGCACGTGGTCGCGGAGGGCGTCGAGCAGGTGGGGGCGGGTCATGCGAATACTTTCGGGCCAGGTTCGGCTGAGACAGGTTCGGCTGGAGCAATTTGGCGCGCGACCCAGATCGTGACGGCGAGCGGCCCGTCAACGGCTGCGATCGTGTCGGCGGTCAGCCCGGCGGCGGCGAGCAACGCGTACAGGGCCAGGTCGGAGAAGCCTGGCCAGCGATGCGCCAGGCGGACAGCGACGTCGTTGCGGCTGTGCGCGGCAAGGTCGATGACGATCAGCCGTCCACCGGGAGACAGCACGCGCGCCGCTTCTTCCAGGGCCGCCGCCGGGTTCTCGGCGTAGTGCAGCACCATCTGCAGCACCACGGTGTCGAAGCCGGCGGCGGGCAGCGGCAGGCGGTACATATCGGCCTGCCGCACGGCGCAGTGGGCCAACTCAAGCTTGGCCAGCCGCGAGCGCGCCAAAGCCAGCATCGCCCGGCTGGCGTCGATGCCCAGCCCGGACGAAATGCGCGGCGCCAGCAATTCGAGCAAGCGTCCGGTGCCGGTGCCGATATCGAGCAGGGCACCGACCGGCGCGTCGCCGAGGGTCGCGAGCAACGCCGCCTCCACCTTGGCCGCCGGCAGGTTCAGGGCGCGCATCTCGTCCCAGTCTGCGCCCTGCCGCCGGAATCCCTCGGACGCGACGCGGGCCCGTTCGGCCAGCACGCGGGCAGCCTGGCGGCGATCGGCTTCCAGCATCGGGTCATCGCTGGGAAGGCGGGCCACCAGTTCGCGTGCGAACGCCCCGGCCGAGCCGGCGGGGAGGGTAAACCAGACGTTGGCGCCCTCCCGTAGCCGCGTCAGCACCCCGGCCTCGCACAGCAGCCGAAGGTGGCGTGAGAGGCGGGGCTGCGACTGACCCAAGATTTCGGTGAACTCGACGACGCAGAAGGCACCGCGTGCCGCGAGGGCCAGCAATCGCAGCCGGGTTGGCTCGGCGGCGGCGCGGAGGGCAGTGAGAAGCTGATCCATGGCTCCGACTCATGACATAAAGATATCCTTATGTCTAGTTAGGACTTTTTTGGCGGCGGTGGCGCGCCCACTCTGGAGGCCATGCTCATCGACGCGCGCATCCCCGTTCTGATCGGTTCCGGCGCCGTGGCGGAGCGTGCGGTTCTGATCGAGGGCGCGCCAGTGCCCGCCGGGGTCGCAGGCGCTCGGTTCGATCTCACGTCCAGTCACGCCCCAAATTGCTCCTGCTGCACCTCGCGCAGCCCGGTGGCGGAGGCGCTCGCGTCTCTGTTTACCCGCCGCGCGCGGGGCGAAGTGGCATTTTTCCGGGCCGTGCAGGCAGTGGGATTGTCCGACGCCGGGCGAGCGGCGCTGATGGATGCTTTGGCGAACGACCCGGTCGCGAGCGCGCGGTTCCGGATCGGCTAGAGTGTCATCCGACCGAACGGGATCACCCGTCGGATAAAGACGCCCGTTAAAACAAAGACCTAGAGCATCCTTCGTGCGTCTATCAGCACGGATGATGCTCTAGTCCGGCAGGTCCGAGTCCCCACGCCCCAGCGCTCGCTGCATATATACGGTGTCCAGCCAGCGCCCGAACTTCAAGCCGACAGCCCGCAGCAGCCCCACGCGCCGAAACCCGAGCGAGGCGTGCACCCCGATCGATCCCACGTTCTCGGAGTCGCCGATGACCGCCACGATTTGGCGAAAGCCCAAGCGCTCGGCTTCGACGATCAGGGCGGCCACCAGCGCCTTGCCAACGCCTTGGCCGCGCACGTCGTCGCGCACGTAGATGCTGTCCTCGGCGGTGTAGCGATAGGCGGAGCGGTCGCGAATTTGCGCTAAGGTCGCGAAGGCGATGATCCCGGTCTCGTCCGTGGCCACCAGCCACTGCCAGGCCCGTGCCGCCGCTGCCTCATAACGGGCCGTGATGTCCTCGACCGAAGGCGGCGTCTCCTCGAACGTGCCGGTCCCATGCAGGACATGATAGGCGTAGATCGCCTGGATTTCCGGTAGATCGGCGTGTCCGGCGGGGCGGATATCCATGCGGCAAAGTCCTCTCGCGTGTGCGGAATTCAACGTGCGGCGGTCGGCATCGCTTGTGAAGGGACGCCGGGTGATTTCGAAGGGCAATCATTTGAGGTATTCGGTCGGCATCAACCACGATCCGTGCTATAGCATCACGCAATCGCGACCGCACTGGCCGCCCCGTCTCTATCGCAAGGATGAGCGTATTGGATTCGTTTGATGCGGATGTTCCGGTTTCGGTGTTGAGCTCTGGTGCGGTGCATGAGGGTGTGGCTGTTTCGGAGGCGTTGGAGTTGCGGTTGTTGGCGGTGATGGGGGCGGCTCGGTTTCACGGGGTTGAGTTGGACCGTGGTGCGTTTCGTCGTGAGGTGGGTGAGGTGGTTCCCTCGCCGGCGTC